>Ga0163153_10000076_pt1 | contig 154806 bp, 123 predicted proteins | sample OliLakLV19MP6IB1_FD_148629 | JGI IMG/M metagenome (GOLD analysis project Ga0163153, IMG submission 148629) | Freshwater microbial mat bacterial communities from Lake Vanda, McMurdo Dry Valleys, Antarctica - Oligotrophic Lake LV.19.MP6.IB-1 | ecosystem: Environmental > Aquatic > Freshwater >... | reverse complement strand
CAGGCGATCTTCGAGTGGATCGAGGTCTTCTACAACCGTCGGAGACTTCACAGCAGCATCGGCTATCTCAGCCCCGAAGCGTTCGAGGCGAGCCTATGCGGTTAGTATCATCACCCTGTCCACCGGAAGTGGGCAAGCCCAAATCGATCTCTCACCTTGCTTGGAGGCTTCGCATGCGCGATCTCAACCATCGGCGTTGTTCGTCTCTCTCGGGTCCTGTCTTCCTCTTCACCGGCCTTGTCGCGCTCACGATCGCCGCATCGGCCCGCGCGAACGTGGTGATCAATGTCTGGACCGGGCCGACCAGCTTCCACCACAAGCGCATCGGCGTGCCGGATCAGGATCAGAAGCGCGTCAGCCTTCCCAACAGCGGCAGTTGCTACTGCGTTCCGACCTCGATGATGAACCTGCTGATGTATGTCAGCAACCATGGTTACCCGCAAGTGGTTCCGGGTCCCGGGAGCTACTCCGGCTACGACACCTACTACCCAGTGACCTTTCTTCTCGAGGACCTTGGAGGCTGGGCGTCGATCAGTGCCGGCGGACCAGATCCCGACGACCCTGATTGCAACGGCGACAAGGAGAAGGACGGCGTGTGCTCGACGCTCCCGTGCGGCGGATCGACTTCAGCGGTCTACGAAGCGTTGATCGATCACGGTTGGCTGGGCAACGCGGAGGATGACCTCGTCTGGACGAGTCGGTATCACGATCAGAACGCGCCGCCCGCGAGCTTCCAGACCTTCGGCGAGCTCGCCGCTGATGGCAACGTGCTCGTGGTCTGCTTCGGGCGCTACAAGCCGGTGGCCGGATCAGGGACGAGCACGATCTATCGTCGCTCCGGCGGCCACTGCGTCACGATGAATGAGATCCGTCGCAACGGCAGCGTGAAGGAACTCTCCATTCGTGATCCCGCCAACGATGACGACATCTTCGGTCCCTCGACCTATGCGACGACCAAGTGGAACATCACCGACATCACGTTTCTGGTCACGGACACGCCGACGGGTGACATCCTGCTGAACTGGTGGTCCGCCAGCTTCTCCGCGATCAACGAGCCGCAGTCCGATGGCGTGCACCGATGTCTCGATGGCTACATGGCCGTCGCACCGAAGGCAGGCGTCTTCTGGAAGGACTACTCCTTCATCAAGAAGCTGCCGCTCTCCGGTGGCTTCGGTCCCGACCCTCTTCCGCATCCAACGCCGAATGCTCCGATCATGGATCTCGTCCCTGATCACAACAACCTGGGCTCGTTCGCACTGCTGGCCGGAACTGAGGTGGCACCTCCGAGATTGGTGCACATCAATCCAGCGAGCGGCCAAGTCTCGACGCTCGCTGATCTCTCTGCATCACGACTGGCACTCGGCGACCGAAGCGAGCTCTTCACCATCGCGACCGGCAATCCCGTACTGAAGAAGTTCAACCTGACCGGATCGGAGCTCCAGTCAGTTGGCATCCCCGGCATTCCGGCAGCCATCGCCTACCACGACGCAACCGACCGCGTCTATGTCTTCGTGCCCAGCACCGCCGGACCAGGTGGGACCGTGCGCTGCTACGAGCGCGATCTCTCACTGCCGCCAACCATCTATCAGATTCCTGTGACGACGACGGTGGGCTCAATGGCGCGCATGTCGTTCAATCCGAAGAACGGTGAACTCTGGATCGCGAGCCTGAGTCAGGATCGAGTCTTCGGGTTCGCGTTCCCAAGCGCCGGCAGCGCGCTGATTCCCACGCAGACGCTTGCGGGATTCGCGCAGTTGACGAGTGTGGAGTTCGACGATGTCGGTCGCATGTACACGGCCGATGCCGGCGCCGCACGAGTCTTCGAACAGTCGCAAGCCGGAGATTGGATGGAGGTCTCGGCGGGCGCACTGGCAGGCCAGGATGTCGGCGAGGTGCTGCGGATCAGCCGCAGCCGCAGCAACTACAACGCCGCCGTGCAAGAGACGGCGATGTGGGAGAACCTTCCAGGTGACGAGGTGGAGACTCTCGGCGAAGTGAGCGATGACTGCATCGGTGATCTCAACGGCGACGGTGTCATCAACGGCGCCGAGATCTCGATCGTGCTCGGCGCATGGTCAACGGGCAACTCGTATGCCGACATCAACGGAGACGGCGTGGTCGACGGTGCGGATCTGGCGATGATCCTCGGCAGCTGGGGGCCGTGCTGAGCGCTGGGGCACTTGACATGCGAACGGCCGCGCTCGTCGCCTTCGCGCTGATGGCTGCGGGGCTGCATGATCGATGCGCTGCGGCGCCGTTCTCGTTGCTCGCGATGGCGCCATCGTGACGGAGATCGCCGTCGGAAGCGCCGATCTCGAAGGCACCGTACCGATCACCACCGAGACGCTCTTTGAGATCGCATCGCTGACGAAGCAATTCACCGCAGCTGCGGTGATGCGGCTCGTCCAGGATGGAACGCTCAAACTCGATGATCCCATCTCGAAGCACTTGCCGGGTGTGCCCGAGTCGTGCAGCGCCATCACCATCGAGCACTTGCTTCGGCACACCTCCGGGATCCCCGGCACGAAGTCACAAGGTGGTGGCGACGACATCGAGAGCGTGCTGCCGGAGTTTCTGCGCGGTGGCCCACAGCATGAGCCCGGGACCCATTGGCAGTATTGGAATCAGGGCTATGCGATCGTGACGGAGATCATTCGCCGCGCGTCGGGCACTGAGTACTCGACGTTCTGCAAGCGATCTCTCTTCGAGCCGCCGGGCATGCGCACCGCGCGATTCACCGGGGATGAGGCACCGGAGGGCGCCACGGTCGCAGTCGGACGATCTCGCATGGGTCCGCCGCGGAGCGCGCTCGAGCACCCGTACGGCAGCTACGGATTCCAGTACCGCGGCATGGGTGGCGCCGTCTGCAGCATCCGAGATCTCTGGGCGTGGGATCGCGCGTTGTGCGGTGACACGATCCTCGATGTGACTTCGCGGCGAACGCTGTTCACGCCCGGTCTCGGCGACTATGCGCTCGGTTGGTTCGTGGTGCACCAGGAGGACGGTCGCGTGACGCAGAGACATGGCGGAGGCGTCCGCGGATTCGTCTGCGAGATGCGCCGATATCCGGATGTCAACGGAGTGATCGTGGTGCTTGCCAACGACGATCGTGCGCCGGTGCAGCAGATGATGCCATCGCTCGAGCGCGCGCTGCGCGGACAGCCACCGACGCCCGAAGAGTCGATGGGACCGCTCGCACCGGAGATGGCGGCGGCGGTGGCGGGCAGTTTTCATTCTGAACGAGGTCGGCAGCTCGTCGTGGCCCGTGATGGTGCGCTGACGACGGCGATGTTGCACTGGTCCCCGCCCAACGGACCCATCACCCACGCGCGCCTCCTGAGCGATGATGCAGGGAACATCGCGCTCTCCGACGGCGCCGACGTTCACCCGATCACGCTCGAGCGCAGCGCCGACGGCGAGGTCGATGCGATCGTCATTCTTGGTGATGCGTATCGGCGCACGTCGAAGTCATCCGAGTGAGCCGCGCAGTTCGGGTCCTCGGCCGGACCGATACACTTCGGCACTCGTGAATTGCCGAATCACCGTCGTCGTGCAAGTCCACGCACTTGCTGTTGCAGGTGTGTTCCTTACGACGCTGATCGCGCCACCGGCCATGGCACAACGATCGCCGCCGGCGCAGCCGGTCGAACCACGACCCGAGCAGCGCACGCCGCCGTCGCAGCCGGCGCCGGAAGCGATCGCCACCGGCGTCATCGTCGTGGAGGAGCCGCTCGGTCTGGCCTTCACGGCTGCGGGTGGGCTGCTCGTTGCAGCGGGTGACGAGGGCATCATCGAATGTGATCCGATCGGATTGAAGCGCGTGGGCGTTGTGGCAGCGGGGGCACCCGAGCGCCGTTGGACTGCCCTCGCGGTTGCGCCGGATGGCTCGATCTTCGCCGTCGATCAACGCAGGCAGTGTGTCGAGCACCTCAGTGCGCAGGGCGCGTCGCTCGCCACCTTCGGCGAACTGCGCGACGCGCGCGGCATCGCCGTGTCAACGGATGCGCAGCGTGTGGCGGTGGCCGACACGGGCAACGATCGCGTCGTCATCTTCACGATCGGCAGTGGAAATGCGCCGCAGGTGATCGGCTCGCGCGGGTCGGCGAACGGGCAGTTCCGGGCGCCGACTTCGATCGCATTCGATCCGGCGGGACGTCTCTTCGTGGCAGACTCGGACAATCATCGCATCCAGCGCTTTGGTCGTGATGGCCGATTCGAAGCCGCGTTCGGCTCGCGCGGAATCAACCCCGGACAGTTCGAGCGCCCGATGTCGATCATCGCCAGCGAGCAGACGCTGCTCGTGGCCGATCACTTCAATCACCGCGTGCAGCGCTTTGACGAGGACGGCGGATTCCTCACGCTCTGGGGCATGCATGCGGTGGTGCCACGCCAAGCCGAAGGGCGCATCCACTATCCCGTGTCCGTCGCCGCCGACACCGCGCGCAGTCTCTTCGCAATCGCGGAGCCGTTCGAACGGCGCGTGCAGATCTTCCGCCGTTCGACGGAAGGTGAGCGCGTTCCGCTCACGCCACCGCTCCCGACGCGCGAGGGCGTCACGAGTCACTTCGGCGAAGGTGTCGCCGTCGACGGAACCTTGATGGCGGTCTGGGAGCCGGAAGCGTCGGCGATCGTCGTCTTCGATCTCAGGCGCGAGCGTCCGACGCATGTCACGACCTTCGGCACGCCGGGAAGGCGCATCAACGAGATCGGGCGCATCACGGGCATCGCCGCCGATGAACCGAGCGAACGCGTCTGGCTCCTCGACCGCGGCAACGATCGATTGGTGGAGTGGACATTGAGACGCGATCCACTTGAGGAGCTGAACTTCGATCCGTTCATGGGTGGTGTGACGCGCGCGATCGACTTCGATGCGATCGCGCGGGCGCTGTCGTCACTCGACGGCAGCACGGCCGCGATCGACCCGATCGCAGTGGCGCACATGCCAGGCAACCTGCTCCTGCTCGACGCACTGAGGGCGCGCGTGATCCGGCTCGACGATCGCACGCTCGAACCCGTGGGCATGCTGCCGAGCGCCGACATGGGTTTTCCGCGCCATCCGATCGCGATCGCCGTCAGCGCCGACGGTATGCGCCTGGCGGTGCTCGACGCGAACGATCCCGAGCGTCTTGCAGCGATCGTGCCCCTTCACGGGAATGGCGAGACGCGCGTAGTGCCCCGACCGCCGCTGGTGCAGAATCCGAAGTCGATTGCGTGGGCGGGAGAGCAGACGCTCGTCGTGACCACCGGCGACGATCGCTTCGTTCTGCTCTCGGTCGATGGCCGTGTGCATGCCGCGCCTGAACTGCACGGAGTGGACGACGGCAAGCTCTGGCATCCGCGCGGAGTCGCGGGCGCGTCCGATGGTTCGTTTTTCGTCGTCGACTGGGGCAATCACCGCATGCAGCGATTCGATCACACCGGAAGTTGGCACAGTCGATTCGGGATCGGGAAGGCGGCCTTGCGCCCGCGACTGCCCGATGCGATGCCGGCGGTGATCCGACCGAAACGCGGCGAGCAGGCGCCGGTGCGCGCCGCGCCTGCGACAGAGCGCGGCCCGTTCCCGCGAGCGAGCGCCACGCGTGACGGCTCGGTGCGACTGACATGGCAACCGGCGAGTGAGCGCGGAGAACCGCTCGCGTCGATTCCACTTCGCGATCCGTTCTACATTCGCGTGACTGTCGCGGCGGGCAACGCGGCGTCGCGTCCCGGGATCGCGTGCGATGCCGCGATGCCTCATCACGGCCATGGCATGAATCTCGCGCCGACGACGCGTCCGATCGAAGGCTCCCAGGATCAGCTCGTCGGACCGATGCTCTTCCACATGCCGGGTGCATGGGAGATCTACTTCGATGCACGCACCGACGGTCGACTTGTGCGTCTGCAGGACGACATCATCATGGAGGAGAGCGAGTGAGAACTGCCGTCACTCCTATGCATCGGTCGCTCACGCTGCTTGCCATGGCGCTGGTGTGCATCGTTGCGCTCGCTGCCGCGCGCCATCGGCCGACTCCGCGCGCCGTCGGTGCGGGAGCGGAGCTGAGAACGAACCAAAGCGTGGATGAGGTGAATGACCCGGGTGTTCAGGAAGACCCGCGCGAGATCGACAACGCAGCGCTCCGTCGCGTGCTGCGAATGGCTCGACCGCGTCAACTCGCGCCGGATCCGACCAACGGTGTCGCGGAGTCGCCGCAAGCTGCACGCCTCGGCCAACTGCTCTTCTTCGATGCGCGACTCTCCGCCAATGGCGCCGTGAGTTGCGCCACCTGCCACGATCCGGCGCGCAGCTTCACCGATGGCCGTCGGCGGGGCGTCGGACTGAGCGAAGGCACGCGGAACTCGCAGGGTCTGCTCGACATCGCGGACCTGCCATGGTTCACCTGGGACGGGCGCGCGGATTCGCTCTGGAGTCAGGCGCTGCATCCATTCGAAGACGCGCGCGAGATGGGACTCACGCGCTTCACGGTCATCGATCGCATTCGCGAAACACCGGATCTTAAGCAGGAGTTCGAAGCGGTCTTCGGTCCGCTTCCGCCGCCGGTGAGCGCCGAGTCGGCGACGACGGATGAACGCGTCGCCATCAATCGCACCTTCAGCAATGTAGGCAAGGCGATTGCCGCCTATGAGCGCAAGCTGCGCACGAAGGCCAGTCCCTTCGATGGCGAAGTGGAGCGACTGCGCTGGAACGCGCGCGAACCGGTGCCAGGATTCGGCGACGCCGAGCGCCGCGGACTCAAGCTCTTCTTGTCGCGCGCAGGATGCTGGCGCTGTCATCACGGACCCGCGCTCAGTGATGGCAGCTTTCATGCCATCGGCGTGCCGCCACTCGGCGGCGGACTGCCCGCGGATCGTGGACGACTCGACGCCATCGCGCGGCTCAAGACCAACGAATTCAACGCCGCGGGTCGATACTCGGATGATCCCTCCGGATCTCGCGCGGAAGTCACGCTCGCGCTCACGGAGGAACCGGGACTCTGGGGCGCTGTTCGTACACCGACGCTGCGGAATGTGTCGCGCACCGCGCCCTACATGCGCGAGGGTCAGTTCGAGACGCTCGAAGAAGTCATTCGCTTCTACTCGACGCTGGAAGGGGCGCTTGCGGATCACCACGGCGAGCGCGTACTCGAACCGCTGGCGCTCTCGGACGCGGAGATCGCGGATCTCGTAGCGTTCCTCAAGGCGCTCGACGGACCGCTGCCGGACGAGGCGCTGATGCGACCGCTCCCGAGCGCGCGACCGGCTGAATGACGACTCGCATTGGTCTTCGCGCGGACTTTGGTCGGCGCATCCCTCCGGATCACGGGCTACACTCGGACCGTCGCTCCGGGGCGGCTGTGGATCGACCCTCGGATGGAGACCCCTGCAATGAATGACCGTCTTCTCAGGCTTGGCGCGTGCGCCGTGGCTTCGCTTCTCCTTGCGTCCTCCGTGCTCGCGCATGAAGACGACCCGAAGGCGAAGCATTGGGAGCCGCCGTTCGTCGGGCCCGAGTGGCGACTTGCGATCGAGGGCGCCGCTGATGAAGGTGGCGTTGCCGGGACCTACACCTCCGACGGCGTGCAACTTCAGAGCTGGTTCCCCGTGACGACGTTCAACGCCGCGAACACGAGCGGCAGCGACTGCTGGGGATATGTGAGCCCCTCCGGTCGCGAGTACGCATTGATGGGACTGAGCCACGGCACCGGCATCGTCGAGATCACTGACCCAGCGAATGCGCAGATCGTGACCTTCCTGCCGGGACCGACAAGCACTTGGCGGAACATCAAGACCTACAAGAACTACATGTACGCTGTCAGCGAAGGCGGCGGCGGCATCCAGGTCTTCGATCTCGATCTCATCGACGGTGGCTGGGTCGTCACACTTCCAGCCATCACGACCGGCGGCAGCCTCGCCACGCACACGATGATCATCAACGAGCAGACCGGCTACCTCTACCGCATGGGTGGCAGCGGCAACGGTGTGCGCATCTACAAGTTGGAGCCGAATCCGGCGCAGCCGCAGTTCGTGACGAGCTGGAGCAGCAAGTACACGCACGACGGCTGTGTCGTGAACTACACGAGCGGACCCTACGCGGGCAAGGAGATCTTCTTCGCCTGCGGCGGCTTCAACAACGGCTACGACCAGACCGGTGTCAGCATCATCGATGTGACGAACAAGAGCTCGCTCCAGGTCATGTCGACGTTCTTCTACGCGAACGCCGCGTACTGCCATCAGATCTGGCCAAGCGAGGATCTTCAGTACGCCTACATCAACGACGAGATCGATGAGCAGAACTTCGGCATCTACTCGGTCGGGCGCATCGTCAACATCTCCAACCTGAGCGCACCGACGCTCGCCGGCACCTACACGACCGGACTGCAGACGGTCGACCACAACGAGTATGTGCACGGCAATCTGCTCTTCTGCTCCAACTACAAGAGCGGACTGCGCGTCTTCGACATCACGAACAAGACGAGTCCCGTCGAGGTGGCGTGGTTCGACACCTATCCAAGCGACAACACCGCCGGATACGCCGGACTGTGGAGCAACTACCCGTTCTTCCCGAGCGGTACGGTGATTGGCAGCGACATTCAGCGAGGGCTCTTCGTGTGGAGCCTGTCGCCGGCATCGCTCTCGTTCTCCTATCCCAACGGCGTGCCGACACAGATCGATCCGAACGGCCAGTCGATCACCGTGGCCCTCACGCCTGCGGATGGGAACACGGTTGCGGCCGGCACCGCGCGACTTCTCGTCGAGACGACGAGTGGAACGATCGAAACCTTCATGACGCCGCTCGGCGGCAATCTCTGGCAGGCCACGACGCCGCCACTTCCGTGCGGCGCGACCGTGGGTCTGCGATTCGCTGCCGAACTCGAGTCAGGGGGCGTCTTCGCCGACCCAGTGCCACCGGGCACCTACGAGGCTCTTGCGTCGCTCGGTGAAGTCGACCTGCTCACCGACACGTTGGAGACAAACACCGGCTGGACGGCGGGCGCTGCTGGTGATGACGCAACGACCGGTCAGTGGGTGCGCGTCGATCCCGTCGGGACCACAGCGCAACCTGAGGACGATCACACGCCCAACCCCGGAGTGCTGGCGTGGATCACGGGCCAAGGCACGCTCGGCGGTTCAGTGGGTCAGGCGGATGTCGACAACGGTTCCACGACGCTCACCTCGCCCGTGTTCGACGCGACCGCACTCGCTGATCCGAGCGTGGAGTACTGGCGCTGGTACTCCAACGACAAGGGCGCGAATCCCGGCACGAACAGCATGCCGGTGCAGATCTCCAACAACGCAGGCGCGAGTTGGACGCAACTCGAGCTCGTCACCGAGAATGCTGGCCTTTGGGTCCGGAAGCAGTGGCGAATCGCAGACTTCCTGACGCCGACGGCGCAGATGCGGCTGCGATTCGTGGCGCGCGATCTGACCGGCGCGGTCGTTGAGGCGGGCGTCGATGATCTGCGCGTCTACGAGCTGATCTGCTCCTCACCGGTGCCGGGTGATGCGAACGGCGACGGTCTCGTGAACGGTGCCGACATCGCGATCGTGCTCGGCAACTGGGGCACCACAGGTCCCGGTGATCTCAACGACGACGGCGTCGTCGATGGCGGCGATCTTGCGATCGTGCTTGGGAACTGGACCTGACCGATGGTCGCCCGGTTCCTGCTGGGCGCCCTGATCCTGGTCGGCGCCTTTGGCACTCCGCGCCCCGGTGACGAGCCGGCGGACGCGCGGCGCGCGGAGGTTGCCATTCCCGGCACGGCGCTGTCGATCGAGCTCGTGGAAGTGCCACTCGATGGCGCGCATCGACTGCTCTTCGGTCGCACGGAGATTCCGTGGGAGGTGCTCGATGTCTTCGTGCATGGTCTCGATGAGAAACCGACGACGCCGAATGAAGCGGTCGATGCAGTCACGCGCCCGAGCAAGCCATACATCAGCATGGATCGGGGCTTCGGCCATCACGGCTATCCCGCGATCAGCGTGAGTCATCGCAACGCCGTCGAGTTCTGTCGCTGGCTCTCGGCGAAGACCGGGCGCCAGTTCCGACTGCCGACGCGCGCCGAGTGGACGAAGGCGTGCGAACGAAGCGCCGTCGAACCCGGCGATCGAACGGCGCACGCATGGTGCGCGGAGAACGCCAGGCGCAAGACGCACCCGGTCGGCACGCTCAAGCCTGATGCATCCGGCCTCTGCGACATGTTGGGCAACGCGGGTGAGTGGGTGAGCGATGGCGACGACACCTTCGTCGTCATCGGCGGCTCGTTCCGTGACGCGGCGGAGCAACTCGGGTGCGAAGCGGCGAAGGCGAATGATCCCGCATGGAATGCAAGTGATCCCCAGATTCCTCGCAGCGTCTGGTGGCTCGCCGACGGCGGGTTCATCGGATTCCGTGTGGTGTGCGAGCCAGCGCCGGAGGGCAACGGCGCCAACAAGACGAAGGAGAAACCATGAGTGAGTCGAACGGAGTGACGCGCCGCGATTTCGTGCGCGTTGCGGCGGTGGCTGGAGCGGTGCTGGCGGTGCCGCGCGTCTGGGGCAGCGCTCGCGCCGACGATCGTCTGAAGGTCGGTCTGATCGGTTGTGGCGGTCGCGGCCGCGGCGCGGCGGTGCAATCGCTGAGTGCCGACAAGAGTGTCACGCTCTGGGCGATTGGCGATGTCTTCCCCGATCCGGTCACGAGCACGATCGACGGCTTTGGCGCCATCACGGAATTGAAGGATCGAGTCGATGTGCCGGAATCACGACGCTTCGTCGGATTCGATGCCTATCAGCGCGTCCTCGACTCGGGTGTGGACATGGTGATTCTCGCCACGCCGCCGCACTTCCGACCCGCGCATCTCGAGGCATCCGTCGCGGCGCGCAAGCACATCTTCTGCGAGAAGCCGGTGTGCGTGGATGTGCCCGGCTACCAGCGCGTGCAGCGCGCCTTGCAGCGAGCGGATGATGCGAACCTGAATGTCATGAGCGGTTTCTGCTGGCGCTACAGCGAGCCCGAGCGCGCGTTCATGCGCGAAGTGCAGAGCGGTCGCATCGGTGACATCGTGGCGGTTCACTCCATGTATCTCACCTCGCCGCTCGGCACGAAGCCGCGGAAACCCGAGTGGAGCGACATGGAGTTCCAGCTTCGCAACTGGCAGCACTTCACATGGCTCGGTGGCGATCACATCGTGGAACAGGCCGTGCACTCCGTCGACAAGATCCACTGGTTCATGGATGGCAAGCTCCCGATTCGCTGCACCGCCCTCGGCGGCCGAGGCCTGCGCGAAGAGATCCCCGAACGCGGTGACAGCTACGACCACTTCGCCGTCGTCTACGAGTACGCCGGCGGCGAGCGATGCACGCTCACCTGTCGCCAGCAACCGAATACGCACCAGGAGAACACCGACTCGCTCGTCGGCACGCGCGGCTTCGGTTTCGTGAACGGGTGGGGTCCGATGCAGACGCTCTCGGGCGAGCGCCCGTGGGAGTGGGCGTCGGATCGAATGGCGCCAAACATGTATCAGACCGAGCAGACTGAACTCGCAGAGGCGATTCTCGGTCGGCGCGAGCGCATCATCGATCGATTCATGGCGGACAGCTGCCTCATGGCCATCATGGGTCGCGAATCCGCATACAGCGGACTTGCGGTCAATTGGGTGCAGGCGACGAACGACAACTTCGATCACTCGCCGAAACGCTACGAGTTCGGCCCGCTTCCGATGCCCGCAGTGCGTCGTCCGGGTCAGATGAGAGGCGCATGAACGACCTCACGCGGCGGGACTTTGTTCGCAGCGGTGCGGCCGCCATTGCCGTCGGTGCGGCAAGTGCGGCAAGTGCGGCGAGCGTGCGCGGTTTCACGGCGCCTTCAACGAGTGCGCAGGAGGCAACAGCGGGCGCCGGCGGACGCGATGAGTTGCGCCTGGGCGTCATCGGATGCGGCGGGCGCGGTCGAGGTGCCGCGATCAATGCACTCGAAGCGGACCCCGCGGTGCGCGTCGTGGCGATCGCCGATCTCTTCCCCGATCGGCTCGAGTCGGCGCGGCGCGATCTGGCGCAATACGGCGGCGCGCGCGCCGAAGTGCCGGCCGAGCGCGCGTTCGACGGGTTCGACGGCTATCAACGACTGCTCGAACTCGACCTCGATGTCGTTGCGCTGGCGACGCCGCCTGGCTTCCGTCCAGGTCACTTCGAAGCCGTGATCGAAGCAGGTCGACACGCGTTCATCGAGAAGCCGGTCGCCGTCTGTCCGGCGGGCGCTCGTCAGATGCTTGCGGCAGCGCGCCGAGCGGATGAACTCAAGCTCTGCGTCGTCGCCGGAACGCAGCGCCGACATGAGCGGAGCTATCTCGAAGCAATGGAGCGCCTGCGCGGCGGCGTCATCGGCACGCCGGTCGCTGCTCGCTGCTTCTGGAACATGGGCGGACTCTGGTGCGTGAAGCCCGAGGCCGGGCGCAGTGATGTCGAAAACCAGCTTCGCAACTGGCTCTATCACACATGGCTCTCGGGGGATCACATCGTCGAGCAGCATGTGCACAACATCGATGTCGTCAACTGGGCGTTCGACGCGTTCCCCACTCGCGCGTGCGCCGTCGGCGGCCGACAGGCGCGCACCGGCGCCGAGTATGGACACATCTTCGATCACTTCGGCGTCGACTACGAGTATCCCGACGGGCGCTTCGCGCTGAGCATGGCGCGCCAGCAGGAGGGCACGACGGGGCGCGTCGAGGAGTTGATCTACGGCAGCGATGGTGCCATGCGAATGGCGTCCGGATTCGCAGAAGTGACCGGTCGTCGCGCGTGGCGCTTCGAAGGCGCGAATGAGAATCCGTATGTCGCCGAGTGGAAGAGTCTGATCGCGGCCATTCGCGCGGGCACGCCGCTGAACGAGGCGGCGACAGTCACGAAGAGCACACTCACGGCGATCATGGGACGCATCGCTGCGTACACCGGCACGGACATTACCTGGGATGAGGTGCTCGCGCATCCCCTCGATCTGCGACCGCCGGCGGATCTCGCGTTCAGCGCGCGAGCGCAGCACCCGGTGCCGATTCCTGGTCGTGCGCCTGCGGGAAGCGCCTGAGTCGTTCGACGCCGTCAGGTGTGATGAGCAGCGCCGAGGCGTTCGGGAAGCGCGCGATGAGCCACGCGCGATCCATCGTGGGTGCCACGCTGAGAGCCGTCGCGAGCGCATCGGCCTGCGCACCAGCGAAGCAGCAGGACCTGTCGTTGGGGCCGGACCCGCGCGTTCCATGCGGCTCGGGCAAGGCGCGCGACGCGGAGCGCGCGTGCGGCGCTCGCCATGCAGGCGGTGCCTCGACGAGCACCGTGATCTCGGGCGCGCCCACAACGCCCAACCCCTCACTCGGATCGACGACATGCGAGAGCCGATCGTTGCCGCGCGCGATCGACTGCGCGCGATCGCCGCTCGTCGCCAATGCGGACCAGGGCGGAATCACGATCGTCGCATCGATCGCCTCGACGCGCACGCGCCAACCAAGCTCGCCCGGAGGCGCATCGCCGACGGTGAGATCACCACCAAGCTCGACGAGCGCGGCGCCGGCGCTGCGTTCGTGCAGGAGCGCGAGTGCCTCGTCGGCGGCGAGGCCCTTGCCGATGGCGCCGAAATCGAGGCGCATGTGCGGCCGCGCGAAGGTGATGCCGGTGGCGTCGAGCAGGAGCGATGTCGAGTCGACAGCGCTCCGTGCGACCGCGATCGAGTCGTCGTCGGGCAAGCGACCGTTGGCGCGGGCGTCTCGCCAGAGTCGTGTGAGCGGTCCGATGGTGGGATCGAAGCGACCATCCGTGGCGGTCGCCATCGACACTGCGCACTCGATCGCGCGGCGCAGATCGCTCGAGACGGGGAACGGGCCGCCTCCATCAACGGCCTGCGCGGCCAGTCGTCCGACTTCGCTCTCGTCGCTCCAGTCGCTCAGCACGCGCTCGAGTTCGGCGATGCGATCGAACGCCGCCCGCGCGGCGGTGCGCGCTTCGTGCTCATCACCGCCGGCGATGACGATGCGCGCCTCGCTGCCCATGTGAAACTCACGAAATGTGTGCCGTGCCGTCGACGCCGACAAAGCGGATGTCGCGAATGTCGCGGACGACTCGGACGACGCCGTGCAGCCACCGAGCGTGAGCGCGATCGCGAACGCGAGCAGAAGGCCGACGCTGCCGCGAATGCCACTCACGATCGGAAGACGACTTCCAGCAGACTGGCGTCGTCGACGAAGTTGTCGTGACCCTGCACCGAACGACTGAGCGCGAGTATCTGATCGAGCGCGTCGGTTCGCGTCGCCTCCGCCGCGCCCTCGAGAAATGCATCGAGCGTCCACATGTTGCCGTCGGGCTGGCGCAGTTCATAGAGCCCATCGCTGTAGATGAGCATGCGCGCTCCTGGTGGAACAACCGTCTGCTCGCTCTCCCAGGTCACATCCGGCACCGCGCCGATCATGAGGCCCTTCGAATCAAGGCGCAGCGGTGCGGCGCCCGGAGCCACCAGCAGCGCGGGTGGATGTCCGGCGTTCGACCAGCACAGCGTGCGCGTCGACGGGCGATAGACGCCGTAGAAGAGCGTGAAGAACATGCCGTTGTGACGCGTCATCGGGAAGACTTCGTTGAGTCCATGCAGCACCGACGCAGGATCCGACGGATCGGCACCGGGCATCGACGCGGAGCGGATCATGTTCATGGCGCTCACCGCGAGCAAGGCGGGACCGACGCCGTGTCCGCAGACATCGAGCAGATAGACGGCCAGCTGATCGTCGTCGAACCAGTGGTAACCGAAGCAATCGCCACCGAGTGACTCCGAGGGGATGAAGCGCCAGGTCGTTTCCACGGCGCCCTCAAGCGGCTCCGGAAGCAATCGCTGCACATACTCCGCAGCGCGGCGCACCTCCTCCTGCAGCTCGGCGCGGCTCTCATCGAGCGCCTTGTAGGCAGCGTTGCGCTCGAGCTGCGCGATGTAGCCGCGCGAGTGGTATCGCAACCGCGCCAGGATCTCGAGCGCGTCGGGCAGCTTGACCATGTAGTCGTTGGCACCGCGCGCGAATGCTTCGGCCTTGGTCGCCGGCTCCTCCTGCGAGCTCAGCACCACGAGCGGAATCTCTCGTGTTGCATCGTGCGCGCGGTAGTCGCGCACCAGATCGAGGCCGTCGATACCAGGCATGACGAGATCCTGGAGGATGACGGTCGGGCGAAAGGTCGCGGCCGTCTCGATCGCGCGCAGCGGCTCGCGGCAATACTCGAAGACGAAATCGGCGTGCGGCGCCAGCATGCGCCGGACGGCCTCGCCGATGATCGGCTGGTCATCGACGAGCATCACGCGGAAGTGTGGGTCGGTCGGCGGTGGGGTGGACATGTTCAGTTCTTGTCTGCCTCGCGGGCGGCGAGGCGCATGAGATCGGGACCGACCTGTGTGATCGGGAGAGTGACGGTGGCGGCTTCGAGCTTGACTGCGGCGCCGGGCATGCCCCAGACGACGCTCGTCGCGCGATCCTGCGCGATCGTGTGCCAGCCGGCACGGCGCAGCGCCAGCAATCCATCGGCGCCGTCATGCCCCATGCCGGTGAGCAGCGCCGCCGCGAATGGGCGGAGCATCGAGGTGACGGCGCTGTGGAAGAGCACATCGACCGAGGGTCGATGGATCGCGTCCGCCGGATCGGGCGTGGCGCCGAATCGCGCGCCCGCGCGAAGCAGGAGATGTTCGTTGCCGAACGCGATCGACAGCACGCCGGCGCGCGCGACCGCACCGCAGATGGCCGGTTCCACCTGGCGTCCCGTCTCGCGCGCGAGCCATGTCACGAGTCCCGGCACGAATCCTGCGTCGAGGTGCTGCACCGCCACGATCGCAAATGGAAAGTCGCGCGGCAATGATGAGAGCACGGCGGCCAACGCCTGAGGCCCGCCGGTCGACACACCGATGAGCGCCACGCGCAGCCCCGGATCGCTTCGAGTCCCCGGCGGTGGCGGACAGGGTCGGCTCGCCGCGGCACTTGCAGCGTTGGCAGCGCTGCCCGGCACCGAGGCCGCGCCGGCAGGTGACTTCGACTGCCGCAGGCGCCGGACCTGTTCGATCTTGCGGCGGAGCATGTCGCGCGCCGGTCCGGCACCGTCGCCGATCGTCGGAGTTTCCGTCGCATCGATCGCACCGCTTGAGAGAGCCTCAAAGACGCGGTCGGCGTTGGCACCGACACTGGCGGTGACGACGACGATCGGACACGGACAGTCGCGCATGATGGCGCGCGTCGCATCCGCGCCGTCCATCACCGGCATGACGATGTCCATGAGAATGAGATCGGGCCGATCGCGCGCCGCCGCCGCCACGGCTTGCGCGCCGTCGCGCGCGGTCCAGGCAATCTGTACGCCTGGCATCTCCATGAGCAGCCGCCGCAGCGCCTCGGTCGCGATCGAAAGGTCGTTGACGATCGCCACTCTCATGATTGCGGTGCTCCGGCCAGGCGCTGGATCGTCTGCGCGAAACTGTCGTCGCGAAAGGAACCCTTCGTGAGATAGGCGTTCGCGCCGGCGTCGAGGCCGGCCATGCGATCCTCTTCACGGTCCTTATAGCTCACGATCGCGATCGGCAGCGACGCAAAGCGTGGATCGCGACGAACCATGCGCACCAGCTCGATGCCATTCATGCGCGGCATGTCGACATCGGTGATGAGCATGTCGAATTCGCCGCGACGCAGTTGATTCCAGCCATCGGCGCCGTCGACCGCCGTTTCGACTTCGTATCCGATGCGCAGCAGCAGCTGTCGTTCGACCTCGCGCACCGTGATCGAGTCGTCCACGACGAGAATGCGTCGTCGTCGGCGCGTGTCATGAACCGGCGCCTCCGTGGCGCCCAACTCGCGCGCGCGTCCCTCACCGAGCGCACGGCGCACGCTCGTGATCAGATCGTCGACATCCAGAATGATCGTGACTGAGCCGTCGTCGAGCAGTGCGGCGGCGGAGACGTTGGGCACGCGGCCGAGTCGCGGATCGAGCGGGCGCACGACGAGATCCTGCTCGCCGAGAAAGTGATCGACGATGAGGCCGTAGGACTGGCGGTCGGACTCCACGAGCAGCACGCTCGCTTCGTCCGTCGCCGCGTGCTCATCGGACAGCCCAAGCACTTTCGCCGCGCGCAGCAATCCGATCGGTCGTCCCTCGAGCTCGAATTGCATGCGCCCCTCGACCGGGCGGATGCGATCGGAGGCGACGCGCAGAATGCGCTCGAGTTTCGCGAGAGGCACGGCGTACGACTCGCCCGCGATTTCAACGAGTGCGGCGCGAATGACCGAGAGCGTGATCGGCAGTCGAAGCGTGAAGACGGAACCTTCGCCTGGCTGACTGCTGACGGAGACGGTGCCGCTGGCAGCCTGCACCATGCGTTGCACGACATCGAGACCGACGCCGCGCCCGGAGACCTCCGTCACGGTCGACGCGGTCGTGAATCCGGGCAGGAAGAGGAACTCGAGGATCTCCCCACGCGAGAGCGATTCAGCCATGTCGGCGCCGACGAGCCCGCGTTCGACGGCGCGGCGGCGCACCGCTCCCGGATCGATGCCGCGACCATCGTCGCGGATCTCGACGACGAGCGAGCCCGCCTGGTGTCGCGCTTCGAGCTCGATGCGCGCCTGCGGTGACTTGCCGCTCTCGGTCCGTACGGCGGGCGTCTCGATGCCATGATCGACGGCGTTGCGCAGCATGTGCGTCAACGGCGCGTCGAGTTTGGCGAGGATGTCGCGATCGACCGAGGTCGTCGCGCCGATCACATCGAACTCGACTTCCTTGCCGAGCTGTCGAGAGAGATCGCGCAGCATGCGCGCGTATCCGCCCGTGACCTCCGAGAACGGGCGCATGCGACTGGCCAGAACCTCGTGGTAGAGCGCGGTCGCGGCTTCCTCGCTTCGCCGGAAGAGATCTTCGAGCGATTCGCTGTGGCGTCGCACAATGCCTTGCACTTCTTCGACGAGTCCAGTGAGTGCACCAAGATGGACACGGTCCGGTGTGCCGTCGCAGGCCACGAGCGACGCTCTTCGCAGCGCCAGGAGCCGCTCCTTCATCGCCACGAGATCATCGCGCATGGCCGGTGCGCGGCGTGCCTCGACGACGCTCTCGCCCGCGAGGCGCATCATGCGATCCAGATGTTCGGCGCCGACGCGCACGACGCGAGCGTCGCGGCCATCGCCGTCGGCTGGCTTGGCCGCACTGGCGTCGACCGTCGTGGTGCCGCCGCTGACGAGCGATGCGGACTTCGGTGGCGTCGCGGGCGATGCAGGTGCGGCGGTGATCGATGACGTCTGCGTCGGTGCCACTGCAGCCGATGGCGCGGAGGGCTGCCGCGGCGCCGGTGCCGCGGTCGGCGCGGGCGCCGGATCACTCGGCGCTGGCGCCGCGAGTTCCGTCAACAGTGCGTTGACCTCGGAGGCGCAGGTGTCGCTCCACTTGGAAGCGTCGTGCTCGGAACCCTGCGCCAGTCGAGCCAGCAGGTCCGTGGCGCGCAGCAGCTGGTCGATGCGCGAGCGATGCACCGGCTCGACACCCTTGCGATAGCGTTCGAGCACCTCCTCCATCTGGTGCGCAAAGCCCACGACCGGTTGAAAGCCGAGCACGCGCGCTGCACCCTTCACCGAGTGCGCGGCGCGCATGAGCGGCTCGGCGCCTTCGCGCGTCAACCCACTGCGCTCGATCGCAAGCAGGCCATCCGAGAGCGCTCGGCAGTGCTCCTCGACTTCGGCGCGGAAGAGCTCGAAGAGACTCGGCGCGTCGCTGCTCACGCGATCGCCTCCCGGAAGAGTGCGACGAGCCGCGCAGGATCGAGCAGCGCGGCGCGACGCATGCCGAGCGGCACCACATGCGAGGTCAATCGCCGTCGTCCCTGCGAGACGGTCGCAGGCGGCGCCATCCAGGTCTCGCGCTGTGATCGTTGCACACCGATCACCGCATCGACCTCGACCAGCCAGGACTCGCCCTCCGAATCGACGAGCAGCATGCGCTGCGCGGAGGCGGTGCGCGCGGTCGTTGCGGGAAGCAGTTCGAGCGTGGCCTCGAGGCTGCCGACGAGCCGGAGCTCGCCGCGCTCGCTGGCGACGCCGCGGAAGACCGGTCCCGCGCGATGCGGGACGCGGTGGACGGGCAGCGGGGGGAGCACGCGCAGCGCATTCGTCGCCGGAAGCGCCAACAGCTCGCCGAAGCGCGAGAAGAAGATGAGCGTCTCGCCAGCTCGTTGCGCGGTCGGAGGAAGGCGCGCGACCGCTTCGGTGTTGCGATCGAGCGTCGCGTCCGAGAGTGGACGTGCCAGCAATTGTTCGATCGGGTGCTCCCGTGCGGAGAGAGGCATGTCAGCCACGACGGTGCTCCCGCAGTTCTGGCGAATCGGATGCGCGGAAGCCATCGCGTCGAGCCGCAAGTAGTCGGAGCTGAAGCGACGCATGCTCAAGCGTCGGGTCGAGATAGAGCGCGGCGCGGAAATGGTGCTCGGCATCGGTCAGACGACCGGCGCCAAGTTCGAGCGTGCCGAGCAGTTCATGCAACTCGGCGCTGCGCTCGCCCGCGTGGTGGAGCGATTGCGCGGCACACAGCGCATCGTCCGTGCGTCCCGAGTCGGCGAGCATGCGGATCGCCTCGAAAGGACGAGCGCCGCCCAACTGCGCGACGGACTCAGGTCGCTCGTCAGGGCGCGGCGTGACCACTCGCTCGGGAGCAGACTCACGCGTCGGCGCCGGAACGGATGTCGCCGTCGGAGCTTGGAACGCGAAGGCCGCACCTGCGCCACCGCGCCATGGCAGCGCCAGCGCCGATGGCTGTTCCGCATGGCCCAAGTAGAGCCAGCCACCCGGCTTCAACAGCGCGTCGATCGAACGACCGAGTTGCCGCCGGTCGATCTCGTCGAGATAGATCAAGACATTGCGGCAGAGGATGATGTCAAAGCGCCCGATCGTGTCCGCCAACGCAGGATCGAGCACATCATGCACGACAAACTCAACGCGGTTCCGCAGTGACGCGCGTGGCATGACCGCGCCGTCTTCGATCACCCAAGGCTCGCGGCACCAGGTCGGCGGATCGCCGCGCACCGTGAAGAGCCGCAGTCGACCGGCGCGACCCGCTTCGATCTCGGCCTCGTTGAGATCGACGGCGACGATCTTCACTTCGGCCACTCCCTCGAGTGCCGCTGCGACGGAGAACGCTTCGGGTCCCGAGGCGCATCCGAGACTGGCGACGCGCAACGGTGCAGCACCGCGCATCGACTCTGCGTGGCGGCGCAGGTGCTCGAACGACTCCGGATAGCGAAAGAACCAGGTCTCCGGCGGGATTGCATGAGCAGCGGCCGCATGGGAACGCGGTGCGGAGGGGCGTTCCGTCATCGGCGCATCTCCTCGATCCGCGACGGCAACGATGCAGTCGTGGTGGCGGGCGCAAGCCTCGCCGGAGTGGCAGCGCCCGTCAACAGCCGCTCGCGCGCCAGAATGCGCGCCGGATCGATGAGCGACATCGGCTGCGATCCGACGCGACCGACCGCGCCGATGATCGAGCGATGGCTCTCATCACCGCCTGGGTGCCACGCGCCGGCGTCGATCGTGAGCGTCGTGCGCTCGATGACGAGATCGCAGAGCAAACCGAATCTCGTCGTGCCGGCGCCTCCACCCTCGCGCAGGTGCGGGCCATCGACCACCACGATGCGCGAACCGAGAAGTGCCGGCGATGGCTGATCGTGCAGCAACATCGCGCCGTCAACGACTGGGATGAGCGTGCCGCGATGGTCCATCAAGCCCGCGATTGCGGGAGCAGCGCCATCAATGGGCGAGAGCCGCGTGCGCGGCACGACCTCGTCGACGACGGCAGAGGGCAGCGCGTAGCGCCGACCCGCAAGGACCACCAGCAGGACATCCATGGAGGCCCATCCTAGAAGGAAGGCAGCCGTTCGACGCTCACGTTCGGAAGCGACGAACTTCGTCAGCCAACTCCTGACCGCGCCTCTGGAAGTCATGGAGCATGCCGTCGACGGACTCGAAGAACTCGAGCGCGTTCGTTGCGTTCTCTGCGATGCCGCCGAGCAATCGCGAAATCGTGGCGGCACCCTCGTGCTGGCGCACACTCGCGTCGGCGATGCCAGCGATGCGTGGCGACAGTCCTTCGATTCCTGTGATGGTCGACTGCAGCAGATCGGTGCCGCGCTGCGTTCGGTCGGCACCGAGCGCCAACGCCTCGACCAGCTGGTCGGTCGCGCGCACGCCTTCGTCGACGGCTTCGTGCATGCGACGCACATTCGCTTCGATCTGGAGTGAACTCGCCGCCGCCTGTTCAGCCAAGCGCCGAATCTCACCGGCAACGACCATGAAACCGCGTCCCGCGTCCCCGGCCTTTGTCGCTTCGATCTCCGCGTTCAGACTGAGCAGATTGCTGCGATCGGCGACGGTCAACATCGCTTCGAGCAGTCCGTCCACGGCCCGCGCGCGTGCGCGCAGGGACTGAAGCTGTGTCGAGAGCGCCGTGCTGGTGGTGCGAATCTGCGCCACGCCGGCCGCGATGCCGCGCAGGTTGTCGATGCCTTCTGCACCCGTGGCGATCATCCTTGTCGAGGTTGCACGGAGATCGGCCGCCGCCTCGGCCAGCGTCCGCGCCGTGCTGGCGATCTCACCCGCCCTCCCCGCGGCCTCGATGGCATTCGCCGCGGCTTCTCGCGCGCGGTCGCGCTCATGGATCGTGCGATCGTTCAGCGTGGAGCACGACGCATTCGCGCAGAGACTCACTTCCTTGATGCGCGCCACGATCGCCTGCAACACCAGGCGAAGTGAGTCGAGACTCGCAGCGAGCGCCACCGTCTCGTGCGCACCATCCGCGGCGACCGGCGACGCGAGTTCACCCTCCGCCATCGCGCCCGCCGTGCGACGGAGCCGCTCGATCGGACCGGTGATGCGACCTGCCAGGATCCAACCTGCCGCGAGCGCCACGAGCACCGCGCCGCCGAGCGCTGAGCCCCCGGAGACGGCAAGCGATCGATTCAACTCCTGCACGCTCGACAGCGGCAGATCGACGCCCGCCACGGCGATCAGTGCGCCACCGGAGCCGAAGATCGGTGCCGTGCCTGTCAGCGTCTCGAAGTTCTCGTCGCGCGCGAATCCGGCGGTCGGATGATTGAGTGCGCTGAGGCGGAACTCCGCATCGCTCGTCTCAAGGGCGGTGCCCGGCATGCTCTTGTGCGCGCCTGGCTCCTCGGCGTCGATCACATAGACGAATCCGTTTGCGGCCATCGCGTCCGGTGCAAGGGTGTAGACAAACTGCACGGGAATGCCGCATTCGCGCCAAAGATCGCGCAGGCGTCGCAGATCCGACTCAAGGCGTCGGAATGCATCCGAGTCCGGATTGGCATCTCGACGCACCTGTTCATGGAGCGGCACGTTCACGGTGGAGGCCGCTGCGGATGCGAGCGCGCGCGCCTGCGCCATCAGTGTCTCTTGCAGCAGTTGTCGAGCCGTTCGGTAGCCGAGCCACGCGACGACCGACGCGCACGTCACGGCTACGGACGCCACCAACAGCAGCACCTGAGTTCGATACCTCACTGAACGATGATGCTAACGACGCTCGGTCCACTCGGCCGCCGCACTCCCACGCGATCAGTCCGCTCGAATGGGCCCGGAGGGACTTGAACCCTCATGCCCCTTTCGGGGCCGCCGCTTTTAAGGCCGCTGCGTCTGCCGATTCCGCCACGGGCCCCGACTGAGCGTAGTGCCGCGCTCACTCCTTCTGCGCCGAGTCGTCGCGCTCTACTCCGGCGGGTGCGGATTGTGCCAGCCACCGGATGGCAACAACGACTCCTGCGCCTCGTCCGGTCCCCAGGTCTTCGGCTCGTACGCATGCACCGGCACGGCGTCACCCAGGATCTCCTGCACGATGCGCCATCCTTCCTCGACCACATCCTGCCGCGCAAAGAGCGTGCCGTCACCATGCAGCGCGTCGCCGATGAGTCGCTCATATGGCGTCATCTCGTCAGGTTGCTGATCGACGACCATGAGCTCCATCGGCTCTCCGACCATGCGCTCGCCTGCGGTCTTCACTTCGAGGTTGATGCCGATCTCGATACGCGGACTGAATCGGAAGCGCACGAAGTTGTGATGCGTTCGTGGTGTGCGCGAGAAGACCACAGGTGGAGGACGATGAAACTCCACGCGCACTTCGGTGGCGGTGAGCGGCATCTGCTTACCCGCGCGAATGTAGATCGGCACGCCTTCCCAACGCCAGTTGTCGATGAAGACGCGCACGGCGCCCCAGGTCTCGACGGTCGACTTCGGTGAGACGCCGGGTTCGCTGAGATAGCCGCGGAACTGCCCGCGCACCACATCGCTCGGCACGATCGTGCGGATCGCCTTGAAGAGCTTCACCTGCTCATCACGCATGCGTTCCACATCCGGCCAGTAGGGCGGCTCCATGCAGAGGAAGCCGACGACCTGCATGAGATGATTCTCGATTACATCGCGGATGCAGCCGGTCTGGTCGTAGAACGCGCCGCGTCCCTCCACGCCGAACGACTCGGCCATGGTGATCTGGATCTGTCGCACATGACGGCGATTCCAGATCGGCTCGAGCATGGCGTTCGCGAAGCGCGTGAAGAGAATGTTCTGCGTCGCTTCCTTTCCGAGGTAGTGATCGATGCGGAAGACATGCGCCTCGTCGAAGACACGATGCAGCGTGGCATTGAGCGCTTGCGCCGACTCGAGATCGTGGCCGAACGGCTTCTCGACGACGACACGCGCACCCTTCGTGCAACCCGAACTCTCGAGCGCTGTGCCCACCATGCCGAACAGCGATGGCGGAATCGCCAGATAATGCAGCGGCCGCTGCGCGTCGCCGAGCGCCTTCCGCAGCGCGGTGAATGTCGCGGCATCACCGTAGTCGCCGTCGACATACTGAAAGGTCTCCGCGAAGCGGCCGAACGCCTTCTCGTCGACGCCGCGCCCGAACTTCGTGATGCCATCGCGCGCGCGATCGAGCACCTGCTCGTGCGTCATGCCGCTCTTGGCGACGCCGACGACCGGAGCCTGGAGCACATCGCGACGCACGAGCGCCTGGATCGTGTCGAAAAGCTTCTTGTGAGCGAGATCGCCGGTCGCGCCGAAGAGCACGAGCGCATCGGCGTGCGGTGCGGCTGCGGGGGAGGTGGGCATGGTGTGTGTTCGCGTTCGTGCAGGAGCCAGCGCCGGCGCGCTACGCCTTCTTCTCCGACTTCTCTGCTTTCTCTGTCTTCTCATGATGCCCGCCGAACTCGTAGCGCATCGCCGAGCAGAGCTTGTCCGCGAGCAGCGACTCGCCTCGGCTTGAGAAGCGTTCGTACAGCGCGGCCGTGAGCACATGTGCCGGAACGCCGATGTCGACGGCGGCCTCGATCGTCCATCGACCCTCGCCGGAGTCGCTCACGCGCCCCTGGAACTTCTCGAGCTTGGGATCGTGCGCCAGCGCTTGCGCGGTGAGGTCGAGCAGCCAGCTCGAGATCACACTGCCGCGTCGCCACACTTCGGCGACATCGGCGAGATTGAGGTCGTACATGTACGCGCCGGGCTCGCGCAGCGGCGTGGTCTCCGCATCCTGCTCGCGCGTGTGCTTCCCCGCGTTCGCATGCGCCAGAATGTTCATGCCCTCCGAGTAGGCGGCCATGATGCCGTACTCGATGCCGTTGTGGACCATCTTCACGAAGTGTCCGGCGCCGTTGGGACCGCAATGCAGATAGCCCAGCTCCGAGGTACCGCCGAGCTTCTCCCGTCCGGGCGTGCGAGGGATCGAACCCATGCCGGGCGCGAGCGCACTGAAGACGGGATCGAGCCGCTTCACCGCCGCCGGTTCGCCGCCGATCATGAGGCAGTAGCCGCGCTCAAGTCCCCAGACGCCGCCGGAGGTGCCGCAGTCGACATAGTGAATGCCCTTGGGCGCCAGGTGCTTGGCTCGACGAATGTCATCGCGATACCAGCTGTTGCCACCGTCGATGATCGTGTCGTCCTTCGCGAGCAGCGGGGCGAGCTTCTCGATCGTCGAGTCGACGAAGGCGGCGGGAATCATGAGCCAGATGTTCCGCGGAGGCGTCAACGCCTTGACGAATTCTTCCAGCGTCGAAGTGCCGACGGCGCCCTTGGACGCCACCTCCTTGACGCCCGCAGGACTGACATCCCAGACGACGCATTGGTGGCCGGCCTTCATCAGCCGCAGCGTCATGTTCGCGCCCATGCGCCCCAATCCGATCATGCCGAGTTGCATTGAGAACTCCTTAAGAGGTGGGCGGCGAGTATAAGAGTGGCGCCTTGGGAAAGGGCGCAAGGAGCAATGTCATGAAGAAGATCACGGCCCGGTGCATGGTCATCGTCACGAGCGCCATCGCATCGACGAGCCTGGCGGGCGAAGCGAAGGTCGAGCGCGGAGATCTGTTGATCACCTTTGAACGGCATGCTCGCGTCGAGCCCGCGTCGCGACGAGCGGTGCGCTACGAACCCGAGGTCTTCGGCGGCCGATTGGAACTTGCGGAGCGAACGCGAGTGCCCGGTCCCGTCAAAGCGGGCGAACTGCTGGGCATGCTCGCCGCGCGCGATTTCAACGAGCAGCTCGACGACGCGCACACGCTCGCCGCCGAAGCGGATCGCCGACTCGAAGTGACACGGCACGAGCGCCGCATCGGACTCGAGCAGGCGCAGATCGCAGTCGATCGCGCCGAGTTCGCCGCCGGCATCGCGCAGCGGGCGCTTGCACTGTTCACGGAGTACGAGTCGGCAAAGGCTCTCGAAATGCAGGCAATCAGCCTCGAATGGCAGCGCGAGTCGCTCAAGGATCAGCGCATCGAGCTGGACCAGCTCGAGAAGATGTACAAGGGCACCAGCCTCGCCGAGGAGACGAAGGACATCGTGCTGGAGCGGGCCCGGCGCGCGCTGACGCGCACCGAACGGCAATCGCAGTACTGGGATCGCGACTTCCGCAAGTATGTGGATGTTGCCCATCCGCAGGAGACGAAGCGAATCACGGACACGGCGCGCTTCTCCGGGTTCGATCTCGAGGTCGCTCGCGTCAATGCGCGACTCGCGGGCGTCCGCGCGGAACTCGATCTCGCCGCCGCCGAGCGTGGTGTGCGCGATGCGAAGCGCAAAGCCGAGCGACTCGAGCGCGATCAGGTTCGACTGACGATCAACGCGCCGACCGATGGCTACTGGCTGCCTCAGGTGCGCGAGGCTGGTGACGGCGTGCAACCATGGCAGGCGATCGGCGAGATCGTCGAGATGGCACCGATGCGCTTGCGAGGCACGCTCGACCCCGCAGCGTTCCGAGTGCTCCAACCGCAGGCCGACGGCAGCTTCGTCGGATCGATCGCGCACCTGCGCTTCACGGCCCGCCCTGAACTCGTCGCCACGGCGCGCATCACGGAGTTGGCGTCGATCGGCAGCGCAGAAGGCGAATCGACGGCCTTCCCGTTCACCGCGTCCATCGATGGCGACACCACTGGCGTCATGATCGGCTTCGACACGCTTGTCTACGGCAAGCGATCGCTTGAGGGAGTGCTGCTCGTTCCCGAGAAGGCCGTCAGCGGAGGTCCCGCTCGCCCGGTCGTCAAGCGAAAGACCGGTGATGCCGAAGAGGAAGTCAACGTGCGCGTCGGTCCCAGCGCCGGCGGCAAGACCGTGATCATGGATGGGCTCAACGAAGGCGACGTCGTGGTCACGCCGGATGCCTGAGTTTCACCAGAACGGCTTGCTCGATCGAGCGCTGCGACGATCGCATCGCGCCCTGAGCGTTCGCGCGCACGGTCCACGAATGGTGCAACGGATGCGCATGGCATTGATCACCAGCCTTGTGTGCAGCGCGGTCGTCGGGTGCGCAGCACCGGGCGGTGCCGGGAGCGCCGCCGACGAGATTCGACTCACACCCCGTGAGGCGCGCAGCGCCGGCGTGCAGTGGCTCATCAAGAATCAGCGACCCGATGGCTCATTCGGCAGCTTCGAGAGCGCGCGACCCAGCGAGATCTATCTCGACAACCTCTCGAGTCATCGCGCGTTTCATGTTGCAACGAGTGCGCTGTGCACATGGGCGTTGATCGAGCCGGCGCGCAGCGATGCGGACGCTGCCGCATCGCTCGACCGTGCGCTCGATTGGATTCTCGCGGCGCCGATCACGGGTCGCGCGACGGGCTCCACCTTCTACGACACATGGGCGCACACCTACCTGCTCGAACTCGCGGCGGAGGTGATGGCGGAACCACGCTTGTCGGCACGGCGTGACTCATTCAGGGCGTTGGCCGAGCGCGAAGTGCTGTTGTCCCGCGAACGACAGTCGGCCAACGGCGGATGGGGCTACTACGACTTCGGTGAGGCGCTCGTCCATCCGACCGGCGATCTCTCGACCAGCTTCAACACCGCGGCCATGATGCTCGCGCTGCGCGCGGTCGAGAAGCAGGGGGTTGCCGTGCCGCAGGAGATGATTCTCGACGGCCTCATCTGCCTGAAGCGCATGCAGTACCCGAGCGGCTCATTCTCCTACGGCATCTACACTGAGCTGACGCCGCAGGCGCCGTACAACCATCTGCGCGGCGCGAGCGGTCGGCTTCAGGTGTGCAACCTGGCGCTCTTCGTCGAAGGCGCGGGCGTCGATCAAGCCATGCTCGCGCGCGGGCTCGAGCAACTGCGTGATCACCATCACTACATCGCGATCGCGCGCGGTCGACCGTGGCCTCACGAAGCCTGGTACTCCAACAGCGGTTACTACTACTACTTCGGCCACTACTACGCGTCGCGCGTGGCGGAGACGCTCGATGCATCGCCGATGCGCCGCGAGCTCGTCGACTGGCTGAGCGGCGTCTTCGTGAGCGACCAGTACAAGGACGGCTCATGGTTCGACTATCCGCTCTACGGATACGGCCACGCCTACGCGACCGGCTACGCCGTGCGCTCGCTCAGCGCACTGCTGCCTCTGCTCGACGACGCTCCGCCAATGGCAGCAGCGTCGCCATGAGCCAGCGCGCGAACACGGGCTTCGGGATCGGGTCGGTTTCTTCCGGCGCCAGCATTCCACCCTCCGCGAGATAGATCCGACCTCGAACCGTCGGCGAGTCCATCGTGGCCAGTTCGTTTGCCACGATCGCGTCGACTCGTTTGCGCGCCAGCTTGTCCCGGGCCGAGCGATCGAGCTCGTCCGGCGTCTCAAGCGCGAAGCCCACCAGGAACTGACCCGGCCGTCGACCCTCAGCGACCTGAGCCAGAAGATCAGGTGTGGGAACGAGTTGCAGTGTGCGGTCACCGGCTTCTCGACGCAGCTTCCCAGAGGCAACGAACGAAGGCCGATGGTCTGCGACGGCCGCCGCCATCAACAGCAGATCGTGCTTCGGCGATTCCCGCGCCAGCAGTGCCTGAAGATCGCCGCTCGATTCGAAGCGCATCGCCACTTCGCGCCACCGATCCGATGGCTCTCTCGTCGACGGGCCCAGCAGCAGCGTCACGGCCGCGCCCGACTCCGCAGCAGCATCAGCAAGCGCTTCCCCCATGCGACCACTCGACCGATTGGCCAGATACCGGACGGCATCGATGGGCTCGTGCGTCGGACCGGCGGTGATCAGAATTCGAAGAGGGGCATCTTCCATCGACAAGGCTGCCTGTTGCGGGATCCGGGAACCGTACTCATACTACGGTTCCGTCCCGTCGCGGCCGTGACCGCGATCGTGTCCTGCGCCCGGCGCTCCCGCACCACCGCCGTCGCGGCGTGCATGTTCGCTTCCCCGTTTCGGAGACCTTGTGGCTCGCAAGCTGCGTCAGAAACTCGGCGAGATCCTTGTCGCGCACAAGGTCATCACGACGAAGCAGCTCGACGAGGCGGTCGCCGGAACGAAGGGCACTGGACGCCGACTTGGCGAAGTGCTCGTCGAATCGAAGGCCTGCACGGATGAGGATCTGGCGAAGGCGCTCGGCCTGCAATTCGGCATGGAGTTCCTCAATCTCGACCGTCCTGAGGACTCCAGCCGCGTCGATCTTTCGTTGCTGCCCGACGAGGTCATCAAGAAGTATCTCGTCCTGCCGCTCGCGAAGAACAACGGTCGTCTCACGCTGCTGATCCACGACCCGATGGATCTCGAAGCGCTCGATGTGCTGCGCTTCCGGCTCAACAGCGAGATCGATACGGCGATCGCCAGCAAGCGGCAGATCCGCGCGTTCCTTGATGGCGGCAAGACGGAGAAGCCGCTCTTCGCGGACAAGAGTCTGGTCACCGACTCGGTCGATGTGACGGTCGATCGTTCCGTCGATACCTCCATCGACAGCTCGATCGATGTCGACGCCAAGGACGATGCACCGATCGTGCGCTTGTGCCACCGCATCATCGTCGAAGCGGTTCGTGGTCGAGCCAGCGACATCCATGTCGAGCCGATGGCGGATCGCATCGTGCTGCGCTATCGCATCGACGGTGTTTGTCATGTGCGCGACAATCTGCCCAAGCGCATGCAGGGTTCGCTGCTCGCGCGACTCAAGCTGATGGCAGGTGTGAACATCGCGGAGCGTCGCGTTCCGCAGGACGGTCGCATCAAACTGCCGATCGAGGGCAACCAGGTCGACTTCCGCGTCAGTAGTTGCCCCGCGTATCACGGCGAGAGCATGGTGCTCCGCATTCTGCGACCGGACTCGGTTCGCATCGGTCTGATCAACCTTGGATTCGAGCAGGACAATCTCGACATCTTCAACAGGATCATCCGTCGACCGAACGGCATCTTCCTGGTCACGGGTCCGACCGGCAGCGGCAAAACCACCACGCTCTATTCGGCGCTCGACACGCTCAATCGTCCCGACAAGAAGATCATCACGGCCGAAGACCCGGTCGAGTACAGCTTCGTCGGCATCAACCAGGTGCAGGTGCGCGACTCGATCGGGCTCACCTTCCCGGCGATCCTGAAGTCGATGTTGCGTCAGGCGCCGAACATCATTCTGGTCGGCGAAATCCGAGATCGCGAAGTCGCGGACATCGCCATTCAGGCGGCACTCACAGGCCACTTGGTCTTCAGCACGCTGCACACGAACGACGCGCCGAGCGCCATCACGCGTCTCATCGACATGGGCGTGAAGCCCTTCCTCGTGGCGAGCTCCATCCAGGCGGTCATGGCCCAGCGGCTCATTCGCGTGCTTTGCCCGAACTGCAAGGCCCCGGAGACGAACCCCGATCGCAAGCTCATGCGGCTCGTCAGCATCTCGCCGGAGGACGCCGCCGCCGGCGGCATCATGAAGGCGGTCGGCTGCACCAATTGCGGCGGGACGGGATTCCGGGGACGCAAGGCAATCTTCGAGCTGATGATCATGAACACGGAGATCCGCCAGTTGGCGTTCGAGCGAGCGCCGATCGGTCGGATCCGGCAAGCCGCGATCCGCAACGGCATGCGAAGCCTGCTCGGCGACGGCCGGATCAAGATCCTCAATGGCGTGACCACCATGGAGGAGATCGCGAACTTCGCTCAGGTCGAAGGCTTCAACCCCAACGAGATTGTCAAGGAGTGACCTCTCCGTGAGCAGTATCCAGATTGACCGTCTGCTTGATGTCGTCGTCAGACAGGACGCTTCGGATCTTCACATCTCGGTCGGGCGACCGCCGACGATCCGTCTCCACGGGCGACTGCGCAACTTGGCGACAAAGGTGCTGGAGCCCGATGACGCCGTCGCGCTCATGAAGAGCATCACCCCCGAGAAGCGTCAGCAGGAACTTCAGGAGATGGGCGGCTGCGACTTTGGATTCGCCTATGGCGACCAAGCCCGCTTCCGTGTCTCCATTTTCCGGCAGAAGGGCAACCTGTCAATGGTGCTCCGACTCATCCCGAGTCGGCTCTTGACCTTCGAGCAGATCGGTCTGCCGGACATCTGCAAGGAGTTGATGCGGCGCCCTCGAGGCCTGTACGTGGTGACGGGTCCGACCGGATCCGGCAAGACGACGTCGATCGCCACGATGATCGACTTCATCAACATGAACCTCGAACGGCACATCGTGACCGTCGAGGATCCGATCGAGTACTACCACGGGCACAAGAAGTCGATCGTCAACCAGCGCGAGGTCGGTTCGGACGTGCCCAGCTTCCCCGAAGCGCTGCGTCGCGTGCTCCGCTCCGACCCCGATGTCATCCTGGTCGGCGAAATGCGAGACCTCGACACGATCGAAGCCGCCATTCGAGCGGCCGAGACGGGCCACTTGGTCTTTGCCACGCTGCACACGACCGGTGCGGCAGGCACCATCACCCGCATCATCGATGCCTTCCCGACGAACCAGCAGGAGCAGGTCCGAGTTCAGCTCTCCACAAGCTTGCTCTGCGTGCTCAGTCAGGTGCTGATGCCTCGCGAGGATCGTCCTGGTCGCGTGGCCGCCTTCGAGTTCCTGATGGTCACTCCGGCCATCTCGAATCTCATCCGCGAGAACAAGACCTTCCGCATCGACTCGGCGATTCAGACCGGGAAGAAGTTCGGCATGCAACTGCTCGACGACCACCTCTGGTCTCTCTTCAGCCGCAACCTGATCTCGGCTGAGGAGATGATCGACAAGGCCCGATACCCAGCGGATCTCACGGAACGAGTGCATCGCGTGGGCAAGACTGTCGGAAGGTCCGAGCTCGATCAGGCCTCTGAGTGAGCATGGGAGCATGGCCAGTCGAATCGTGATACGGGCAGCTCTCCGCTGATTCGTACGCTCATTGTCGTAACCGTTAAATACGACATTGAACCTTTGAAACTGTGGATAACACGCAACAATTGGGCACCATCAGCCGAAGTGATGATGTCGGAGCAGATTCTCCATGCCACCCATCGACCCTTCTGAACTCAAGAGCCGGCGAATCGGCCGTGTCCTGACCAAACTCGGGAAGCTCACGCGCGATCAGGTTCATCAGGCTCTCGCTCTTCAGCAGGGGGAGAAGAAGGGCAAGCGCCTCGGCGAGATCCTCGTCGAGATGGAGCTGATCACCAAGGAGGACATCCTGGTCGCTCAAGCAGGACAGGCCGGCATGCGAGTCGTCGACCTTGCCTCGATGGAGATCAGCGACGATGTGATCAACGCGGTTCCGGCCGAGACCGCCAACAGCTACCAGATCGTGCCGGTCAAGTTCGACCCGGACACCAAGGCGCTCACGGTCGCCCTGAAGAGTCCCGAGAACTACCGCGCCGTCGACGACCTCAAGCTGCTGATGGGCTTCAAGGTCTCTGCGGTCGTCGCTCCAGCAGACCAGATCGACGATGTTCTGAAGAAGCGCTATGCCGGCAAGACCGGTTCGGTGCAGAGCATCTACGCCGAGATGAGCGACTCGGAGGCGCTGGCAGCGCTCGAAGGCCGCGGCGATTCGATCGATCTCGCCACGCTGCAGGAGGCGGCCGACGACAACAAGGTCGTGCGGCTCTTGAACCTGGTGTTGCTCCAGGCGATCCGCGACAAGGCGAGCGACATCCACTTCGAACCGTTCGAGACCGAGTTCAAGATGCGCTACCGCATCGACGGCATCCTCTACGAGATGGTGCCGCCGCCGAAGCACCTGGCGCTGCCCATCGTGAGCCGCGTGAAGGTCATGGCGAAACTCAACATCGCCGAGCGACGGCTGCCGCAGGACGGTCGCATCGAACTCACGGTCGGCAACGCGCCGATCGATCTGCGCGTCGCCGTGCTGCCCACCATGTTCGGCGAGAGCGTCGTCCTGCGTGTGCTCGATCGAGGCAACGTGCAACTCGCGCTCGATCGCATCGGTCTGCGCGACGACGAGTTGGAACTCGTCCGCTCGCTGATCAACAAGCCCAACGGGATCGTGATCGTCACCGGGCCGACCGGCTGCGGCAAGACCACCACGCTCTACGCAGCGCTCAACGAACTCAATCAACCGGATGTAAAGATCCTCACTGCCGAGGACCCCGTCGAGTACGACATCGACGGCCTGGTCCAGTGCCAGGTGAACGTCGATCAGGAACTCACCTTCGCGCGCTTGCTGCGAAGCTTCCTTCGACAGGACCCGGACATCATCCTCGTCGGCGAGATCCGCGATCTCGAGACGGCGCAGATCGCCATCCAGGCGTCGCTCACCGGCCACTTGGTCTTCAGCACGCTCCACACCAACGACGCACCGAGCAGCATCCTGCGACTCGTCGATCTCGGCGTGGAGAGCTTCCTCCTGACGGCGACACTCGAAGCGATCGTGGCGCAGCGACTGGTGCGCCGCATCTGCGCGAAGTGCAAGGAGGAGTACATGCCGACCGAGGAGCAGCTCATGGAGTTGCAGCTGAAGCCCGACGATGTGACCGGCCGCACACTTTTCCGCGGCAAGGGTTGCGACAACTGCAACAAGTCGGGCTACCGCGGGCGCATTGCCATCTTCGAGATCATGTCGCTCGATGACGAGCTGCGCGAAATGATCATCGCGCAAGCGTCGACCAACGCGCTTCGCTCGGAGTGCCGCAAGCGCGGCATGCGCACACTGCGCGAGAATGGACTCACCGCGATCTTCGACGGACGCACCACCATCGACGAGGTCGTGCGCGAGACCATCGTCGAAGAGTGATCGAACACCTTCGCGGCATTCACCGCCGCATTGAACGCAGAAGACGGAGACACAGGCCATGCCGACTTTCGCATACGAAGCCCTCAACCCCGCCGGCAAGAACCAGAAGGGCACGCTCGAAGCGCCCACCAGCGAAGAGGCGATCAAGCAGATCAAGTCGCAGGGGCTCTTCCCCACCAGCGTGCGCGAGCAGAAGATCAAGGGCGCGAACCAGGAGGAGAAGGTCGCCACCGGCGGCAAGAAGAAGAAGAAGAAGGGGGGCATCAATCTCACCCTGCCCTCGATCGGCGGTGTGCCGCTCAAGCGCATGACGCTCTTCACGCGTCAATTGAGCACGCTGCAGGACGCAGGCCTCCCGCTGCTTCGTTCGCTTCAGATTCTGGAGCAGCAGCAGAAGCCCGGCAAGCTCAAGTCGATTCTCGGCACGGTCTGCGAAGACGTCGAAGCGGGCAGCACGCTCTCCGACGCGCTCGCCAAGCACCCGCGTGCGTTCGATCGCCTGTATTGCAAGATGGTTGCTGCAGGTGAAATCGGCGGTGTGCTCGATGTGATCCTTCAGCGATTGGCCGACTTCATGGAGAAGGGCCAGCGTCTGCGTCGGCGCATCAAGGGCGCCATGATCTACCCGACCGTGGTCATCACGATCGCCGTCGCCATCGTGACGGGCATCATGTACTACGTCATCCCGAAGTTCCAATCGATCTTCGAGGACTTCGGCGTGGAGCTGCCGAAGCTCACCATGAACCTGATCGCCGCCAGCAAGTGGGTCGCGGGCAATCTCTATCCCAGTCAGGCGGTGCCTGGCGCCATCTGGATCATCACCAGTCCGTTCATCATCTTCATCTTCTTCAAACTGGTGAGGAAGACGAATTTCGGAAGAGCGGCAACGGACATCGTCCGCACCAAGATTCCGGTGGTCGGGCAACTCGTCAAGAAATCGTCGGTGGCGCGGTTTACGCGCACGCTCGGCACGCTGGTCGCCGCCGGTGTGCCGATTCTCGAAGCGATCACCATCACGCGCGATACATCCGGCAACTATGTCTTCGAGAAGGCACTTTCCAAAGTGCATGACTCGATCCGCGAGGGCGAGACCTTCGCGGCGCCATTGCGCGAGAGCAAGGTCTGCGACGCGATCGTCGTCAACATGATCGACGTCGGCGAAGAGACCGGCGATCTCGATGTCATGCTCATGAAGATCGCCGACAACTACGACGAAGAGGTCGATGTCGCGGTCAGCAGCCTCTTGAGCCTCCTGGAACCATTCATGGTCGTGGTGCTCGGCGGCATCGTCGGCACGATCGTGCTCGCGCTCTTCCTTCCGCTCGTCTCCATGATCGAAGGCGTCGCCGGCGCCAACAAGAAGGGTGGATGAGTTGAACCATCGCACGGAACGGCGCGGAGCATTCACGCTCGTCGAGCTGCTCGTGACGATCGGGATCATTCTGGTGATCCTCGGCACCGTGATGGCGGCGCTCTCCTTCGCCAACCGCCGTGCGCAACGCGCGAACTCCGAGTTCCTCATGAACTCGATTCGCAGCGGGTTGGAGCGATTCAAGGCGGATCACGGCTACTACCCGCCTTCGCTCGGTGCGCCGAGCCAGCTCACTTCCAACGGTGTTGGCGCGGTACTCGGTTGGCCCGCCGTGCCGGTCACGACAAACTTGGCCAACATCGGCGCGGCACGCGATCTGCTCGTGCCGCCGTTGAACACGGGTCTGCCTGCGGCAACCGTCGGCAAGACGGCGTGGTGGAACACGGTGCCGAAGCGCGTTGGACTTCAGCGATGGCAGTCGAGCACCACACTGCCTGAGTATCTGCTTGGTTACGGCGATCGCTCGGCGGACGGACACGGCTCAGTCGCCGACACCTCGACCACGATCCCTGGCAGCCGCGAGCGCCCGCGATTCGGCATTCGTGCGCCCGGTCGTGACGGCGTGTGGGGTGCCGCACTTTCGCCGACCTCCGCGCCGGAAGTGACGGCCGCGGGACTCGGTGGCGCGTACTCCGGAACCACAATCAATGGGAGTGCATCGATCGCTGCGGGGCTCTTCGGACAGCGGAACCTGGCCGTGCCGCCACGCGTGCTCCAGTCCGCAGCGATCGCCAACGATCTCGGCAACAACGATGCAGCGTGCATCGCGCGCAATCGGCTCAATCTCGAAGGTCGTGTCTTCGGTCCCTACATCGATGTGAAGGACGAGACCATTCTGGGCGGCATCACCGGTTGGGATCTCGTCAACGATCCGCAGGGCGCGGGATCGTGGTGGGAGCCGCGCATCGTCCGCGCCAACCAGGTCACGAACTTCGATGCATTGCCCAAGTGCTTCATCGATTACTGGGGACGACCGATCCGCTACTACCGGCGCGGCTACACCCAACTCGATCCGTCGATCGACGATGTGGCGCGGAACGGAAGCCAGTTTGATCTTGGCGACTTCTTTGCGCTGCGACCGGCGACCATGCCGGGCAACGCAGCAAGCGACGGCGTCGCCGACTTCAACGGCGACACTTCGACCACGCGGGCGCTGCAAGGCGCCGACTTCGCGCTCATGTCCGTCGGTCCCGATCGGCGATGGAATCCGCTCTATCGCAATGACGCCGACGGTTTCAACGCAGACAACATCGTGGAGACCGGACCATGAGCGCCCGTCGACCTGACACTCACGGCCCTGCACGCGCGCCTCGCGGTCGGCGCAGCAATCAGCCTCGCGCATTCACGCTGCTCGAGTTGCTCGTCACCATCGGCATCATTGCGGTGCTGGCGGCGATCGTGCTCAGTGTCGGCAACGCCGTGCTGAAGAACGCCGAGCGCAACCAACTCACGATGGCCTTCCAGGCCCTCGATCAGGCGATCCTGGAATTCGAGCGTGCGCGCGAACAGAAGATCACCTACCGCCGGCTCAGCGGCGACCCCGCTGGCGTCTATGACATCGTCGAGCTGAATCTCACCGCGCCCTATCTCATGGTCGCGCTGCTGAACGGCATGGACATCGATGCGGGGGCGAATGTGCATCCGTTCCGCCCGCTGCTCGCGTCTCACGAACCAGCGCTTGAGATCCTGAAGCGCATTGATCCGGACTTGCTGCGGCGCGACACCTCGACCGTGCCTGCGGCGAACATCGTGCCCAACCCACGCTTGGAACTCGTCGATCCATGGGGCAACCGAGTAGGCGTCGTCTTCCCAGGTCGCGCCAAGCTCGCAGGCGAAGTGGGCGACGCCGACGGAACCGTGCGAACGAGCGATGAGAGCTCGCTCGGCGTCTGCCGTGATCGTCGCATCTGCTTCGTCAGTCCCGGCCCCGACGCGAACTTCGGAACGCGCGAGGACAACGTATCGAGTTACGAACTGATCTGGCCCTTGCCGCCGTTGAACTGAGATCGCCCCATGCCACACCAACCACGCACGCATCGCAGCTCCTGCCGACCGGTCGGGAAGTCCTCGGCGCATGCGCCTCGCGGAGACGCGACTCAGCGTCGCGGCTTCACGCTGATCGAGCTGCTCGTGGTCATCGGCATCATCGCCACGCTGGCGGTGTTGACCTCCATGTCCGTCACGCGGCTCTCGAAGGACAGCCGTGTGGCGATCGGCGTCAATCAGGTCATGGCGTCGCTTGGCGAGGCTCGCGCTCGCGCCATCAAGGACAACGAGCCGATGGTGGTGACCTTCCGTGTGCGGACCGATCCGCAGGTGGCCACGCGCGGCCAGGTGACGGAGATCGTCATTGGCAAGTGGACTGGCCAACTGCTCAAGGTCGTCGACGGTGGACCGAACAACCCAACAGTCGATGTGTGGAACATTCCATTTGATCAGCATTCCGATACGGTGCGTCGTGCGCTTCCGGTCGGAATCAAGGTCGCGGGCCCGCGCAGTGATCTCGAACAGGACAGCATCTGGATCTCGCAACCGGAGCTCGTGAACAACGAATACGGCCGTTCGATCGCCGTGATGTTCGGTCCAGACGGCGCCGTCATCACGCGGTTCCCCAACGGAGTTGGCGTGGCGCAGTACGAGAGCGCGTACTTCGATGCCGATGGATTGAAGAACGGCGCCGGACTCCCAGTGCAGAACATCGGGACCTCGACCGGGGGTGCCCGCTTCTTCGAATACAACGAGGAAGTCGATGAATCGAGTCTCCAGTATGTGCGATCGCTCGCGGTGTTCGACGACTCAGCGGCCCGGGAGATGTTTGCGCCCGCGAACTGGAGCGGGAACAATTCGGCGGGAGGCGATGGGGCCGGCGCGGCGCTGGCCGCCGATTGCAGTGCGATGCCCGCGGGCCAATCGAGACTCCGCTGCGAGCAGAGCCACTTCATCAACCAGTTCTCGGATCGCATCAACTTCAATCGGTTCACCGGTGTGGCGGAGGTCGTCAAGCGATGAGTGTTCATCCGATCAACCGACGCCGACGCGGTTTCACGCTCGTCGAGCTCATGATTGCGATCCTGGTGCTCGGCATGGGACTCGTCATGCTCGCGGCGATCTTCCCGGCAGGCATCGCGCAGCAGCAGTTCGCCAACGATGACATCTTCGGGCGCGTCGTCGCTGATCACGCGATCTCCGTGATCCGCAGCAAGGTGAAGCCCGACGACTTCGGCACTTACGAACAGTTCTACCTCTTTGACCAGCGAGCGACCGGTGCCGGCGGAAGCCCCGAACTTCCCTACCGCCTCGGACCGACGGGCACTGGCGGATTTGCACGAGGCATCCCAGGCGACTGGGGCTGGAAGCGTCCCGGCTTCGTCTTCGATGATGCGTCGACAACGACCGACGAAGGCAAGATCGACATCTTCAGTTGGGAAGCGACGCGCCTCGGACCTGGCGGAGTGTCCTCTCAATGGGCTCTCGCGCTTGGCATGTCGCTGCTCACGGTGAATCCGGGTCCTGCCGGCGTCGTGACCCGTGCAACCGAGTTTCCAGAAGGTCTGACACCTGCGGCGGCGGAGGTGCCACCGCTCTTCCAGCCGGTTACCAATCACCGTCTCTACGGCATTCCGTACAACCGTGAGCGATACGACTCCGATCTGATCGTCGGTACGGCTGAGGCGGAGGTCTACGGCTACGGCGCTGGCAACGCGCCCTTGCGACGCTCGCGCGAGCCGGCAGCATTCATCCTTCAGAGCGAGCGAACCTGGCCGCAGGGTGCCGGCACACGCACCAGTCCCGGTCAGTACTACTGGGATTGCATGTTCCGTCGCTTCCAGGGAAAGATGTATGTGGCGATCTTCGTCTACCGGGTGGCGCCACCCGGCGGTGAGCCGCGCCGCTACTCCGTTGCCAGAGCAAGTGTGGATCCCGGGCTGCTCGGTCAGCCGCAGGGCAACCAGAGGCTGCCTCCGCTTCCGGTGACAGTGCGACTCGACAACGGCAGCAATCAGGGCGGCGCGAAGGCGGTCTGGACGCCGTTGACCGACATCGCGCCGAACACCGCGCCTCCACCGGCAGCAGGTGGCGCGTTCAACCCAGCGGCGCAGTACGACGGATGGCAGTTGCCCGGGCAGTGGGTGCTCGACAAATTCAACAATGTTCATCGCGTGGTGAACGGTCGTCGCGTGCCGGCAAACGGCCCGGTGCGCTTCGCGCGTCCAATCTCGCAAGTAGCGCCGGTTCCGGCGCTCGTTGGTCAGGCCGTCGGTCCCACCTTGAACGAGCAAGGAACCGAGACGATCGACCAGATCTGGTACCTGCCCGGTCGTGACGCCGCCGGCAATGCGCTGATTCCCGTGTTCTGCACGGTGCAGGAGCTCTGAACCATGCCAACATCCAGAACACGCGCATTCACGGTCGTCGAACTGCTCATCGCAGTTGCGGTGCTTGTGGTGGTGATCCTTGCCACTGCGCGCATCTTCGGCACGGCGAGTGCCGTGGCGAGTTACGGCGAGGCGAACTCGAACCTCCAGCAGACCGCTGCCGCCGTCGAGCGAGTCGTGCGCGAGGATGTGGTTCGCATGAATCCCGCGGGTTACCTCGTCATCGAGTGCATTGCCGTCCGCAACGACATCCACAACACGAATGCGTGGCCGAGTGCGGCTCAATTCGGCGGCTCTGCGATTGCGCCGCTGCTCGATCCGACGCGTCCCGCCACCGCGCTCATTCGCTGTGATCGTGTCGTCTTCTTCAGCGACGGCTTCGATCAGACAGCGAGATTCGTCGGCAGTTTCAACATGGGCCCGCAGGGCGGCAATCAGCAGGCACTGTCGAGTCGCATCTACATCGGCCCCGCTGTGCAGTTGCCTGCGTTGCGTCCGGTGCCGCCGAATCTCCGACCCGATCCGACCTTCCTCGTCTTCGAAACAAACTTCACTCCGCTGATGCCATGGTCATTTGATTCGCCGCCCAAGCCGGATCTCGAAACGGCGTACTGGAACATCGCGACCGGTGGACAGGGTGCCAACGCATTCGGCACGCAGCCCGAGGCGCGCAAGTGGCTTCTGGCGCGGCAGGCGACACTGCTCGGCGACGACGGTGGCGCCAAGCGATACTTCAACAGCGACAGCTCCTATGGCCCGACCGCCGCACCGGCGATCTGGGCGGCCAGCTTCCCCGCGCCTCACTTCAGCACTGGCCAGAACGACGCAATTGCGCATCAAGGATTCATTGCTACTGCATCGCTCTACCCCGACTCTTGGATTTCTTCTGGCCGCGTCGATGTCGCCGGCAGCAATCTCGACGATGTGCGCCGAACCGCGCGACTCGGTTCCAACGGCAGCGTGCTGCCATGGATCCGCAACCCCGACCCGACTAGCAGAAACGAGGACTTTCAGTGGGTGCGCATTCGCAACATGACCTTTGGTCCTGCGGACCCCGACAACGATCCCGCCGACCTTGCGGGAGTCTGGGGCTGGCCACGAGCGGAGAAGAGTGCGCCGTCGATGAGTCGAATCGACGAATTGCTCACTGCGAGCGTGCTCGCGGGCAATTGCTCGTCTATCGAGATCGACTGGACTTGGAACGAGGGCACGGGCCGAGTGGACGCGGCGGGAGGCTGGGTCGAGACAGCGCTCACGCCAACGACCTCTGTGGCGCTGCCGGGTGTCTCGTTCGATCCTGGTGCAGGCACCGTCTGGTTCGGACTGCCCGATGGCGTGATGCCCATCGACCAGCGTCGCGGCGTGACTTCACTTGCCGGCCCGTCCGGCACGCAGGTGCCCGAGTTTCTGAACGACCAGATCGTTTATGTCGATACCAGCGTCTTCGACTCGGGTGCCAACCAGTGGAATCTCTTCAATGGCTCTGTGTTCCCCATCCAACTGGTTAATGGTGTCCGTCCGGCTGCGGCGATCGGCGCACCGGTGATCCCGGCGAACATCGAGGGACTCGCGGGGGTCACGCGCCCGCTCGGCGCCAGCATGCCGGTCTGGTGCTACACGGCGGTCTTCGGGTTCAACCACGATCAACCAACGATCGAAACTTTCGACGGACGCAAGGCGCTTCGCGACGACTACACGCCGTGGCCGCGCGCCCTGCGCTTCACCATGCGGCTGCATGATCCTCGACTCACCATCGAGACAGGCCGCACCTTCCAATTCGTGGTGGATCTGCCGCGACAGACGCAGGAGTGACCATTGATGTCTGAACGCCTCCCACGCTCAACCGCTCGAACCATGCCTTGGTACGCCATCACCGCACTGCCCAAGTCGATTGCGCGTCGCGCATCGGCACCGCGCGGCAACGCGCTCGTGCTCGTGGCCGCCGTGTTGCTGCTGCTCGCCATCATCGGCATGGCGTACATCGTTCGCACGCAAGGCACGCGCGAGATTGCCAGCGCCACGCAGCATCGCGCCGTCGTCGACAGTCGCATCGATGCGATCGCAGGCGGCATCACCGATGAGGTGGCTGGCGCGCTCTTCATGAAGCCGATCGTGGCGCCGATTCCCGCCAACGGAGTTGCAGGTGATCCAGGTCTTTCGCAGACCACGCCAGGACTGCGCCCGATGGCGCGCAGTGACTGGCCGCGTCGCCTCCCCGTTCCAACCGCCGCTCGCTATGGCATCGATCCAATCGATCGCCTGATGAACCTGCTCGATCCGGGCGACGTTGGCAGCGTCTACACCATTGCCAACGGCGGAAACGGCGATGGCTATCCCGATGGCTACAACCATGCACCGTACTCGGTCCGTCCCTGGACCAATTGGCCAGACACCTTCGGACCGGTGTGGGGCGAGAGCGACCCGCTCGGCAATCCTGGCTACGGAGATCATCGTTGGCTTGCCAACATCGAGCCGCAGCGAGCATCGGTGCTGCAGAATGGCCAACTCGTTCCCGATCCCTTCGGCACGACCTATTCGCATTGGGCGCATCTCTCGTGGATCGCGAACGCGGAGAACGGCGTCCGCGCTGTCTCTGACATTTCCAACATCGTTGCCAACACATTGACGGGACTGCAGGGCACGCCGCTCGTGGTGCCGGTCGACCCAACGGCGATCCCATTCGGAAGCAGCCTTGCCGCGCTCGGCATCCCATACGAGCAGTGGCTTCCTGGATTCATTCCGAGCCCGCTCACGAACACCAACGACTTCGTCACACGGCGCAACTCGTGGTTTACTCCTGCCGGCTACTACAACGCCATCCACGGCCCCTTCGGGCAGCCGCCGAATCCGAACGCGGCGATGATGCTTCCCAACTGCATCCGTCTGGTCGATCCCTTCAACAGCGGCACGATCCTGGCACCGGGTAATCGGCCAACGGACGCGGGACCGACACGCTTCCTGGCCAACGGACTTCCCGACGACAACAACAACACGGCGCGGAACATCATCGAGCGCACGCTCGCTGATGCCGATGGCAACGGCATCACTGACAGTCTTTGGTTTCTCTGGCCGACTTCGGTCGATCGCGGTGTGCGTCAGCTCGTCGCGGTGCGCATCGTGGACAACTCGGCGATGTTGAATCTGAATATCGCGTCGCGCTTCCAGCGTCGCAACCAGGTTCCCGCCGGGGCGCTGACGCCTGAGACGCGCGAGTCCCGTGGCCACACGCCCGCAGATGTCGCGCTCTACACCGCCGGGGACAACACGGATACCGCCGTCGGCTTCCTCAACTCGCCTGAGAACTCGCAGCCGACCGGCTTCTTCGCATCGAGCCCGCAACTCACTGTCGCGTTCGACACGGCGCGCTGGGCAGGCACGCAAGAGGATGATCCATCGTTCCTGCGGGAGCGGGGCGTCGTGCAGAGCGCCTCCGGCGCGCCGAGTGCGAGCGGTCTGTTCGCAGAGCAGCTGCGGACTCAGTCCGAGCGCATTCGTCTCTTCAAGAGCGGCTCGCGCGATGGAGTCGTGCAGTATTTCAACGCACCACCAGCACTACCGCAACTGATAGGGCCGTTTGGAAACACGTCCGCTCTCGCGCCATTCACGGCGGCGGACGAGGCCGAACTGCGACTCAGCTCCGGCCAGAATCAACCCTTCATTCTGAGCCGGCTCGAGCGATCGCTCAACACCGAAGGCAACACGAACGCGTTCCTGCGTTCGAGTCAGTCGCGCGAAGAGTCAAGCGAGTGGACGGGCAAGCAGTTGACGCTCCCTGAGTTGCTCGCTGACAATCGCAGCAAGCTCACGACAGTCTCCTCTGCAAGGAATGAGACGATGCCGCCGGCGCTCTGGACGCGCTGGTGGAATGTGCAGCAAAGCAAACTGCGCGCGATCGATCCGAGCCAGCCGCTTCCGTGGCTCAACCCACCGGGCATCGATGATCTTAAGTACGCGTATCCGACGCTCGCACTACTCGAGGCTGATCTCGCGAACGGCGACCCGCCCGCGTATCCAAACATCGCCTCTACGCAGGTCTTCACCGTCGGCGGCTGGCGCCCCGAGGTCATTCGCTTCGTTGCAGGTGACGCGAACAGGGACGGCGTCTTTGATCTGCGCGATCTCGATGCTGCTCGACGCGACTTCTTCCTTTGGAACGCGAAGCTCGACCTTCGCTCACCGGTTGATGTCGATCGCGTTGGCGGCGATGGCACGCCTCCTCCCCCAACGCTCAATCCGGTCATCGATCCGGACTACGGCATCTTCGGACGCATGAACGCAAACGGCGTCTCGAGCGGCCCGGACGATGTCGTCAATACCTTCGATCACGCCTACGCGACGCTCGAATGGATGCGAGACTTCCGCCGTCGAGCGGCCAGCGCACTCAAGTCGGAGTATCGCGTTGATGACGACAACGATGTATCGACGCCTCCGGTGCGCACCGTGGCCAGCTACGCCGATCGATTCCAACTCGGCAGCGACATGCCGAACGGCGGATTCCAGACGCAGACCGGTACCGTGCGCCAGCGCAGCATCGTCGCCGACGGCGCCTCCGGCACGCAGGTCGATACGGCACTGCGATCCGAGAAGGTGACCGATGCGATGATCGCGAGCCTTACTGCGAACGCGGCAACCGCGCGGCGCGGACCTCAGTTCATCGGTCCGTTCTCCGTCGGCGGCGGTGGTCAGACGCTTGCAGGTTGGTACACCTCGCAGCCGCTGCTGCCATCGCATCCCTCTGCGAGCGCTTCGGACGGATCCGTTCCTGAGACGCGCATCAAGGTGCCCGATCCCGATCCCACGCTGCCCGGCAGCAATCCGCCGGGTGGCTCGGACATCTACTTCGCCGGTGTCGATCCGCATCCGGTGATCATGGAGGCCTTCTTCGCCGTGGTCTGGCCGAAGACGCGACTGGGTTCGACCTGGCAGTTCGCGATCGGTACGAACAACCCGAGCGTGATCTCACCGAAGCCCGCCGATCCGTACTCGGTTCCAACCAACTACAACGACGGTGGCAACGAGAGTCATTTCGTCGCCATCGTGCCCCAGGGCAGCCTCGTTGATCAGACATGGGATTGGTCGCCGGTGGCACCGGCGATCTGGCAGCGTCAGTCCACCGCGGTCGTGGCGGTGCAGGTTGCGAATCCATATCCGCATCCGATTCGACTCGCCGACTTCCAGCTGCAGGTCTTCGGTCAGACCTACAACTTCCCAGTCTTCGAACTCGATGCGAACGGCAATCAGGTCCTTGGTCCAGATACAGATGGTGACGGCACCGCTGATCCGATGGCGCTGATGCTCGGGCCGGGCACCGAAGCCGAGCCGCGCACGGCGATCGTCTTCGCCATCACCGATCATAATCAGCTCAACTACCTGCCGGGCGACAGCGCTTCGGTGCAGCACCGCTATCCACTCACAAAGGGTGTTGAGTTCGATCCATTCTTCCGGGCGCGTTGGCTCGACTATCTCGACATCGTGGAGGCGACGGATCTCGGTGGGTCCAATCCCGGATTGCAGTCCGCGGGCCTCTCTGGTGCGACGCCGAGCGCGTTCTGCCCCCATACGGTCGGCATCCTCGGCACCGAGGGCAACCAAGGTGTGCTGACGGCCAGCTTCCCACGACGACGCCTCCTGGGCACGAGCCGACAGAGCAGCGTCGTCTTCGGCAGCAGTCTCGCGGCGAACAATCTGGTTGCGCAGACCAAGATCCTCGATGCGACCCAGGAGCTCGGGACGGATGTCGCGTCCTATCGCCCGGATCAGGGCATCGTGCTCCGTCGGCGGTTGCGCAATCCGGAGACAGGCGTCATTCTCGGCACGGTCATCGTCGATCGCTTCGATCGCGACGCGAATGACACCAATCAGTCGAGCGCCGATCCAATCAGCGGTTGGAATCTCTCGATGGCTGCGGAGTTGCTGCTCGAAGTGGGCGGGCGATTCTGGCCGCCGGAGATCGACGCCGGTCTCTCGAGCAACGAGGATCAGATGTATCCACTGTTGAATGCGCCGCCAGCGCCGCCGCCGGCACCGCAGCCACCGCCACCGTGGCATTTGAAGCCGCAGCAAGGCTCGACCTTCAACGGCATCCGAATCAACACAAACGACTACTTCATCACATGGACGCGATCGTCGCGCCTCTGGGGCAAGGACTTCGCCGTCGTCTTTGGTGCGAACGCCGTTCCGGTCGCCTATGACCGCAACAGCGCCAACAACAACGGCAAGGGCGATGGACTCATCACGCCTGACGAGCGCGCGCCGCGCTATGCGTTTGCTTCGAGCAAGCAGCACCCGGATCTGCCGGGAGATGGTGCGGCGACCAGCGGCGTACTCTTCGCCGACGGCATCGGACCGTTCCGAGGCCGCAACTCCAGCGAGAAGTACTCCGGTGCCGCATTCCAGGCCCAAGTGGGATTGACGCCCTGGGCACAGGATCTCACCTTCAACTACGGCGGAAGTGCACAACCCTATCCGTTGCCCACGATTCTCAAGAACCCGGCCAATGACACGGTGGGTCAGCTTGGTGCCGGCGATCCCGACATGGTCGGCGCACTCGTCGGTGGTGTGCCGCTCAAGGGCAATCAGCTGCTGCCGTTCGTGCGCAACTACACCACAAGCCTTCTCGTCAACGACAGCAACTGGCCTCCCGCCAACTTCTCAGGCGCTCTCAATCTGCCGATTCTCCGCGTGGCGATGAAGCCCACCAGCTTCACCACCAAGTCCGTGGTCGGCGTGCCGCAGGGCGAGACGACTCCGCGCCAGATCTTCGGACTCTCGTTCAGCACGACCACGCCGTTCAACGTCTCAAACCCTGCGACGTTCCTCGCCGACAAGGGCATGCGCCCGCCGGTGCTCGACTCGTCGCTGGATGTCGAAGTCGAAGGCTCGGGATCGCCGCAGGACCTTGCCGTGGCGATTGACAAACTGCTGCCGATGGACGGCGGTTTCGCGCTGGGGCAGAAGAACGCAGATTTCGACACCGTCGCCGAGGTCACCAATCTCATGGTGTGGGGTCCCGCGTATGAGCTCAACGGCACCACGCGGCACACGCTGAGCGAGATCCTGACCGATCGCGTTCCCGGCTACCCCGTTGGACTCGTGCATCGCTATGTGGACCTGAATGCCGACGGCTTCTCGACCGCCGATGAACAGAACCCGGCGTGGGCGCATCTCAATCGCATCTACATCGACAATCCATCGCTCGCCTTCAGCTGGTTCGACGAGAGCGGCAGTGGTGCAAGTCCAGCATCGCAGCGATTCCTCTGGCAGTGGGGCGGTGCCGTCGGGACCGTCGGCGCATTCGCCTCCAGTCTGCCGCTGGGTACGCGACTGCTCGATGCATTCACGCTCGACGACCGCGGCACCACACTCTTCGACGGCAATTTCGCCGACCTTCCGCAGAGCGCCGACCTCAACGGGAACGGTTTTTCGCCCCCCGCTAATCAGGAGAACGAGACCAAGCAGTGGCTCGAGGACCGTCGCTTCCGCCTTGCGGGTGGCTACAGCAACAAGGGCACACCCGGTCTCATCAATGTGAACACCGCGCCGGTCGAAGTGCTGCGCGCGTTGCCGCATATGTCGCGGCTCGTCTACAACGATGGCTTCGATCTCGACGGCGACGGTGCCGGCGACATGTTCGAGATCGACACGAACAACGATGGCATCCTCGACGGCGCACGCACGCCGCCGCAGGCGTCGGCCAACCCGTTCGTGCGCGTGCCCGAAACGATCGACCTCTATCGCAGTCGCATCCAGACGGGTTGGACGCCGGACTTGGTTCACTCCAGCCGCGCGAACCGGAATGTGGCGGCCAACAACCAGCCGCTCGTGCCGCACTATCTCGATCGCGGTCAGATCCCCGGCGATCTGAACGGCGACAACTTCCAGGACACCGGCTTCTTCCCCGGCATGCGTGCCGAGCGCGGTCTCGACAGCCTGGGTGAGGCGATGCTCATGACGCGCACGACGGCGGCCGTCGACGGCGCTGATGGTGGGTCATGGGGCTGGAACGACAACCAGAGTTGGTCGATCCGATTCGCCGGTCTCGATCCGTTCCGACGATCGCAGGCTCCGGCGAACAACGCTGTGAACTTCGGCGGCGGCTATCGGCAGCTCACCGCGAATGGTGCGTACCTCAACCCACCCTACAACGCGCGCATCAGCACCGACTCCTTCCGCGGCGAGCGGCTCGAGTTCGGCAGCGGTTCCGGTGGCGCCTTGACGCTGCGCGAAGTGCCGACACTGTCGACCGTCACCGGCGACGCGCGAGAACAGGACCTTCTGCTCTCGAGTCTCTCCAACATCCTGACCACGCGCAGCGATGTCTTCACGGTCTACCTGCGCGTGCGAAGTGTGAAGGCGGATCCCGTCACCGGTCGCTATGACGGAACGGATCCAAAGCTCATTGTCGACGACAGTCGATTCGTGATGTGCATCGATCGCTCCCAGGTCGAGCGTCCCGGCGACGCGCCGCGCATCGTCTACTTCCATAGGGCTCCACAGTGACCGCGAGCGGCGTTGCCGCATCGACGGCCTGAGCAGCACCTGCGGCTCACCGAGACATTCTCGCCCCACGCCTCGTCACGCTCATCCGCTGGCAGGCGTGGGGTTTTTCTTGCGCCGCACGCACGCTTGCACTAGGCTCGCACTCATGTCATGCACGAAGACGCCATGTCCTGAGCGACTGTCTCGATCAACTGGAACGCGAGCAGCGGGGGCGACTCGATCCGTGTGGAACACAGGTCTGGCCGCCTGTTCGATCGCAAGCCTCTTGATGGCTGGCTCCCTGGCGATCGCCGGTGACGATGCCGCCACCGCGCCGCCCCCGTCCGGACCGGTGCACCAACTGGTGCTGAAGGACCTGGACGGGAACGATGTGCCGCTCGCCAAGTACGCCGGCAAGCCAATGATCATCGAGATCTGGGCGACTTGGTGCGGGCCTTGCCGCAAGCAGCGGGCGCTGATGACGAAGCTGGCCCCCGAGTTCAAGGACAAAGTCGTCTTCATTGCGGCGAGCGTCGATCAGAATGGCGCGCCGACGGTCAAGGCGTATCTGCAGGGCAAGCCGGTCTGTGAGCAGCTCGTCGAACTCATCGCGTCACCGGAGCTTCGTGCGCTGATCGCCAAACGAGAGCCTGCCAACACCATTCCGAAGGTCGTCTACATCGACTCACGCGGCTCGATCAAGGATGTGAGTGCGTCCGTTCAGACGGAGACCTGGATGCGCGCCATGCTGAAGAATCTGCGTTGAGCGAGCGTGCTTGTTCAAGATGATCACGCATGATCTTGGACGATCATGGCCGACCTTGGTTGATCATCGATGAGTCTCTTGACCGACGCCGCGTATGCGATCGCAGCCGGGGTGACGCTCCCGGTATGGCTCGTGCGCATGGCGGCCACTGGGAAGTTGCGCACCGATTGGGCCGGGCGCTTCGGCGCCGTCCAAGAGTGGTCGCGGCAGTCCGATCGCCCGCGCATCCTGATCCACACCGTCAGCGTCGGTGAGACCAACGCCGTTCGGCATCTCGTTTCGGCGATCGAGCGCGACGAAGCGAGTCCGGAGATTGCGATCTCCGTCACCACCGACACCGGAATCGCACGCGCGCGAGCGATCTATGGAAAGCGACATCGCGTGGTGCGGTATCCCTTCGACTTCGGCCGCGCGGTGCGCCGGTTTCTGGATGGAGTCCAGCCGGACATCGTGGCGCTGACGGAGCTCGAAGTGTGGCCGAACTTCGTCGCCGAATGTGCGCGGCGACGCATCCCGGTGGCGGTGATCAACGGGCGCCTCAGTGACCGCAGTCAGGGTCGCTATCGAATTGCTCGCCCATGGCTCGCGTCGTCGTTCAAGTCGCTCGCGTTGGTCGCGGCGCAGAGCGAACGCTACGCCGCACGATTTCGGCATATGGGCGTGCCGGCCGATCGCGTGCGCGTCGAAGGCACGATGAAGTGGGACACCGCAGAGATCGCGAATACCGTGCCCGGCGCCGACGCGCTCGCGGAGCACTTCGGCATCGATCGGACGAAGCCGCTGGTTGTCGCGGGATCCACCGCGCCCGGCGAAGAAGCGATGTTGCTTCGATCGCTCCCTCCCGGAGTGCAGTTGCTCACCGTGCCGCGCAAGCCTGAGTGGTTCGACCAAGCGGCTCGCGCGCTGCCCGGATGCGTGCGCAGGAGCAGCGGGGGAGGGTCACGGCGCAACGGGCTCTTTCTGCTCGACGCGATGGGTGAACTGCGACAGGCGTATGCGCTCGCCGATCTCGTCGTGGTCGGGCGCACCTTCGCGATCGGCAAGCGATACGGCGGCTCGGACATGATCGAGCCGGTGGCGCTCGGCAAGGCCACGATCATCGGTCCCGATGTGGGCAACTTCAGCGATACGGTGGAGACGCTGCGATCGGCGCAGGCGATCGAGCAATGCACGGCCGAGGCGTTGCCCGCGTCGATGGCTCGACTGCTCGGTGATCCAGCGGCTCGTCGAGCGATGGCGGAGCGCGGTCGCGAGATCATCGCGCGCGAACAGGGGGCGTCCGCTCGCACCGCTGCGCTCTTGATGGAACTGCTCCGTCGTGTGCGTACGCCCTCCGAGTGCCGCGAGCGATCCCATGTCTGATCTCCGCGAATCGGAGTTGTTGCGGCGCATCGAGCGCAGCAGCGCCGGACTTCCGGCTGCCGTTTTGATCGGTCCCGGCGACGACATGGCGCTGATCGAACTTGGCGGGCGACGATTGCTCGCGGCGGTCGACCAGGTCGTGGAGGGGCGGCACTTCACAAGCGGCACGGATGAAGCTCTCGTGGCGCGCAAGGCGCTCGGGCGCAATCTGAGTGATGTCGCGGCCATGGCGGCGAAGCCGATCGCGTCGCTCGCGGCGTGCACACTGCCGTCCGACTGGAGTCAGGCGCGCGCCGAGCGGCTGTTCGATGCGATGCGCGCTGTCGCGAACGAGTGGCAGTGTCCGCTCATCGGGGGAGACATTGCGGTGCACCGCGCGGTCTCGCCGCTCACACTCGCGGTGACGATCCTGGCGGAGCCGTGGTCGGAGCTGCCAGATCAGTCAGGTCTGTCGCATCTGCCGGTTCAGTCTGATCATGCGACGGTCGTGCGTCGCCGCGCCGCGTGCGCTGGCGACGGTGTCTTCGTCACGGGTCGACTTGGCGGTTCGCTCGGTGCCGACGGGCTGGGGCGTCATCTCACCTTCGAGCCGCGCGTGCACGAGGCGCGTTCACTGCTCGAGGGGCTCGGAACGCGACTGCACGCCATGATCGATGTCAGCGACGGACTGGGTCGGGATGCCGCACAACTCGTCGACGGGTCGCTGCAAGTCGTGCTCGATGCGTCGCTCATTCCGTGCAACGACGGTTGCGCTTGGCGCCGAGCGCTCGCGGACGGCGAAGATCACGAACTCTGCTTCGCCGCTGCGGGCGAGGTGCCATCGTTGCTCGCCGGGCGCCAGGCGAATCGCACACCAGTCACGCGCATCGGCATCGTGAGAACACGGTCGTCTCCGTCGCAGCCGGCGTGCGTGATTCGCGTCGACGAATCGGAGTTGGACGCATCGCAACTCGGTTGGGAACATCATGGCGGTGAGCGATCCGATGCCAACTGAGTCATGCGACGAGATGCGATTCGAGGCGCCCGACGCCGAGGTGATGATGGCGCTCGGTGCCGCATGCGCTTCGGCGATCGACACCGGCGTCGTCATCGCACTCGACGGCGATCTCGGCGCCGGCAAGACCGTCTTCGTTCGCGGCATGGCCGTCGGATTCGGCATCGATCCATCACTCGTCTCCAGTCCGACGTTCGTGATCATGCAGCTCTATGGCGGTGGTCGATTGGATCTGCTCCACGCCGACGCGTATCGCGTGCGGACTGCCGCGGAGTTCGAGGCGCTCGGCTGGAGTGACGCAACAAACGAACCGCGCGTGGTGGCGGTGATCGAGTGGGCCTCACGCGTTGAGTCTCTGCTGCCGGCGAATGCCATCCTCATCGCGTTCGCCTTCGGCGCGATCGATGCCGGAGATGGTCCCAACGCCCAGCCCGGACCGGCGGGCATGGCAAGCATGGATGGTCGAACCGTCACGGTGATCGATCGTGATCCCGTCCGCGCAGCGCGCATGGCGCAGGCGATGGAGCGCGCCTGCGCGTCGACCGTCTGCCCGACCTGCGGCAAGACCGTCAGTCCCGGATCGCCGCGCACACCATTCTGTTCAGCTCGCTGTCGCAGCGCCGATCTGGGGCGCTGGTTCGACGGGCGCTATCGACTCTCGCGACCCCTCGGCGCGGATGACTTTGAGGACCTGGGTGGTGGTGCCGGCGCGGATGTTCGCTGAGAAGGCTTCGCTCGACCCGTCTTCGTCGTCGACTCCACCGGCGTGAGGGGCGCTTCCGTTGCGCTGGCCACACCATAGACCATGACGCGGTGCCCGATGGGCGAGAAGCCGTGTCGTCGGCAGATCTCATCGCGCAGCGACGCAAGTTCCGGACTGTCGAACTCAACAACGCGTCCAGTGCGCACGCACACCAACAAGTTGCGCGGACGGCGCCCGTACGCGAGCTCGTAGCGCGTCTGCTTCGCATCGACGAGCGCCGGCACGATGATGCCACAATCCTGAAGCAGCCGAAGCGTGCGATAGATCGTGGCTCGCGACACGCGATGGCCGGCTCGCGTCATCTCCAGGAAGAGCGTCTCCGGTTCGAAGAAGCCATCCCGCGCCATGACCGACGCCAGAATGTCCGCACGCTCCTGCGTGTACTTGAGATCGAGCGATTTCAGATGGCGACGAAAGACCGAACAGAGCGGCGTCGTGGACAGCGCAATCGGATCCGACTCGGGCGACATCGCTGGCGATCCTACGACCCCCGCCCGGATGCCCAACGTCCTAGAATGTATGTTCTGTAAAACCGCAGGGACCTCAGCCGCTCAGCGCGAAGGCGCCCGGTCGGTCTGCTCTGCAGCACGAACCTGCTCGCCCTTGCCCAGGCTGAACGCTTCGTGAATCGCCTGCAGTCCACGCTGCCCATGCTCACGCGGCACGATGCATGAGATCTTGATCTCGCTGGTGGTTATGTTCTGGATCGGCACGCCCGCGTCGCCGAGCGCGCGGAACATGCGACTCGCCACACCCGAGTGACTCTTCATGCCGGTGCCGACGGCCGAGACCTTGGCGAGACCGACTTCGACGGAGACATCGCCGTGCTGCAACTCCGCGACGAACTCGGCGGCCACCGTCTTCGTCTCCGCGAGATCGCCGTGCTCGACGGTGACCGAGATGGTCATCGCGTCCGCACTTTCGGTCTGCACTATGTCATCGACGAGCACGCCTCGCTTCGCGATCATCTCGAAGAGGCGTCCTTGCAGTCCGACCGTGGCTGGCAATCCACGCAATGTAATGCGCCCCAGGTCGGGCTTGAGCGCAGCGCCGATGACGGCAATGTCTTCCATATCGGGTGTCTCCTCCGAGATCATCGTTCCCGGATCGGGCTTCTGACTGTGACGAACGTGAATGGGTACGCCGAACTTCTCGCCGAAGATGACGGCGCGGGCATGCATGACGCCGGCACCGAGCGCCGCGAGTTCCAGCATTTCCTCATAGCTGATGCGCGTGAGCTTGACGGCCTGTGGCACGAGGCGAGGATCGGCGGTGTAGACGCCGTCGACATCGGTGTAGATCTCGCAGCAGCCGCCGTCTCGACCAACCTCGAGCGCCGCCGCCAGTGCGACCGCCGTGGTGTCACTGCCGCCGCGACCAAGCGTGGTGATGTCTCCGTTGGCACGGAGACCCTGGAATCCCGCCACAATCGGCACACGACCATGAGCCAACTCGTGATCAAGTCGATGGCGTTCGATGCGCAGCACTCGCGCGCGACCATGGGCATCGTCCGTATGGATGCCGACCTGCGCGGCGTTGAGGCTCACCGCCTCGATGCCGAGATCCGCGAGCGCCATCGCGAGCAGCGCGGTCGACACCTGCTCTCCCGTCGACACGAGTGCGTCGAGTTCGCGTCGTCGCGGTGCCGGTGAAACCTTGTCGGCGAGCGCGAACAAGTGATCGGTCGTGTGCCCCATGGCGCTGACGACGCCGACGACACGATGGCCCGCTGCGGATGCTGCGGCCATGCGCCGCGCGCACGAGCGGATCAGATCCGGGTCCGCCACCGAGGTTCCGCCGAACTTCATCACCAGCGTGGACATGAATCGAACACTCTAGCGGATCGAACTGCGCGGGTCCTGCTGTGCACGCGGCAGGATGATGAGCGACGCTCTCGCGGGTCAACGGCTCGGGGGTGTCGCGGCCCTGCGAACGCCGACTCCACGCGCGAGCTCAGCGATGTGGGAACAGACCGTCGACGGAGAGGTACCGTTCACCGCTGTCGTAACAAAACCCCAGCACGCGTGCAGTCGGCGACAGTGTCGGCAGCGTGTGACTGATCGCCGCGAGCGTCGCCCCGCTCGAGATGCCCATCAGGATCCCCTCTTCGCGTGCGGCTCGACGCGCGAAGTGCTTGGCGTCGTCGTCATCGACCTGCACCACTTCGTCGATGGCGCTGCGATCGAGGATCGATGGAATGAACCCGGCGCCAATGCCCTGGATCGCGTGCGGCGTGTGCGATCCGCCGCTCAGCACCGGGCTCTTGGAGGGCTCCACCGCGAACACCTTCAGCGCCGGCCACTTTGACTTGAGCTGCTGCGCGCACGCCGTGATGTGCCCGCCGGTTCCTACGCCGGTGATGAGCGCATCGAGTCCTTCCGGAAAGTCTGAGAGGATCTCGAGCGCGGTGGTCCGGCGATGGATCTCCACATTCGCCGGGTTGTCGAACTGCATGGGCATCCATGCGGGGGCGCGCTCAGTCAGGAGTTCGCGTGCCCGCTCGATGGCGCCCTTCATTCCCTGCTCGCGCGGTGTGAGCACCAACTCGGCGCCGTGCGCGAGCATGATGGCGCGGCGCTCGAGACTCATCGACTCGGGCATGACGAGCACCAGTTTGTAGCCGCGCACGGCGGCGACCATCGCCAGGCCGACTCCGGTGTTGCCCGAGGTCGGCTCCACGATCGTCGTTGTCTTCGTGAGCTTGCCGCTCGCCTCTGCGTCATCGACCATGCCGAGCGCGATGCGGTCCTTGATGGACGCGCCGGGATTCGCTCGCTCGAGCTTCAGCCAGACTTCGGGCCCCGCCGGAAAGAGTCGATTCACGCGCACATGCGGCGTGTTTCCGATCGTTTCCAGAATGGTGTTCGCTCTCACTCGGTTCTCTCCAATCGGCTGTCGCGCTCTGCAGACGACGAAGCAGCGCCAGTGACCGCGCCACGCTCAGATCACGTACTCGTCCCCCGCCCCCATTGTCGTCGGCTGATCGCTCTTGCGGACCACATAGGAGCCGGCTGGCACACTGCGCGTCACCCAGACATTGCCGCCGACGATGCTGCCGCGCCCGATCACCGTGCGACCGCCAAGCACCGTCGCACCGGCGTAGATCACGACATCGTCCTCGATCGTCGGGTGGCGCTTGCGATCGGCGGCGTCCTTGCTGACGCTCGCGGCACCCAAGGTGACACCCTGATAGATGACGACGCGCGATCCGATGTTCGCGGTCTCACCAATCACGACGCCGGTGCCGTGGTCGATGCAGAACGGCCCGCCGATGGTCGCGCCGGGATGGATGTCGATGCCCGTCGCGCAGTGCGCGTGCTCGCTCAGCACACGCGGGAGCAGCGGGACTGCTCGCTGTCGCAGGAAGTGCGCCAGCCGATGCACGGTGATCGCTGAGAAACCCGGGTACGCAATGATGACCTCGTCAAGACTCCGCGCCGCCGGGTCGTGCGACAGGATGAACCGCGCGTCGTCGTAGAGGCGCTCTGCGATGCTCGGCAGCGCGTCGACGAGTTCGTCCGTCCACGCTGCCCGCGCGTCCGCATCGACCGCCGCAGCCATCTGCTCAGCGTATGCATGCACCACGCGAAGATGGACCGGTCCCAACCGTCGTCCCTCGCGAAACTGGGGAAAGAGCGCAGCGCGCACGGCGCCGAGAAACGCGGTGGGATCGAACGCGAGTACACCCGATGACTCCAGTGCATCCTGGAGTTCAATCAGGCGCTGCAGGCGGACATCGGTCTCGTCAGATGGGCGCTTTCCCGTCATCGATGATCTCAGCCGCGTGCGTTGGCCGCCTCGCGATCGCGTGCCGCACGGTCGACGCGCTTGCGCTCGTTTTCCTTCAGCAACCTCTTGCGAATGCGCACGGCGGTGGGCGTGATTTCGACGAGTTCATCCTCTTCGATGTACTCGAGCGCGGCCTCGAGCGACATGAGTCGCGGTGACTTCAACACCACCGTCGCTTCCTTGCTGGACTCGCGCACGTTCGAGAAGGGCTTCGCCTTCACGGCGTTGACCACCAGATCGTTCTCCCGGCTGTTCTCCCCCACCACCATGCCCTCGTACACGGGATCGCTCGGCCGCACGAACATCGTGGCGCGCTCTGAGAGCTGCAGCAGCGCGAAAGTCGTGGCCGTGCCGCCTTCGTTCGCGATGAGTACGCCGTTCTGGCGCTTCTTGATGGTGCCGGTGAACGGGCGGTAGCCGACGAAGCTGTGATGCATGACCGCTTCGCCGCCCGTCATGTTGAGCAATCGCGAGCGGAATCCGATGAGTCCGCGCGCCGGAATCTCGGCTTCGATGTGGAAGCGCGTGCCGCGCTGATCGACCTTCAGCACTTCGGCGCCGCGACTGCCGAGCAGCTCGAGCGCCGAGCCCATCGATCCCTGATCGGTGTCGAGCGTGAGCCGCTCCCATGGCTCGCACTTGACGCCGTCGATCTCGCGCTCGATCACTTCAGGCTTGCCGACGGTGACTTCGTAGCTCTCGCGGCGAATCGTCTCGAGCAACACGCCAAGATGAAGCAGGCCGCGCCCGGAGACACGGAACTCGTCCGCGGTATCGCCTGGACTCACGCGCAGCGCCACGTTCGAGCGCAACTCGCGCTCGAGGCGCTCGCCGATCTGGCGACTCGTCACGTACTTGCCTTCGCGCCCGCCGACCGGACCGTCGTTGATGCGAAAGACCATGTGCAGCGTCGGTTCGTCGACGCGCACGCGCGGCATGGCGATCGGCTTCTCCGGATCCGCAATGGTGTCGCCGATCTCGATGTCAGGCAGGCCCTCGACCGCGCAGAGATCCCCTGCCTCGATCGTCGCGACGGGCCGACGGCCCAGTCCCTCAAACTGATTCACCTTCAACACGCGCCCGCGCGACACTCGACCATCGCTGCGGCAGATGCCGATCGACTGCCCGGACTTCAGGGTTCCGGCGAAGACGCGACCGATGGCGATGCGACCGACATACTCGCTGTAGTCGAGGTTCGTCACGAGCATCTGCAGCGGTTGATCGACGGGACGCTTGGGCGGCGGCACACGTTCGAGAATCGTCTCGAAGAGCTCATCCACGCCGCGATCAGTGCGATCAATCTCGCGCGCCGCCCATCCGCCGCGACCAGACGCGTAGAGAATCGGAAAGTCGAGCGCCACATCGTCCGCGCCGAGGTCGACGAGCAGATCGAAGACCTCATTCACCACTTCGTGTGCGCGCGACTCGGGACGATCGCACTTGTTGATGACGACGATCGGGTGAAGCCCCAACTCGAGCGCCTTGCCGAGCACGAAGCGCGTCTGCGGCATCGGGCCCTCGAGTGCGCACACCAGCAGCAGGCAACCGTCTGCCATCCGCAGCACGCGCTCCACTTCGCCGCCGAAGTCGGCGTGACCCGGCGTGTCGATCACATTCACGCGCAGTTCGGCGCCGCGGCGAGGACCGTTCCGGATCACGTAGTTGACGGCACAGTTCTTCGCGAGAATCGTGATGCCGCGCTCTCGCTCGAGTGGATTCGAGTCGAGCACGCAGTCAGTGGCATCGCTGCCGGATGAGACGACACCCGACTGCTGAAGCATGGCGTCCACGAGCGTGGTCTTGCCGTGGTCGACGTGGGCGATGATGGCGACGTTACGAAGTTCCATGAAGGTCGTTTCGAGCTGGTGTGATGTCGTCGCGGTCGGCGTGGTTCCCCGGGCCGCGGGCGACAGTTCTCCCGAATGGGAGATTCAGAGTCCGTAGAGCGGAAGCAGCTTGCCTTCCAGATGGCGCATGAATGGATCGGCAGTGAGCGGTGCCCCGGTCACTTCGCGACAGAGATCCTCGGGCAGAAATCGTCGTCCCTGTGCATGGATACTCTGCCGCAACCAATCGAGCAACGGTGCGAACTCTCCTCTTGCGAAGCCGGCTTCGAGCCCTGGAAGTTCGCGCTGCGCCGTTTCGAAGAACTGCGCCGCGTAAAGCGTGCCAAGCGTGTAGGTCGGGAAGTAGCCGATGGCGCCCATGCTCCAGTGCACATCCTGGAGGCAGCCGCGGCGATCCTCCGGCACTTCCACGCCGACGATCTCGCGGTAGAGCCGGTTCCACTCAGCGGGCAGATCCCTCACAGCAAGCGAGCCATCGATCAACGCTCGCTCGATCTGGAATCGCACGATCACATGAAGGTTGTAGGTCGCCTCATCGGCATCGACACGGATGAGTCCGCGTTCGACGAGATTGGCCGCTCCATAGATCTCCTCTTCGCCGAACTTCGCACACGCTGAACCGAAGTTCTCGCGCGCGGCCGCCGCCCCCCACTTCCAGAATGCACGCGAACGACCGACCTGATTCTCCCAGAGACGGCTCTGGCTCTCGTGGATCGAAAGCGAGACCGCTTCGCCCATCGGCAATCCGATCGACTGCGCGGAGAGCCCCTGCTCATACATGCCGTGCCCTGACTCATGCATCGTGGAACCGAGACCATCGAGCACGCAGGTCGGCGCATAGCGCGTGGTCATGCGCACATCGCGACAGTGACTTCCACCGCAGAATGGATGCGTGCTGCGATCGAGCCGCCCGCGATTGAAATCGAATCCGATCCGCTCGGCGATCATGCGAACGAAGCGCTCTTGCGCCTCGATCGGGAGTGGCAGTTCGTTGAATGCGTTGGACGGTCGCTTCGGCGCCCCGTCGAGTCGTGCGAGCAGCGCGCCCAGTCGAGCGCGCAGTGGCGTGAAGACACCCTCCACCATCTTCGCGGTGCAGCCAGGCTCGAAGCCGTCGGCGAGCGCGTCCCAAGCCTCACCGTTGCTCCGATCCCAGCCGAAGCACTCGGCCTTCTGCCGGTTGAGTTGCACGATCTTCTCGAGCCACGGGCGAAAGCGCGCGAAGTCGGAGTCGCGCCGAGCCTCAGCCCACTCATGCTGCGCTTTGCTCGAGACCTCTGCGAGTTCCTCCACGAGCGCGGTCGGCAGCTTCACCGCGCGATCGAAATCGCGCTTGATCTCCCGAATGTTGACGCGCTCGGCCGAGCGCGGATCGAGCGAGGAGCACTCCCCTCCCGCCGCCTCGATCAGCTCACCGATACGACTATCCGTGAGCATGCCGTGGCTGAGCTTCGCAAGCTGGGCCATCTGGCGACTGCGATGTTCGACGCCCGCCGACGGCATCATCGTCTCTTGATCCCACCCGAGGATGCTGGCCGTGCTCTCCAGAAGGCGACCCTCACGGATCATCGGAAGCAGTGCGTCCAGGGAAGGGTGCGCCGAGACCGACGCGGTGGTGCTGGCCGACATCGTGGAGCTCGCTTTCATCTCTTTCATCGCTTCGAATCGCCTCGTTTGGCACCGCGTGAGCAACACATGATGGCATGACCAGCGGAAGTCCGCAGGTTCTCCAAAACGAAGGCCCGCCGCAAGGGGCGGGCCTTCGAAAGGAACGTTTCCGGCCTCGGACGCCGAGGCGAGCGAAAAGGGCTCAGCCGCCTTTCGCGCCACTCCCTGCCGGTGCTGTCGGGATCGTTGGCGGCGATGCGGCCACCGCGCCGGTCGACTGCAGCTTGAGTTCGCCTGCAAGGTACTCCGCCACACGCTTGCCTTCAGGGTCCACACGCACCGATGCGAAGTCGAGCGCGTTGCGGCCGCGAGCATCCTTTGCGTTGACATCGGCCTTCCCGGCAACGATGACCATGATCGCATCGAGCGATCCAGTCTGCGCGGCGGAGAGCAGCGCGGTCATGTTCTGCTGATTGCGCAGATCGACCGAGGCACCTCGCTCGATGAGGATCTTCAGTGAGTCGACCTTGCCGTTACGCGCGGCCCGCATGAGAGCCGTCTCGCTCGAAACTTTGTCCGTAGCGTTGAGATTGATGTTGGGCGAGGTCGCGAGAATGGCGACATTGCGTGGATCTCCGACGTTCGCCGCCCACATGAGCGGCGTCATTCCGTTGGAGTCCTGCACATTGACATCAGCTCCTGCTTCGAGCAGAACCTGCACGGCTTCTGGCGACCCGAGGCCGGCTGCCCAGAGAATCGGTGAGCCGCCGTGCTCATCGCGCGCGTTGACCTCTGCGTGTGAGTCCAAGAGTCGCCTCATGGCGTCGACCGACCCGCTCTCCGCAGCGAGCGCAAGTGGACCACGCCCCATCTTCTCGACGAGGCTCACGTTCGCGCCACCCGAGAGCAGTGCATCGATGATCTCGACATTGTTGTTCTTCGCCGCCCAGTGCAGCGCCGTGCGCAGGCTGGTTGGATCGAACGCATTGGGGTCGTCGCCTGCTGCGAGCCGACGCTTGACCTCTTCGGCATCTCCTCGTTGGGCCGCGAAAACGACGCCCGTCGGGAGTGACCGCGCAGACGTCGGCGTGTTGCCGAGCGTGGTATCCCGGCCGTCAGCGCCAGCGGAGCGCTGGATCGGTCGGCGAATCATCACCGACAGCGACGGCGCCTTCGGGTGGTCGGTCGTGAACTGAGCACGGAAGACCTTGCCTGCATCGTTCCACTTGTCCCAGTCGATTCGCAGCGTGTGTTCAGTCGCTGCTTCGTTGGCGGCCGCTTGCGCGTCGTCAGCGATCAGGATCGGCGGATTGACGTTGCTGATGCGGAACGGAGTGCCGTCGACGGATGTGAACTTCACGATGTTGGAAACGGGCCGATCCGGCGCGCTCGGAGCCTCCACGATCTCGGGCGACACACGCACGAATTCGGGCACGGTGCCACGGAGCGTGTAGCGAACCGGAGCATGACCTTCAAGCTGAAGAGTGACGTTCTTGGTCAGCGGGATTCCGGCCTTTGCCCCCGGCTTCAGCGTGATCTCCATCTCCCCAGTGCCGCCTGGTGGAATGGGGTCCTTCGGCCAGGTTGGCGTCGTGCATCCACAGCTCGGGATGGCGCGCGTGATCGTGACGGCCTTGTCTGAGATATTGATGATCTTCACTGTCGCGGTCTTAGGAGTCTCAGGCGACATTTCGCCGAAGTCGAGTTCCTCGGGTTCCAGGCGGATCACCGGCGCTGTGTCGAGCTCTGCATCCGGCGTGCTCTTCGTCACGTTCACCGCGCCTGGCGCGTTGTTCGCTGGAGAAAGATCGATGGGTCGGGTTGGCCGAGTCGCAGGGGCTTGGGAGCGTGTCGCACTCGGCGCGATCGTTCGCGCGCCAGAGTCGGAAGGCGCGGCTGGTTTCTTCTCGCTTGCGGGCGGAGCTTGCTGTGCGAACGCAAATCCAGCGAGCAGTCCGGCAGCGAGCGAAACGGTGATGATTCGGTACAGTGGGCGCATTGACATTGAGCGAACTCCCTCCAAAAATGGAGATTGACCTGACGAGGATGCCGATTGTAACCGTCGGCTCAATCGCTCCAAGTCACTCCACCGTATCGGCCGTCGAGACCACCTTCTTGACGGCACCGCGCCGTGCGCCCTTACACTCGGCCGCATGCCCGATCCCATCGTTCCTGCTCATCTGACCCGACCCGAGGTCCGCACTTTTCAGCGCATGGCGCTCGAGCGCGAAGGACAGACATTCGTCGGTCTGCGTGATCCGAGCATGATCTCGCAGCAGATGCTGGTGCTGCCCGCGGAGGCGCTTCCGATCGTGGAGCACTTCAACGGCCAGCATTCGCTCTCGGAAATCAGTGACCGTCTTGGTGTGCCCATGGCGCCGCTGAAGGACCTCGTTCAGAAGCTCGACGAGATCGGAATGATCTGGGGTCCGACGTTCAGTCGAATCGAGGATTCGCTGCGTAATCGTTACCGGTCCGATGGGGTCTTCCCAGGAGCCGTCGCGCAAATGTGGGGAAAGGACGAAGCGACAACTCGTACGACGCTGAGTGCTCTGCTCGATGCTGCCGAGGACCCGGAACTCGGAACTGACATTACGGGCATCGTCGCACCGCACCTTGACGCCGAGCGCGGCAGCGAGGTGTACGCCGCGGCCTATCGCGCGCTGGTGGGCATGGCCCCGCCGGACCGAGTCGTGGTGTTGGGCACCAATCACTTCGGTCAGGGAGACGGCGTGGTCATGAGTCCGCTGGGGTTCGACACCCCCATGGGGCGAGTCATGCCTGAGCCGGCCTTTGTCGAGTCTCTCGTTGCGTCACTGGGCGAGCGACTGATCAAGGACGAGATGGACCATGTTGGCGAGCACTCGGTGCAGCTTCAATTGCCATGGGTGCGCTATCTCTTCGGCGATGTTCCCGTTGTGGGTGCGCTCGTCCCGGATCCGAACGCGCCGATGCTCTCGGATGACGGAGCTCGGGTCTCGTTCTCCGAGTTTGCGGTGGCGCTCGAGCGCGTGATCGCCGGCGCGCCCGGACGGACGCTCGTCATCGCTTCGAGCGATCTCAGCCATGTGGGACCGGGATTCGGCGATCCGCGACCTGTCGACGAGGCTCAGCAGGATGAGGTCGAGCGACTCGATCGCGAGATGCTGGGGCTCTTCGCGCAACGCGATACCGCCGCGTTTGCTGGTGCCTTTGCAGCCAACGGGAACCCGACCCGTTGGTGCAGCGTCGGGAACATGGCGCTGGCGGCACGCGTCGTCGGCGCAGAGTCGATCGAGCTCATTGACTATCGCCAGTCGATCGATCCGCGTCGCCTGACGCTGGTCTCCTGCGCAGCAATCGCGTTCGTCGGTCGTCAGACATGATCGCGCTGGTCCAGCGAGTGCTCCGTGCGGAAGTACGGCGGCGCGGCGGCGAGCGACTGGGCGCCATTGATCGAGGTCTGCTCGTGCTGGTCTGCGCCGAGGTTGGTGACGGTGCGTCGGATGCGCAATGGATGAGCCGACGACTCGCCACGCTTCGAATCTTCAACGATGCCGATGGCAAGATGAATCTCGATTGCCGTCAGGCTGGCGGCGCCTTCATGGTGGTCAGTCAGTTCACGTTGGCTGCTGACACGGCGCGCGGGAATCGCCCGAGTTTCCTTGGCGCAGCGCGACCGGACGAGGCGGCTCCGCTGGTCGATCTGGTCGTTGCTGGTCTCAAGGAACTCCAATTCCAGGTCGAAGTCGGTGAGTTCGGTGCCGACATGGAGGTCGAGTTGGTGAACGAGGGACCCGTCACAGTTCCCTTGCGGAGCCGCGATCGCTGAGTGAATGGACTTATGCGGCGTGCCGCCAAGCGAACCCCAAGAAAAAAAAGAGCCCGTCGCTGATCAAAGACCGCGACAGGCTCCTCGTGGGGGGCGTTGGTTGTCGTCGTCCCGATCCACCTGGATCGATCCGACGGGTACTCCTTCGCGGGGTGCCGTGATGAGGTTCCACTGTCGTTGAAAGAATCTCAACGATCGGATCCGGTGGGTCCGACCCGGCTCATGACCTGTTGAAGGTCGGACCAAACTGCCTTTCGAGTCTCAGGCGTGTAGTTCCTGAGCAGATACGCAGGATGGAAGGTCGGCATGACATCGATCTCCCCGCCTCCGAGAGAATCCGGGATGGCCCAGCTGGCCCAGATGCCTCGAAGTCGGGAGATGCCCACCTCGGTCTGCAGAAGGAACTTCGCCGCCGGCGCCCCAAGCGTCACGATCGCTCGCGGGCGAATGACCGCCAGTTGCTGGAGAAGCGTGGGGCCGCAGCGCGCCACCTCTTCGGGCAGCGGCGTGCGATTGTTGGGTGGCCGAGCCTTGAGTACGTTCGCGATGTAGACCTGCTCGCGGCGAAGTCCCATGGCGACGATCATCTCGTCGAGCTTCTGCCCTGCTCGGCCGACGAACGGCCTGCCGCTGAGGTCCTCTGACTCGCCCGGAGCTTCGCCGACGAAGACGATCGCGGCCTCCGCGCTGCCCTCGCCGAACACGAGATTGGTGTGACCGGTGGCGCGCGTGCAATGCGGACATGACGCGGCATGAGCCGCAGCAAGTCGAGCGAGCGCTTCCGCGCGACCCTCTCCCATCTGCCTCAGCAGAACCGTTGCGACTTCTGCTTCGGCCGCTCCTTCGCGATCGTGCTCAGCACGGTTCGAGACCGGCGCCTCGAGTGTGGAAAGCGCATGGGCGGTGAGCTCCTCGCGACCTTTGTGCAGCCTGGCGCTCTCGCTCGACTGATCACTGGTGCCGCGGTGCGGCATGCACGGAATGAAATCAACGCCGAACGCAAGGTCGAGCCGGAGTCGGTCGGATTGCGCAAGACGCGCCAGCGTCACTCGCCGTTCTCGGTGACGCCTGTCATCGGCGCGAGCAGCTGGAACATCGATTGTGTGCGCAGCACGAGACCGCAGTCACTCCGTAGGTGATAGCCCTGGATGTGGATTTCATTGCGGTAGCGCTGCATGTCGAGCAACGAGAGGTTCGGTCGACCCGCGTCGTCGGTCCATGCGGTCGAGATCGAGTCGCTGCTGCGTCCGTGCGCCACCATTTCCTTGTAGGTGCTCAGGTAGAGATGCTCTGAGAGCGTCTCGGTCTGGATCGTCGTCATGTAGAGGATCTGGTCGCCGAAGCGCTCTTCGTGATCGCGCTCACCGGCGCATGGCAGCGTGGTGACAAGGCCCCGATCGGGAAGATGACTCGCCTGATCGACGACGACCTCGCACGCGCAAATGTTCCCGATCTGAAGCCGACCCGTGTGTCCGCCGCGGAAGACCCATCCTTCGAACTCACTCGCACCGTGCTCGATGCGCTTGCGTCCAGCGATGCCGAAGAACTCCGGATGGACGGCCTTCCGGTAGACGAGCATGCAGTAGGTCTGGAGCGTGTTTGTCTTCGATCCCAAGTTCATATTCCGTCCTTGCCATGTATGCGCATCACCGATGCGCGTACGAGGTTCTTTCAGTCAGGTGCGGCAGGTTGACTGCGTCCCTGCAGGACTGTTCGAGCAGTGAATCGCCCCTTGCACCTGTGTTGGGGGCAGATTCTCGCCGAGCATCGCCGTTTGGCAAGGGGTCAAATGCCAACTTTCCTGATACGACCCGTGGTGGGTGCCGCTCAGTCAGACGCAACTGGTTGGGGCACCAAGGGGTGTGACCCTCGATTTGTCTGCACGACAGGCGCGAGCCTGTCGTGGCTGATGTGGACGTAAGCCGAATCCTGTGCCCCTTGCGGGGTGGTGATCATTTCTCTCTGGACCGCCGTTGCCGGCGGCCTCGAAGCACGCGACCCGTCCCGATCTGCGGACCGCAGATGCCGACGAATCGGCAAGGACTGCTTGCGCTTGCACGCGGTGGGGTTTGCCTTGCCTCGAACGTCACCGTTCGAGCGGTGCGCTCTTACCGCACCTTTTCACCCTTGCCGGGCCCGCGCGGAGCGGACCGTAGGCGGTGTGTTTTCTGTGGCACTGTCCCTGGCTTCAGCAGCAGCCGGTGGCCGTTAGCCACCACCGTGTCCTGTCGTGTTCGGACTTTCCTCACCCGAGCCAAAGCTCGGAGGCGATCACCTGTCCACACAAGGATCCTAACCGAGACGCGACCCGGATCAGCCCGTGATCTCAGTGATTCGCACGCGAAGGTACGGCTGCCGATGGCCTTTGGTTCGCCGATAGCCCTTGCGGCGCTTGTACTTCGCAAGTCGGAGCTTGTCGCCGAGCACTTCGCCCAGCAATTCGCCCGTCACTTTCGCGCCAGCGAGATAGGGGAAACCAAGCTTGGCCGGCGCACCGTCGCCAGCGCCGACTGCAAGCACGCGATCGAAGACGATCGTCTTCGCCTCGTCTGCAAGCGCGCGCATATCGAGTTCGAATTCGTCGCCCTTGCGAACCTTGATCTGCGTTCCGCTGTCCTCGATGATCGCGTACACCGCTGGCTCCTCGTCTGGGGGGAAACCGCGAAGTGTAACAGGATGCGTCTCGTTCGCAAGGGCTCTCGGGGCTACTTGCGACGGAGACCTCGTCGCAGCCGCTCCCCCGCTTCGCGCATTGTGGCTGGAGTCTTGCAGAACGCGAATCGGACGAGGCCCCGCTCGGCCGGAGCCTCGTAGAACGCACTGCACGGAATGGCTGCCACGCCGACTTTGCTGACCAGATGGGCGCAGAACGACTCGTCGTCGTCAAACCCGAAGGGGCGATGATCAGCGACGACGAAGTAGCTCCCCTGTGGCGCGAACGGCTCGAAGCCCGCAGAACGAAGCTCTTCGAGCATGACCGTTCGCCGCTCGGCGTAGTCACGATGAAGCTCAGCGAGGTACGACTCGTCGCACGCCAGCGCGAGCGCGGCGGCTCGCTGCAGAGGTGTCGCCGCCGCGAATGTCAGGAACTGGTGCGCAGCGCGCACGCCGGCGGTGAGATGCGGTGGCGCAATCGACCAGCCGATCTTCCAGCCCGTGAAGGAGAAGGTCTTGCCGAGACTCGACAGCACGATCGTGCGCTCGCGCATGCCGGGCAGCGTGGCGATCGAGCGATGCACTCCTTCGAAGACGATCTTCTCATAGACCTCGTCGCTGACGACGATCAGGTCATGTCGCATCGCGATCTCGGAGATGCCGCGGAGCTCTTCATCCGAGAGTACCCGTCCGGTCGGATTGTGCGGTGAGTTCAACAGCAGCATGCGCGTGCGCGGTGTGATGGCGCGGCGCAGTTCTTCCAATGGGAAGACGAACTCGGGTGGCTCGAAGCGGATCGTGCGCACGACGCCGCCCGCCATCGCCACTGCGGCCGGATAGGAGTCGTAGAAGGGTTCGACGAGGATCACTTCGTCGCCAGGCTCCACGAGGCCCAGCATGGTTGCGGCGATTGCTTCCGTGCAGCCCGCAGTGACGGTGACTTCCGTGTCGGGGTCGACTTCGAGCCCAGTGTCGCGCTTCCACCATGCGGCGATGGCGGCGTTCGCTTCAGGCAGGCCGGCGCTCCGCGCGTATTGCCCGAAGCCCTCGCGAAGAGCGTTGATGGCGGCGTCCTTGGCGAACTCCGGACCGTCGAAGTTCGGGAATCCCTGCCCCAGATTGATGGCACCGTGCTGGACGGCGAGTCGGCTCATTCGCGCGAAGACGCTCTCGCCGTAGCGTGCCAGTCGCTCCACCGTCCCGTGCCGCGAGCACGAAGTGGACGCCGCCGCGCTCATCGAGCGATCTCCTTCATCATGCGCTCGATCGCCGCCGGGTCGATGTGTACATCCATCTGTGGGAAGGCGATCACCACGCCTGCCTGGTTGAACGACTCCTGGATCTTCTTCATCAGCGCATGACGCGCCGGCAGGAGCTGCTCGACGCGGGCGACATGCACGCGGACTTCGAAGTCGATCGAGCTGCCGCCGAAGCCCATGAGTTGTGCCAAGGGCGCTGGGCGCGAAAGAACGGTCGGCAGGCTCTTCGAACTCTCGAGCAGAAGCGATTCCGCGAGTGCCAGATCGGTGCCGTACGCGACGCCGACGGGAACGACCAGTCGAAGCGGCGCGTTGGAGAGCGTCCAGTTCACGACACGATCGGTGATGAGCATCTTGTTCGGCAGGATGAGGTCTTTGCCGTCGAGGTCGCGGATCGTCGTCGCGCGGATGCGGATCCTCATGATCTGGCCGGTCCGGTCACCGACGGTGACGACATCGCCGACACGCACCGGTTGTTCGAAGAGCACGATGAGACCTGCAACGAAGTTGCCGACGATCTCCTGCAGACCGAATCCGAGACCGACCCCGATCGCGGCCACGAGCCACTGCACGCTCTGCCACGACAGTCCGAGGAACGACGCTGTCGCCACGACGCCGAAGATCACGATTCCATAGCCCATCACCGCACTCGCGGCATAGCGGGCGGCGGAGCTGGCTCCCGTGTGCTGAAGCACGAGCACCTCGACCGCACCCGGGAGGTTCTTCGCGGCGAATCCCGCGAGCACCGCGATCATGATCGCCCAGATGATGTGGCCGAGCGTCACCGGGCCGTTGGCCCCGTCCCATGGCGAGACCGTGTCGAAGGCACGCAGTGCCGGCAGCAGATCGCTCCAGATGTAGATGAGGCCGCCGAAGAGCACGATCATGGAGAGTCCCTTGATCGCGGATCGGGACTTGCGGCTGAGCGCCGCGACTTCGGTGCGGACCTCCTGCTTCTGCGCTGCGTCCGTGCCGGGCATCGGAGTCTCGCGCTCAAGCAGGCGTTCGCGCCACTGGTTGGCGAAGGAGCGTGCAGCGAACTCGAGCGCACGCAGCAGGACTGCTTCGACGACGACGACGATGAGCGCGAGGGCAGCGCTGGCGACGAGTCTGTTCGTCAGCACCGTCGCGGTGTAGCCCCACCCCAGCAACAGCAGCACCAGTGTCGAAGTCGGCGCGGCGAGGATGGCACCGAACCAAAGTACGCGCAACCGCGACACCCAGCCGCCGGGGTTCTGCGTGATGTGAGCCGCCATCAGTCCTGACCGCGGCCGGAAGAGCCGCCACGCCGCCCAGATCAGGATCACGATGAATGGCGCGAAGGCGAAGTACCCCACAGTGCGGTGGTCACGGCCTTCAGAGGTGAGCGACGCGTCGAACGGCACGCCGAACACTTCCTCATCGGCGAGCGATCGAATCAGCATTCCCGCAAGCAGGCATGGCGTACTCAACCAGAAGAGGTTGCGCGCCGCGTGCTGGAGAAGATCGAGTTGGTCTCGGCGCCAGCCGAAGTGGTCGGAGGCGAGGCCTTGACGCCGCACCAGGCGGTAGGTGAATAGCAGGATCCCGACCCACACGGCACCGCGCGTCATCGTCACGCTGATCGCGACGCCGAGAGGCCCTCCGACTTCATTCGATGCGAGGGAGAGCCCGATGCCCACCATGGCGATCGGCACCGCCATCGCCATCAGCACGGTCGCAATCAGTGCCTCGAGCGTGAGCACGAAGCGATCGTTTGAGCCCCGTGACACTTCCTCGGCAAGGCGCACGAGCCACGCGCGGAGGAACGGCCGGACGAGCAGAAGGATGACGGCGAGCACGAGTCCGATCAGAGCCGGGAACGGTGTGAACTCGATCTGCAACCAGACCGCGCGCCACGACTCGGCCGTCGTGACCTGGCTCCACAGCCAGATCGACCCTGGAATCAGCGATTGGCCCGCGAACTCCCATACCGGCGTACCGCTGCGAGCCCAGAGGATCCGTTCGGCGATGAAGACGCGATACGCGGTGACCAGATCCGCCAGCCGAAGTTCGGTGGCCTCCATCGCCGCGAGTTTCGTGCTGACGTCATCAAGCGTTCTCAGCAGCGGCAGCAGCAGCTTCTCGCGGCGCTCCTCGAGGATCTTCTCGAGCTCCCCTTCGTCCGTCGCGTCGGAGACTCGCCGCAGCTCGGCGTTCAGTCGGTCGAGCTGCGCGGATCCGTTGATGCGCGCCAGATCGATCCTCAATCTGGCCGCGTGGTTCCGGGCGGTCGCCTGCTCCAATGTGCGCAGCGTCGGCAGCGCCTGCTGCCGACGACGGAGCACGATCGAGAGCTCATCGCTCGTGCCGGCCAGGCGCGCTCGCTCCTGATCGGCAAGGTGGTCCCTCTCGATGCGAGCGACCTCCTCATCGAGCAGCCGTGCCTCGTCGGAGATGTCGTTGAGTTGCTGTCCCGCCTTTCGCAAGGCTTTGGCGACCTCGAGATTCTCGGCAGCGGCGGCGGCGATGCGCGGATCCGTGGTCTTCGGCGCGTCCGCGCCCTTCGCGGTGGTCTCGCGCGCAGAGGTCTCCGCGGCTTCCGCGAGCGCACGGCGGTGATCGTCGAGCTGTGATCGCAGCGCCTTCGCGATCCCCTCCGCTGCATCCACGCGCTTCTGCGCCGCGTCGCGCTGCGCCGTCAGCACCTGCCCGCGTGCATCGAGCGATGCGAGTTCGGCATCGAGCAGCGGCACGAGACTCTGCTGCTCGTCCGCTCGTGCGAGCGCCAGCTGCCGCACCGAATCGGGGGCACCGGGCGCTGGCGCCGGAATGATCTTCGCCGCCTGAACGGCTTCAGCGAGCGCCGTGCGAGCTCGAGCCATCGCATCGGGGAGCGTGCGGCGGCGCTCGGCGAGCTGAGCGAGTTGCGTGTCGCTCTGCGCGATCGCCTCGCGCGCGGCAGCGACATCCGCCGACGCGACCTTGCTCGCCTGTTCCAGTTGCTCGAGCGTGGCGCCCGCGGGCAGGGAGGGAGGCGGTGGCACCGGCGTGCGAGCGGTCTCCAGGCGTTGCGGCAACTGCGCAACCGCATCGCGGAACTCGATCGTCTTCTGGCGACTCGCCTGCGCTCGGCCGATGGTGTCGATCGCCTCCTGGAGCTGATCGATGCGCGTCTTGTCCTCGGGCGTCGGTGCCTCAAGCGCCTTCAACTTCGCCACGCGCTGGCGAAGCTCCTCGACCGGTTCAGCGCGGGAGAGGCTCGCCGTGTCATCTTGCGACAGGCTGAGCGCGGTCGACGGTGCCGCAGCCATTGCCTGCGGCTCGCCCCATGTCGCAATCGTCGCGATCGTCGCCAGCGCCAGCGCGGCAACCAATGTCGTCGCACGAGCGATTCGTGGCCTCTGCATTCCGCTCATCATATTCGCCCCTCGGGCCGGAGCTCGCCGCACCTGCGCAGCCAAGGCGTGATCGTCTCGAAGTGCGAGCGCTGTCGAAGCCATCGGAGGTACGACGCCACGCGCTCGATCATGCGCTCGCCATCGGGTCGACGGACATAGCGTGGCAGTCCGGAGGCGCGCAGATCGAGCAGCTCCCACGGATGCCAGAGCAGATGCGCCACACCGTCGCGAATCAGACACTGCCGCGTTGCCGAGCGGATCAATGACATCGGGAGGTTCTTCATCGCCAACCAGAAAAGTGGCAGTCGCATCCTCGGCGAAGCGCTCAGCGGGACCTCGATGAGGTTTCCCTTGCGATAGGTCGTGCGCGGCAAAGAGAGGTTGTTGTAGCGGCCTGGCAGCCAGATCGGATTCTCGCTCGAGTCCCACGCATAACCGGCATCGAGGATCGCTCGCGGGTCGGTCGCCTGCAATCGCGCGCGACGGAAGCCGAGCACTTCCTGCCCGGACGCAGCGCGAAGCGCTTCGCGGCTCACTGCCAGATCCGCGATTTCAAAGGTGCGGTGCACGAGTCCGTGGCTCGCGATCTCGTGCCGTTCGACACTGCGACGCAGCAGATCCGGAAAGCGCTCGGCAATACTCGCCGTGATGAAGAGCGTGGCGCAGAGATCGAGCTCGTCGAGCAGATCGAGCATGCGAAGCCATCCCTCGCCGCCAATACGGAATTGCAGCTCGTCGGTGAGATCGCGCCCGAAGTCGAGCGGTGCGTCGAACTCCTCCACATCGAAAGTGAGCAGCGTGACGGGCTCGGTTGCGGTCAGGGGTTCGTGGCTGGCGCGCCCTCCGCGCAGTGCGGTCATGGTGCGGATCTCGCTCCCGGCACAGGCGCGGTGGGCGCAGGCTCGTGCGCGCGATGAAGGCGCCGGACGCGGAGCAGCGCTGCGAACATCCGCCACGGATCGACGAGCAGACTCACCGAGCTGCCGGCGGCGGCGTGTTCGGGCGCCACGCGCGCCGGGATCTCGACGATGCGCAGCTGCTCCCTTTGCGCCAGATACAGCAACTCCGCATCGAATGCGAATCCGTCGACGCGCGATCGCGCGAAGATGCGCTTTGCTGCCGGGGCGCGGAAGCCCTTGAGTCCGGCCTGCGTATCTGAATATGGAAGTCGAAGCACCATTCGCGCCGCAAGGTTGAAGATCCAACCACTGAGTCGGCGACGCCAGCTCGGTCGCGGCACGCCGTCCGTCACCAGTGCGCGGCTGCCGATGGCGACATCGACTCCCGGGCGCTCGAGCGCCTCGATGAGTCGGTCGACATGGTCGAGCGAGTAGGCGAGATCGCCATCGGTGAAGCAGATGATCTCGGCGCGCGACGCGAGCATCGCTTCGCGCACCACCGCACCCTTCCCTCGATTGTGCGGCGAGCGATGGAGCCGGATCGGCGCCTCGGAACAACCCTGGCAGGCACGCTCGATCGCCTCGGGGGTTCCGTCCCGCGAGCCATCGTCGACGAACACTGCGCAGGCAGCCGGATGTCGCGCCAGCCACCGCGCGACTTCGGGAACGACCATCGGTGCAAGCGAGGCCTTTTGGAAGACCGGAAGGATCAATTCGACGCTCGGCACGCTGATGCGGATGATACTGCGGCGACGCGGCGGCACTGCTTGCGCGATCGAGCCGCGGGCGCCGATGAGAGGTCACGATGACACCATGATCCGCATGACACGATGACACGATGACACGATGACACGACCCACCGCCAATCCCGACCTCCGCGTCTCGCTGCTGCTGCGCGATCCGCTCTTCGTCGTGGTCGACAAACCGGCGGGCGTGGTCACTGAGCCGGGGATCGGACACGCGCGCGACGCGCTGTTGAATGGATTGTTGGCGCTCGAGCCGACGGCACTCGGTGCCCTCGGACCCGCACGCGACTGGGGATTGCTGCATCGACTTGATCGCGAGACGAGTGGCTGCGTGCTGGTCGCGCTCGAGGCGCGCGCCTACGACACGCTGCGCGGACAGTTCGAGTTGCGCACGCTCACGAAGGAGTACCTCGCCGTCGTGCGCGGCCGACCGTCGCGTGAAGCTGGCGAGATCGACATTCCGCTGGTCGAGATGCGTCGCGGCGACATGAAGGTGAGCGTGGCCGGGAGGCGCGGCGAAGGGCGGCCGGCGATGACGCGCTGGCGAGTGCTGAGCTCACGGAGGGAGCACTCGTTGCTCCGCGTCGAGATCGTCTCGGGACGACTGCACCAGATTCGAGCGCATTGTGCAATGCTGGGATGGCCAGTCGATGGCGACCGCGTCTATCGGCCCGATCTGCCTCCTAACACCTCGCGACCGCCGCCGAATCGCGAGCCTCCCCCGCTGCTGCTTCATGCGTGGCGCCTGGCGTTCGATCACCCGGTCGACGGCCATCGCGTGGCGGTCGAGGCGCCGCTTCCACCGCCGCTGCTCGCGGGTGCGGAGCGTTGCGGCGCCAGCGCCGAGGCTCTGGCGTCATTGCTTCGTTCTCCTGCGCCTGTTTCGATTCGGCGCTCGGATCGGTAGGCTGTCGCTCCCCATGATGAACATGATGAACCGGAGATACTCGAGCGCCTTGGCGCTGCTCGCTGCGGTGGCGTCCGTCGGCATCGGAGGCTGCATCGGCATCGAGTCCGCCGATCCCGCAACGAAGCCGGGTGTTCGAACCGATCGCGATCCACTTCCGATGGAAGTCGACCCGATCATGCGCGGCACCGTCGCCGGTGAAGCGGTGCTCGTCGGCTTCGAGCCGACTGTGGTGCGCGGCTATGGACTGGTCGTCGGATTGAGCGGCACCGGCAGTCGCGTGATGCCCGCTGAAATCCGCGCGTTCCTCATTCAGGAGATGACGCGAGGCGGTGTCGGTGATCCGACGATCGGCGGAGATCTCTCGCCCGAGGGCATGCTCAACTCGAACGATGTCGCCGCCGTGGTCATCGAGGGCGTGATTGAGCCTGGCTCGACGAAGGACTCGCGCTTTGATGTGCGCATCTTCTCGGTGCCCGGCAGCGGTGCCACGAGTCTCGAGGGTGGTCGTCTCTGGACAACGGCGCTGCGCCCCGGTCCGATCCTCTCAGGCAGCAAGCAGGCGCAAGTGCTGGCAACTTCGCGCGGGCCACTCTTCGTGAACCCGTTCGTGGATCCGAGTCCATCGAAGAACGATGGCATCAATCGACTCTCCGGGCGCATCCTCGACGGTGGTCGTGTGAAGAAGGATCTGCCGCTCAAGTTGCGACTCGCCACACCGAGCCACAATCGCGCGACGACGCTGCAGAGCGCCATCAACAGCATCTTCCCACGCGAACCGGGACAGACGAACCCGACTGCAGCCGGCAAGAACGACGACACGATCGTCATCACCGTGCCGCCGAGTTTTCACTCGAAGCCGCAGGAGTTCGTGCAGCTGCTGCGGCACATGCCGCTGCGCGTCGACGCGACCGAACAGACGGCCGAAGCCGTGCGCCGAAGTCTGCTTGCGAACCCAGGTGCAGCAGGTGCCGCGAGTTGGCGCTGGCAATCGCTCGGCAAACGGGCGCTGCCATCCGTGCAGGATCTCTACGACTACCCCGAGGAACAGCCGCGATTCGCGGCGCTGCAGGCCGGTGCCAAGCTGAACGACCCGCTCTGCGTGCCACCGCTCATCGAGATGGCGAAGCAGAGTTCACTTGAGAACCGCCTTGGTGCCATCGAGCTGCTCGGCACGATGGGTCGCAATCCGGCGATCGATCTCGGCCTGCGTCCGCTGCTGGACGACCCGGAGGTGGATGTGCGCTTGCGTGCCTTCGAGGCACTCGAGAAGCGGCGCGATCCGACGATCCTGGCCCGATCGCTCGACGACAAGTTCGTCATCAATCTGGTGCCGAGCAAGACGCCGATGATCTATGTGGCGCAGAGCGGCAAGCCGAAGCTGGTGCTCTTCGGCATGGACATGGAGATCGCCCGCCCCACGACGCTCACCGTCTGGAGCAATCGCTTCATGCTCAAGGGCGAGTCGAGCGACGAGAAGATCGAGGTCTTCTATCGCCCGCGCGACGACGGCCCGCCGATGATCGATCGCGTCAATCCGCTGGTCAGCGACTTCGTCGCCTATCTCGGACATCGACCGAGCCCCGAGAGCCCCGAGGCCGGACTCGGCATGAGCTACTCCGAAACGATCGGTGCGCTGCACGAGATCTGGAAGGCCGGCTATCTCGGCCGCACCGACTTCAAGGCGGAGCAGGATCGCGTGCTCGCCGCCATCATCCGGCGCGAGAAGGAGCAGTCAGAGTTCGATCGACCGGAGTTCGAGGAAGAGGACGAGACCTCCGCCGAGGGTCCGGGTGCCGTCGTTCGCGGCAGTGATCTCAGCACGCTGCCGGCGGCATCGCTTGATCCCAAGAGCAAACCGGCGGATACTGTCCCCCGTTGATCTTCGAGTAGTGCCCAGGATGGGCCCTGACGCCACGACAGGAGGTCGGATGCGCCTCGCCAAGCTGATTCTGACGGGATTCAAGAGCTTCGCCGACGAGACGGAGTTCTCGTTCGATGCACCGATCACGGGCATCGTCGGGCCCAACGGCTGCGGCAAGAGCAACATTGTCGATGCGCTCAAGTGGGTGCTCGGCGAGCGCAGCGCAAAGAGTCTGCGCGGCGGGTCGATGATCGATGTCATCTTCGCGGGAAGCGCGGGACGCAAGCCGCTGGGCATGGCGTCCGTCACGCTCGTCTTCGACAACCCGATTCTGGAAACGCCGCGCGAAGTGCGGCTGCGCGCCGCCAACGCGGAGAGCAGCCCATTGTTGGCGCTCGACGCGGATCCGGTGACGGAACACGACGCGAGCGATGCGGCGCATGGGGAGGCTGGATCGCCGGACGCATCGGTGACAGACGACGCCGAGGAGCTCGAGATTCGTCGCGAGCTCGTGACGCATCGAGCGCTGCCGATCGACAGCGAGACGGTCGAAGTGACGCGACGACTGCATGCCGACGGCAAGAGCGAATACATCATCAACGCTCGACGCGTGCGCTTGCGCGATGTGAAGGAGCTCTTCCTCGACACCGGCGTCGGCAACGAGGCGTACTCCATCATCGAACAGGGCAAGGTCGACGCCATGCTGCGCGCGCAGCCGATCGAGCGACGATCGATCCTGGAGGAAGCGGCGGGCGTTGCCAAGTTCCGACTTCGCAAAGTTGAATCGGCGCGGAAGCTCGATGCTGCGGAGCGCAACCTCGTGCAGGTGCGCGAGCAACTCTCGGGAACGGAGCGGCGACTTCGCATCGTGCGCGGTCAGGCGGAAAAGGCGAGGCGCTATCGATCGCTTGAGGCGCAGCGGCGCGAGTTGCGCCGCGAGTTGGCGCTCGATCAATATCACGAGTATCGCGATCGTCTCTCTGGACTCACGAGCCGCATTGCACAGCTCGAGGTCGAGCGCGGCAGCGTCGAACGCGACGCGGTGACGGTGCAGGCCGAACAGGATCGCGTACAGAGTGAGCGCGAGGCGCTGCTGACGCGACGGCGAGCCTTGGAAGAAGAGCGACTCGAATCGCTCGGTCTGGTCAGGCAGGCGGAGCAGCGAGCGGATCTCGCGGGAAGTGGCCTGGCCGAGGCGCAGCAGGCGGCGCGCGAAGATGCACGGCACACGAAGGAGTTGGAGTCCCACGCGAGTGAACTCGCCGTGCGATGCGAGGAACTCGACGCGTCCGTCGCTGCGATCGCCGAGAACGCAGCTGACGCGGATCGAAAGAGCGGCGCAACGGGACTTGCTCGCGCCGATGCAGCGAACCATGCGAGCGACACCGCCCGCGCGCTTGAGCGCGTGCGCGACGATCTCGCTGCTGCGGAGCGCGACCATGCGGCGCTGCTGGGTCGACGCCAGTCACTCGATGAACGACTGCGCGCCATCGACGAGGAGCGGAAGCGGCTCGCCGGTCGGGAATCGCGGTTGCGCGAGTTGCTGGCGACGAACCAGGAGACGCGCCGCGGGGCCGAATCGCGCGCCGCGGAGTCGGAGGCGGAGGCGGCCACGCTCCGTGCAAGGGTGGAGGAGCACCTCAAGATGCTCTCGGCGCTTGGCCACCGTCAAGCAGAGACCGCGGCTCGTGTCAGTGAACTCCGGCAAGAACGAAGCGGCATTCAGAGCCGATTGCAGATCCTCGAAGAGATGCGCGCCTCGCGCGAGGGACTCGGTCGCGGTGTGCGCGAGGTACTCGAGGCTGGCGAAACGCTGCCTGGTGTGCTCGGTGTCTTCGGTGAACTGATCGAGTCCGATCGTGAACACGCGGCGCTCGTCGAGCGCGCGCTGGGGCCCGATCTCGAGATGATCGTGGTCGAGCACATCGACCGCGTCTCCGAGGCGATCGATCGTTGGCGCGGTCTCGAGGGGCAGGTCCGCTGCGTAGCGCGGCAGGTGCATGATCAACATCATTCAGAGGTCCCGGCGAACCGGGCGAGTGAGATCGTCCAGGCCAGCCTGCCCGCTCCCGGTCATCCAGCCCGCACACCGCCTGTCGATGTCACGGCGATCCTGAGTCTTCTTCGCGTGGCGCCGGGCTTCGAGTCCGTGGCGCAGCGCCTGCTCGGCGACACATGGATCGTTCCCGATCTGGCGACGGCACGGACGCTGGCGGCGTCGACATTCGTCGGCGCGCGACTCGTCACGGTCGACGGGGAAGTGCTCGATGCCGACGGATCAATGCGGCTTGGTGCCACCGGCGCGGGCACACCCGAGCGCGGCATCCTGTCGCGGCGCGCAGAGATCGGTGAACTTCGTGCCGGCCTCTCCGCGGTCGAGAATGAACTGGCCATGCTCGAGTCCGAAGCGACGACGCTGCTCGCCGAAGGTGACGACGCGCGGCGCGTGCAGGCCGATGTCGATCGTCGACTCTCCGAAGCGCAGCGCCGCTCCGTCGAGAACCGCTTTCACGCCGATCGCACGCGACAGATGGAAGCACGCGAAGAGCAGGAACTGGCCGCCGTGGCCGAGGAGTACACGGCACTGGCGGAGCGAGAGCGGGTGCTCGACCGCGACCGGGGCGACTTCGACGGGTCCATTGCCGATGGCGAACGCCTCGTAAGGTTGCGGCGCAGCGATGTCGAGCGACTGCGGACCGAAGCCGAAAGCGCTCAGGCGGCAGCCGCGGTCGCATCGGAGTCGCTTGCGGCCGCAAATGCGCGAGTCGCGGAGAGCGCCGCGCGATTGGAGTCGGTGCGTCGCGAGCGCCGCCTCGCCGGTGCCGATCTGGACGAGTCCAAGCGCCGCGCCGAGACCGCATTCGAACAGCAGGAGCGTCGCGCGGGACAGATCGAACGCTTGCAGGAGACCATCCGGGATGCGGAGCGATCGAAGGTGCAGGCGGAAGAGCGCGTTCGCGTGGCGATCACGGCGCTCGCGGATCTCGAGTCGCAGCTCGCCGTCGCGCAGACGCAGGCCACGGACTTCGGTGCACGGCTCCACTCGATCCGTGAAGCGGTGACGCGCGTGGAGCGCGACTTCAACGCGGTGGAGATGAGTCGGCGCGAACTGGAGACACGCCGCGAGATGCTCGAAGAGAGTGTGCAGAGCGAAGAGGGACTCGAACTCGCGAGCGCCTACGACGAGCATCTGGACCAACGCGCGGTCGATGGATTCGTTTCGATCGACCGCGAGCAGACCACCGCGCAGGTCGAGGCGCTTCGCGCGGAACTGCGTTCACTCGGCAATGTGAATCTCGAAGCGATCGATGAACAGAATGATCTCGAGCGACGCTTCGAGGAGTTGGCGCTGCAGGTGCGCGACATCGATGAAGCGAAGTCGCAGCTCGAGTCGCTCATCCGCGAGCTCGACGAAGTGAGCCGTACGCGCTTCCGCGAGACGTTCGAAGCCGTGCGCGAGCACTTCGGTGGCTCCGACGGGACCTTTCGCATGCTCTTCGGTGGCGGCAGCGCCGATCTCTTTCTGCTTCCGCTCGAAGAGACGGGTGAGGTCGACTGGCTCGAATCCGGCATTGAAATCCGGGCGAAGCCGCCCGGCAAGGAACCGCGCGTCATCAGTCAACTCTCGGGCGGTGAGAAGACACTCGCGGCGGTGGCGCTGCTCATGGCGATCTTCCGCAGCAAGCCCGCGCCGTTCTGCGTTCTCGACGAGGTCGACGCAGCGCTCGATGAATCGAACGTGGAGCGATTCTGCGCCACGCTGGCACCCTTCCTTGCGAAGAGCCACTTCATTCTCATCACCCATCACAAGCGCACGATGCAGTCGTGCGACATGCTCTACGGCGTCACGATGCCCGAGCGCGGCGTCAGTCGGCGCGTGGCCGTTCGATTCGACCAGGTCGGCGAAGGAGGCAAGATCCATGGCTCCGTCGCGCGGTCGGCAGTGGCTTCATCCGCATAAGTGTGTGTGGCCGAGTACGAACCTGCACGCATCGCGCAGCCCTGTTCGCGGATGCAGGAATCCTCTCGGTTCCTGAGTGAAACACTGGAACGAATTTGTGCCCTGCCCTTTCGGCAGTACTCTTGGGAGCAGTCCGCTCGAGGGTCCGGAGCGACCCGACAAGTCTCCCGGGAGTGGGCACGGTCGTTCGTGGGGGACCGTGCCCTCGCTCCGGACCCTCAAGCGGATGCCGATGCAATCATGCGGTGCGAACCGGGAGGGGTGCGGCGGCGTGCATTGTGCCGCCGACCGGAGCGTGTTCGATCAGGGTGCTGAGCCGGCCGCAGGTGGGTCGCGCTTCATCATGGCGTAGATGATGCTCTGCGCGGCCACCGACTCGCCGACGAGTCGACCGACGCGTGAACTCGCTGAGGCAAGGTCCTTGAACCTGCCGGAGTCGAGTTCGCGCTCGAAGTCCTTGAGCGAGTTCTCGATGCCGAGCATCATGCTCGCGACGACCGCCCATTCATACCGCGTGTCGGGCCAATACTTGTTCGCGCGAAGCGGCTCGATGGCGAGATTGATCCGCCATCCGTTCGAGGTCTCGATCATCGAGAGGAACCCGCCGAAGAGCGGCTCGTCCTCCCAGAGCACCGCCGCCGTGCCGTCCGAGAGATCTTCGACCGTGAGCTTGCCGCGCTGCGCATCGAGCGCGGCGAACGGGTCGACAAGCACGCGCGCCACCGTGTCTTCGAAGTCGCCTGCGCGCGCAGCGCGGTTGATCTCCTTCTCGACTTGCTTGGGCCAGCGCTCGCGGATCTTGGTGCTGACGCGCCACAATCGTGAAAGCATCTCTCCCGCTTTGCCCTTCACGTCGTTGATGGCGCTCGCTTCGGTCACGCCGTCGTCGAAGGAGACATCGCGCGCCTTCAGCTCGATCATCTGCGGCAGCAGATCGGCTCGTCCCTCGACGATCATCAGCCGGATCGCTTCGAGCGCTGCGTCGGCCGAGCTGGTGTCGTACTCGCCCACATTCTTGCGCGAGCAGGCGGTCACGAGCAACGGTGCAAGGAGCAGCGCCGGGAGCAGCAGACCGAGCGCCTTCGTTCGAGAGAGGGCGGCGGTCCGGCGCAGGCGGGCCGCTCGCACGATGCAGCGATCGATCACGGACATCACGATCGCAGATCGTACGCCCGCCGTAGGATCCGATGCCATGCGCCTGGTCGTCAACGGACATGCACGCGAAGTCGATCTCGGTGAAGCGCCGACCGTGGCCTCATTGCTGCGCGAGGTCACGCCGCCGGGCGTGCCCTGCGCCGTGGAAGTCAATCGCGCCGTCGTTCCGCTCGCCCGGCACACGGCGGTGGCGCTCCGGGACGGCGACGAGGTCGAGATCGTGACCTTCGTCGGCGGCGGCTGAACGCGCTATTCTGCTCAGGTGCGACGCTCGCGGCGTTCGTCGGCGGCGCGCGCCAGCCCGTGGCGATGAACGCATCGCGTTCTCCGAGGTTCCCTCTCATGTCGACGACCACGACCGTATCCGATTCAACGACGACTCCGGCGCCCGCACCTCCGCCGCTGCAGGTGGGTCCGTTCGCGCTGCGCTCGCGCCTCGTGCTCGGCACCGGCAAGTACGAGACGCCGGAGCTGATGCGCGCCGCGCTCCACGCGAGCGGCGCCGACGCGATCACCGTGGCCGTGCGCCGCGAGCGGCTGGTGGACGCCGCCGGTCGTTCGCTGCTCGACTCGATCGACTGCTCGCGCTACACCATCCTGCCGAACACGGCGGGCTGCTTCAGCGCCGACGACGCGGTGCGCATTGCGAGGCTCGGGCGCGAATTGCTGTCGCAACTCGGCAATGCCGGCGCGGGGTGGGTCAAGCTCGAAGTGCTCGGTGACCGGCGCACGCTGCTGCCCGATCCCGCCGGCACGCTCGAAGCCTGTCGCACACTCGTCGCCGACGGATTCACCGTGCTGTGCTATTCGAGCGACGATCCGATTGCAGCCCAGCGACTGCGCGATGCGGGCGCCGCAAGCGTGATGCCCGCCGGCAGCCCGATCGGTTCCGGGCGCGGCATTGCGAACCCCTCGGCGATCCGCATCATTCTCGAGATGCTGAAGGATCCGGCGCACGGTGGAGATCCGTCGTACCCAGTGATCGTCGATGCCGGCGTCGGTACGCCGAGCGATGTGACGATCGCGATGGAACTCGGCGCTGACGGCGTGCTGCTCAACACCGGCGTGGCGCAAGCGCGCGACCCGGTGTCCATGGCGCACGCGATGCGATTGGCGTGTCACTCCGGATGGCTCGGCGCGAACGCCGGACGCATTGCCAAGCGCCTCTATGCAACTGCCAGCAGTCCCTGGCACGGCACGATCAACGAGATTCCGGGCGAATAGTCCGCGCGGGCGCGCAGTGCCGAGCATTCGGTTCGCGCCAGTCTGCGCGAAACTCGCACCGCGCCGAAATCACGCCGTCATGAGCTCGCGGAGAATCGTGAGACCCTCTTCGAGCATCTCGGGCTTCGTGGCGAAGCTCAAGCGGAAGTGCGTATCGCGCCGGCTGAAGACCTTGCCCGGAATCACGAGCACGCTGCGTTCGATGGCGCGCTCCACGAATTCGGTCGCCGTCAGCCCGAGTCGCTTCGGTACTTCGACGAACGCGTAGAACGCGCCGCCGGGACGCGGCACGCTCGTGACGCCTTCGAACGCCGCGAGCACCATGTCGCGACGCCGCTGGTAATCCGCCACCATCGGCGAGAGATCGACATCGAATGCGCCGACGACCGCATGCTGGACCGGCGTTGGCGCGCAGACGAAGGTGTACTGCTGGACCTTCGCCATCTCCTGCACGAGCGCGCGCGGTCCCGCCGCGTAGCCGATGCGCCAGCCTGTGCAGCCGTAGCTCTTGCCGAAGCCGCGAATGAGCAGACAATCTTCGTTGCCGCGCGCGGGACTCGGGCAGCGGCCCTCTTCGCGTGCATCGTCAAAGCAGAAGGCGTCGTAGATCTCATCGGTGATGAGCAGCACGCGCGTGCGACGGCAGAGCTCGGCGACCTCCGCGACCTCGGCGCCCGTGAGCACCGTGCCGCAGGGATTCGACGGCGAGTTGAGCAGCACCGCTTTCGTGCGCGATGAGATCAACGGCTCGATCCGCTCCGCGGTCATGCGGAAGTCGGGGTAGGAATCGCAGTACACCGCGCGTCCGCCGGTCATGGTGGCCAGCTGCGGATACATGACGAAGTACGGATCCGGAATGATGAGTTCATCGCCGGGATCGAGCAGCGACATCGCCGCGCAGAGCAGTCCCCCGCTCGTGCCGCTGGTCACGATGCAGCCGGTGTCTTCGCTCGAATGCCAGTCGAGATCATGTCCGAGGTGCTTCCAGATGGAGTCGAGCAGCGCCGGAATCCCCTGCGTCACCGAGTAGCCGCTGCGATTCTCGAGCGAGGCTGTGGCGAGCGCCTGGCGCAGCGCTTCGGGTACGGGAAAGTCCGGTTGCCCGATCGACAGGTTGATCGGCCGCTCAAGCCGCGCGCCGAGATCGAAGACGCGCCGAATGCCGGAGGCATCCATGGCACGCACGCGCGCCGACAACAAATGCCCGACATCGAGCGATCCTGAGTCCGGTCGGGCGCGCGGAGCGGTGGACGCCAACGGGTTACTTCTTCTTCGCGCCAGCGTCCTTCGCACCCGCGGCTGGCTTGGCACCTGCTGCTGGCTTCGCGCCGGCTGCAGGCTTCGCACCCGCTGCGGGCTTGGCACCAGCGCCCGGTATTGCGGCATCGCCTTCGGCCGCATCGCCCTCGGCCTTCTTCTTCTTGCCGGTCGAAACCTTGATGGAGCGCACCTTCACGAGACCGAGTGCGGAGTTCTTCTGCATGTCGAATTTTTCGGCGAGCAGCAGCGTCTCGATGCGCTCGGCGCGCGTGAGCACATTGCGATGACTGTTGAGGGCGCCGGAGGACGTCTTGAGGCTGGAGTGGAGGCTCATGGCTATCGGTACAGTTCGAGGTAGGTGTCGTCGAAGTCGCGGTGACCGCGGGCGGCGTTCTTCCAGAGTTTGCCGATCGACTTGATCTTGGCTTCCTGTCTTCGCGCGACCTCCGAGGAACGGCCCTCGGAGACGCCTGGTAGTGCGACGACTCGGACGAATCGCGGATTATTGTCGGAAACGACGGCAACTTCAAGTCCGTTGCCTCGCACGAAATCCGCCATCGCCTGTGATTCCTCCGCGCTGGTGCGAGCGACGATCCAGTAATTGAAGCCCTTCACGCGAGGATCGGCGGTGGAAACAGGCGTTGTGGTGCTGCTGGAAGCGCCGGAGTTCGAGCCACGGTCCTTCGCCGTTGCTGCTGCGGAGTCGCCTGCGCGCCGCACCGGCGCGGTTCCGCCGCTCAGCGCGGCGCCACCGGTGCCGGCTCGCGCAGGATCGGGTGTCTCACCAGCGATTCTCGATTGCAGATCACCGTCGCTGCGCCACTCCTGCCCGCGCGCCAAGCCAGCGCGATCGCCCGCAGCGCGCCCGAACTGGTACGCGATCGCGACGAGCGCAAGCGCCAGCACGGCCGAGAGCCAGAACCATCCCACCGGCACGCGGATCGATTGGCGGGGCGCGCCATGAACATGGTGCGCACTGTGAGCATGGTGCGGATCGCTACCCGGGGCGCTCGATGCCTGTGCACTCGAGGCCGCTCCCGATCCGAGCAGTTCATAGAGAACCGGCTGCCCTCGTCGCGCCATGCTCGCAGTCTACCTTAGGTGTCGATTCGTCCGACCGTCCGCCGATCACGCTGGCGATCGCGATACCTCCCGAGTGACTCAGGCTCACGAGCCATTGCCCGATGCCGCGCCGCTCCGCGACCGAGAGCGCCGCGCCGTGCAGAATCAACTGCGGTGCGCCGTCGAGCGAGCCGACCACTTCGACATCGGTCCAGGCGATGCCACCGCGCAGACCGGTGCCCAGCGCCTTGAGCGCCGCCTCCTTCGCAGCGAATCGCACGGCGTATCGTTCCGCGCGCCGAATCGGTGACATTTCAGCGTAGGACTGTTCGGCGCGCGTGAAGACACGCAGGGTGAAGCGCTCGCCGTGCGCGTCGAGCAGCACGGCGATCCGCTCGATCGCCACCACATCAACTCCGTGGGCGATGATGTGCATGAGCGTCACGGTAGTCGAGCGGCTTCCCCGGCGGACCAAGCACGGCCGCGCTCCACGCGGCGTGCGTGGAGAGCAATCCAGCGCGAGGGTCGGACCAGGATCGAGCGTCTGCGACGGCAATGCCGGCGAACCCACCGACCTCGAGTGCCACCTTGAGTTCGAGCAGTTGCTCTGCCGCTTGGGAGCCAGGCACGATCGGAACTCGACGCCCATCGGGCGAGTGCTCGCCGAGCCGAACGGCCGCGAGCGCAGCGCCAAGGCGCGCGATCGCCTCCATCGGCGCGATGCCGCCCGCGAGACCTGCCGCTTGGTCGAATCCGAGCCCGACCGGACCCTCGGCGATGGCGCCCGTGGTGAAGTCCGCCAAGCGCACGCCGCGACGCGCCGCCTCGTCGGTCACGGGGCCGCGCGCCTCCGGTGCCGCGTCGGCTGTCGGCAGCACGCAGGAAATGGGGATACGACCGAGGAACTCGGCCAACGCGATCGCGGCGTTCATCGCGTCGACAGCGCGCGTCACTTCGGCGGCATCGGTGAAATGCTCCGGCGGAATCCACAGGTCGATGCCCGAAGGCTCAAGTTCGAGTCGACGCAATCGCTCGCGCAGTCCGCGGCGCGCGGTGGAGTCGAGTTCGCGCGGACGCATGCCGGGCTGTGCCGCCGAAAGCTGCACCGCGCTGAATCCATGTTCGGAGAGCCACGTGAGTCCCTCGAGCGGATCGCCGAGCGACATCAGCGTGGCGGCGAGGCGAGTTCGCTCTTGAGCCACATCGTCTGACATGCGGCGGCAGTCTACGAACTGCGCCCGTCGAGTCGTGTCGGGCGCGGCGCAGCGTCCGTCGAACCGGCAGCGTCCGTCTACCATGCTTGCCGATTCGCAGACTCCACCCCCGAACCCGCCGATCCCGATTGTGATCGGAGACTCGCACGATGACGCTCGACATCCCGCCGGTTCGCGTCGATCCCACCGCTCACCACGAACCGCGTCTGTTGGGCCGGCTCGGCGCGATGTTGTTCTGCGTGCTGATGTGCCTGCTGGTCACCTCGATCGCGGCGCCGGGCGTCGCCGCCATCGGACTCTTCCGCACATTGCCGACGCTCGGCGTGGAGTTGCCTGCGTACGCGACCTATGCCGAGGGCGATCACGCAATCATGGGACGGATCGCTGCGGGGCAGGCGCTGCAACCGATCTTCGCGACGGCCATGGTGACGACCGTGGTGCTCGCGTTCACGGCGCTGCTGGCGTGGATCGCGGCGCAGGTCGGTGCGGCGACTTCGTTTCGTCGACCCTCGGCGCGCGTAACCAATGCGCTGCTCGTGCTGCTCTGTTCTCTCTCGCTCGCATCGGTGCTCTCTCGCGGGAACCTGGAGCGCACGCTCGACGCGTCGCTGACATCGGCTCGCGAAGGCAACCGTGCGCAGGCCGACATTCATCGCGAGCAGTTCGATGGACTCCACCGCACCGCCGAACGGCTCAGTCAAGCGCAGTTGGCGGCCGCACTGGCGGCGATGCTCGCTGGAGCGGCGGCGCTGCTGCCGCGCCGGAGCGCGCGTTCGTGATCGCCCTTCCTCGCAAGAGCGCTGCGCAGAAGTCGCGAGCGATGCAGATCCTTGCCGCACTTGATGAGCGCTATCCCGATCCTGAGTGCGAACTCGACTTCGCGTCACCGCATGAACTGCTCATTGCCACGATCCTCTCGGCGCAGTCGACGGACATCGGCGTGAACAAGGCAACGCCCGCGCTCTTCAAGACCTTTCGCACACCCGCCGAGTTCGCCCGTGCCGGCGAAGCGGCGATCGCACCGTATCTGCGCACACTCAACTTCTGGCGGATGAAGGCGAAGGCCGTCGCGGAGTCGATGCGCGTGGTGCACGAACGCTTCGGCGGAGAGGTTCCTCGATCGATGGAGCAACTGATCACGCTGCGAGGTGTGGCGCGCAAGACTGCGAATGTCGTGCTCGGCACCGCATTCGGCATTAACGAAGGCGTCGTCGTCGACACGCATGTGATGCGCCTGTCGAGGCGCTTCAGTCTCTCGCGCGCCACCACGCCGGAGCGCATCGAGCGCGATCTCATGGCGCTCTTCCCGCGCGAGCGATGGAGCGACCTCTCCCACATGTTGATTCTGCACGGGCGGCGCGTCTGCAAGGCGCGCGGTGGTGACTGCGCGGCGGACGCTATCTGTCGTCGTTGGTGCGCCGAGGGATCTCGGCGCGCGACGAAAGGCGCGACGCCGCCGCAGGCCCCGGCTTCTTCCCCGGGATCACCCACTCGACAACGCCGAAGCCGCCCCACTGGCTCACGAAACTCGCGCCGCCTCCCGTCCGCAGCGGCGAAAGAATGAAGATCGGGCCCTCCCAGACGATGGACCCGATCTCGACGAGAGGACACTCGAGCGCCGTCGATTCACGCGGCGTGCTCGGCACAACGGGGTATGCACCGATCGCTTCGCCCGTGGCCGCCGGTCGCTGACGCAGCACGCTGATGCCACGATCATGTCCGATCCAGAGATCGCCATCGACGACCGCCAGCACGCGCACGCGGCCATTTCCGGGCGGTGTCCACGCACCCTTCATTCCACCGAGACCACCTGAGATATCGACTCGCCGTCCTGCGTCATCGTCTTCCCCGGCGATCTTCGCCGTGCCCCACACGGCCGTCACACTCCTCGCGGGAATAGTCCAGACATCGATCTTGCGCTCGCTGAGCGTAGGAGTTCCGCGCACTTGATATGTCCAGGTGCCCTCGATGCTCATGCCGATCGTCGTCCGCTGATCGGAGATGGCCAGATCGAATCGCCCTGGCACACGCGTGACGCGCAGGAACTCGTCACCACTGCCGGTCGAATCATCGCGAAGGCGCAGCACCGCGCGGCCGAAACTGCCGACGACCGCGAAGTAGTTGTCGTTGATTGCGTCGATGTCGCGCGCACCCTTGATCTTGATCGACTCCGGTGCTCCGAGTGTGCCCTTGGAGATGTCCCAGAGCACGATCTCGTTGTCGGTGATGGCCCAGAGTCGACCATCGATGACGCGCACGCGGCGCACGCGGCCGGCGACCGCGCCACTCTCTCGCTCGCGCACATCGGGTCCCATGAGGCCGATCGACGCGCCCTCTCCGCTCTGGAGCACGAAGAGCAATCCGCCGTCGAGGCCGATCGACGGTGGCAATTCCTCGATGTGCGTGGCAGCACCGACGAAGGTGTTGCCGGCGAGTGTGACGACGCGCCGATCGACGACGGCGATCGGACCATGTTCGGACGGCGCGACATGCCCGACATGACCCGCGTCGGGCAGAAACCGTTTCATATCCGACAGGCGCACCACACCACCTCGCCCGGATACATAGACCGCGTCGTCGACGATCGAGAGTTCCGTCGGCTGGATGCCGAGTTTCTCCGAGTCGATCACTTCGACCGTCACCGGATTGCGAGACGAGCTGAGATCGACGCGCGCCAGCGCAGTCTCATCGAGCACTGCCAGCAGATCGCCGCGCCAGATGATCATGTCGACGATGGCGCCGGAGGTGCCCTCGGGCGCGATCAGTTCCTCGGCCTTGACCTTGCCTGTGCGCGGATCGAGGGCGAGCAGCGTTGATCCCTGCGACACATACCAGATGCCGTCGTGCAGCACGCCGCGATGGTGCGTGCCGCCCGCCTGATGCGTCAGCCGCAACTCGCGAGCCGTTCGATCGGTGCGGTCCTCCGGAATGTAATTCTCGTCGATGCAGCCGCCGAGCGTGATCGTCATGGCGAACACGAGCGGCATCACGCCCCCCTTCCGACCGATGCGGAAGTGCTTCATGCGTGGCAGCGTAGCATCCGCACTCGCGTGATCGAGCGCGTTCGATCCTGCGCGAAGATGCAAGGCCATGCGAGAGCTGGCGAGAGCCGGCGAGAACAGGCGAGAACAGGTGAGTCCATGCGAGAACGTGTTCGAGGAGTTGGCGCGTGCCTCTGACCATCGAAGCGATCGAGACTCTTGCCCGCGACCCCGGATTCTGCCGGTTGCGCGTCGGCGCGCAGTGGTACGGACCGATCCGTCGCGACGATGCGGAGCGACTCGGCGTGACGGAAGGCGGCCGATGGACCCGCGCCTTGGCGGCGAACATCGTGCAGCTCATGGAGGTCGCGAAGGCGCGCCGCGCGGCGCTCTCAATGCTGGCACGATCGACGCTGTCGCGCGAACGACTGCTGGAGCGACTCTCGGCCCGAGCGCATGATGAACGAGCCGCGATCGTGGCGCTCGACGAACTCGTGGCCGATGGATGGCTCGATGATCGCACGGCGTCCCAGGAGCGCGCCACGGCGCTTGCTCGACGCGGCGGCATGGCGCGCGAAGCCCTCGAGATGACGCTCGAGAAAGAAGGGTTCGGGCGATATGCGCGACTCGCCGCGAAGCGCGCCACCGATGGTGCGACGGATGTCGACCGTGCGATCCACGAGGCATCGAAAGCTGCGATCGCTCGGCGCAGTGCGGCCGCCATCGCTCAGCATCTGTCGCGCCGTGGCTTCGATTCCGATACGATCGAGCGCACGCTGAGTCGGCTTGGACGCTCACTCGACCAGCTCGATGAAGCCTGAAGTCTGAAACCGGCCCATGCCGACGAGATCATCCATGAGAGTCCATACGCTCATCCTTCGTTCGGCCACCTGCGCCGCGCTGCTGCTGGCGATGACCGGCTGCAACACCATGAATGCGAGCGACGCTCTGCTCGGCGCCGAGTCCGGGGCCTTTCCGGATCTGCGCGGGCACGATGCGGGCGGCCAGATGTCGATGACATCAGACGAAGACGCGACACTGCACGGGCTCGACCGGCGCCACTGGCCGATCGTCGTGATCCGCGCGCCGAACGGCCAGGTCGAACACCAACCGTTCTACTTCGAGCCGGTGACGATGGCATCGGGGCCCGCGCGGAACACGGATGCGGCACCCAACGAAACAACAGTGCTCGAAGGTGCGTCCGACGGCGGTTCACTGCTGGCCGAGGCAGTCGTCGCGCCACTGATCTTCGCTGGGGAGCTCGTGATCCTGCCCGTGCGAGCGATCTTCGATCCACCATGGTCGGTTCACCGTGCGCCGAGTGCACGGCCGGCGAGAAGCGCTGAAGCGGCGCCGACACAATGGCGCTGGGTGGAGCCCGCACCATGAACCCGCCCGCGCTCGACGCGAATGGGCTTCCTTCGGGCTATCCATTCCAGCCGGAGTGGGAGATGGCACCGCGCGAACTCCGCCGTCGCTTGAGCGATGGCGAGCCGGTGCTGGTCATCGACTGTCGCACGGCGCAGGAGCGCGAGCTGGCCTCGATCAGCGAATCGATGCATGTTCCGTTCCAGGATGTGGCCGCGCAGATCGAGCGACTGCGGGAGTTCGAGGATCGACCGATCGTGGTGCACTGCCACCAGGGCGGACGCAGTCTTCGCATGACCGCGCTCTTGAGGCGCGAAGGCTTCGCCGATGTGCGCTCGCTTGCGGGAGGCATCCATCTCTGGTCGCTCGATGTCGATCCGAGTGTGCCGACCTACTGAGTCGCCGAGAGATCCACCAATGCTCGTTGCGAGACTGATCACCGGTGGACTGCTGATCGCAGCGCTCGCGGCGCTCGTCTGGTTGGATGCGTTCGCCGAGTTCCAGGGATGGCCAGCGGGTGCCGTGATCGGCGCCGTGGCGCTCGTCGTGGTCGTTCCGTTGCTCGCGATCGAAGTGGCGCGGTTGCTTCGCGCCACGGGAGCGCATGTGCCGAACAGCCTGGCGCTCGTCGCGGCGATCGGCGGACTCATCGCCACGGCGGGCGTGCCAGGAGTCGCCGAGCCGGCGCCGGATACGGCGACGATCGCGATCGTGCTGCTGACGGCAGTCGCGTTCGTGCTGGCCGCCGCACGCCGTGACCCGCGCGGCGCCGCCGGAACGGTCGGCGGTGCGCTGTTCGTGCTCGTGATGGCAGGCGTGCTGCCGGGATATTGGATCAAGCTGCGCGTCGACTTCTCCGCCGAGCTCTTCGTCGCAAGCATTCTGATCGTGAAGTCGGCGGACATCGGCGCGTATCTCGGCGGACGACTGTTCGGTCGCACCAAGCTCATTCCCTGGCTGAGTCCGGGCAAGACGCGCGAAGGGCTCGCGTGCGGCGTGCTGGCGTCGGCGGCGGTGGCGGCCGCGTTCGCATGGGCATGGTCGGGCCGAGCGTGGATGCCGTCGATCGGCACGGCGGCACTCGGCGGCGCAGCGCTGGGCATGATCGGTGCGATGGGAGACCTGGCGGAGAGCTTGCTCAAGCGCGAAGCTGGCGCCAAGGACTCGGGCCGACTGCTGCCGGGCATGGGCGGCGTCTTCGATGTGCTCGACTCGCTGCTGCCTGCGGGACCGCTCGCATGGGTGCTGCTGCGCATGTAACGCCGCTATGCACGCGCGTTCATGATGTTCGGGATGTTCATGGCGCGGATGCGCGCGTTCGACATCTGCTGCTAGAATGCTCTCACTTGACCAGTCCCAGCGCCAGCACGACACTCCTTCGCAACCTCCTTGCTCTGCACCGCGTCGACAGTCAGGTGCGGGCTCTGCGAGGACGAATCGAGTCGTCGGAGCGCTACTTGGCGGGGCAACAGCGACAAGTCGATGATCTGGAGACGCAGCGAGGCGACCTCGCGATGGCGGTACGCCAGCTGCATGCACAAATCGGCAACCTGCAGAATGAAATGCGGTCGTTCGACGAGCGCATCGCCAAGATCCGCACCGAGCTCAACGCCACCACCAACACCAAGCAGTACACGATGCTGCTCGGCGGATTGAAGTCCGCCGAGGGCTCGAAGCACGAGACGGAGGAGCAGGAGAAAGGGCTTGAGGCGAAGGTCGGCGAGATCAAGACGCGCCTTGACGCGATCGAACTGCAGCTGGGCGAGCGCGGCGGTTTGCGCGACGGCGCGAAGGCGGAGCTGGCTGAGCGTCGTGGCGACATCGCGGAACGGCTCGGCGAACTGGAGAAGGAACGAGCGCGGGCCGCGTCAGCGATCCCGGAGTCCCATCTCACGATCTTCGACCAGGTGGCTCATCTTCACGAAGGCGAAGCGATGTCTGCAATCGTCACGATCTCCGCGCGTCATCGCGAGTACGCGTGCAGCGCCTGCAACTGCGAGATTCCCTTCGACAGCTATTCGCGTCTCCGCGGCGTCGGCGACGCGATCGTGCAGTGCATGAACTGCCAGCGCATCCTCCACCTTGAGCAGGTGGAGGAAGCGGCGACCTGATCGTGCCTCAGGCGTAGCCGAGGCGCTCGAGGTCGTCCTCGTCGAGGCCGTAGTGATGGCCGATCTCGTGCAGCACCGTGATGCGGATCTCTTCGCGCACGCTCGCTTCACCACCGAGCTTCGTTCCATCGTCATCGACCCATGGCTCCCAACCACCGGCCTGGTCGATGATGCCGCGCCGAAAGATGTGGATCTGCTCCGGCGCTTCCGCGTGATCGGTCACGCTGCGCTCGGTGAGCGGAACGCCGCTGTGCAGTCCGCAGAGATCCTCGGTGTCCGGATCCATGTCGAGCTCGCGCAGCAGCCGACGCGATGGCGCATCGTCGACGATGAGCGGCGTCTCCTCCAACATGCGTCGAACACGCGCAGGCAGCCGTTCGATCTCTGCGTCGAGCAGTGCGTCGAAGCGATTTCGCTCGTCGTCACTCAGAGGCATGGCGTCTCGCATGGGCGCGGTGGCATGACGGCGCGGACGCGCTCAAAGCGAAGGCGGTTCCATGGCGCCGATCAACTCGCTGATGGAAGCGACGCCCTGTCGAGCGACCCACTGTGCCAGTCCGCGCACGATCGCGATCGGTCGGCGCGGATCGACGAAGAGCGCGGTGCCGACGCCGACGGCCGTGGCGCCTGCAAGGATGAACTCGGCCGCATCCTCCCAATCGAGCACGCCACCGAGTCCGATGATGGGCACGGCCGCGCCGCGCGTGACGAGTCGATGCACATCGTGCACCACGCGCACCGCGATGGGGTGAATGGCCGGACCGCTGAGTCCCCCACCGCCCCGCGCCAGTCGCGAGCGACGCGTCTCGGGATCGATCGCCAGCGCCGGATAGGTGTTCACCAGCGTGAGTCCGTCGGCGCCGCCTTCGATCGCCACCTGCGCCAGTCGCACGAGATCGCCGGCTCCCGGCGAGAGCTTCACAAAGAGTCGCTTGCGCATGACGGCGGGCCGAACGGCTCGCAGCAGTTCCGCGAGCAGGCGCGGGTCGTCGCCGAACTGCAGTCCCGTCGCCGTGTTCGGGCAACTCACATTGAGTTCAATGAGCGCCGGTTCAGGGCGCTCGTCGAACGCGCTCGCGACGGCAACATAGTCGTCGATGGAGTGACCTGCGGCCGACGCGAAGACGGGACACGGCATTGACGCTGCGCGCGGCAGACGATCGCGCACGAAGGCCTCGATGCCCGGGTTCGCGAGCCCAATGGCGTTGAGCATGCCGACGCGCGTCTCGACAAGACGCCACGGCGCATTGCCCACGCGCGGCTCGCGCGTGATGCTCTTCGTCGTGATCGCGCCGATCGCTTCAAGCGGCAGCGCGTCGGAGATCTCGTCGAGCTCGCCGGCCGTACCTGCGGCCAATACAAGCGGATTGCGAAGACGCACCCCCGCGAGCATCGTCTCGAGTCGCGACGCCGCAGGGTCCGTCACGATCGAATGCCGAGTTGCGTGCGCAGCGCGTCGTCGATGCCCAGGTACTCATGCATGTGCTGGTCGTAGACCTGCTGATCGTGCTCGCGCGAGAAGTCGAGACGGAGTTCGTTGATGACCTTGGTGCCCTGTCCGATCCAGTTGCGCCATGTCTCCGCCGAGATGTTCTCCTGGATCCACGCGCCGAGCGGGCCCTTGAACGGCGGGCGATCCAGGTGCGTGCCCGGCCTGCCGGTGCGCTTGCAAGTGAATGTGGCGACGCCGGTCGCGACGCCCTTCGTCGGCTCGGGTGCCTTCACTTCCGGCGGTTCGCGTCCAAGTTCGCGAAGAGACTTGGCGATGGCATCGCGCGGCTGCAGATCACCGCGCTGCGCCGCGATGACATATCCGCGCTGCAGCATCTCGACGGCGCGATCGGCCCACCCTGCGCCGATCATGGCGCGACCCGCGAGTTCGTACGCGCGGCTCATGTCGGGCACAAGCTCGACGCAGCGCTGGAATGATGCCGCCGCCTCGGCGAAGCGCTGCTCAGTCATCAGCGCATTGCCGAGCGAGAAGTGCGCCATCTCGTTGCTTGCATCCGCCTCCGCCATCTGTCGAAACTGCGCGATGCGATCGACTTGACTCATCATGTGCCCGATCCTCTCGGATCGCCTCCAAGGAATGTCTCCAACCTCATGCGCCGAAAGAGCTCCGCCAGATGCTCGGGCAGCTGCGCGAACATGACCCGTCGTCCGCGCGCCCGTCGCTCATTGACGAGCTTCACGAGTTGTCCCACGCTGGCACTCGACATGAACGAGATGCCGCTGCAGTCCAGCCGAAGATCGCCGCCGGGCTGGTGCGAGACCGCCTCGACCACCGCGCCGAAGAGCACTGCCGTGCGACTGTCGACGGCGCCCGCGATTTCGAGCACATCGACGCCTTCTTCCTCACGCCAGGCGATTCGGAATTCGCGCATGCCGATCGAAGGGTACATCACATCCAGTGGCGGCGGTGATAGACCCACCACTCTGCGGCAAGCAGCAGCAGGCACGCACCGATCGCCCACGGCCAAAGGTCAGTGAGTGCGCTTGAGCCACCACTGCGCCCGGTCACGCGCTCGGAGCCAAGCTCGAAAGTCGGCACCGCACCAACACGCGACTCGTCGGGATCGAGCATGTTGACGGCGAAGGAGCGCGACTCGCGCTCGCCGCGAACCGACCACGACAAGTCGTAGACCCCGGCGCGGCGCAACGGCCCCCAGACGAACTGCGTCGGATCGGTGACCGCCGGCGTCACCTTCTTGCCGTCCGGAAGCGCAAGCGTGATGTCGGTGGCGGTCGATGGAAGCCGTGCGGAGATGACCTCCCCGGGCGTGAGCGTGCCGCCGACTGCCGGATCACCAAGTGAGCCGAGCCACTCGACCGCGTTGGCGACGAAGTTCACGAAACTGCGCTGGAACGGCCAGTTGCTGTCGAGCGGGTCGAAGGTCACTACGACCGTCTGGATGCCGCCGCGCTGACCGTAGCTCACGACGGGACCGTCGATCGACTCCGCGAGCACCTGCACTTCGCGCGACGGCGCCGTCGCCGTCATGGTGGCGATGATGATGTCATCGAGATTCACCGAGCGGAGGATCGGATGATCGCGTTCGGCGCTCGCGACGCGCACGCCCGTCTTCTCGCCATAGGCGTTGAACGACGGCGCGTTCTCGGCGGAGGGGACGCCGAATGACAGCACGCGACCCTGCCTGAGCTTCGACGGCCAGCAACCCACCACCACCACGACATCGAAGCGATCGATGCCGACGCGGCCCGCCTCGACTTCGGCGTTGAACTCGGTGCAGGCGTACCGCTGGAGCTCCGCGAGCGGCAGTCCCTCAAGCAGCGTGCCGAGCACATCGACGCCGTCGCCAACAAGTGCCACGCGCAATCGTCGCGGTGCCGTGGTCACGAGTCGCGCCGCGTTGTCGATTGGGTAGGGATCTTCGCGCAGCAGTCGAACCTCGACGATGCCGCGCCGCGGTTGCTCGAATGGATTGAAGGTGAGGCGTGCCACGCCTGGATCGAAGCGGCCGCCCTCTTCGCGCGCGCCAGGAATGACCATCGGCTTCGGCGTGATGGCGCGCGTCGAACCGTCGACGACGAGTTGAACATCGCTCGAGACAGGCTCGCGCCCCACATTGCGGAACGCTGCGAAGACATCGAGCTCTTCGGGCTTCGAGGCGCTGCGATCGGCGGCGAGCGCGTCGATGCCGGCGTTCTCCGTTTCCGGGGAGCCGACGACCACATATCGCAGAACCTCGCCGGCGCGAAGCGTCTGCTGCATGAGATCCGTGATGCGCCCGTCAGAGAAGAGCTCGAGCTGCGCCGGTCGTTCCGGCGCAACATCGGTGGCATCGGGGTCGACTTGTGTGGTGAAGGCGCGCGCCAGTGTCAACGCTTCACCGATCTGAGTGGTTCCATCACTTGGCTCGATCAGATCAACCGACGCCAGCACCTGCTCGCGCGATCCGGAGAAGGGCGAGCGCACCTCGGCGCGATCGCTGAAGGCGATCACCATGACTTCGGAAGGCGCTCCCGTGAACAGTCCTCCCGACATGAGCTTGGTGATGCGCTCCTTCGCAAGTTGCTTGGCTTCGTCGAGGCGCGCACGACCGCCCGGCGCATCGAGCGTGTTCATGCTGGCCGAGTTGTCGACCAGGATGACGACGCGACCGCCGCGCGACGCGCCGAGATCGAGCCGCGGCTGCATGACCGCGAGCGCCACGAGCATGAGCACGAGCAACTGGAGGAAGAGCAGCCAACTCGGCCGCAGGCGCTGAAACGGTGCGTTCGCGCGGATGTCCTCGACTGCCCGACGCCAGAGCATGGTGCTCGGCGCGGCGCGCTTGCGCCGGCGCAGCTTCAGGAAGTAGAGCGCCAGCAGCAGCGGCAGTGTGATGCCGGCAAGGATGAGCCCGCTGAGTGGCGTGAGCCAGGTCAATGGAGCAATCCCCGTCGACGCAGGTACTCCATCAGCAGCACATCCATCTCCGTCGCCGTGTCGATGACGATGTGCGTCATCGAGCGACGGATCGCGAAGTCGCGCATGCCGGCTAGGTGCGCATCAAGGCGCTCGCGATACTGGCGCAGCAAGCCGCCGCTCACGGTGATCTCGGCGGTGGTGCCGTCTTCGACGTCCTCAAGGCGCAGGTCGCCGGACAGTCCGTGCGCGCCCGGGTTGAGTTCTTCCGGCGAGAGCACCTGCATCAGGAAGAGGTCGTAGCCGCCGCCTGCCAGATAGCGCAGCCCGCGTTCGTAGCCGTCGCGGAACATGAAGTCGGAGAGCACGATCATGACGCCGCGACCCTGTCGCGCGAGCGCGATGGTGCGCATCGCATCGGTGAAATCCGCGTCGCCGCCGCCTTCGAGTTCAAGCAGCCAACGGCCCATCTCTGAAGTGCGGCGCCGACCGCGCAGATTGGAGACGCGTTTGATGCCTTGGCCGTTGAAGCCGATGAGCGTCACGCGATTGTGATTCACGAGACCGACATAGCCGAGCGCCATCGACAGTCGGCGCACGAACTCGAGCTTGTTCGGATTGCCCCAGTCCATCGAAGCGCTCGCATCGATCGCGAGCACGAGCGAGAGATCCTCCTCCTCGAGGAACATCTTCAGGAAGAGGCGATCGAGTCGGCCGTAGATGTTCCAGTCGACGAAGCGAAGATCGTCGCCGTGCACATACGGGCGGTAGTCGGCGAACTCGACGCTCTGTCCACGGCGCTTGCTGCGGCGCTCGCCCTGAATCTTGCCCTGAAAGATCTTGCGGCTCACCACATCGATCTGGTCGAGCTTCGCCATGAGGCGGCCGTCGATGAGTTCATCGAGGCGCGTGGCGCGCTTGAGCGCGGCGGGCTTGTCGCTGAAGCTGCGCTCGCTCACAGTCGCTCCTCCACCGGTGTGCGCTCGATCACATGCGCCAGAATGGCGTCGGTGGTGCGGCCCTCCGCTTCGGCTTCGAAGGAGCGGAAGATGCGATGACGCAGCGCCGGCACCGCCACCGCGCGCAGATCGGCAATGCTGACGGCGTAGCGACCGTCGAAGAGCGCTCGCACCTTCGCCGCGCCGACCATCGACTGCGCGCCGCGGGGGCTGGCGCCGAAGCGAAGATCGCGCCGCGTCTGCGCGTCGCCGAAGGGACCGTCGGGATGCGTGCCGAGCACGACGCGAATGCACCAATCCTTCACATGGGGCGCGATGACGACGCGCCGCGCCAGGCGCTGCGCCGCCACGATCGCGGGCCCATCGAGCACGCTCGACACTGACACGGTGTCAGCCACTGTGGTGCGCTTCAGGATCTCATTGAGTTCCGTGCGCGAGGCCGCAGGCACGATCACCTTGAAGAGGAAGCGATCGAGCTGCGCCTCGGGCAGTGGGTAGGTTCCCTCCTGCTCGATGGGGTTCTGCGTGGCGAGCACGAGAAAAGGCTCCGGCAATCGGCGCGTCACGCCGCCGACCGAGACCGATCGCTCCTGCATGGCTTCCAGCAGCGCGGATTGACTCTTGGGCGTGGCGCGATTGATCTCATCCGCGAGCAGCAGGTTGGCAAACAGCGGGCCCTCGCGGAACTGGAATGAGCGTTGGCCCCCTGCCGCGTCTTCGACCAGCACCGTCGTGCCCGTGATGTCGGCGGGCATGAGATCGGGCGTGAACTGGATACGGCTGAACGAGAGATCGAGCACTTCACCGAGCGTGCGCACGAGCAGCGTCTTGCCAAGTCCCGGCACACCCTCGAGCAGCACATGCCCATTTGCGAAGAGCGCCATCAGCGTCTCTTCGACCACCTGCGTCTGACCAACGAGACGCTGCGCGATCGCCTTGCGCAGCGCCGTGCCGGTCTCGCGGAATGCCTCGCATGCGGCGCGCACTGTTTCGACATCGGCCGCATCGACCGCACCCGCGTTGATCCCAGCGCTCATCCCAGCACTCAGCCCAGCGTTGATCCCAGCGTTGATCGTGGTGAGTCGGCTCATGCAGCCTTGTCCGGTGGGTTCGAGTCGTCGCGATCCTGATCGCCTCTGGCGCGGCGCTTCGCTGCGCGGAGCCGAGCGAGACCATCTTCTTCCTCGCCGTCAGCGCCGGGCGTGTTCGGTCGCGCACTGGGTGCAGGCGGTGCGACAGGACCGGCCACGCCTTCGGGGCGCACCAGGCCTGGGGTCACGCGCGGCATGGCGCCTGTCGCTTTCGCTGCGTCACTGCCTTCCGCAGGCTCCGATCGTGCGCTCTGCTCGCTGCGGCCTGCGCGCTCTCGCGCCTTGCGCCACGCTTCCACGCTGGCGTCACCGACCGTCTGCACGCGGCCCATCGCGCGCGAAGCGGCGTCGCGTGCTTCCTTCGAGTCGAACGCGAGGCGACGCGCCGCGACATCAAAGAGAAAAAGTGCCGCCGCGATGATCGCCAGCAGGTCCCAGATGCGCTGCGTCGCCAGCGGCGCCTTGATGCCGGTGCGATCGAAGAGGTTGACGCCGATCGTGTCGCCCAGGCGAATGACGCGACCACCGCTGCGCTTCGCCGCCGCTTCGAGCAGCGCCGCGTTGTCGCGCACGGCGCGGAACTCGCGTGCGTAGGGCACGCTGACGGCAGCCTGGATCGAGCCGGTGCGCACTTCGCCACCTTCGCCTTCGACCGCGAAACCGGTGTTGATCAGATAGCCACCCTTGTCGGTTGCTTCGAACTCGCCGCGCCAACGACCGGCCGCCACCTGTCGCAGCGCCAGCGTCGCGGCGCGTCCATCGGGTCCGATGACGCGACCTTCGACCGTGCCGCCACCACCGCTCATTGACTCGAGTTCAACAACGCCGCGCGACCCCTCGAGACTCACGCGCAACGATGCATCGCGCGGCTGCGGCGGTCGCATGCACCAGCGCACCGTCTGCTCCCAGAATGTTCCGACGCCGGGCCATGCGGCCCACGCGCTGCCCCATCGACCACTCACATCGGAGGTGAATGCAGCGGAGCGGCCCAGTCCATAGTTCCAGTACGCGAAGAGCGGATCCTGGCCCTCCGAGGTGGGCACCGTGATCGGCATCTGCGCCAGTCCCTCGCGCGGCACGGTGAGCACGAAACCATCGATCGCGGGAACGCTCGCCACGCCCTTGGTCGGCCCGCTCGCCATCGGGTTGAGCACTGGCGTGAAGCGTCCCTCCTGCAGCAGCGAGCGCGAGACGACGGACGCTTCCTTGATGAAGATCTGCGGCAGGTCCTTCGGGTTCTTCACGTGATAGAAGCGCCCGCCCGTCGAGTCGGCGATGAACTTCATCTTGTCGGCATCCGCCTGCGTGCCGTGACCGACGACGAGCACGGAGGTCACGGTGATTCCTTCTCGCTTGTAGTCGTTCAGCAACGAGATCGGCGGCGCCTGCGGATCGCCGTCGGAGATCATGATGGCATGCTTCACGCCGCCCTTGACTGCCTTGAGCGCGTCATAGGCAAGCTTGAATGACGGACCGAAGTCCGGCATGTCGCCGACTTGCATCGCCTTCGCTGCGGCGACGGCGGCGCCCTTGTTGCCCACCGGCTGCATGGGGAAGGCCCAGCTGGCGCCATTCATGCCCGCGCTCCAGTCGAAGACGACGATGCCCGCATAGTCGAGCCGCGTCAGCGCTTCGATCGATGAGATGGCGACCTGCTTGCCCCAGTAGTTGCCCTGCGGCATTTCGCAGGAATGCATGATCAGCGCCAGTGCACCGCGAAGGATCTGTCGTGTCTGTGGCGGATCGAGTCGAACGGGCAGTGTCTTCGCCGTCTCCGAATCGATCCAACCACCGGCGCCGAAGCTCTGGTCGCCGCCGACCATGACGAGACCGCCGCCGAGATCATGCACATAGCTGTGCAGCGCTCGATCCGTGTTGTTGTCGAGCGCCCAGCGCGGCACATTCGCCATGACGATGGCGTCGTAGCCGGACATCACGGGGGCGCCTTCGTCGAGCACCTTCGCAGTCGCGATCTCCACTTCGATCGACGCCTTCTGGAGCGCGCGCGCCAGCACCGAGACTTCGGCGCCGTCGGATTCGTCGACGAGCAGCACGCGGCCCTCGCCCGAAACGAAGACGACCGCTTCACCGACGTTGTTCTCCTCCATGCCGTCGCCGGCGTCGGAGTCGGGTTCGAAGACGGCGCGAATCCTGTGGGCACCGCCGCGATCGAAGGTGATCGGCAGCGGGAACTGCGATGGCCCCGCGCGCAGCGTGAGCGCGAGACCATCGCCCGGGGACTGTGGATCAAGATCGAATGGTTGCCCATTGACCCAGAGCCGCAGCGTGCCGCGCGACTCGCGCGGACTGCGCAGTGTCATGCGAACTTCGACCGGCTGTCCGAGTCGTGCTCGCGAAGGCGCCCGCAGCTCCTCGAAGAGAATCTCGTTGTCGTGCGCATACTCGAGCGGCACGACATCGATCGGCACACCCGCCGCGCGCGCCTCTTCGGCGGCGCCCATCAGCGATCCGCGCGTCTCGTTGCCATCGCTGACGAGCAGGATGCGGTTCGCGGTGTCGTTGGGCAGCGTGGCGAGTGCGAGTCGAAGCGCCGCTTCGAGATCCGTCTCTTCAGGCGGCCCCGCGTGTGAGATCTCGGAGATGACGGTCGCTTCGAGCGGAAGCGCCTGGATCTCACCCTCCTCCGCCACCGTGATGAGGCCGACGCGATCTTCGGGACGCTCGCGCGCCGCCGCCGCGCTCTGGAGGAACGCCACCGCACGATCGCGCACGCCGATCGGAATCGAGCGGCTCATGTCGACGACGATCATGGAGGTGACGCCCTCGCTGTGCTGCACGAGCAGCGGTCGCGAAAGGCTGCCGGTGAGCAGCACCACCACCAGCAATCGCAGTGCGAACGAGAGCCGCGCCTTGAAGCGGCCGAGCACCGGCTCGCTTCGTCGTGACAACCACCAGAGCGGCACGAGCGCCAAGAGCAGAAGGAGCCACCAAGGTTGCTCGAAGGTGAGCGGCATGCGCGACTCGACAGGCTACCGTGCCGGCGCTCCGTCGCGCGGTGTGCGCATGATCTCGGCGAGCGAGAGTGCCTGCACTCTGTTGTTGCCCATGTCAACGACATAGACGGTGTCGTCGTCGACGGCGAGCGCCCACGGCAGGCGCAGTCGTCCTGCTTCGTGCCCGCGCCCGCCAAAGATGCCGAGCGAATGACCGCTCTCCGGATCGAGTCGCTGCAGGCGCTCGTTGCCCCATTCAGCGATGAGCAGCGAACCATCGGCAAGCACTTCGATCGCCCACGGATACGCGAGTTGTCCCGGCTCCCGTCCGATCTCGCCGAGCACGCGTTTCACCGTACCGTGCTCGGGATCGAAGACCTGGATGCGATGATTGCAACTGTCGACGACGAAGAGTTCGCTTCCGTCGCGCGAGAACGCAAGCGATTGCGGGCGCTCGAAGGCGCCGACTTCGCGCCCGGGAGCGCCGAACGCGCGGAGGAAGCGGCCCTCCGAGTCGAAGACCTGAATGCGATCGTTGCCTCCGAACTCACCGACGAAGAGCGTGCCGTCCGGCGCGATCGCCACATCGGTGGGATAGATGAAAGCGCCAGGCTCGAAGCCATAGTGGCCGAAGCGCCGGACCTCCGCGCCGTGGCGGTCGTAGACGATGACGCGGTGATAGTGCGTGTCGGCGACGAAGAGCGTGCCGTCGGCCGCGCAGGTGGCGCCGACCGGCTGACCGACGCTCCACTCAGGCAACCGAAACGACGACTGGAATGCACCGCTGCGATCGAAGCGCTGCACGCGCGCGGTCTTGTCGATGACGAGCAGGTCGCCGTTGGTCGGGTCGAGCGCCATGACGCGCGGACGCTCGAAGGTGCCATCGACGACTCCGGGGCCGCCGATCGTGCGCGGTGACGGCAATGCACGAACCGACTCCGGATCCTCTCGGCGGCAACTCGCCAGCGGAAGGAGTGAGAGCGCGATGAACACAACGAAAAGGCCGAGCTTGGCGGGCATGGCGGGCGCGACGCGGCGAAAGCGCCGAGCCGTCGCCAGCAGGACCAACGCTGCGATCAGCGCCACCACGGCTGCCGCGAGCGCCGCGACCATCACCGATTGCGGGCGCTGATAGTGGATGGCGCTGAGCATGCTGGACGCGAGCCATTCGAAGCCCGGCGGTTCGAGTCGCGTGGCGACGGCGATCTCCCCTGCTGCCAGTGCCGCCAGCGCGACGGCGCCACCGAGCGCGGCAGCGACATCGAGCGGTCGGCGCACCATCATTGCCGAGCCGAGCGCACGCGATGGTCCGTCGAGCTGGTTGATGTCCCGATACCGCGCGGCCCAGCGACGGCCGACGACTGCACCGATCAGCACCGCAACGATTCCGAACCGGCCCATTTCACCGAGCACGACCACCATCGGTGACTCGACGAGCGTCGACCCGAACGGAAGCGCGCCCCACGACTGCGCCGCAGCGCCGGCGTAGGACGCGGCTGGGATCGCGGCTGTCACGCCCCACGCTGCGATCACAAAGGCTTCGATCGCTCGATTCGCTCGCAACTTCCATGGAGGTACCGGCGGCGTTCGCCGCGCGCTCGTGCCGTGGTCGCCGATCGAACGGCCCCACTCCGCGTGCGCCAGCGCCAACATCGCCCCGCCCGCTGCCGCTGCGAGTGCCACGAGCACTGTGTTCACCGCACCAGGGCCGTGCAGCGCCACGAAGTCTGCGGCACCGGGCTCGCTGCAGACGCGCCATGCAAGCGCTGCGAGGGGCAGCGCCGTGAGCAGTGCTGGCGCCGCCCACATCAGCGCGCGCTGCCGCGACGGATGCGCTGTCGACGGCGTGGGCACCCGTCGCGCAAGCGTCTGCGTGCGCATCGATCGCGTGCGCGGCCAGGCGAGCGCCGCCATTCCACCAGCGAAGACGAGTGTGGTCAGCGCCATCGGCGCACTGGCGCGGAGGATCACCGCGCTGGACGCGCCCTGCGCCTCCAGTGATCGAAGTTCGAACCCAATGGATGGTTCTTGCGCCAGATCGAAGCAGACAGTGTCGCTGCCGAGCGCCAGCATGATTAGGGCGAAAGCGATCGCCAGACCGGACGCGTCGCGCCGCAGCGTCGAGCGGAAGCGCGCGACTCCGCGCACGCCGTCGAGACGATCGAGCACGCTCACGGCGCTGCGATCTCCGAATCGCCACCACGCGATCACCAGCGCCGCGGGCGCCCAACACCATCCGACCAGTCCGAGCAAGAGCGTCGTGCGCCGCAGCAGCGTGGCGAACCCGTGTAGCGCAAGCCAGTCGTGCAGCGGATTACCCGGTGCGAAGATCGTCCACCACGAGGCGAAGAGAATCCACGGCGCCAGCAGCGCCGTTGCCAGCGCCACCACGGCACCGCGTGAGACGCGGACCGCACCGCTCGGTGCTGACGCGGCTTCGGCGAGCTTCACGCCAATGGGCCACGCGATGATCAGCGCGAGCATCGCCGCGCACGCATGCCACGCAAGTGTGCGCAGAAGCAACTCCGGTCCATCGAAACTTACCACGCGTGAATCAGCCGCATCGCCGGACTGCAGCGCGGTGTACGCGAGACAACCCAACGGAAGCATCGTGAGCATCACCCACATGCCAATCGCGATCACGGGCATCGTGACGCCGAGCGCGCCCGCGCGGGGAGCGTGAGCCTCTGCTCGCGCGAGCATCCCGTGCTCAGCTGTGCCCGTGCGAAAAGCATGACTCCGCGTGCGCTCGCTCATGGTTGTGCGGGCGCCAGAAGGAGTTCGAGTGCGCTCGGTAGTGCTCGCTCAACGCGATCGGGCTGCACATGGAGTCCGTCCACCCATCCGAGCTGCGCCGCAGACTCTACGGGGTGGAATCCCGGTGCCGCGGCGGCGAGCAAGGACTGCGCCTCGTCCGATGCGAGAAACGCCAGCAGTTGTTCAGCCAGCTCGCGATGCGGCGCGCCTGCCACGACGGCGGCAACACCCATGATGAGCCACGGCCCTTCGCCCGGTCCCGCTCCGTGTTTCAGTGCCAGTGAAGCGAGCGGTTTCGCACCGGATCGTGCCATGTGTGCGGCGACATCGTCGCTGTCGGTCATGCCGAAGTCCGCTTCACCCGACGCGACGGCGCGGACGACTCCAGCGTTGCCGGAAGAGAGCCGCTTCACTCGATTGCGCTCAAGTCCGCGTGCCCACGACTCGAAGCGAGCCTGTTCGCCGCGCGCTTCGCACCATGCGTACATCGCTGCGATGTGGCCGCTGGTGGAGCCGAAGCGCGGATCGGCCATGACGACGCGATCTCGATAGCGCTGCTCCGCGAGATCCCACCACGAGCTCGGAAGCTCGGCCGCCTTCACGCGCGCCGGGTCATACACGAGCACCCGTGCGCGCAACATGGTTGCCAATGCCCCATTGCTGCCGCCTTCGAGCACGCCTTCGCTCGCAAGTCTGCCCGCCTGCACCGACTCGCCCGACCAGAAGAGATCCGCGCGCGGCGCCGCGCGCTCGCTGCGAAGCCGCTGCGCAAGTCCAGTCGTCTTGTTGATCTCACTGTCGAAGAGTGCGCGCACGCGAATGCCGGTGCGCTCGGTGAAGCGTTCGAAGACCGGGCGCGCCGCGTGCTCATCCACCGCGACATAGGCGATGACTTCGGGTGATGATCGATCACAACCGGCGAGTACGGCCGGGCTGCCAACGATCGCAAGAATCCCGAGCAGAAGGGAAGAGCCGAGCGCCGTCGGCGTGCCACACGCAGGGGCGAGTCGGCATGGATGCACGTGCGGCACGCCACGCGCGAACCGACCCCGGCTCATGCTCAGCGCGCCCCCGACTCGTCGCTCTTCGCACCGCTCTTGCCACCACTCTTCTCGCTGCTCGGCTCACCATTCGTCGAGCCACTCTTGGCGTCGCTCTTCTCCGCCGACGAAGTGCCCGCCCTTCGAGCATCGATCTTCTTCTTGAGTTCACCGAAGTAGTGCTTGTGCACATCGGTCAGATGCGACGGGATCGGATCATCGTCGGAGCCCTCTTCGGCGACTGCGGACGCGTTCAACTCGATGCGTCGCAGCACCGCCGTGCTCTCGCCGACGATCGGTGCGCCCTCGATGAACTCTCGCGCGATCACATCCGCGCCATCCTTCTTGCCTTGCGCCTGTTCGATCTTGGACTTGGTTGCGGTACGCATCTCGGGCCGCGCGCCGCCGCCGATGCCACCGCTGTTGGTCATGCCGTTCGCGAAGCCTCCGCCGCAGCCTCCGCTGCCTTGGCAGAGGCTGGCCTTGCCGCCCTTGCAGGCACCCTGCGCGGCCTTCGCCTGGTTGAGCATGACCTGGCTCATCTCAAGATCGGAGAGCATCTCGCCAAGCTGTCCACCGGCGCCGGGCTTGCCACCATCTCCAGGCTTTCCACCCTTGCACTGACTGGCCATCTGGCTCATCTGCTGCGCCAGTTCCTTGCGCATCTGCGCCGCGCCGTTCTGGCACTGGAGTGCCTTCTCGAGCGCCTGCTTCTGCGACTCGCTCAGTTTCTGGCTGTTCTCCAGCGCGTTCTTGAGCGCTTCGGGATTGCTCGCGAGTTGCGGGTCGAGGCCAGCTTCGCGCAGTGCGTCTTCGATGGCCTTGCGCTCCGCTTCGCTCTTGGCAAGTTCTTCCGCCATTTTCTCGAGTGCCTCGGCGAGCGCTTCGCGCTGCTCGGGCGTGAGCGTGCCTTTCTCCAGCGCCTGCTGCAGCGCCTTCAGCGCTTCATTGGCCTTGCCGAAGTCGCCGCGCTTCAGCGCTTCGGCGAACTTGGCGGCCTCGGGCGCCTCAGGCAGATTCAGTGATGCAAGTTGATCCTTGAGCGCTTCGAGCGACTGCGCCTTCTCGTCGTTGACGAGTTCGTCGAGTTTCTCCGAGAGCTCGGTCAACTTCTTGAGTGCCTCGCGACGAATCTCTTCGGGTGCGGTCGGCTTGTCGCCGCTGAAGTCAGCGCCGGCCTTGTCGACCTCGGCGGCGAGCGCTTCGGCCAGCAGTGGGTTCTCCTCGATCTGCTTCACCACCGCGCCGATTTCGCGTGCGGCATCATCGCGCGCCAGCTGCACATCTTCCGCTTCCACGCCGTTGGAGCGCGACCAGAGGTCCATCTGCGGCATGAGCCACGCGGCCATGAACGCCGCCAGCGCCAAGACGGGCGCCACCCACCAGGTGCGCGGCCACTCGACGGCGAATGCCTTCGCGACCTTTGCGGGCAAGCCGCGATCGCTGGCCGTTCGCTCGCCATCGCGCACCGCGGCCACGGCGAATGGCGCATCTTCTCGAGCAAGTGAGAGTGCACTGGAGAGCCGATCGCGCAGGCCCAGACGCTGATCCACTTCGATCGCGTCGGCGAGTTGCGTCCGCGGCGCGAAGTAGGCGATGAGCGCCGCGAGCGCGACGGCGGCCGCCGCCGCAACCGTGATCCAAGGCCATGCCTGCGAGCCCGGAGGCAGACCGAGTGCCGGCGTCACGCGCGCCACGATCACGAGTACGAACGCCACGCCAGCGACCGTCGCACCAACGAGCGATGCGCGGCGGAGCGCATTCACCCGTCGGACCCGGCGGGACGCGATCGTCACCACTCGGTGAATGTTGGGGAGCGAGCGATCGGATCCCGAGGGCGTGCCGTTCGTCGTCATGCCGCAAGTCTAGCCACAGCGCTGCGCCGGTATCATTCGAACTCACTCTTCCCGACGCGCGACCGGACCAGGAGCAACGCATGCGCTCGACCCCCTCCATCACTGTCATCTTGGCCGCATCGCTCTGGCTGGCGGTGGCCGCTTCATCGATCTGCGTCGGCGCGGCCGCACCGCAAAGCGACAGCGAGCTTCGGCGCATGAACGAACGCCTCGAACAGCGCGTTCGGCAGTTGGAAGCTGAGTTGGCAGCGGCGCTCACTCGCCTGAAGGAGTTGGAGAAGGAACTCGCCGCACAGAAGTCGACTAACCCGGTACCGGGCCAACCGCCTTCCATGCCCGATGGTTCGGTCGATCCCTCGGCACCGTCCGCTCCGACTGACCCGAACGCGCCGGCACCGCCGACAGCGAGCGCTCCCGCGAGTCCCTACGACAACAGCGCCACGATTCTCGACGCCGTTCTCGCACGCTTTCAAGCGGACTTCGCAGGCAAGCCCTCGCCGCGCCCGGGTGACAACGATGAGCGCCTCAACCGACTCTGGACGACTGAGATCGAACGATGGGCGAACATGATCAATCGCGAGCTGCGCCGCCCCGTCATCTGGAATGTCGGCATTCTGAGCGCTCACTCGCAGGGTCGATCCTGGCGGCTCGAAGTGATCTGCGCCGATCCGACGACAGGAGCCGATGTCGGACGCCCGTTCACCATCCAGTTGCAGCAGCCGCAGTCGGCCTCACTGGAGTTGAGTCAGCGGCTGGGTACCGCGAATGGCGATTTCACACTTCGCGCCGTCTACATCCCGCAGATCGCCATCAATCCGATGCGCTACGAGATCGGTCCCTTTGATCAACCGCCCTTCATCGGGACATACCTTGAGTATGGCTTCCGCATGACGGTGACAAGTCTCACGGCAGTCGAACGAAGAGGCACGCGCCGAGCACAGCCCACGGACACGACGCCGGCCCCAGGAGGCAGTCCACCCGGCGCACCAAGCGCGCCCTCCGCGCCGCCCAGTGGCGGCCCCTCAGCTCCCGTGGCGCCGCCGACGACTCCTGCGGAAACGCCCGCGCCCTCCCGGTAGATCGTGAACCCCGACGACCATGTCTGCCTCTGTTTCCGTGTGAGCCTGCGGAAACTCCGTCACTACATGGTGCGCACGCGGCCGCAGGTGCCGAGCCAATTGAGCGAATGCCTCGGTGCGGGTACGGGGTGCCATTGGTGCGTGCCATTCCTTCGACACTTGCACGATCAATGGTCCGAAGGCGTCACACCCGACCTTCGTGTTTCACCTGAGCAGTACGCCGCCGAGCGCGTTCACTATCGAGCGACGGGTGACCGACCCGATGGGCCGCTCGAACCGCCCCCTGGACCATCCCCAGGGCCTTCGACCACCCCGAGTTGAGACTCGTTCGCAACAAGTTGCTATGCTTCCGCCACCGATGACCACGCTGGTCACCCCAGTCTCGCCTGCCATGCCCACCCTCCACGAGAGCAGCGGTGCCGATCCGCAGCGTGATCGTCGCGTTCCGTTGACACACTTGAAGCGCGGCGAACGAGCGATCGTCGATTGCTCGACATTGACGCACCTGCCGGAAGAGGATCGATGCCTGCTTCGCGCCATGGGCATGTACGACCGATGCACGGTGCGCGTCTGTCGATCGGGAACGCCATGCATCGTGCAGATCGATTCCACGCGACTCGGACTCTCAGGAGCCGTGGCGAGGAAGATTCTCGTCACGCCGTGCCATGACCCAGACGCCGAGCGCGGGTGAGCGATCGGCGGCGGCCGCGGCACGCATGCGCGACGGCGACGTTCCGCAGGTGATCGCACGTGCATGGCGCATCGCGCTGCTCGGCAATCCGAACACGGGCAAGACGACGCTCTTCAATCGCCTCTGCGGATTGCGCGCGAAGACCGCGAACTTCCCGGGCAGCACGGTCGAGCGCCACACGGGCGCGCTGCGCGGCTCGCGCGCCACGCACGAGTTGGTGGATCTGCCCGGGATTTACAGCCTTTCGCTCGAACTGCCCGAGTCGCGCATCTGCGCTGAGTGCATCGAAGGTCGCATAGGCGACTGCGTGCCCGATGCCGCGATTCTCGTGGTCGACGCAACGAACCTGGCGCGCAACCTGCAGTTCGTGCAGGCGGCGCTGCGTCGGCATCTGCCGATGGTCGTCGCCGTCAATCTGATCGATGTCGCGGTTCGTCGTGGACTGACGATCGACGCCGCGGCGCTCGCCGAGCAACTTGGATGTCCAGTCGTGCCGGTCTCCGCGCGCTCCGGCGAGGGACTGGACGAGCTCGTTCGTACGGTGGAGCGCGTCGCAGACGAAGAATGGAGCGATGCGATGCACGAGCGACGCACCGCGCGCCTGCCGGTGGCGACCGCAGACTCCGCAGAAGTCGCCGAGTGGGCTTCGCAGACGGCGGTGGCAGCGGTTGCGAGTGAACATCACGGTACGCACCGACACAGTGCGGGACAGGAGCGCGCCGATGTGGCGCTCACACATCCGATCCTCGGCATCGGCGCATTCGTGTTGGTGATGACGATGCTCTTTGCCGCGATCTTCTGGATCGCGAGCTATCCGATGGACGGCGTCGACTGGCTCATCAGCGCCGTCGCGTCGGGTACCAGCAGCGTGCTGCCGGCGGGACCGTTTCATGATCTGGTTGTCAATGGCGTGATCGGCGGCGTCGGCATTGCGCTCACATTCCTGCCGCAGATCTGTCTGCTCTTCTTCCTGATCTCGCTTCTCGAAGACTCGGGGTATCTCGCCCGCGCCGCGATCGCCGTCGATCGCGTGATGTCGCGCTTCGGCCTGCCGGGACAGGCGTTCGTGCCACTGCTCTCGAGTCATGCATGTGCGCTTCCCGGCATTCTCGCGGCGCGACTGATTCCGGATCATCGCGATCGCATCGCCGCGATCTTCGTGGCACCGTTCATGAGTTGCTCGGCGCGATTGCCGGTGTACACGCTCGTCGTCTCGATTCTCTTCGTCGATCGGCCGATCGCCGCGGCGCTGGCGTTCGTCGGCTGCTACATGCTGGGCGCGGGCGCGGGGCTCTTCACCTCACTGATCGTGCGCCGCGCGATTTTGCGCGGACCTTCGCGGCCAATGGTGATCGAACTGCCGGAATACCGCTGGCCGAGTCTGCGCTCGGCGCTCGTGACCACATGGGAGCGAGGCTGGCTCTTCTTGCGGAACGCCGGCACCGTGATCCTGGCGATCTCCGTGATCATGTGGTGGCTGAGCGCGTATCCGCATGCGGCCGAGAGTGCCGACACTGCACCGATCCGCGCGGAGGCGGCAGTGGCATCAACCGCCGGCGATGAAACACTCGCCGAGGAACTCACGGCGAAGGCGGACCAGGTGCAGAGCCGTTACCAGCAGTCGCAAAGCTTCGCGGGTCGACTCGGTTCGACGCTCGAACCGCTCTTTCGCCCGCTTGGATTCGATCGTCAACTCACCGTCGGCGTGCTCACCAGTTTTCTGGCGCGCGAAGTCTTCACATCGACGATGTCGGTGCTCGCCGAAGCGCCGAGTCCCGATGACGACGAGGCGGGCGCAATCACCGCCATTCGCGGCATGACGCGCGACGACGGTTCGCCGCTCTTCACAACCGCGACCTGCTGGAGCGTGCTCGTCTTCTTCGTGCTCGCCATGCAGTGCCTGCCCACGATGGTGCTCGTCAAGCGCGAGATCGGAAGCTGGAAGTGGATGGCGCTGCAGTTCGTGTGGATGAGCGGATTGGCGTGGGTCGCCGCGTGCGGCGTCTACCATCTCGTTGAATGGACGGCTCGCACATGATCAATGTGGCGCTCGTCGGCTCGCTTCGCACGGTGTCGTCGCTGCCCGTCGATGATTGGCAGTTCTGGCTCGTCTCGGCGCTGGCAGTGGCCGCCGTCATCGCGATCGTGCGACCGATGCTGCCTTCGCGTGAGAAGAAGGCGGGCTGTCCCGGGTGCGGCCCCGCTGCCCCGCCGCGCAAGACGGAACTCACGCTCGATGGACGCCGAGTGCGGTGAGTCGGTGCGGTGCGACTCGGTCGATCGTGTGCGATGATCCTTGAGCCATGAACGCACTGTCGATCGGCGTCATCATTCCGGCCGCAGGCGAGAGTCGTCGCTTCGGTGGCGACAAGCTCGGACAGGATCTCGGGGGCCGCGCGCTGCTGCTTCGAACGGTCGAACTCTTCACGAAGCGAGAGGAGGTCCGCGCCATCGTTGTCGCGGCGCCGCCCGATCGACTCGACGAGTTCCGTGAGCGCTACGGTGCGCCGCTCTCGTTCCATGGTGTGCGCATCGTCGAGGGCGGGCGCCTCGAACGATGGGAATCGGTGAAGAACGCGATCGACGCAGTCCCGCCCGAGTGCTCGCACATTGCGGTGCACGATGCGGCGCGACCCGCTGCGAGCGACGAATTGCTATCGCGACTCTTTGAAGCGGCCAAGATGCACGATGCGGTGATTCCCGGAGAGCGCGTCTCGAGCACGCTCAAGCGCGTCGCGGATGACGCCGTTGAAGCCGAAGAGCACGACGATGTCGCGGACGCGATTCTCGGCGAGATCGCGGAGACGACACGAGCGCGCGGTCGGCGCGTGGTCGAAACCATCTCGCGCGAAGGCGTCGTGGCGGTGCAGACGCCACAGGTGTTCAAGGCGGATCTGCTTCGCCGCGCGTATGCGCAGGCGGATCTCTCGGGAGCGACCGATGACGCGCAGTTGGTCGAGCGACTCGGCGAGCCCGTGATCGTCGTCGATGGCGAAGCACGCAATGTGAAAGTGACGACCCCTGCCGATCTCTCACTCATTCGCGCCATCCTTGGTGTGCGCGAACCAGAGAGTCGCCCCGTGCACAAGCGCTTCTGACCCTGACACTCCGCGCTGCTCGCAAGCCCCGTGAGAAGTCGATCCGCGGGTCGCTCGTTCCGTCCGATGCGATACGTCCGGAAGATGGCTACTGCGAGCCGTCTCGCCGCGCATCGATCACACTTGGCACGCTGAACGTTGCGGCACTCGGCGGTCACGCCCTTGGCGGCCTCCCCGAGCACGGCGAGGTCAAAGAGCACGGCACGCATCACAGTGTCGTCGGTGCCGAAGCCTGCGCGGTCGAGACCAGTAATGTGGCGATTGATTCGCTCCCCTGCTTCAATGATGTCGCGGATGCGCGCCTCGTCGCTACGCGGCATAGCGGACTTCCCGGAGGATCGTGTCGCGTATGTCCGGTTTGAGTCCGCCGAACGGAATGACATCCACTTCGCAACCGAGCTCCGCTGCGAGCATGGTCCTCACCGCGACAAGATCGAAGAGGTCGCCATCATCGGTGAGCGACGGCATCGATCAGATTCCAACGCGCTGCGCACGCAAGTTGGTGTCGTGCGTGCGCTACTGAGCGCCGGACCACCGCGCGGCGGCGCTGCGCCATGGTGCGAGCAGCGCCATCGTCGACATCGAGCTGCCATAGCTGGCGCTGCGCTTGAACACGCGGTCGTTCCATGTTCCGTCGGCGTCGCGCACCTCGGCGAAGAGCGCGGCGAGTCTGGTTCGCAGCGCGGGACGATCGGACTCGGGCAGCAATTCGATCGCTTCCGCCGCGTGCAGGAACGCGAAGAAGAAGTAGTACGGGGCGACGCCGTAGGGCGGCACATGCGTGCCCGTCTTCTGGCGGCGTGCCTCAAGCTCTTTCCAGTGCTCGAAGAACTGATCGACCGCGAAGCGCACGCGCGTCGTGTCGCTGCGTCCGGCGCGAAGGAGTATCGCCTCGCCACAGACCATGCGACCGATGGCGCCGGGCATGCTCTTGTCTCCTTCGCGCGTCTGCTGCGCGGAGGAGTATGCGTAGTTGCCGCTCGGCGTTCGTGTGCGTTGCAAGGCTTCGAGACCGCGCTGAACGATCGCGTCGTTGACGGCGAGTCCCTGTCGCTGCGCTTCGAAGAGCGTGGCGAGACACGGTGCGGTCATGAATGGCGCGGCGGGCGCCGGCGTCTCGGCGCCTGGGCGTCGCGCGTAGTTCCAGCCGCCGACCTCGGGAATCTCGATGCGCTCGAGTGCGGTCAGATACCAGCGCAGCGCCCTGTCGACGCGCGCTTCCGTTCCTGACGGCACGGCGCTATGAGCGCGCAGTGCCAGCAGAAAACGCGCGCCGTAGCAGTATCCCCAGCCGCGCACGTCGTATCCGCCCTTGTAGTCGTCGATGCTCATCGCAGGGTCGTCGATGCCGTCGCAGATGAAGACGGTGGCACGCGAGATGGAGGCGAGCACCTCAGGCGAGCGCGCCTTCGCCGGCAGCTGGAGCAGCACTTCGCCGCAGATGCCGGTCCCGCCAACGCGATAGCCCGCAGGAATCTGGCCGCGCTCGCGATAGACGCCTTCGTAGGGCCATTCACCGCGCGACGGCCCTTCCTGGCGAGTGAGCAGCAACTCAGCGGTCTGCAGCAGCGCCGCCGTCACAGCGGGTGGTTGATCGGGCGCGATCTCGCGCAGGAGAGGAGCAAGTGCGCCAAGTGTGACAACGAGTGAGATCATGCACAGCTCCGGTCATCCGGAGGAATCGCGCGCAGTGGCGCGGAGGCGTCGGAGGATTCGGCGGCACTCGGCGCGGTCGTGTTGGCGGAACTCGTTCGCGACGGCGCGTAGAGATGGACCCACTGCTGTTCGCCGTAGGCGTGGATCTCGGGGCCGTCGAACCCGACGATCGTGCCAGCGTCGCCGCGCCGCGGTTCAGGCAAACGCAACGCCAGGAAACCGCTGTCGGCGAAGAGCGGTCGCAGACGCGCGAGCATCGCGTTGAATCGCGCCAGCTCGCGATGGAAGGTCGCCTTCCTGCGTTCAGCGTCGCTGATCACCGGTTCCGCATCGGTGACTCGTGGCGGACGCGGACGACGGCGCGGTCCGCGCCAGCCCGCATCGTGCAGTCCATCCATGCGAGTCGGCAGAGCGGGGTCCTGTTCATCGCCGTGCTCGTCGACTTCCTGGGCAGACTGATGACCCCAATCATGCGGACCGCGCTCGGCAGTTTGGTCATGTTGAGCAGGTTGATCAATCTGATCATCTTGATCATCTTGATCATCTTGATCATCTTGATCATCTTGATCATGTTGATCGCCTGCATGATCGCCTTGATCCTCGGCGAGTCCATCGCCCTGTTCGTCCACGGTGTCGTCAGTGGTGACCAGCTCGCGGCGCTTCGCAGCCAGAGGCACCTCGGGTGATTCCATCACCAGCGCGAACGGCGGATCGCAGAAGACCACATCGACCGGCCTGGGCAGGGCGGCGGCCAGGCTCTCCGAAAGCGCATCGCCTTCGATCACGGAGACGCGCTCGCCACAGCGGAATGTGTCGATGTTCTGCCGCAACAGCCGCGCGATCAGTCGATCACGCTCCACGCAGACGACCTGCGCCGCGCCGCGACTCGCGGCTTCGAGACCGAGTGTGCCCACGCCTGCAAAGAGGTCGACGACGGTCGTGCCCTCGAACCAACCGCGCAGCAGATCGAAGAGTGCTTGACGCGTTCGGCTGCCCATCGGGCGCGTGAGATCTCGACCGCGCGGAACTGCAAGCGGTCGTGATCGGAAGTCGCCTGAGATGATGCGAAGCACACATCGCAGAGTACGCTGCGCGACTCGCTTTCGCCCCCGATGCCCGACCTCGGACAACTCCCGCTCTCGATCCGGCAGAAGAGTCGCCGGACGCGCTTCGGCGATGTTCCCGCGCTCGTCGTACATCCCGACGCTGATGGCTCCACGCGCCGCGCAACGCCCGCGCTGATCTGGATGCATGGGCGCACGGCCAACAAGGAGCTCGATCCCGGGCGTTTTCTGCGTCTTGCGCGTGCGGGCATCGGCATCGTGTCGCTCGACTTGCCGGGCCATGGCGAGCGCGCCAATGAACGGCTCATGAGCGCGGAGTCGACGCTTGAGGTCGTCGAGCAGATGGCGAACGAGCTCGACCCCGTCGTTGCGGCGGCCATCGACTTCGGGCCGTTCAATCCAGACGCGTTGGCGCTTGGTGGCTTCTCCGCTGGTGGCATGGCCGCGCTCGTTCGACTCTGTCGCCCTCATCGATTTCGCGCAGCGCTGCTCGAAGCGACGACCGGCGACTGGCGATTCCAGCAGGAGCGCGCCATGTACGCGCCCGCGCGCGTCGCAGCGCTCAATCCGATCGAACATCTTGAACATTGGGCCGCGATACCCACGCTCCTGCTGCATGCGGAGCATGACGAGTGGGTGTCGATCGAAGGCCAGCGATCGTTCGTTCGCGCACTGCTTGCGCGCGGTGTGCCACCGGAGCTCGTCGAATTGCACGAGTTTCCGCGCACCGGGGCGCCGGCGGAACACATCGGCTTCGGCCGCTTCTCGAGCCAGGCGAAGGATCTCGGCGCCGCGTTCCTCGAGCGACATCTCTGATCGCTCAGAGCGCGGGCGTCGCGGACTGCGGTTCGCTCACTGCAAACTGACTGCGAAAGAGCCGTCGATAGGCGTCGCAGCGCGAAAGCAGTTCATCGTGCGTGCCGCTGTCGATCACACGACCTTCGTCCATCATCACGATGCGATCGGCGCCGAGCACGGTGCTCAAGCGATGCGCGATGAGGATCACGGTGCGTCCCCGTCCGAACTCCGCGATCGCGGCACCGATCTGATCCTCGCTCTCGGCGTCGATCTGACTGGTCGCTTCGTCCAGGATGAGGATCGACGGATTGCGCAGGATGGCGCGTGCAATCGCGATGCGCTGTCGCTGGCCGCCCGAGAGCGACGCACCCTGCTCGGAAACTTCCGTCTCGTAGCTCTCCGGCATCCGCTCGATGAAGACCGAGGCATGCGCGCGCTGCGCCGCGTCGATCACTTGTTCATGCGTGGCACCGAAGTTTCCGAAGCGAATGTTCTCCGCGACCGTGCCGCGAATGAGCACCGTCTCCTGCGTGACGACGCCCATCTGCTGACGAAGTGATCGCAGTGTGACGGTCGACAGATCGGTGCCGTCAATGAGCACGCGGCCACCGTCCGGAACGAGCAACCGAGGCAGCAGCGCCAACAGCGTCGTCTTGCCACAGCCGTTGGGTCCGACGATCGCCACGCGCTCGCCGAAACCGATGCGCAGTTCGACACCATCGAGCGCTTCGCGATCGGCGCCCGGATAGCGGAAAGTGACGCCTTCGAAGTGAATCTCGCGGGCATGTCGCGCGAGCGACGGGCGTGTGGTACCCGCGCGATCTTCCGCATCCTCGCGCGATTCACTGAGCAGTTCCTGCAGCCGATCGGCTGGGGCCGACGCCGCCTGGATGTCGTTCACCAGACTCGAGAGCGGTCGGAAGCTGCCCGCCGCGATGGCGAGCGAACCGAGCGTCAGCACGAAGTCATCGAGCGTGACATGACCGCGAATGATCTGCTTGGCGGCGACGAGCGCGAGTCCGATGACGAGGATCACCGCGAGCAGTTCAACGACCGGGCCGCTCGCCGCGCGAGCCGTCCGCACGCGCAACTCCTCCTGCACCACGGAACGGTTCGAGCGATGGAAGCGATGTACCGCGTCACTCTCGGCAGTGCCGCTCTTCACGGCGCGAAGTCCCTGAAGCGACTCGCTCGTCACGCGCAGCAACGACTCCTGCGCTTCGAGCGCGCCGCGCGTGGCGCGTCGAATGCGCTTGCCGAACTTCCGCAGCACGATGCCCATGATTGGCGCCACGATGATCGCGACGCCCGTCAATCGCCAGTCGAACCAGAGCGCGGCGGCGAATGCGGCGAGGCCCTTCGAGACCTGCGCGACCGCGCGACTGGTGAGCGCCACGAGTCCTTGCTGGAGCTCCGTCGTATCCCGCAGGATGCGGCTGGTGAACTCTGCCGGACCGCGGCGCACCACGAACGAGAGCGGCAGATGCACCGCGTGCCGAAAGACCTCCATTCGCGCCGCGGCAACCACGCGCGTACAGAGCGTGAGCGAGAGGTACTGATGCAGAAAATTCGCTGCCGCACCGATGATCGTCAGCACTGTCAACGCTGCCATGAGCAGCAGCACGCCGTCATAGGGCGCTTCGGGAAGAATGTTGACCATCCAGAGCGGGATCGTCGGGAAATCACCTGCGGCGTTGTGTGACAGCGCCACAGCGTGCAGGCCCCCGTTTCCCACCGGATCGAGCAGCAATTTGAGTACGGGGCCGAGGCTCACAAGGCCAGCGCCGAGCCCGAACGCCGAGACTGCAGCGAAGAAGAGCGCGGCGACCAGTTGGCCGCGAAAGCGCAGCATCCGTGCTGCGAAGAGCCAGAACGACGGCATCGGTAGCAGTATCCCGGAAAGCGGCGCGAGACTCAAACGGCGGCAGCTGTTGCGTGTGGCGCGAGCAACGCAAGTTGGCGCCAGAATCCGGGGTAACTCTTCGCCACACAGCCTGGATCATCGACGATCACGCCGCCGCGCCGCAGTCCGAGCAACGCCAGACTCATCGCCATGCGATGATCGCGGTGCGTGTCGACGACTACCTCCGCGAGCGCCGTCGACGGTCGCGCCGCACTGGCGGCGTCGGCGCGCACGCGCGTGGCCGCCGCGCCGGAGTCGGCGGCGCCTGGGTCGATCACCAAGTCGTCGCCTTCGATGCGCACGATGTGGCCGAGACGACCGAACTCGAGCGCCACGGCCGCGAGTCGATCACTCTCCTTGACGCGAAGCGTGCCCAATCCGCGCAGTCGCGTCGCCCCGCGCGCGGCCGTTGCAGCGGCCGCGACTGCGAGCGCGCCGTCAGGCCAGGCGCTCGCGTCGAGGTCGACGCCGCGCAACGGTGCGTGTGTCACGACGAGTGCGTCGTCGCGCCACTCGATCTCGGCGCCCATGCGACCGATCGCCTCGATTGCCTGCACATCTGGTTGCGCATCGCGCCGTACGCCTTCGAGTTCCAATCGACTGCCGGGCACGATCGCCGCCGCCGCCGCCCAGACCACGGCGCTGCTTGCGTCGACCGGAACCTCGTACGACGCGGGCGCTCGCAATCCGGGATCGACGGTGATCGAAGCACCCGCGCTGAGTGACTGTTCGCTGGTGCTCGCACTGCCACTGGCACTGGTTCTGGCGCCGGCGCGAGCCGACCCCGTCATGCCGCGGGCCTCCGTGCCGCCACCGCGATCGATGACGACTCGTGCACCGAACGCGCTCAGTGCTTCGAGCGTGAGCGACAGATACGACGCGCTCGTCGGCGCTTCGGTGAAGCGAAGGCGAAGGCCCGCAGGAAGCGCGGGCGCGATCAGGAGCAGCGCCGTCACGAACTGACTACTGGCCGTGCGCGCGACATCGAGTTCCGGTCCATCGAAGCGCGCCGTTGCCGAAGGGCGCGGCGTTCCGAACGCGCCGTGCACACGAAGCGGAAGCGCGTTCTCCCCTTCGAGCGCGTCGATGCGAACACCGAGTGCGCGCAGCAATCGCACGCCGTCCTCGATCGGTCGCTCGCGCATGCGCTCGCTGCCATCGACGACAGTGACGCCGGAACGAAGCGATGCCAGCGCCATCGCAAAGCGCGTCGGCGCGCCTCCATCACCCAGGTTGATCGCCGCGGGGCGCGCATCGGCTCGCAGCGGTGCTCCGTCGATGCGCCAATCGGCGCCAAGCACACGGCTCACGCGCGCGCCCATCGTGTTCACCGCCGCCAACAGTCGTTCCGTGTCCTCGGCCACCAGCAGATCGCGCAGCAGCACCGGTGCGGGCGAGATTGCCGCAAGAATGATCGCTCGCGTGGAGAGGCTCTTTGAACCCGGCACGCGGAGGCGGCCGCACAACGGCGCGCGCGCGCGTTCGACGCGCACCCGAGTGTCGTTCACGCGCTGCCGCCCGAACCGCCGCTGTGTCCATCTTCGGCGGCGCGGAAGACCGCGACCACATCCTCGATCGGTATCACGAAGAGTCGATTGTCGCCTTCGAAGTCGACGGGGATGCCGTGCTTCGGATTGAAGAGCACACGGTCGTAGCGCTGGATCGGATAGTCGAGATCGCGCTCCACCTGCGACGAGATCGCCACGACGCGCCCGGTCAGCGTCGGGATCTCGATCTTGTCGGGCAGATGAATGCCGACCTTCGTGATCTTGCGATCCTCATCCTTGCGAATGAGCACGCGCTTGCCGATCGGTTCGACCGTCTCCAACTTCGTTCGTCCCGCTGCCGCCTTTGCCATGGATCGCATCGTAGACGACGCGAACGACCACGCAGCGACGCAGGCAACCGATACGATGCCGCGCATGCTCGAACGGCTCAAGCGACTCATCCGCGATGTGCCCAACTTCCCGAAGCCAAACATCGTCTTCAAGGACATCACGCCTTTGCTCGCGGATCCGGCCGGACTCGCGCTCGCCGTCGAACTCATGGCGAGCCCGTTTCGCAACGAGCGGATCGAACTTGTGGTCGGCGCGGAGAGTCGCGGTTTCATCTTCGGCACCGCGATCGCGCAAAGCCTGAACGCGGGTTTCGTACCCGTTCGAAAGCCCGGCAAACTGCCGTCGATGCGGCGGTCGGTGCGCTATCAGCTCGAGTACGGCGAGGACACGCTCGAGATCCACGCCGATGCGATCGCGCACGGGCAGCGCGTGATCATCGTCGATGACCTGCTGGCAACGGGCGGAACGATGAAGGCATGCTGCGATCTCGTGGCGAGTCTCGGCGCCGAGATCGTCGGTGTCACGGTGCTGATCGAACTCCCGGTGCTGCGCGGGCGCGAGCATGTCGGTGTGCAACGACTCGAATCGCTGCTGAAACTCTGACGGACGAGTGCCGCCGACGCGCTCCGTTCGCACCGAGTGCCCCGACCACGGCCACACTCAGTTCGTGCTGAGCGGCGAGGCTCAGTTGGTACTCGGCGCTTCGGTCGGCGGCGGCTGCAGCGCTTTCGGTGTGCCTGCCGTGAAGAGAACGATGAGGAACACGGCGGCGACGAGCACGATCCCCCCCGCAATCAACGCGATGGTCTTCTTGTTGCTCACTCGGCGGAGGCTAGCAGACACTCGCGTCGGCGCGGGCCCGCGCCGTACACTTGCCGCATGAGCACGATCTCCTCACATAGCTCCCCGACTCACCGCCCGGCCACGGAGGGCGCCGCGTCCACCGATCCGCTGGCGCTCATCGATGTCGATCATGTCCGCTTCTTCGTGGGCAACGCGAAGCAAGCGGCCTTCTTCTACGCGCATGCGTTCGGCTTCACGGTCGAAGAGATCAGCGACCTCACAACGGGCAATCGCACCTCGGCGCAGTACCTGCTGACGCAGGGCAACATCCGGATCCTCCTGGAGACGCCGTTGGTGGCGGACCACGCGGCGACGAACGAACTGAAGCTCTATGGCGATGGCATCAAGGACATCGCGCTGACCGTGTTCGATGCGGAAAAGGCCTATCAGCAGGCTCTTCGCAACGGTGGTGCCAGCGCCGCCGAACCGCGCACGCTGAAGGACGAGAACGGCACGGTCACGATCGCGTCGATCCAGACCTACGGCCGCGTCGTTCACTCATTCGTGAGTCGAAGCGGCAAGTACGGCCTGCCCGAAGTGAAGAAGGGCGGCATCTTCATGCCCGGGTTCCGCAAGTTCGGCGCGTTCGCGCTCAACGATTTCAATCGCGAGCACCCGTGCGGACTCAAGTACTTCGATCACTGCGTCGGCAATGTGGAAATGGGCAAGATGAACCACTGGGTGAAGTGGTACGAGGAGGTGCTCGGCTTCAAGATGTTCAAGCACTTCGATGACAAGGACATTTCCACGGAGTTCTCGGCGCTGATGAGCAAGGTGATGGCGTCAGGCAATCACCTCATCAAGATGCCGATCAACGAACCCGCTGAAGGTCGCAAGAAGAGCCAGATCCAGGAGTACCTCGACTGGCATTCGAACACGCCTGGCATTCAGCATCTGGCGCTGCGCACCGATGACGAACTGCACTCGGTGGCCGAACTGCGCAGGCGCGGCGTCGACTTCCTGGCGATTCCCGAGACCTACTACCAGTCGGTCTGGGAGCGCGTGGGCACGATGTTGAAGTCGCATGGACACTCGCCGGTGAAGGAAGATCACGAGCGCATTCGCAAACTCGGAATCCTGGTTGATGCGGACGATGAGGGATATCTGCTGCAGCTCTTCACGAAGCCGCTGCAGGATCGACCGACGCTCTTCTTTGAGATCATTTGCCGACGCGGCAGTCAGAGCTTCGGCAAGGGCAACTTCAAAGCGCTCTTCGAATCGCTGGAACTCGAACAGGAGAGGCGCGGCAATCTGTGACGGACGCCGCGCTGCCCGCGACGCGCGCGATGGTCTGGCCCACGATCCTCGGGGCAACATCAGTCGCCTACGGGTTGATCGTCATCCTTCACTCGATCGCGCGCTTCGCGTTCGCGGCATTCGGTCCGATCATTCCGGGCGTGGGCGGCGATCGCATTCCCGTACCGCCGGTCGAGCTGCGATGGGAGATTGCGCTTGAGGCCGTCTTCCTTGCGTCGCTCGGTGTCTTGCTGTTGTGCGCCGCGTCGGCGCTGCTGCAGCGTCGGCGTCACGGCGTGCTGCTGCTGGGATTCTGGTCGCTCGCATCGATTGCGGTGAGTCTCGTCTTCCTTGCGTGGGCCGCGACACTTGCGGATGAGCGCGAGGCATATCACCGATTGGCCGAGTTGTGGCGTGCGCAAGCGGAGCGAAGTCGTCTCGGCAATGCGCAGCCCTTCGGTCGCTACGAGGTCTTCCTCGATTGGATCGAGCACATGACGAATGCAGTCATGGCGATTCCGTTCATCTATCCCGCGGTCGTTGGATTGATCGTGCTGCTGCCGGGTGTGCGCCGTGCCACGAGCGAATGGAAGTGATGCCATGCATCCGGGAGCGGCGCTTCGATCGTCTCGTTTTCGACCGTGAGTCTCCAGGCGTGGAGCGCGGGCCCATCGAGACCTTCAAACGGCGGGCTGCCTCGATAGAGCGTGTCTCCGCGCAGTGGGAATCCCAGATGCGCGAGACCCGCGCGGATCTGGTGTCGACGCCCAGGTCCGAGCAGTTCGACCTCCAACAGATCGCACTCGGTAGTGGAACCGATGGTCGTCCACCGACATCGCCCGAGTTCGCGCGCGTCGCCGCGCTCGCTCACCGTGACTTTCGCGGATCGACGGTGGCGCCCGCTGAAATGGAGCTCGAAGGAACCTGACGCCGCGCACCCTGTGGGCACGAGCGCCAAGTAGACCTTCTTGATCCCGCTGCCGGTGTGCGAGATCGCGGCGCGCAGCTCCTGTTGGGCGTCGTTCGATCGTGCCACGAGCAAGCAGCCGCTCGTCGAACGGTCGAGTCGATGCACGAGGCCTGCTTCGTCAAGCGTGGCCAGCTCGGGGCGCTCGCGGCGCAACCACTCTTCGATCGTCGGCGCCGGGTCGGACGCGTCGGCTGAGTTCGCAACAGTGTGCCAACCGACCGGCTTGTCGATCACCAACCATCGATCGCGTTCTCGAAGAATCGTCGGCGAATGCATGACCAACCCGCGATGCTACGGGAGCGGCGCAGGGATGCGCATGCGTTCGCGGCGCGTACACTGCGGGCATGCCGTACTACACGAAGCTCGGGCAAATGCCGCCCAAGCGCCACATCCAGTTCCGCCGCCCCGACGGGGCGCTCTACTCGGAGGAGGTCTTTGGCACCGAGGGATTCTCGGGTCCGACCTCGACGATCTATCACATCCATCCGCCGACCCAGGTGCACGGTTGGAAGACGCTCTACGAGACGCGTCCCGAGTATGTGGAGCAGTCGGTCATGCGCATGCGCCATGCGAAGAGTGCGCAGATGCCGGCGAAGGGCGATCCGATCACCGGGCGCGTCGTGCTCTTCGGCAACGCGGATGTCGAGATGTCGATCTGCGTGCCCGCCGAGCCGATGGACTATCACTTCAAGAACGCGCAGGGCGATGAGTGCATCTTCGTTCACTACGGTTCAGGCACCGTCCATACGACCTTCGGCACACTGCGCTTTCGCGCGAAGGACTACATCCTGATCCCGAAGGGCGTGATCTACCGCATGGAGTTCGATGCACGGAAGGAGGGCGAGCCCGAGTCTCGCTTCGTCTGCTTCGAGACCGCCAACGGCAGTCACATTCTGCCGCCACCGCGATACATGTCGAAGGCGACCTCGCAGTTTCTGGAGCACGCGCCCTATTGCGAGCGCGATCTGCGGCTGCCCGAGCTGCCGCTTACCTTTGACGAGCGCGGCGAATACGAGGTGCGCATCAAGGCGCGCGACTGCGTGCACAGCTACATGTATGCGTACCACCCGCTCGATGTCGTCGGGTGGGACGGTTGCTACTACCCATATCTCTTCAGCATCGACGACTTCAGCCCGATCGTCGGCAAGCATCACATGCCACCGCCGACGCATCAGACCTTCGAGGGACACAACTTCGTCATCTGTTCGTTCTGTCCGCGCGCACTCGACTTCCATCCGCAGGCGATCGTGGTGCCGTACAACCACTCGAACCTTGACTCGGACGAGGTGCTCTACTACGTCGAGGGCAACTACAAGGCGCGCAAGGGCATCGAACAGTGCTCGATTTCGCTGCATCCGCAGGGGATCGCGCATGGTCCGCATCCGGGCACGGTCGAGGCATCGATCGGCGCGAAGTGGACGGACGAACTCGCCGTGATGTGCGACACGTTCCGCCCGCTCTTCCCCACGAAGGCGGCGCTCGAGATCGATGACATGGCCTACCCACGCAGTTGGGACGGCGAACACTTTCCGCGATCGCTTGGGCTTGAGAATGGAACGAAGCCGGCGTTGCCAGCCGCTGCTGGCGGCGGCACAACTCTCTCGCGCAGCGAGAAGTCGCCGGTGGCGCGCGGCGGACAACAAACACCTACGACGGACACCTGGACATGAACTGGATGATCAAGTTGGCACTCGTTGCGGCAGTCGTTGCGGCCATGGTCGGCATGATGGTGGCGCAGGGCGCTGGTGGTCCGCCCAAGCCCAAGCGAAGCCCGGCGGGTATGGCGATCGAGACGATCAAGGTCAATGGTGAGAGTTTCGAGACCGAGATCGCGGCGACGGAAGTGACGCGCACAAAGGGCCTTGGTGATCGTGCGTCGATCGGCAAGAACGAGGCGATGCTCTTCGTCTTCAGAGTCTCGGATGTGCAGCGCTTCTGGATGAAGGGCTGTCTGATGGATGTCGACATCGCCTATCTCGATCGCACCGGTGTGATCACCGCAGTGCATGAGATGAAGATGGAACCGCCGCCCGGTCCGAACGAGACCACCGCGGATTACGAAGGTCGGCTGAAGTTCTACGGCTCGGACCAGGACGCGCTTTATGCGATGGAGTTCGCTCCTGGCACCATCACGCGCCTCGGCCTGAAGGCGGGGCAGACGATTCCGCTCGATCACGGCAAGCTGCGCGGTTATCTCCGCTGAGAGAGGACAGCCTTTGTAACGGGGGACAGCCTCCTGTTACAAACGCGGCCGTTTGTAACAGGAGGCTGTCCCCCGTTACAAAGGCTGTCCCCGTTACACAACGATGCCGCGACAGGAACCGAAGCCGACGCGGGCCACTCCCGGCGCTTCAGCAAAGGCGCGGATCGTGACTTCATCGCCATCCTCCAGGAACTTGCGCGGTGTTCCGTCACCGAGCGTGATCGGCTCGCTACCGCGCCAGGTGCGCTCGAGCAGGCAGCCGCGGCTCTCCTTCTCCGGCCCGCTGATCGTGCCCGTACCGAGCAGATCGCCGGGTCGCATGTTGCACCCAGTGCTCGTGTGGTGCGCGAGCATCTGCGACGGAGACCAGTAGAGGTTGGTCGTCGTACCGCGCGAAATGAGTGTCGGCGCATCGCCGCGCTCGCGCATGCCTGCAGATGCGATGAAGACCTCGACCGTGATGTCGGGCAGCGCGTCCTGCTTCGCGCTGAGATAGGGCAGCGGTACTGGGTCCCCTTCGCGCCGCGCGGGGCTCGGCTTCATGAACGGCGCCAGTGCATCGAAGGTGACGACCCACGGTGAGATCGTGCTGATGAAGTTCTTCGCGTTGAACGGCCCAAGCGGCTGGTACTCCCATCGCTGAATGTCGCGCGCCGACCAGTCGTTGAGAATGACCATGCCGAAGAGATGTTCCGGTGCGCGATCGATGTCGATGCGCGTACCGAGCTCGTTGCCTGGACCGACGAAGATGCCCATTTCGAGCTCGTAGTCGAGCAGCTTCGACGGGCCGAAGGTCGGCGGACCCTCATCGTTTGTCACGGTCTGGCCCATCGGTCGCTTCACTGGCGTTCCGTCCACCATGATCGAACTGGCACGACCGTGGTAGCCGACGGGCATGTGTTTCCAGTTCGGCATCAACGGGTTCTGTGGCCGGAACATGCTGCCCACATTCGTCGCGTGCGCTTCGGAGGCATAGAAGTCGGAGTAATCGCCGATCTCGGCGGGAAGCCGCATAGAAAGCGACGCCCGCGCGGGCAGGATCGCATCACGCCGCGCGTGCGAACGAAGCGCCGCGATGTTCACCTGCTGTTCTGCGCCATCGGCGATCAACGGCACGATCGCTGAGCGCGCCGAGCGCCACGCCGTTCGTCCCATGCCCATGAACGAGTTGAGCGAAGCCTCGCGCAACGCCGATCGGATCGACGGATCGAGCGACGGAAGCAGCTCCGCTGCGAGCGCTTCGTGCAGATCGAGCGCATGATCACCGATGGCCACACCGATGCGGCGCTCGCCCGGTCGATCGCTTCGCTCGAAGACGCCCCACGGGAGATTCGCCGGTGAGAAGTCGCTCTTCGCGTCGGCACCCGGGACCCACGAGCCGACCGCATCGCTGTCGCCTCCGGTCGCTCGCCGACCCGTTCCGCCGCGCACTTCGGCTTGATCAGATTTGTTGCTCATGTTGCCACCTCCGGAAACACACCCAGTGATCGAAGCTCTTGCAGCGGCTCGTCGAAGCTGCAGCTTCCGAACGATCGCACGAACCGCTCGCGCGCTTGCTCGATCTGTGCCAGTGTCAGTCGATGATCGCGCCACGCCGCGCCCGTTTCGTCGAGCACGAAGTGTGCCGAGTCCTCATCTTCGAGTACGGCGATGAGCTGCTTCGCGTCGATGCGATCGGCCCAGAGCAGCGCCGCGCCCAGCAGCACATTCAGGAACCCGAATTGCTTGGCTTGGACCTCCGACACGAACTGCCGAACTGCATGATGGAGCCCCGCCGTCGCCTTGAATGGCACGCGCGCCGCGCAGCAAGCGCCGATGAAGCGTGCAAGCGCCTCCGCCGACGGATGGGCCGCAGCCTCCGTGCCGCCAGTCCGCACCTTCGCGCCGGCATCCATATCCGAGAGTGCCGCGACAAAGCCGCGAATGTCGCGATCGACGGGCAATTCGAACCAGGGGTAGATCTCGGCGGGCATCGCGTCCAGTGCGCCTTCGAGCGCGTCCACCTGCGCCACGCGGAGCTCGACGGCGTCGATGAAAGCGCCGCCTGCGCCGCGCTGGGCGTGTCGCTCGTTGAACGCGATGATCGCTTCGAGATCCTTGGCGAATGTTGCATCGTCGGCCGGCACCGTGATGGCGCTGATCGGCCACGAGCGATCATGCGGAAGATCGCGATTCACTGGCAGCAGCGCGGCCGCGGCTCGATCGAATTCGTCGAGCCGTGCGACCGGAACGATGAGACGCGAGAGCATCCACTGCGACGCACTGTCGCGAGCGGCGGCGTAAGTCCGAACCGTCGCCTCCATTTCCAGCTTCGCCGGTGGAAAGAGACCGGCGTAATCGATGACCTCCGACATGAGCGTGCGCGTGGCGAGCATGGGCCGTCGATTATGGCCGAAACCGCGCGCTCCGTCCCGCTATCCTCCGCGCATGGCCCACTGGAAGCGCATCATCGAGTTCGTCGTCCGCCTTCCGCACCGCGCCGGCGAACTTGCACGACTGACGCACCAGTTGCATGAAGCCGATGTCGGCATGCTTGCGTTCTGGGGGCCGACGCCGGGCAAGAACGCGGACGGTGTGCACTGCATCCCAGAGAACGCGGGGCAGTTTCGCAACTTCGCGTCGAGCGCCGAGCTCGCGATCTGGGAAGAGCCCGTCTTCTGGGTGAGCGAGCAGTTCAAGGGCGGCAACCTCGTGACGACGCTCGATCTCATCGCGAACGCCGGCATCAACATCGAGCTCATTCAGGCGATGGCGTATCGCGGTCAGTTCGGTTGCTTCATCTGGGTGACCGAGGAGGAGGCGCCTCGACTTGAAGCGATCCTCTCCGCCGCCTGATCGTTCACGGTCACGAGTGGGCCCGTGACGCCGCTCCGCATTTCGATCGACACAGGTGGCACCTTCACCGACGCGGTGCTGCAGGCAGCCGATGGCTCGTTGACGTTCGCGAAGGTGCTCTCATCGAGTTCGATTCGTGCGCGGGTCGTTCGTGTCGACGCGTCACTCTCGCTCACGGTGGCTGTGCCCGCGTGGAAGTCGATCGGCGCCGACTTCGTGCGCGTGTGGCGCGTGCGCGGGCCTGGCCTGCGCGGTGTCATCGCAGCGGCGCGAGCGGTGGCCGACGGTCAATGGCAACTCGAACTCGACGCTCAGCAGCATGAATGGTCGCGTGCGCCGTACACGGAGACGCGCGCGGAACCTGAGCACGGCCACTCGCGGAGCGACGGCGAGGCGCTGCGCCCGGGCTCGTTGATCGATCTCTGCGCACCGTGGCCGGCGCCGATTCTCGCCGCGCGCCTGCTCACCTGTTGCGCATCGAACACGCCCCTGCCACCGATCGCCATGCGCCTCGGCACCACGCGCGGCACCAACGCGATGCTCGAGGGTCGCTTCGATCCCGTACTGCTCGTCGTGAACGAAGGACTTGGCGATGCGCTCGAAATCGGCGATCAACGGCGCGATCGGCTCTTCGATCCGGCGCCACGACGACGGCCGCCGATCCACCGCGCCGTGCTCGAAGTGACGCTGCGACAGGATGCGAGTGGGAGTGTCATCTCACCGCTTGATGAGAGCGCGTTCCGCGCGGGAGTGGATCGCGCACGCGAGCAGCACGGCGTCACCCACGCCGCGGTGCTGCTCATGCATGCATGGCGCAATCCTCAACCTGAGCAGGACATCGCAGCGATACTGCGAGAGGCGGGCTTCGCGCGCGTCGTCGCCTCGCATGAGTGCACGGGAGCCGAGGGGTACCTGCTGCGCGGAGACGCGACGGTCGCCGACGCGGCACTGTCGAGCGCGGTCGGTGACTTTCTCGAAGCGGTGGAACGAGAGTTGTCCCCAGGCTCCACGCTCGAGGTCGCGACGAGCGCTGCGGCGCTGCGTCCTGCATCCGATCTGCCCCCGCGCGAGAGCCTGCTGAGCGGGCCTGCGGGTGGCGCGGCCGCCGTGCTCGCGATCGCGCGGAAACGAGCTCGCACCGACGGCCGAGCGGACGATTCCGCCGCGCTTGGATTCGACATGGGCGGCACGAGTACCGACGCACTGCGCGTCACGGACTACTTGCCGCGACGAGAACAGACTCCGATCGCGGGGCGGACGCTCGCGGTTCCGAGCGTCGTGATCGAAAGCGTCGCCGCAGGTGGTGGCAGCATCTGCACTGCCGAGCATGGCGTGCTGCGAGTCGGACCTGAGAGTGCGGCGAGTGATCCCGGCCCTGCGTGCTACGGGCGAGGCGGTCCGCTCACGGTCACCGATGTCGATCTGCTGCTCGGGCGCGCCGATCCCGCCCGCTTCGCCGTGCCACTCGATCTCGATCGCAGTCGTGCGGCACTCGATCGCTTGCTCGCGTCGCAGCGCGAAGGTGGCATGGAACGGGATGCGACCGCCACGCTCGAGGCGCTGCGCGCCATCGCCGATGAAGCGATGGCCTCGGCGATCCGCGCCATCTCGGCGCGCGGAGGCTTCGATCCCGCGTTGCACACACTCATCTCGTTCGGCGGCGCAGGCGGTCAGCACGCGTGTGCGGTTGCGGAGCGCCTCGGCGTCGAGCGCATCGTGCACCCCGCTGCTGCGGGTCTGCTCAGCGCGATGGGTATGAGTCGACTCGGGCGAGAGCGCATTCGAAGCGAGGGCGTGCACGAACCGCTCGGTGTTGCGGTGCTGCGCGCGGCCATCGAGCGTGCGCGCGTGGCGCTGGCCACGGAGCATCCGCCGATCGCTGGCGCCGCGCTCGAGATCGAGCGCACCGAAGTCGCGATCGGATGGCGCGGGCAATCTGCCGTGATCGAGATCCCGTTCCGACCCGAATCGGGCGACTCGGTCGCAGCACAGGACGCCCAACTCGTGACGGACGCGCGCGATCGCTATCGCGCCGTGTTCGGTTCCGAGCCGCCGGTCGCGCACGCCGAGATCTCGTTCGTTCGCGTGATTGCGGAGTGGCGAGTGCCTGATGGCGCGAGTGAGGCAGTGACGAGCGCGAACGAGACTGAGCCGGGCAAGCCCGTTGCCGCGCACGCGCTCACTCGCGCCACAGCGCCTGGTGCGGCCGATGTGGCGCACGGCGAGCTCGCACGGTGGGAGAGGCAGGGCTCCCACGCTCGCATGTGGAGTGGCGGTCGGTGGCAGCAGGCGCCGCTCGTCGATCGAGCGCTGCTTCGCGCCGGCGATCATGTCGATGGACCGGCGATCGTCGCCGATCCGCACGCGACACTCGTGATCGACATCAACTGGACGGGCGTCGTCGATGCCGACGGTGCGATCACGCTCACTCGCACTACTGCGGCGCGGGACCTGCCGCGCGGTCAGCGCCGAGCGGACGACTCGCATCGCGATCCACGAGTGCGATCCGAGGTGCCGGAGGTACGAGCCTCGGCACTCGCGTCGATCGCCGTCGAGATGGGCGAGCAGCTCCGGCGCACCGCGGTCAGCGTGAACGTGCGCGATCGACTCGACTACTCCTGCGGCATTCTCGACGGCGAGGGTCGATTGGCGACGACCGCGCCGCATGTGCCGGTCCATCTCGGTGCGCTCGGCGCGTGCGTGCAGGCGCTGATCGCGGCGCATCCGATGCGCGGTGGCGATGTCATCGTCACCAACGACCCGGCGTTCGGCGGTTCGCATCTTCCCGATGTGACGGTGGTCATGGCGGTCGGTGTTACGGCGGTACCGGCGGGCGATCGGGACCGTCGAGAGTCTCACGGCACGCCGCCGGTCGCCTTCATCGCCGCGCGAGCGCATCACGCCGAAATCGGCGGCACGCGTCCGGGGTCGATGCCACCCTCGGCGCGCGAACTGCACGAGGAAGGCGTCGTGATTCCCCCGAGTTCGATCGGCACGGCGGACACCATCGACCTGTCACCGATCGAGAGATTGCTGCGCTCAGCGCCGTTTCCATCGCGCGCGGTCGAGGACAATCTGGCGGATCTCTCCGCAGCGGTGGCGGCGCTGCGCCGTGGTGCGGAACTGCTCCACGCGTTCATCGCCCATGACGGCGCGTCCGCGCTGCGCGCGACGCTGGACGACCTCCGCCGACGAAGTCGCGAGCGCGTGATCGATGCGATCCAACGACTGCCGCTGGAACTCGATCGCGCGATCGAGCAGCGACTCGACGATGGGTGGCTCATCCGAGTGCGAGTTGCGCGAGCGCACGATCGACTTCGCGTCGACTTCTCCGGTTCGAGCGGCATCCACCCCGGCAATCTCAACGCGCCGATCGCGGTGGTGCGCAGCGCCGTCATGTATGCGATGCGCGTGCTCGTCGAGTCGCACGAGCGACAGGACGAACGAGTGCTGCCGCTCAACGACGGTCTGCTCGAGCCGATCGATCTGATCGTGCCGCATGGATTCCTGAACCAAGGCGGCCATTCGAACGACGGTTCGTCCGCACCGCATAGTGCCACGCGCGGTTCGCACGCGACATCGAACGCGGCCGTCGCGGCCGGCAACACGGAGACCAGCCAGCGCGTCGTCGATGCGCTGCTGCTGGCACTTGGTGTGGCTGCGTGCAGCCAGGGCACAATGAACAACCTTGTGATGGGTGGACTCGACTGGTCCTTCTATGAGACGATCGCCGGCGGGATCGGCGCCACGCCGCATGCAGTGGGTGCATCTGGCTTGCACGCGCACATGACCAACACGCGCATCACCGATCCGGAGACGCTGGAACGACGCATGCCGCTTCGACTGCGCCACTTCGGTTTTCGACGCGGTTCAGGCGGCGGCTCGCACATCAACGATCCGGATTGCGCGGCGATGAGTGCCGGTGGCGATGGACTGGTGCGCGAACTCGAGTTCCTCGCGCCGGCGCAGGTCTCGTTCATCGCGCAGCGTCGCGCATCTGGTCCCGAAGGGCTCGACGGCGGCGCGGCGGGTGAACCAGGCACACAGTCGCTCATCCGTGCCGCCGGCGAGTCAGTCACGCAGTCGCTCATTCGCGCAACGCCCCTCTCCGGCATCCCGTCCCTCAATCGCGCGGATGGTCGCGTCGAACCGCTGCCGGGCCTCTTCGAACTCGATGCACTGCCGGGTGACCGGCTTCGCATCGAGACGCCTGGCGGCGGCGCATGGAAAGGGCCGCGGGCGTGATGCGCGAGTGCGCTGTTGACGACCGCGCGCTAGATGAGCTGTGAAAGCACTGAGTCGGCGAGCAGCAGACCGCGATCGGTGAGGCGAAGGCGATCGCCATCACGCTGGAGCAGTCCCTCGATGCACGCGCGATCGATCGCAGCGCGGCGAAGGGGCGCATCGCTTCCGCACGCAAGCAGTCGCTCGACCTCGTGCAGCGGCAATCCTTCGTTGCGACGCAATCCCAGCATGAACCGTTCACCACTGCGCTGCCGATCCGTCACGACCTCGGCGTGGCCGAGCGGCGAGAACGGCGCGCGATCGAGCCAGTCACCCAGCCGCGGAGCGTTTTTCCAACGCAGTCGACCCGCGTGACCACTCGCGCTCGGCCCGAGCGCCAACCAGTCGGCGTCGTTCCAATAGAGCTCGTTGTGCTGACAGCGGCGTCTCGGCCGCGCCCAATTCGAAATCTCGTACTGTTCGAAGCCCGCGTGTGCGAGTCGTTCGCGCGTGTGCTCATACATCGCCGCTTCGAGATCATCTTCGGTGGGTGTCACCTGACCCATGTCGCGTCGCTTGGTCAGCGCCGTGTTCGGTTCATAGACGAGCCCGTAGCAGGAGAGATGCGATGGCTTGAGCGCGAGTGCCTGATCGAGATCTCGCTGCCATTGATCAAGTGTCTCCCCCGGGATCGCGAAGATGAGATCGAGGTTGAGATCCGTGAGTCCTGCGGCGCGCAATCGCTCGACCGCGCGCGCTACGCTCGCAGGCTCGTGCCAGCGCTCGAGCGCTTTCAAGAGTCCGGGATCAAAGCTCTGGCAACCGATGCTGACGCGATTGACGCCGGCGTCCAAAAGTGTGCGCGCGATCTCGTCGGTGACGGTTTCGGGATTCGCTTCGACCGTCCACTCGGCGTCGTCGCGCCATCGAAAGATGTGGCGCAGACCGTCGAGCAGGCGCGCCAGCAGCGCGGGTTCCAGAAGCGTCGGCGTTCCTCCGCCGACGAAGAGCGTTTCGAGTGCGGACGCCGCGTCGTCACCTGCGCCCCGGATGTCACTCGCATCGCCCGAGTCCCCCACACCACTCAGCTCTTCCACACCTGCACCGCCCGACACGACATCAGCCCACGCGCGTGCTTCTACAAGCAGCCGATCGACATAGGCGCCCTCACGACCGCTCGTCTCGACGAAGCTGTAGAAGTCGCAGTAGTGACACTTGTGGAAGCAGAACGGCACATGCACATAAAGGCCGCGCATGCGCACGGGCCCGGCATCGCCGCGCGAAATCATCGCGTGCAGCGTGCGGGCGTCGGTTGGTTCGAAGGTGGCGAGCGCTGCTCGATCGAGCGGCATACCGGAGTGTAGAGCGGTCCGCGGTCCCGGCCGCATGCACGGGGAGCGCCGGGTTTCGTCAGAGCGGCCGCGGACTCACGCTTCGTGGGCGCGCTCGCCCGTGCGCAGGTTGGCGCGCTGCCCCGGTTCGATCCAGGAACCTCGCTCCGGAACGCGCACGAGCGTCTGGCAGTTCTTGCAGCGCACGAGCTTGCTGCGGCACTCGTCGGTCACTGCAAGGATGCGCTGACAGACGAGATTCGGACACTGAATGCGAAATGTCTGAGAGCGATCCTGCACGGTGTGTTCCTCGACACTTCGACGCGCAAACTTCACCGCTGAGTGCGTGCGATCGGCATCTTCGTGCGAACCACTCACCGCGCCTCGGTCGTAGGATGCCACCCATGCCGACTGTGCCGTCTGACTCGAGTCCTGCGACTTCGCATGCTGCCGCCCGCCACGGTTCCACCCCCTGCACCGCCGTCGTCGGCCTTCAGTGGGGCGACGAAGGCAAGGGCAAGATCGTCGACCTGCTGACGGCGCGACACGACCTCATCGTGCGATACAACGGCGGTGCCAACGCCGGTCATACCGTGCAGGTCGGCGAGGAGCGCTACCCGCTTCACCTGGTTCCAAGCGGCATTCTCTATCCGGAGAAGACCTGCGTCATCGGCAACGGCGTCGTCGTCGATCCCGAGAAGTTGCTCGATGAGATTTCGAAGCTGCGTGCGCGAGGCGTGCGCGTGGGCGACAACCTGCGCATCTCGTCGCGCGCGCATGTCGTCATGCCGTATCACAAGGTGCAGGACGCGGCGCTCGAGGAGTTCCTCGAGAATGTGGCGAAGAACGAAGAGGGCAACCTTTCGATCGGCACCACGCGACGCGGCATCGGCCCGGCCTACTCGGACAAGATTCAGCGATCGACTGCAATTCGCATGGCGGATCTGCTCGATCCGGCGCACTTGCGGCGACGCCTGCGCGTCATCTGCGGTCTGCGTTCTGCGGAGATCGAGGCGCTGGGTGTGCGCACGAAACCGCTCGATCCCGACGCGCTCGCAGAGCAGTACGCGGCCTTCGGCGAGCAGCTTCGATCGCATGTCGTCGACACGACCTACTTGCTGCACGATGCGTGGCGCGACGGTCGCTCCATCCTCTTTGAAGGCGCGAACGCGGCGCTGCTCGACATCGATCACGGTACCTATCCCTATGTGACGAGTTCCAACTGTTCGACGCTCGGCATTCCGGCAGGCACCGGTTTGCCGGGCACTTGCATCGGGCGTGTGCTCGGCATCATGAAGGCGTATTCGACGCGCGTCGGTGCCGGGCCCTTTCCGACTGAGCTGCTCGACGAAACGGGCGCGCACATTCGCGAGCGCGGGCGCGAGTACGGCACGACCACGGGACGACCGCGACGATGTGGGTGGCTTGATCTCGTGGCCGTGCGCTACAGCGCGATGATCTGCGGTGCGACCGGCATCGCGTGCACGCTCTTTGATGTGCTCTCGGGCATTGCCGAACTTCGCATCTGCACCGCGTATCGCTTCGGTTCGAAGACGAGCGATCGCTTCATTCCCGACGCGCATCTGCTTGAGGGCGCGGAGCCGGTCTATGAAACGCTGCCGGGATGGGAGCAGCCGATTCGAGAAGCGACGGATCGCTCCGCGCTGCCCGCGAATGCGCGGCGCTACCTCGATCGCGTGGAGCAGTTGACGGGACTGCCGATCGAAATGGTCGGCGTTGGTCCGGAGCGTGCTCAGACGCTTGTGGCGGTGACGACATGAGCGCCGTGCCTCGGCACGTGGCGATCATCATGGACGGCAACGGGCGCTGGGCGCAGCAGCGCGGGCTGCCGCGCATCGCCGGGCATGTCGCGGGTGCGCGGCGTGCACCGGAGATCAGCGCCGCTTGCGTACGGCTCGGCGTCGAAGCGCTCACGCTCTACTCGTTCTCGCTCGAGAATTGGAAGCGACCGCCGGAGGAAGTGGAAGCGCTCATGGTGCTCACGCGCGAGCGCCTCGTGGCGGAGCGCACGGCGCTCATCGAGAATGGTGTGCGCTTGCGGCGCCTGGGTCGACGCGAAGGTCTGCCCGGCCCGCTGCTCGAAGAACTCGACCGCACCGAGGAATTGACCGCCGGTTGCACGCGCATGACGCTCTGTCTGGCGACGAACTACGGCAGTCGCGCCGAGATCACCGACGCGATGCGCGCCATCGCTCAGCGTGTACGCGATGGTGAACTCGAGCCCGACGCCATCGACGAAGCGCTCATCAGCGCGAATCTCGCAACGGCGGGACTGCCTGATCCCGACCTGCTCATCCGCACGGCCGGCGAGATGCGCCTGAGCAACTACCTGCTCTGGCAGTTGAGCTACGCCGAGCTGCATGTCACCGACACGCTCTGGCCCGATTTCGGCGAGGCACAGCTGCGCAGCGCGTTCGATGACTTTGCACAGCGAACTCGGAAGTACGGCGGTCTCGAGGCAGAGGCGGAGTTGGCTCAGCCGAACGCACGCGCGAGCCCGAGCCCGCGTCGCAGCACCGAGAGCTGACCCTGGTGATAGCCCTCGTGCCACGCAAGGAACGGAGGCAGATCGCCGACCGTCGGTGCGTAGGCGTGCCAATCCTCTGGCGTAGCGGTCGACAGCTGTGCGGCGCTGAGTGAGCTCACCCACTTCTCAACTGCTGCGCGTGTCGTGACCATCGCCTTTCGCACTTCGGCGATCGACGGGTACTTTGACGCGTCCGATGTGGGCGTCGAACCCATGCCAAAGAGCTTGTCCCACTCAGGCGGGAGCATGCTTGTGGTGCCGCCGAACTTGCCTGCGAAGTAGTCGTCCGTACTGGCGAAATGTCCGAGGTTCCAGAGCGCGTGATTGACGCAGGGGCCGGGCTGTTCGCAGTACTTCGACTCCGGGAAGTCCTTGAGCAAGGCCTCGGTGGCACCGCGCGTGAAGCGCAGCACTTGCATGTGCATGGCGGTGGCTGAGGTGGCCGTGGTCGTGGCAGTCGTTGCAGTGGTCGAATTCGTCATCGGTTCCTCCTTTGGGGGTTGATTCGCAGTGTAGCGCACGCGTCAGGTTCCGTCGTCAGTGGAAGTCGCGTGAACGCGACATCATCGTCGATTCCGTTTCAGCGAGCCAGTGATCAAGCGATCGAAGTCGTCGCACCAGCAGATGGCACACTTCGTTGCGTCGCTCGACCTTGCCTTCGGCGAGGATCACCACCGAGTGGCGCGCATCGCGTCGATAGCGCGCATACACCTTCGGTCGCACGATCAGATTCGCCGACCCCGTCTCATCCTCAATGGTCATGAAGAGCACGCCCTTCGCGGTGGCAGGACGCTGGCGCACCAGCACGATGCCCGCGCAGCGTGCGAACGAACCAGTCGGCAATTCAGCCGCACTGCGCACGCGTCCGCAGGTCGACGCCCGCGCGTCGCGAAGTCGCGTGCGCAGGAACTCCATCGGATGTCCCTTCAGCGAGAGTCCCGACGCGCCGTAGTCCATCGAAACATCGACCGGTGGCGAGACGCGCGGCAATGGAGCGTGCGCGTGCTCCTGCCCCGCTTCGGTTTGGCGCTCGCCCTCACATCCACCTTCACAGCGATCGCGCTCCTGTCGATCGCCGCCGTTCAGGAGCGGCCACGCGAAGAGCGGCGCATCTTCGTCGCGCAGTCGACGGATCTGCCAGAGCGCTTGCTGCCGAGGCAATGCCATCGAACGGAACGCATCGGCACGCGCGAGTCGGCGCAGCGCTCCGACGCCGATGCCGCTCGTGCGCCAGAGCCCTTCGATCGAGCGGAACGGACCCTGTCGTTGCACCGATTCAACGACGCGATCGGCGTCTTCTCGCGCGAGTCCGGCCACGAGGCGCAATCCGAGGCGCAGCGCTGTGGAGACAGCCCCCTCCTGAACCGACTGCGTCGAAACGAAAGAGGTCTTGTTTTGCGACGCGATCGCCTTCGTATCGTCCGCTGATTCGAGCGTGCCGTCGCAGGCGCTCGCCACAGCTGCTGATTCGAGCGTGCAATCCCACGCGCTCGCATTCACATCGATCTCGCGCACTTCGACGCCGTGCTCCTTCGCGTCGGCGACGAGTTGCGCCGGCGCATAGAAACCCATCGGCTGACTGTTGAGCAGCGCCGCCGTGAACGATGCGGGGTGATGACACTTGAGCCACGACGAGACATAGACGAGCAGCGCGAAGCTGGCCGCGTGACTCTCCGGGAAGCCGTAGCCGGAAAAGCCCTGGATCTGCCGAAAGACCTGCTCCGCAAAGGTGCGCTCGTAACCGCGAGCGAGCATGCCGCCGATGAGCTTCTCGCCGAATGCGGCGATCTGATTGCCCATGCGCTTCCATGCGGCAACGGCGCGACGCAGCGCATCGGCTTCGCCCGGCGTGAAGCCGGCGGCGACGATGGCAAGCGACATCGCCTGCTCCTGAAAGAGCGGCACACCGAGTGTCTTGCCGAGCACGCGTCGAATCGTCTCATTCGGATAGACGATCGGCTCCTCGCCATTGCGTCGTCGCAGATAGGGATGCACCATGTTGCCGACGATCGGTCCCGGGCGCACGATCGCCACTTCGATGACCAGGTCGTAGAAGCACTTCGGCCGCAGGCGCGGCAGCATCGACATCTGGGCGCGGCTCTCGATCTGGAAGACGCCGACCGTGTCCGCTCGCGAGATCATCTCGTAGACGCGCGGATCCTCCGCAGGCACTTCGTGGAAACGAAGCGGGCGAACGCATTCGCCGGAGCGCGCGGCCGTCTGGTTCACGAGATCGATCGCCTTGCGAATGGCCGTCAACATGCCGAGCGCCAGCACATCGACCTTCATGAGACCCATCGCGTCGAGGTCGTCCTTGTCCCACTCGATGATGGTGCGCTCGGGCATGGCCGCCGCGCGCACGGGCACGAGTTCGCAGAGCGCCCCTTCCGTGATGATGAAGCCGCCGACATGCTGCGAGAGATGACGCGGGAATCCCAGCAATTCACCGGCGAGAACAAAGAGTCGGCGCAGCCGCGGATCGCGCGGATCGAGCCCGATCTGACGCACGCGCTCGTCGCGACCCGCGTCGCCGAGATCGCGATGCCACCAGTCGATTCCGTTCGCGAGCCGATCCACCGTGTCCAGACCGAAGCCGAGCACCTTGCCGACATCGCGGATGGCGCTGCGACCGCGATAGGAGATGACCTCGGCGGCGATGGCGGCGCGGTCGCGCCCGTACTTCGCATAGATGTACTGGATCACTTCTTCGCGACGCTCGTGTTCGAAGTCGACATCGATGTCGGGCGGCTCGTTGCGCTCCCGACTCATGAAGCGCTCGAAGAGCATGTCGATGCGCGCGGGATCGACGGCGGTCACGCCCAGCACGAAGCAGACGGCGCTGTTCGCCGCCGCGCCGCGTCCCTGGCAGAGAATGTCGCGCGAGCGCGCGAAGCGCACGATGTCATGCACCGTGAGGAAGTACGGCGCCACACCGAGTTCGTCGATGAGCGACAGTTCATGTTCGAGGCGCGCCAGCACATCGGGTGTGGCACCGCCGGGATATCGCTCGATCACGCCGTCGCGCACCAGTCGGCGCAGCTCGTCGATGGCGCTGGCGCCGCCGGGCACGACTTCCGATGGATAGCGGTAGCGGATCTGATCGAGTGAGAAACCGCGGCAGCGATCGGCAATCGTGCGCGAACGCGCGATCGGGCCGGATGCTCGCGTCGCGTCGCTCGTTTCGAGATCGGCAAAGAGCGACGTCATCACTTCCGGTGCGCGAAGATGACGCTCGGCGTTCGGAAAGAGTCGCCGCCCCGCCGCATCGATGGTGCAGCCGTGACGCACACAGGTGAGCACATCCTGCAACGGGCGCCGGCCGGGCACATGCATGTGCGGATCGTTGATGGCGACGAGCGGGATGCCATGCTCCTGCGAGAACCAGTGCATCTGCCGCACGCGCAGTTCACCGTCGGCTTCGCCCAGTCGCCAGACCGCAAGCGAGAGTCGATCGTCATCGAAGATGCGGCGCACGCCTGCGAGCGTGTCGAGAAACCACTGCTCCATGCACGCGAATCCGCACGGCGCGATGACGATCGCCTGAAGTCCTTCGTGCAGCGCGGGTGTTCGCTCGAAGAGCGTGTGCAACGGCAATCGAAAGAGCTCGCCCGAGCCATCGACCTGGCCTCGCAATGTTGCCGCGCCGATCTCGCGCCCGCGCGACAACAAGCGGCAGAGCCGACCATATGACGCAAGATCCGTGGGCAGCAGAATGATCTCGAAGAGTCGTCGGCGCGGGTCGACACACGCGTCATGCTCGACTTCGAAGCTCACGCGCGATCCGAGCACCAACCGCACGCCGTGATCGCGTGCCGCCACGAACGCCCGCGCGGCACCGGCGAGCGTGTTGCGGTCGGCGATGCCGATCGCGTCGTACCCAAGCTCCGCGGCGCGCGCCACGAACTCCTCGGGATGACTTGCACCTTCAAGGAACGAGAAGTTGCTCACGCATGAGAGTTCGACGAAGCGGCTCGGAGCGCGCGCATGCCTCATCGACGCGGGAACGGCAGAGCGCGGATCCGGCGGCGGCGGTCGCAACCACGGATGTTCATGGATCTTGCTCGGAGCGAACTCAGGCATCGTGGTGCCTGCTCAGAGGTTCGTGCATGTGCGTCGACGCGTGCATGGTGTGCTACGCCCACGCGCCGATCACCGACCAGCGATCAGGCCTTCGATGCAGCAGCCAGAGCCAGCGGCCATCGGCCGTCTGCACGCGCCAGCAGTCGCGCTCCTGACCGCTCGTCGCATCGCCGCACGCTTGACCGTGATCGAGCCACCACTTCGGCAAGTGACGCTCGGGACCGTCGCAGCGCAGGACGCGGCCGCCACCACCAGGCCAGCGCACTTCGAGTGGTCGTCGTGCATGCGGGGCCGCGACGCCACTTCCATCGCTCGTCTGCGCGCTCGCAGGCTCCGCCACGACTTCGGCGGCGAGCACACGCGGAAAGATCACCGTCGGGCGCAGGGCCGTCGAGATGCCGGCGGACGCGGCATCGCCGATGCGCACGGCATCGGGACCGAGCCGCGCGATCATCTGATCGATCATCTCCGCAATCTGCCGTGCTGCCTCGGCATCATCGGCACCCTCTGCATCCTCACCGCCATCGACACCGGCGTCGAGATGCCACCGCCGCTGTTCGACCGCGAGCGGCGCATCGATCAGCGAACGCAGTCGCACGCCTTCGACGCCGAAGCCCATGTTCGCGCGCTCCGCACGCGGGCGCAGCAGCGTCCACAGGTGTGCGGCACTGCGCGACGGCCGACCGAGCGGCAACGACTCCACGATCGGCAGCGCGTCAACACGGAGCAGCGTGAGTTCCAGCAGTCGCACGCCGCGACCGCGTCGGGCGAGCTTCGCGCAGAAGCGATCGAGCGACTCGCGGATCGCAAGCTCGATCGACTCGATGCGCGTGGTCGGCCCATCGAAGGGCTGCTCGATCACGATCGATCGCGCGTGCGGCAGTGGCTCGAACGGCTCCACCCGATCGCCGCGCAACGCATCGATCGCCGCAAAGAGTTCGGGACCGAAGCGATCGGCGGCACCCGTGCGCGGCAGCGCCATCGCCTCGCCGATGCGTCGCACATTGACTTCGCGCAGCGCCTCGAGCGTGTCGGGCGAGAGTCGCAGTGTGCGAAGCGGCAGTTCCGCGAGCGTCTCCGCAGCACGGCGCGGATCATGATCGAGCACGCGACAAGGCCAGACGGTGCTGGCCACGAGCGCGGCGCGCTGCGTCGATGCGATCGCCACCTGCGCGTGCACGCCACGACGGTGCAGATCACGCAACACGCGCGCCGCGAGCGTGGGCTCACCGCCGTGCACGCGTTCGCAGCCCGTCACATCGATGACCATGAAGGGCGTCACGCCGTCGATCGCCGTCTCTGCCGCGGCGCTCGTGTCGCGCGACGCGCCGAGCGGCATGACCATCGGCGCGTATCGTGTGCACCATCGCGCCAATCGACGCAGTGCCCGCGCGTCGGCCTCGGGCGTCCATTCGAGCTCGATCGCGTGCAAACCACAGAGCGCCTTCGCCTGCGCGAGCGGCATGCCGACCCGCGCGCCCGCGGTGTGTGCATGCGGGCATGTGGCGACGACTTCATTCGCGCCGCGCCGCTCACGATGGATGAGCAGCGGCGCATCTCGCGGACCATCGCCGAGATTTGGCGTCGCGTCCGATTCACGCTTGTCGTGTCCGCGATCACGGGTGACGGCGGTATCGGCGCGCGTTCGTCGCCGCCGCGCCAGATCACTCGGCCACCAGGGCAACGCAATCGCAAGCCAACGATGCGTGACTTCGTGCATCGGAATCGCGGCGGCATCGGTGCGCGGTGCAATCACAGGGCGCCTCCGGTGCGCTGCTTGCTTCGCAGCAGATGAACATACCAGGCGCGTTCCGGCATCGACGCGTCATCCATGCGCGGCGTGACGAGCCAGCGCGTGAGCGCCACCGAACGCGCGTTGCGTTCGCGATCGAGTCGCGCCAGCAGCACCAGCGATGTGCCCTGTGCAGCCAGTTGCACACGACGCGACAGTGCCGCATCGAATCCGGCACCATCGCCGATGACGGCGCAGATGCCGGGGCAGCGCGCCGCCTGTTCGATGGCCCACGCGCGCTCCTGCGGTGTGGCGGCGTCGATGAAGAGCGAGCGAGCGAGCAGCGTCGCGTCTGGCACCGAGCGGCGACCGTTGATCACACCGCGCATGCCGCGCATGAGTGCGTGTGGATGCGGATGGCAGACGCGACCGACCCAGGCGATGCGGCGATGCCGATCCCGCGCGTTCGCCGTGTTCATCGCGCCCGTGTTGTCGACCGCAGCCGCTGCATCCGCTGCATCATGATCGAGTGCGCGCCACGCCAGCTCGATGAAGGCGCCCATCGGCGGCAGGCGCAGTGTTGCGCGATCACCCATCGAGAACCATTCGTGCACGCCGCGTCGTGCGAGTCCACCGCCAAGCGTGCGATCGAAGTCGGACCAACCCGTCGGCACGAGCTCATGCGCCGGCGGCGCGTGCCCCGAGAGTTGGATCATCTGTTCGCGAAGGCGCTCGCACAGATGTTCTCGATCCGATCCGCGTGCATGTTCACGCGGATGGCTTTGCCGATGTTCATCTCCGCTCGCGGGCGATGCCCGGTGCGCGTGAATGCTCTGAACCACGCTATTTCCGGCAGAAATCGGCTGCAGAAGCGTGTGCATGGTGGCGCCACGAGCTTGCGTGTTCGGGCGCTGTTAGGGTACTCTTCGCCATCGCCCAGTCAAGCATTTCTCTTCGACTTGAACATCGTGGATCGTTCGGCCCCCGCTGCACTCTGTGATCCTTCGCTTCGCGACAACCACTCAGCGATGCCGTCACCTTGTGCCGACCAGCAGATCGATCGCGAGTCGTCGATGACGAAGGAAGAAGTAGCACCCGTAAATGGCTGTCGATGACACGAGCGCCACTCCGATCCACGATCCCGTGAACATCGCAGTGGTCGTCGTACCACCCGGGAAGACGAGCAGAAGCGCCCATGCGAACACGGAGAAACCAACATTGAGAAACAGCCACCACAGATAGGAGATGAACCACCGATCGATGCGATCGAATGAACGCATCCCCGCGATCTCAACAAGCAGCGCATCGGCCTCGAGCGAACATCCACACTCCGGGCATGCACCCTCACTCGCCCGACACGGAAAGAAGCAGCGCGGACAGGCGCGTTGATGCTCATCGACGAGACCTCTCCACCGGGATCGGATGCGATGAACCGTCAATGCAGCCGAGAGGGACACAGTCATGCTCACTGACACGGCGAGCGTGACGCCCAACGCGATCAGAGCGGAGTACCACGGTCGGGCGAACCCGCCGAATACCGGCGCGCTCACCCAGATCGAGAGCGCGAGGCCCAATGCCGCTCCCAGCGCCAGTGTGCGCACAGCCGTGCGCCGAAGAGATGGGAGTCGCCTAAGTCCCTGCGCCGCCTCGACAGTCATAACGATTGCGGCTCCAGACACGCGGGCGATTCGTTGCGCGGGGAGTTCACGAACGCGCTCACAGAGAACGCGCGCAGCGTGTCATCGGGCGCTGGCGCGATCCACTCGGCGAGTTCTTCGTCGTTCTCTGGGCCGGACCACGCGGAGTCGAGCCACTGCGTCCATCGCTCAGGGCGCAGGATCACCGGCATGCGATCGTGAATCGTGCGCAGCAGCGCATTCGGTGCCGTTGTGAGGATCGTGAAGCTCTCGAGTTCGTCGCGCCAGGACTCCCAGAGTCCCGCGAGCGCCAGCAACGGCGCGCTCTCGGAGGCGGCGCAGATCGCCATCGGTTGCTTCACGGCGCCGGACTTCTTCCACTCATAGAAGTGGGTGGCCGGAACGAGACATCGGCGCCGGCGCCATGCGGTGCGGAACGACGGCTTGCTCGCTGCCGTCTCCGCCCGTGCATTGATCAGACGGTTGCCGATCGACGGATCATCGGCCCACGACGGCACGAGTCCCCATCGCATGAACGAGGCGATGCGCCGCGCCGGCGTCACCATGCGAATCACCGGCGCGAACTGCGTCGGCGCCATGTTGTAGCGCGGCAGGCTCGGCTCATGCGCCGCCTCGGCGGGACCCGCGGCGCGATCGAGTCCGGTCGACTGCCACACCGCATCGAATGTCTCCGCGATCAACTCGGCACTGGCGGTGATGGCGAAGCGTCCGCACATGATCAGCACACCAGATCGCGCGTGATCGACTCGACATCGGGACAGCCCGCGAGCGCCATGGCGATGTCGACTTCGTGGCGCAGCAGCTCAAGTACGCGACGCACTCCCGGCTCGCCCGCCGTCGCGAGCCCCCAGAGGATCGGACGTCCGATCAAGACAGCGTCGGCGCCGAGTGCGAGCGCGCGCACCACATCGACGCCGCGACGAATGCCGCCGTCGACGAGCACCGCCGCGCGACCGTCCACGGCGTCGGCCACCGACGGCAGACTCTCGGCCGTGGGCGGCGCACCATCGAGTTGACGACCACCATGGTTGCTCACGATGACGCCGCGCGCGCCGGAGTCGATCGCGCGAAGTGCATCATCACCTCGACAGACGCCCTTCACGAGTACCGGCAAGTCGGTCCACTTGCAGAGCGCTTCGAGATCCTTCCATGAGAGCGCGTCATCGATGGTCCAACCGAGACTCTCGCCCATGCCGCGCCCCGTGTGCCCGCTCGGCACACCAGGTCGCACGAGATTCTCGATGCACATGCCTTCGGGCACGCGGAACGCATTCGTGATGTCGCGTTCGCGCACGCCCCAGACCGGCGTGTCGACGGTGAGCACGAACCCACGACAGCCGGCGCGCTCGCAGCGTGCGACGAGCTCGCGCGTGAAGCCGCGATCCTTCGACACATAGATCTGCATGAGCACCGGTGCGCTCGGCTCGGATCGGGCCGATTCATCGCTGCGCGCGTCCTGCGCGGCCGCGCCATGAGCGTCCAGTGCCGCGTCGCAGACATCTTCAACCGTGCGCGTCGCCAGGCTGCTCAGCACCATCGGTGTGCCGGTCGCCGCCGCCGCGCGCGCCGTGTCGCATTCGCCCTCCGGCGAACACATGCGTTGCATCGCAGTGGGTGCGATCCACACCGGCGAGGTCGATGCAATGCCGAGCACCGTTGTCGCCGTGTTGCGCTGCGAGACATCGACGAGCACGCGATGAAGGATGCGAAGCCGCGCCCACGCTGCTTCGTTCTCGCGGAGTGTGACTTCGTCCCACGCGCCGCTGCGGAAGTAGTCCCACGCACTCCGTTCCAGACGACCGGCGGCGGCCTGCTCGAATGCGCGAAGATTCACGCACGACGCGAGATCGATGTTCCGGAGCTCACTCGTGTTCGCGCTCACGCACCAATCGTACTCGCCGAGCGTCCACGGTCCGCCGCGAGTCGATCACGCCAGAGCAGCAGCGCTGCAAGTGGAACCCACGCGAAGAGCCACGGCCACTGCGTGCGCCATGGTGGCATCGGCGGCGCGACTTCGATCTCGAAGGCGAGTGACGGCCATGGGCCCTCGGGTGCGATCGTCACTTCGATCCTTACATCGATCGACCAGCGCCCGGCGCGAGGTAGATCCAGGAGCGCGGAGCGAAGCAGACGATTGCCTTGATGCGCCGGCTGTGCCTGAGTCGATCGCTCGATTCCGGACTCGACATGAACAGCACGCACGATCACTTCGACCGACTGCTCCGACGTCGGTTGTGGCGTGAGCAGCACACTCACATCGACGGGACCGACGCGCGGAAGCATCGGCGCCACGAACGCCGTGGCGCGGGCGGTGCCCGACTGGCGCGAGTCGGCCGTCACGCCACCGTCCGCGTGCGCGACGCCGGCGCACGCCAATCCGGTGATGCACGCGAAGGCACACGCTCTGCGCCAGCCCACGCGAGTGAGTGCGCGGGCTGCGCGCTTGCATCGGTCCCGGCCCGATCGCAGCTCTCTCGTCATGGCGCAACTCCCCAACCGAAGGTGCCGCGCATGTCCATCGGCTGAAAGAAGACCCACGCCGCCGCCGTCCACAGCGCGATGATCACGAGCGCACCGGGCAGCCACGCGATGATGCGCGACTTCGGCTCGTGCCACTGCAACCGTCGCGCGAGTGTCCAGAGCGAGAGTGCCGTCCCGAGTGAGAGCGTCAACAGATTCGCGGGCAGAAGCCAGGTCGGAGCCAGCGAGCAGCATGCGTCCGTCCACGCCGGTTCGATTGAGATGACTCCAAGCTCGTTCGCCGCGCGAGTGATGACGGGACCCGCGGTGCGCCAGCTCGTGACCAAGTGGAACGCGAAGTGAACGAGCCACACCGCGGCGCCGAGCGGTGCGGTTGCCAGCGCGATCGATGTGAACACCGACGCAACCCGCTCGCCGAGAGACTGCGAGCCCGTGCGCGTCACCATCGCGGCAAGCACCACCAGCACGACCGGCGCGACCAACATCGCCAGAACAACAAGCGCCGAGCCGCTCCAACTCGACCAGTGCATCGCCTCGCTCACGCGCGCCATGCCGTCGAGCACCGGTCCGGTCATTCCCGCAGCGTTCGCGATCGCGCCAGCACTCAGCACGAGCACGAGTGCAGCGACATCGGGCCGATTCGAGAGTCGCCCGAGACTGGATCGCCACGCATCGGAACGCAGCTCGGCGCCGGGTGCGTGACTGAGGATGCCGACATTCTCATGCGGGCATGCGTCGACGCAGTCAAGACAGAAGGTGCAATCCAGGTTTCCTTGCTTGCGCGGCACGAAGAGTTCGAGCTCGCACCCATTGCGCGCCTCGTTGCCGCGAATGCAGTCGTGTGTGGTGCATGTCGCGCACACCGTCTCATCACGGACAGCGACCGTCAGTGGCGACAGCGAGCTCTGCACGAAGTGGAACTGACCGAGCGGGCAGACCCACTTGCAGAACGCTCCGCCCGATGCAAACGCATCGACGATGAATGCCGCCATGAAGTACGCGACGATGACCCACGCCGTTGCTGCGGGACTTGCCCAGAGATCGAAGGCCTCGTAGATGACGAGCCAGATGACGATGAGCACGACGGCCGTCCACTTGTTGCGCAGTGCGCGAGGCCAGCGCGACCGCGCGGTACTCGCGGACGCACGCCGCATCGCGGCGGGCAGCGCTCCCAGCATCGTGCCCACCACGACATCGCCGATGGAGCCAGGACGCCCTCGCACAGCTTGCCTCCACCGCTGCCATCGTTGCGCCATCATCCGCGGCAGCACGAACGGGCATGTCATGCACAGGAAGTTGCCGCCGATGAGCAGCAGTAGTACGGCGGCTCCGCGCCAATGCGTCCACGGCAGTGTGCCGGCCATGTTCATCGGCGCTTCCCTGGGGCCAAGCAATCCATCGATCACGATGCTCGCCGCCGTCACGAGCATCGCTATGCGCAGTCCCAGGCGAGCGCCGCGACTCTTCAGGATCGCTCCGACGAGCGGCACGCGCAGCAGGTCGAATCGACTGCGCGCAGCTCGCTCGCGTCTCCCCCCATGCGCGTTCAACTGCGGCAGCGAGATCGCCGCAGTCGCACTGCGCGTCCGCGCCGCATCCTGCTCGCGCCACGATCGTGGGCGCATCGCACCCACAAGCAGCACCGCCGCCGGCACGAGATACGCGATCGACCCCGGCACCCACATGATGGCGCCCGCGGCCGCCTGATCTCGCAGCGCATCGATGCCGAGCGCGGGCGCGGTCGCGGTGTAGGTCGGATAGATCACGGACGGCGCGAACGCGAAGATCGCCGCAAAAACAGTGTTCACAATGTCCGCGACGAGCAGATATGGCACGAGCGCCCACTTGGGCCACCACGCTCGGCTCGGTGCTGGTTGCACGACGGGCCACCAGAACATGACGGCGCTCGCAAAGAGGCACGCATGCTCGACGCGATGCCAGAACGGGTCGCGCAGCGCCAGTTCATAGAGCATCGGCACATGCCACGCGATGAGCACGATCGTGAAGAGGCTCCACGCAACGATCGGGTGCACGAGACGGCGACCGGCGCGCCGAATCTCAGCCGACGCAATGAACGGACCGCACCAGTCGCGTCGCACAACCGCGGGCAAGCCGCGCAGCAGCGGCAACAACGGTTCGCCCAAGAGAAGGAGCGGCGCGGCGACCATCGTGAGCAGCATGTGCTGACCCATGTGCGCTGACAGCAGCAACGGCGCGAATGACTCGAGCGGTGACGCGAGCGCCAACCAGATCGCGAGCAATCCGCCGAGGTAGCACACCACGCGCCTGGGCGTGCAACCGCGCCTCAGTTGCAGACGACCACGGCCGCTCGCTCGGACGGCGCGATCATGCGTGCCGAGCGTCGTCGAGCGAGCGTCGCCGTCTCCAACGGCGGAGCGGGCTCGCTCGATCGCGCCTCGCAGATAGACGCACGCAACAGCCACGAGCGTGGCGGCAAGCCACGGTTCAAAGGTCCACGATTGGAGGATCTGATCGCGCACTCAAATGGCTCTTCGTCGACTCGCGCGCCGGCGCTCAGTAGAAACCACGCGCCGGCGCTCAGCGGAAGCCGCGCGCCGGCTCGGGCACCGACGGCGACGCTTCCGGTGGTTGATCACGACCGCTCGAACGCTCGAGCGCCCCCGGGATGGAACTCGTCGGCACATGGTCGGGGCGCAGCGTCGAAAGGAATGCCACGATCGCCTCGGTCTGCGCACTCGAGAGCGCCTTGCCGTACGCCGGCATGTTGCCGCCGCCCTGCTGGATCTGGCGCACCAATTGATCCCACGAGAGACGCGTCGCGACACGATCGAGCGCTGGACCGCGCTCGCCGCCTTCGCCACCGAGCGCGTGGCAATTGCGGCACTGCGCGAATTGCACCATCACTGCGCCCTGCAGTTCAAGCGGCGTTCGTCCTTCCACGAACTCGATCGGCACCGGCGAACTCGTCCACGCGTCCATCTTCGGCGACCAGGGACTGGAGATGCCGAGCCACGAGAGCGTTGCAAGTCCCGTCACGACGACGACGAAGAGCACCACGACCAGCGGCCGTCGAGAAGGCGCACGCTCGCCCTTGGACGCGATCAACGGGAAGAGCAGCAGTGCCAGCAGCAGTACCGGCGGACCGATGATGAGCAGTGGTGTTTCAATCTCGGGCGGCAGCAGCGCCAGCGCGGCGAAGATCCAGAGGAAGAAGAAGTCGGGCCTCGGGTTCGTATCGATGATCGTCGGATCGGGCACGCCGCCCGGACCGAATGGACCGAACCACGCGGCGAGTCCAAGCATGATCAGCAGCGCGGCACCGCAGAAGACCATGTCGCGCTGCGCCGCATCGGGGAAGAACGGCACACCCGTCTTGTGCACGCGCGCTTCGTACGCAGGCTTGTAGGTTGCGGGATCGACGGCCTCGCCAGGCTTCGGCATCTCGCTGATTCCGTGGCGCAGAATCAACATCATGTGCAGGCCGACGAGCACGAGCGTCAAACCCGGCAGCACGAAGACATGCAGCGAGAAGAAACGCGACAGCGTGGCGCCGCCGATGATCGGCCCACCGAGCATGATCGCGCGCAGTTCGTTGCCGATCACTGGCACGCGATCGACGATCGCGGCACCGATGCCGAGTCCCCAGTACGCATCCTGATCCCATCGCATCACCTGCCCGGTGAACGCAAGCGCCAGTGTGCACACCATCAAGAGCACGCCGACCATCCAGGTCAACTCACGCGGATACTTGTACGAGCCGTGCAGAAACACCTGTGACATATGCACAAGCATCATCAGCACCATCGCGTTGCTCGACCAGCCGTGTATGGCGCGGACCATCCAGCCGAGCGGCACGCTCTCGTCGATGTAGCGCAGACTCTCGTACGCCTCCGCCGCGCTCGGCACATAGAGCGTGGCGAGCAGGATGCCCGTCACGATCTGCAGCACGAAGAACATGAGCGTGGCGCTGCCGAAGACATACCACCACTTCGCGCTGCGCGGCACACGATGCGTCATCACCGGCGCGATGAGCGCGGACACGCCCGATCGATCCTCGAACCAGTCGCGCAGGCGCCGAAGCACGCCCATTCAGGTGCCCTCCTGAAGACCGGGCAGTCGGCCCGCTTCGATCTCGAGTCGGCCAGCGGTGATGCGCCACTCGTATGGGAAGAGTCCGCGCGGTGGAGGCCCACTCGCGCGCGATCCATCCTCGTAGTAGACGCCACCGTGACACGGGCACATGAAGAGCTTGCTCTGCTCGAACCATCGCACCGGGCATCCGAGATGCGCGCAGTTGACGGCGAAGATCTGGAACTTTCCTTCGCCGAGACTGCGCACCCAGCACGCGGTCACGGCCGCCTGACCATCGGTCGGCGAGACGCGTGGATTGGTGAAGCTCGCGAGTCGTGTCGTTCCATCAGGGAACTCGGAGGTCGGACCGAGATCGGTCCACGCGTTCGGATTCATGCGCCGTGCGGGTGCGAAGAGCGAGCCGACGATCGGCAGCGCCGCGAGCACGCCGCCGACACCCATGAGCGCGGAACCGATACCGAAGAGAAAGCCGCGTCGATCACTGCCGCCGTTCGTGCGGGCACCAGATTCTGCCACCGGCGCACCGTGGTCACCCACGGCGCTGGCGCCGTTGATCCGCAGCTCGGCTGGTTGACCGGGCTGTAAAGGCTGCGGCGGCGTTCCCCCACTCGGCTCGCGCCCGTCGCAGCATGGACGCCGATGCGGTGATTCATTCATGGTCGTGCTCCGCGCTCAATGGACTTCGGTGGCCAATCGGCGCTCCGGCGCTGCGCCAGCCACGCGACGATGTCGTCGACTTCCTGCGCCGTCAATCGCGCCGACGCATCGCGTCCTGGGAACGGTCCCTCCGCGCCAGGCATGCCGAGATCGGGACGACCGAAGATGATCGTGCTGCGAAGCGATTGATCGCTCACAAGCTGCAGATAGAAGGCGTTGCTGGCGTTGCCGTTGCTGTGGCAGGAGACGCACGAGCGATCGAAGGCGATCTTGCCGCGTTCGGTGCTGCCGCGCGTCGACGGCGCGGCGAACGGGATGGTCGACGCCTTCGCGCTCGCATCGCCCCACGCTCGGCGCATGCCGGAGATGATCGCGTCGATCTCGACCTCGGCGAGCGCGCCGCCTGCACTGCGAGCGAAGCCTGGCATGAGCGTTCCGGGCGCCGAGCCGCCACCGATCACGCGCTTGAGCTCTGCGTCGCTCACACTCGCAAGATAGACAGCATCGCGCATGGGCCGCGCGGGACCGTGCGATCCATCGGCGCCGTGGCAGCCGGCGCAGTTCGTGCTCCATAATCGCGCAAAACCCTCAGGTGAGTCGATCGATGGAGGCGCGGTCGACTTCCAGGTGAGGGGCAGGCGCTCATCGCAGCCGCTCGTCAGCAGCATCGTGACTGCTGCAACAGCGAGCGCTGCGCGCGCCGTTCGGCTCGTTCTCATCGCGCGTCCCCCTGCTTGCTTCGCGCGTGCGTCGCTTCGAGTCCGAGTCGATCGCGCAGCGGCATGAACTGCATCGTCGGCACGCGATTGAAGCGCGAGATCACAAAGCCTGCAGTGACGCCGAACGCAAACTGACTGGCGATGAACCACGGCCAACTGATGAACTCTTCGAGTGCCGGATTGACGATGCCGATCGACGCCCAGATGAGTCCCGTCCAGAGCACTGGCGCCACGAGCCCGCCGAAGAGAACGGGGCGCTTCGGCATCATCGGCAGCGCCACGGTGTAGAGCAGTCCCACGCAGATGCTGCCGATGACGTGAATCACCGCCGCCGTCAGCAGCCAGCCCGCATTGAGTGAACGAAGCACTTCGCTCGGCTCGTTCTCGATGCCCGGCAAGAGCACGCCTGTCAGCAAGTTGATCGGAAGCCAGAGGCTGCCTTCGATGAGCACGCCCCACGAGCATGCAACGAGCGCCATCGCCGCGCCGCCGGCAAGTCCGCCCCAGATGCCGACGCGATAGGGATGGATCTCGAGCGGCAGCGATGGTCGACGCGGACCCTCGATGACTTCGCGCAGTGCTGCGCGTTCGGGATCGCTGCTGAGCGCCGCGTGTGCAGCGAGCGATGGCTGCGCTGCGCGCGCCGTCGAGGAGCTCGCTGCAGCATCACCCGCGTGCTCGGGGATCGCTTCGAGTCGCTCCTCCGGGAAGACATGACGGAACCACGCGACCGCGCCGCCGAGCGCAAGCACCACGCCCACGATCGTGACTGCCCAGTTGGTCACGAGTCCCGCGAACATGAGCGTGACACCTGCCGCCGCCACCATCGGCGCGCCGGTCGGCTCGGGAATGGCACTGCTGTACGGAACCTCCGTGCCGGCTTGCTTGCCATGCAGGGCAGGCTCGCCAGCTTTGGCATGCGCACCATGCTCGTGATGCTCGCTCACGCAGCACCTCCCGGAGGTTGCCGCCCGATCACATAGACGGTCATGAAGACGAAGATCCACACGACATCGACGAAGTGCCAGTACCAGCTCAGCAGATCGACTCGACCGTGATCGCGCGCCGGATGCAGGTGTCCTGTGAGCGACAGCACCAGCGTGAGCGAAAGCAGCAGCAGACCCACGGTCACATGGAACGCATGAAATCCGACGAGTGAATAGAAGGTGGTGCCAAAGAGGTTGGTCGCGATCGTGAGATCGTGATCGCCGATCAGACCGGCCCACTCCACGCCCGTGCCGTAGAGGAAGTACGCGCCGAGCAGAATCGTCGCCAGCATCCACACTCGAAAGAGTCCGACCGCGCCGCGCCGCAGCGCATGCAGCGCGATCACGACGGTCACGCTCGAACTGATCAGCGCCACGCTGTTGACGATCACCGGCGGAAGTTCGAGCACCTGCCACGGCGTCGGCCCGCTTCGATCTCGTCCCACATAGAAGAGGTACGCCACGATGAACGCGCAGAAGAACGCGCTCTCCGTGAAGATGAGGCAGATCATGCCGACGCGTCCGCGCGCCGGAAGGTAGTTCTGCATCGGCGCACGCAATGCACCGTGACTGCCGCCTGCGCCGTGTGCGCCGATCGACCCGCCGTCGTCGTTGAGATTCGCCGCGGCGCTACTCATAGTGTTCGTCCGGATCTTCCGGGTGCTTGCGATCCCAGAGCGGTCGCCGACTCGTGCACACGGGAATCGTGTGGAAGTTCCACTCCGGCGGCGGACTTGTGGTCGCCCACTCAAGCGTCCACGCATCCCACGGATCGTCGCCGCACGGTTTGCCGCGCAGCAGCGTGCGCACCATGTTCCACACCAGGATCAGCACGCCGAGAATCTGCAGCGGCACACCCATCGTCGAGATGAGATTCCAGATCTCCCAGCCGCGATCGGCCTGATAGGTGTAGATGCGGCGCGGCATTCCGAGCATGCCTGAGATGTGCATCGGGAAGAAGGTCAGCGTGAATCCGATGAGGAAGATCCAGAAGGTCCAGCGACCGAGTCGTTCGTCGAGTTTCTTGCCGAAGGCCTTCGGGAACCAGAAGAAGATGGCACCGAAGATGCCGAAGAGCGTGCCGCCGATCAACACATAGTGGAAGTGACCGACGACGAAGTAGCTGTCGGAGAGCTGCCAGTCGAAGGGCACGACCGCAAGCATGATGCCGGTGAGTCCGCCGAAGACGAAGAGCGCCAGGAAGCCCGTCGCGAAGAGCATCGGCACATCGAATCGAATACGTCCGCCCCACATGGTGCCGAGCCAATTGAAGATCTTGATGCCCGTCGGCACCGAGATCAGGAACGTCGACGCGGCGAAGAGCGCATTGAGGAACGGACTCAGTCCCACCACGAACATGTGGTGCGCCCAGACGCCGAGCGAGATGAAGCAGATCGCCACCGTCGCCGCCACCATGAGCGGATAGCCGAAGATCACCTTGCGGCTGAACACCGGAATGATCTCGCTGATGAAGCCGAAGGCCGGCAGAATCAGGATGTAGACCTCGGGGTGCCCGAAGAACCAGAAGAGGTGCTGCCACAGCAGCGCGGATCCCGCCTGCTGCGGGTTGAAGAAGTGCGCGCCCATCGAGCGATCGAAGAGCAGCATGGCCTGCGCCGCCGTGAGCACCGGCATGACGGCGAGAATGAGAATCGCGACGACGATCATCATCCACACGAAGAGCGGCATGCGCATGAGCGTCATGCCCGGGCATCGCATCGAGAAGATCGTGGCGACGAGGTTCACCGCCGTCGTCATGCTGCCGAAGCCGCTGACCATGATGCCGAGGATCCAGTAGTCGGTCGCATTGCCGCGACTGAATGTGCGCGATGTGAGCGGCGCGTACATGAACCATCCGGCGTCGGGTGTGCTGCCCGCTCCGTAGAGTCCGGCCGAGCCCACATAGCTGTAGTAGAGAAGCAGTCCGCCGAAGATGAAGAGCCAGAAGCCAAACGAGTTGAGGCGCGGAAACGCCATGTCTCGCGCGCCGATCATGAGCGGCACGAGATAGTTCGCGAAGCCGAGCAGCACGGGCATGCCGACGAGGAACACCATGGTGGTGCCGTGCATCGTGAAGAGACGGTTGAAGGTGTCCGGCGTCAGGAAGTCGTTGACGGGCTGGATCAACTGCAGCCGCATGAGCGTCGCCTGGATGCCGGCGATGACGAAGAAGACCAGTCCCGAGCCGACATACATGATGCCCAGTCGCTTGTGATCGACGGTGATCGTCCACTCGTGCAGGCGCGCCATCACGCCGGGCGAACCGCTGCGCGCGGGGACGGGCTCTTCATGTGGTGAGGCGAGTGTGGACATCGGGCGGAGGTGTGCGAGCGAGTGCGATGGGCCGTGTGAGTGTGCTGTGTGCGGGAGCGTCGGCGGAGAGGTGCGCGGGACTACTTCAGCGTCATCAGGTAGTCGGTGACGAGATCGAGTTCGCGATCATCGAGCTTGAGCGATGGCATGTTGCAACCGATCTTGAGCTTCTGCGGGTCGGCGATCCACGCACGGAGATTCGTGCGCGTGAGCGGGACGACGCCTGCGCCGATCGTCTCGCGACTGGCGAGATGCGTGAGGTTCGGACCGAACATGCCCGCGCTCAGACCATCGATCGCATGACAGTTGAGACACGCAAGAGCGGCGAAGATCTTGCGCCCGGCGTCCACACTCTCGTCGACGACGGCCGGCGTCGCTTGATGTTCGAGCCATGCGCGAAAGTCTTCCGGCGGAACTGCTGTGACGCGCAGCAACATGCCCGCATGTTGCGTGCCGCAGTATTCGGCGCATTGACCGAGATAGAGCCCGGGCCGACGCGCTTCGAACCAGGTCACGTTCGTCCGCGCCGGCACGCAATCGGTCTTGCCGGCCAGGCGCGGCACCCACCAACTGTGCACCACATCCGCCGACTCGAGTTCGAGCCACACCGGACGACCGACCGGCACGACGAGTTCGTTTGCGACGACGACCTCGCGACCATCGCCGAGCTCATCGGCGAAGCGATACTCCCACCACCACTGGTGGCCGATTACCTGCACATGGAGCGCGCCCTCCGGTGGCTCCGTGAGCTGCACTTCCCGGATCGTGCGGATCGTGACGAGTCCCAGGACGAAGACGATGAGCAGCGGCACGATGGTCCACGCCAGTTCGATCGGATTCGATCCGTAGAGCTGCGGCGGATCGTCGTTCGCGAGCGCGCTGGCATCACCGCCACCGTCGCGCCCCGGCGCCCTCTCGTCGGTGGTGCGACGCCGGCGAAAGCGAAGCACTGCGATCACGAGCAGACCTTCGACGATCACAAAGATCACGGCGCAGATGCCGAGCACGAGCCACGCCAAATGTCGAATCGACTCCGACGGAGGTGAGTCCGCGCCGAAGATGCCGGTGACTCCCGCACCGCTCGTTGGCGGAGAACCGAGTGCGCCGGGCACGCAGACGATCTGGTTGACACTTGGTGCCGAGCGTTCGCCGGTGCCGGCCCTCATCATGCCCGCCATGCCCGTCATGCCTGCCATGCCCATCATGACGGCGACAAATGGCGCGAGCACTGCCACGGCGACGAGCGCGAACGCGACGGCGCGGCCCCGCTGAGCGATGGGTGCGAATCTTCGTCTCACGCGTGGTTCACGCATCCGACGGCGGCGGCCTCCTTGACGCCGCGCGAAGTGTAACAACGCGAGCGGTGGCGCGCCGACCTGCGTTCGCTCGCTCGCGTTCGCGCAGCACCATGCGAGCACCCGCCGGTTCGCACAGCGCGATCTGTTCGCGCGATCGCTGCGCACTCGTCAAATGCCGGTGACAGGAATTGAACCTGCACTCCCTTGCGGGAAACGGATTTTGAATCCGTCGCGTCTGCCAGTTCCGCCACACCGGCCATGCTCGCGGAGTGTCGCCGACTCGTTGACGAATCGCAAGAAGGAACCGCATCGAGCAACGAGTCGGGGCCGGCGCGCGACTCGCGCCCTTTGTCGCTGCACGAAAGAAAGCGGGGTCGCGATCTCGGAAGATCGCGACCCCGCGCTGGTACCCACAACTCTCGGGATGCCGATCGCGTCCCGTGTGCTCAGCTCCAGTTGCCGAGCAGAATGGCAAGATCGGCGCCGTTCACGACGCCGTCACTGTTCAAGTCCGCGCAGGTGCCCGTCGACGGGCCCCACTGACCCAGCACCATCGCCAGGTCTGCGCCGTTCACCACACCGTCGCCGTTCAGATCAGGCGAGCACGACGGCGGACATGGCTCCGGTTCTTCAAGATGCAGAATCGCATCACAGCAGATCGCAAGGTTCGCATTGTGGATGCTCACGGGAACATCGAGCGTCCAGTTCGCGCCGGGCGGAGACGTGAAGGTCAACTTCACAGGACCCACCACCGTCTGGCCTGGTGAGGTCAGCGGGAAGACGTTCTTCACCGTCGGCATGAAGTTGTACGGCG
>Ga0163153_10000075_pt1 | contig 155293 bp, 128 predicted proteins | sample OliLakLV19MP6IB1_FD_148629 | JGI IMG/M metagenome (GOLD analysis project Ga0163153, IMG submission 148629) | Freshwater microbial mat bacterial communities from Lake Vanda, McMurdo Dry Valleys, Antarctica - Oligotrophic Lake LV.19.MP6.IB-1 | ecosystem: Environmental > Aquatic > Freshwater >... | reverse complement strand
GACTTTCCCTTCGAGCAACATGTGACGCAGACCTCCCTTGGAATGATTCTTCCGCTTACCGGCTTGCCGGGGATTACCGCGGGAGCCGGTCCGGCCCGGGGAGGGACGGCGGCGTACCCGCAACCCGGTAGGATTGCCGCACGGGACGGTCCGATGTCAACCGAGGGGCAACGGCGGGTCCTACTTGGGACATCGGCTCGGATAGGCCGGACAACGGCAGGGGGTGCGCTTCAAGGGGCGGGGCTTCGACCCAGCAGGGGCCGCGTTTCTACCGTCGTCTGAGTTCCATCTCCACCTCCGCATAAATCGTCCGTCGTGGTCCGAGCGCCACGAAGTGGACACGCCGCTTCGCGGCGTCGACGGAGTAGACGATGCGGAAGCCCCCGACGCGGTAGCTGAAGAGCCCGCCGAGCTCCTCTTGAAGGGCTTTGCCGAGGGTGGGTTCGGAGGCGATGGCCTGCAGCGACTCCCGCACGCTGCGTTTTCGAGCTGGCGGGAGGTGACGGATCAGCGTTCGCGTCTCCGCGTCCATGTCGAGCTGGAACGGCACGTCACGTTTCGCCGAACACCTCTTCGAACGTGTAGCGCCGCCCGCCGCGGCGAAGCCGCTGGACGCCTCGTTTGATCTCGCGAAGCAGCTCGGCGTCCGCCTTGATCGCGCGCGTCTCCTTCCAGGACTCGTAGAGCTCGGCAGGGATGAGCGCCGCTGCCGGGCGGCCATTCTTCGTGATCACGAACTCGTCTTCGCGCTCGATGACTCTCTCGACGATTTGGTTGAGCTTCATCTTCGCTTCGGACAGGGGAAGCGTCTTCTCCATCGTGGACTCCTTTTAAGGTAGACCCATATAGGAGTCTGACTATTCAGGCGAGCATCACGAGCGGTAGCTGTGCTCGCGCTACGCCGGGCTCGCGCCGGCCGGCTTTGCCTGGGCGTGGAACCAGCGCACGGTGGCGATCTCGTCCTCCATGACGTTCTCGAGCAGCGCGCGGCTCTCGAGGTCGTCCTCGATCTGGGCGATCACGGCGCGGATCGGCGCGATGGCGCGCTCGACATCGGGCAGGCGGCGGACGAAGTCGGCGATCTTGTCGGCGTCCGAGATCTCGCGCGAGGCGAGACGCGCGCGCGCGGCGGCCTGGAACTTCTCCGGTAGTGCTGCCCGGCACTGCCCGCCGAGCGCCGCGATGCGTGCGGCGAGCAGCCTGCCGTGCATGGCCTCGCGCTCGCGCACCACCTGGATCCCGCCGCGGACGCACGGGTCGGCGGCGACCGAGTACCAGAGCGCGAACACCTCGCCGCCGAAGGTCTCGCCGGCGCGGAACTCGTCGAGGAAGTGCAGCAGCATGTCGCGCTCGGTCGAGAACGTCCGCTCGCGGACGCAGTAGGTCTTGGCGGCCACAGCGGGCGTACTGTTGCGCGACGGGCCGTCGTGCTGGATCTCGTGCAGCTGCTCCTCGAAGACCTCGTCGGAGATCAAGCCGCGGCGGTAGGCCTTCAGCAGCTGGCGAAGCTCGAATCCACTCGTGACCTCGGGCATCGGTGACCTCGACATCGTCTGCTGCGCGCCGCCTGCGACCATCTCGAGCAGGCTGCTCACAACGCGGAGCGCGCAATCCATCTGGCTCTATTCTCGGCCCAAGTCGAGACCGGGCTTAACGCAGCGTTATCGTGCGTTAATCGCTCCTATGATCTCTCCGGCCCCCCGACGACCAGCACCGGGCAGCTTACCCCCCTCATGACCGCCGTGGCGACACTGCCGAGGACGGTTCGAGCAACGCCGCCCGACCCCCGGCTGCCCACCACGATGAGCTCGGCGTCCAAACGCGTGGCCGCGGCGAAGACTTCGTAGCGGGGCTCGCCGCATGCAATCAATATCTCCGCGGAGCCACCGAGCTCGTTGAGCAACCCACGAATCCAGTTTCGAGCCGATTCCTCGACTTCGTGTTCCACGCGGTCGGCCTTGCTTGGCGGGGAAACGAGATGGAGGTGAGCGAGGATGGTCAGGCTGAGGACGTGGAGAACGGTGAGGTCGGCGCCGAAGCGCCGGGCCAGAAAGAGCCCCCAGCCGAGCGCTGTCGTCGCCGTTTCCGAGTCGTCTATCGGAACGAGGATCCTGCTCGGCTTCGAGCGAACCATCAGCTTGGCGACGAGAACCGGAACCGGCGAGACGCGAACCAGCCGCTCGGCGGTGCTCCCCAGGCTACGACATACCCCAGGCCGCTGACCGTGCTCGCCAATGGCGATGAGGTCCGCGCTCGCCGCACGCGCGGCCTCGACGAGCTCCTCAGGAGGCCGGCCGTGGCGCATCTCGGTTTCGACCCTGCGCGAAGCGCCCGACCGGGAGACGAGCGTGGCCGCCAGATCGCCCAGTCGCTTCTCGACGCTCTGGCGCATACCCTCGAACAGTCGCTCGCGGGGAGGATACCGACCGGCCAGGAACCGCGGCGGATGCTCGATATCCAGCACGTGGACGAGTCGGACATCGCCGTCCGGAGCGAAATAGCGCGTCGTCCACTGCGCGGCGGCGTCCGCGGCCTCGCTGAAGTCTACCCCGATGACGATCGTCTCCATCTTCATGGTTCGCTCCTCGCTGTCGAAGGGGTTGTTACTTAACGGCGTTGCATCCGTCCCGCGAACTTGTTTTTCGGCTCGCCGGTCGCTCCCGGACTGAGCAGGGGTTGCAGCAAGTTCGGGACCGGGGACGGCGCCGCGCACGGGCGAGAGGGCGAGGCCGCAACCGTCTCACGGATGGGAATGCCCACGGCGCGGGACCAGTCGATGCGTGGTGATTGCCCCGGCACGGCCCCTTTGCTCCGAGACCTCAGGCGCTGCCACGGCGCCAATATACGGGCGGCGAAGGGGGATGGCTCAACGGGGCCTACTCCGCGACGCTCGCTCCGGCCGCGGGACCGGCCGGGTACCAGCGCTCCAGGAACGGCGTGACCGCGACCAGAAAGGCGTCGTTGCGGTCGCCAGCCACCTGATGGCCGGCGCGCTCGACGGTAGCCGCCTCGGCATGCGGAATGGTCTCGAGCAGCTCGCGGACGCCGTCCTCGCTCAGCACGTCGCTCATGGCGCCGCGCACGACCAGGGTCGGGCAGCTGACCTTGCGGGCATCCGCGAGCAGCTCCTCGTGGGTCAGGCCCATGATGCGCGAGCGGTACTCGCCGTCGGGGCTGGTGACCGGCGTGCGGAAGTACTTGTCGTAGTGCCACTCGTAGCGGCCGTCGGGGCGCTGGCGCAGATTGCGCATCAGCGACTCGGCGCGGATCGAGTCGGGCGGGCGGTTCGGGTTGTACTCGCGCAGCGCCGCCACCACGTCGTCGAGCGAGCCAAAGCTCTCGTGGCGGGTCATGAAGTCGCGGATGCGGCGTACGCCGTCGGTCTCGAGGCGTGGTGCGACGTCGACCAGCATGAGGGCCGCGCACAGCTCCGGATGCCGCGCGGTCAAGTAGAGGCTGGCCAGCCCGCCCAGCGAGAACCCGAGCAGGGCGGCGCGCTGGTAGCCGAGCTGCGGCAGGACCTGGACGACGTCGGCGGTGAAGTCCATGAGGCCATAGGCCTGGTTCGGCGCCCAGTCGCTCTCGCCGTGACCGCGCAGGTCGAGCGCTGTGACGTCGTAGCCGAGCGCGCCGAGGTGCCCGCAGCTCTCCTCCCACGCGTGCCGGGTCTGGCCGCCGCCGTGCAGGACGACGATCGGCGCCCCGCCGCCGCGCCAGCGCGAGTAGCGCAGGGTCACCCCTTCGCCGCGCACCGACCCGGTGGTCTCGGAGACTCCACTCATGGCTGTGCCCGGCCGCCGGCCTCAGGCCGCCTTGCGCTCGAACCGGATCACGATCGCGCCGTCGACCGCGTCGGCCACGGCCTTGCCGCCTTCTGCCAGCTCGCCGAACAGGATCGCATCCGCGAGCGGCCGCTTGAGCTCCTTCTCGATCAGGCGCGCCATCGGTCGCGCGCCGAAGGCGCGGTCGAAGCCCTTCTCGGCGAGGTAGGCGAGCGCCGCCTCGCTGAGCTCGAGCGTGACGTTCTTCTCCGCTAGCTGGGCATGTAGCTCGGCGACGTTCTTCTCGACCACGCGCGCGATCGCGACCGGGTCGAGCGGGTTGAACAGCACCATCGCGTCGAGACGGTTGCGGAACTCGGGGCTGAAGGTGCGCTCGATCGCATTCTTCGCCGAGCCCGCGCTGGTGGTGCTGGTGGTGCCCGCGAAGCCGATCGAGGTCGCGGCGAGGTCGCGCGCGCCGGCGTTGGTCGTCAAGATCAGGACGACGTTGCGGAAGTCGGCCTTGCGGCCGGTGTTGTCGGTCAGGGTCGCGTGGTCCATCACCTGCAGCAGGACGTTGAACAGGTCCGGGTGCGCCTTCTCGATCTCGTCGAGCATCACCACCGCGTGCGGGTTCTTGCGCACGGCGTCGGTCAGCAGCCCGCCCTGGTCGAAGCCGACGTAGCCCGGCGGCGCGCCGATGAGACGCGAGACCGTGTGCTTCTCCATGTACTCGCTCATGTCGTAGCGCAGCAGCTCGACGCCCAGGATGCGCGCGAGCTGCTTGGCGAGCTCCGTCTTGCCGACGCCGGTGGGCCCGGCGAACAGGAACGAGCCGATCGGACGCTCGCCGTGGCCGAGGCCGGAGCGCTGCAGCTTGATCACCGAGGCGAGCTGCTCGATCGCTTGGTCCTGACCGTAGATGACCTTCTGCAGCTCGGGTCCGAGGCGCTCGAGCTGCTCGCGGGCCGATACCGAGACGGTCTTCTCGGGGATGCGCGCGATCCTGCTCACGACGCGCTCGACGTCGTGCACGTCGACCACGCGCTTGCGCCGCTCCTCGGGCAGGATGCTGTCGGCCGCACCGGCTTCGTCGATGACGTCGATCGCCTTGTCTGGCAGGTGGCGATCGTTGATGTGCTTGAAGGCGAGGTCGGCCGCCGCCCGCAGCGCGTCGTCGGTGTAGGTGACGCCGTGGTGCTCCGCGTAGCGCGGGGCGAGCCCGATCAGGATCTGCACCGTCTCCTCGAGGGTCGGCTCCTTGACGTCGATCTTCTGGAAGCGGCGCTCGAGCGCGCGGTCGCGCTCGAAGGACGATTTGTACTCGGGGTAGGTGGTGGCGCCGATGCAGCGCAGCTCGCCGTTGGCGAGTGCGGGCTTGAGCAGATTCGACGCGTCCATGGTGCCGCCGCTGGTCGCGCCGGCGCCGACCACGGTGTGGATCTCGTCGATGAACAGGATCGCGCCCGGCTTCTGCTTGAGCGCCTTGAGCACCGCCTTGATGCGCTCCTCGAACTGGCCGCGGAACTTGGTGCCGGCGATCAACGCACCCATGTCGAGCGCATAGATCGTCGACGCCTTGAGCGCGGTCGGAACGGTGCCCTCGTGCAGCCGCCGCGCCAGCCCCTCGACGATTGCCGTCTTGCCGACGCCGGGCTCGCCGACGAACACCGGGTTGTTCTTGCGCCGCCGGGCGAGCACGTGGATCGTCCGCTCGAGCTCCGCCTCGCGGCCGATCAGCGGATCGATCTTGCCCTCCGCCGCGCGCGCGCGCAGGTCGGAGCAGAAGGTGCCGAGCGGATCCCGGATCGGGCTCGGCTCGTCGTCGCTGGTCGAGAGCTCGTCGCGGTCGTCGCCCGCCTCGCCGTCACCCGACGGGCCCACGCCGCCGATCCCCTCGGCGTTGAGACCGTGCGAGACGTAGCGCAGCACGTCGAGGCGGGTGAGTCCCTGCTGCTCGAGCAGGAAGAGCGCGTGGCAGCTCGGCTCGCGGAAGAAGGCGACCAGCACGGCCGGCCCGTCGATCGAGTTGCGCTCGGCGCTCAGCGCGTGCACGGCGGCGCGCTGCAGCACGCGCTGGATGCCGGGCGTCTCCTCGGGCGGCTTGTGGACCCCGTTCGGCAAGGTCTCGAGGGCCTCGGCGAGGAACTGCTGCAGCTCGCGGCGCAGCACCTCGATCTCCGCCCCCAGCGCCTCGAGCATGCGCGCCACTTCGGGGTTGTCGAGCAGAGCGAGCAGCAGGTGCTCGAGCGTCAGGTACTCGTGCCGGCGCTTGCGCGCCTCCTCGATGGCTTGACGCAGCGAGGCCTGCAGATCGGTCGTGATGGAGGGTGCGCTCATTCGGGTTCCAACGTCGAGAGCAGAGGGAATTCGTTCTGCTCGGCCAGATCCAGCACCTTTTCGACCTTCGCCTGGGCGACGTCGAACGGGAACACGCCCGCGACGCCGACCCCGTTGTTGTGCACGTGGAGCATGATCTGCACGGATTCTACCTCACTGCGGTGAAAGACCACCTCGAGGATCCACACGACGAACTCTCGCGTCGTGTAGTCGTCGTTGTGGAGGAGAACCCGGTAGAGTTTCGGACGCTCGAGCTTCTTCTCGGTGCGCGTCCGTGTGACGACGGATGTATCGCCTTCGCGGTCGGGTGCGGCCATTGCTTAGCGAAAGGTTAGCCCGGCGGGCCGGCCACTGCCAGAGCGCCCAGAGCTCCCCGGCAGCAACGAAAAGCGGGGGTCGCGAGCACGTCGCGACCCCCGCTTTCGTCTCGTGCTGGACGCCCGCGTCCTACATGCCGCCGGTCGAGATGCCGCGGAAGAAGAGCTTCTGCGACCCCGGCTTCGAGCGCTTGAGCTCGAACGTGCGCTGACTCGCCAGCAGGTCGGTGCCGAACACGCCGGTGACGAGGATGTTGAAGTCGGTCGCCAGCGGCAGGGTGAGGCGGGTGTGGGTCAGGCTCATCTTCCAGAAGCCGTTGTTGCCCTTGTTCATGCGGACCAGAACCCTGCTGCCGTCGACGAGGTAGCCATTGAAGCGGAAGCGCGTGGTGCCCGAGCGGTGCGAGAAGGCCCCGGCCGGGATGTTGAACACGTCGAGGATCTGCGACCCGTTGGTCCAGGCGATGGTCAGGCCGTCGTTGTCGAAGTCCGTCGGCAGCAGGAACTCGGCGCGGAACTTCATCGTGTCGCGCTGATGGCCGTCACCCTTGCGGTAGTAGGTCGCGTTGTTGACGCCGAAGCCGCCCGGGACGCGTGTTGCGAGCGGAATCGTGGCCACCGCCTGGTTGCCGATCGCGTCGGCGATGGTGACCGTGTTCCAGAGAACCGTGCCGTCGGCGATCAAGGGATCCACCGTGAAGGTCGCCTGGACTTGCCCGACGGCGCTGATCCCCACGTCGCCGATCGTCCAGACGACGTCGCTGCCCACCAGCGCACCGCCGGACGTCGCGCTCACGAAGGTGAGGCCGACTGGCACGGTGTCGGTGATCGTCACCCCGGTCGCGTTCCCGCTGCCGCGGTTCTCGTAGTCGATCGTGTAGAACACCGTGCCACCGGCTGCGACCGGAGCCGGGACGGCTGTCTTGCTGATCACGAAGTAGGGCGTCGGCGCGATTACCACCCCCGATGGCGAGCCCAGCACGCTGATGTTGAGCGGAGGGCTGCCATCGAGCGGCACGATCGTGATCGAGCCGGCGGTGGTGTTGGCGACTACCGCCCGCGTCGAGTCATGCGTGATTGCGATGCCCGCCGGGTTGCTGCCCACCGTGGCCGTGGCGCGCACCGAATTGACGTCGGTGTTGATGATCGTCACCGTGCCGTCTGCATCGTTGCCGATGATGCCGGACAAGCCGTCTGGCGACACTGCCACCGACAGCGGACTGCCGCCGGTCGGCAAAGTCGCCAGCGGCTGGAAGTCGATCTCGCGGTAGACGCTGACCGTCTCGCTCACGTCGTTGGTGATGTAGATCTGGCCGAAGCCGACGAAGACACCCTCGGGCGTGTCGCCGGCCTCGAAGTCCTCGATGACCGTGTCGGTGACGGTGTTGATCTGCGACACCGTGCCATCGTCACGGTTGGTCACGTAGGCGAAGCCGCCACTAGGCGCGATTGCGACCGCGTACGGCGCGTGGCCGACGGTGATGGTTCCGGTCACCGTGTTGCTCGCCAGGTCGATGACCGCGACCGTGCACGGCGGCCAAGGCGTCGGCGTCGGCGCCGGGGACGCGGTCGGAATCGGCGAAGGCGTAGGAATCCCTGTCGGCGTCGGGAGAGGCGGGGGTGTCGGAGACGGCGTTGGGACGGGTGGGAGCGGGCAGTTGTTCGGCTGCGCGACGTACGCTTTGCTGCCATCGGGCATGATCGCAACAGAAGTCGGGTTGCCGGGTACCGGGATCGTCGCCACCACGGTCGAGGTGGCGAGGTCGATCCGGCTCACCGATTCGCCACCCTTGTTGGCGACCAGGGCGAAGCCGCCCGAGGTCGGGATGGCGATTCCCGTGGGGGACTGCCCCACCGGGATGTTGCCCAGCGGGAAGAAGTCGCTCGTGCGGAACATGTGGACGACGTTGAGCGATTGGTTGGTGACGTACGCGACCGGTACCGGCTGCGCGTGGACGAGCGCGGGAAGCAGCAGGGCAATCGCTGTGGACGCGAGTCGGGCGAAGCTCTTTGTCGAGTTCAAGGCGAATACTCCTGTGATTCGCGCCACGCTCTCGGCCCCGCACGAGTACTGGTCGGAGGAGGAGGAAGGCGTCTACGGAGGGAGCTTGGGAAGCCCCTCGCCCGTAGAGCGTGTCGTCTATTTTCGGCAAGTTGCGCGAAAGCAAGGCCTGCGCCACAGACACATGACCGAAACCTGTGCAAGATCCGGGGACTAGCCGGATAGCCGTGACTGACGAACGCGCAAGATACCGCGGTCGCGCATGATTTCGCTTTGCGCCAGACGAAGAGCTGCCGCCGAACTAGGCAACCCCGCGCGGTTGGCACCACCCCGTCCACGCGAGCCCTGGGCGAGCGCCGAGCGCAGCGAGCGGAGGAAAGGGGGCAGTGCCCGCTTTCTTGAGATCACCAGGAGGCGAGGGGGCGGCGCCCCCTCGCTTGTATCAAGTACCGCGCTTGGCGCGGCTCACGACCACCACTTCCTGGCCGTTGACCTTCACCCGGCGGTGCTCGTTGTGCGACGCGAAGGGCTTGACCCGAGCCTCGACCGCGGCCGCGTGGACCCGGTTACGGCTCTCGCGCCACTCCTTGAGCTCCTTCTCGAGATTGCTTTGCATGGGACGACTCCTGCCACCACAACCACCCCCAACGAGATGCGACCATGGCGCCCCGGGGCGAGGCCACCGCGCCGCGACCTGGAAGCTTGGGTTTCTTCCAGGTTCTCCTACACAACCGCCGGAGAGGACCCTGTCCTCTCCCCTCACGCGGCCAATGGCCGGTGAAGCATCCTTCCCACTCTGAAACGCCGACGAGAGAACCTGCTCTCGCCAGCTTCGATCATGCACCTAGCCGGCGAATGTTTCCAGCGTTTTCGCACGGGCCGGGTTGCGCAGCTTGCGCAACGCCTTGGCTTCGATCTGCCGGATGCGCTCGCGCGTGACCGCAAAGCGCTGGCCGACCTCCTCGAGCGTGAAGTCCGAGCGCTCGCCGATGCCGAAGCGCATGCGCAGGATCTGCTCCTCGCGCGGCGTCAGGGTCGCGAGGACCTTCCGCGTCTGCTCCTCGAGGCTGATCGCCATGGCGGCGTCGGCAGGCGAGACGCTCTGCCGGTCCTCGACGAAATCGCCGAGTGCGCTCTCCTCGTCGTCGCCGATCGGCGTCTCGAGGGAGACCGGCTCCTTGACGATCTTGAGTACCTTGCGGACCTTGTCCGCCGGCATCTCCATCTGCGTCGCGATCTCCTCGGGCGAGGGCTCGCGGCCGAGCTGCTGCACCAGGTAGCGCGAGGTGCGCAGTACCTTGTTGATGGTCTCGATCATGTGCACCGGGATGCGGATGGTGCGCGCTTGATCCGCGATCGCACGCGACACCGACTGGCGGATCCACCAGGTGGCGTAGGTCGAGAACTTGTAGCCGCGCTGGTACTCGAACTTCTCGACCGCGCGCATCAAGCCGATGTTGCCCTCCTGGATGAGATCCAGGAAGCCCAGGCCGCGGTTGGTGTAGCGCTTGGCGATCGAGACGACGAGGCGGAGGTTGGCCTCGATCAGCGCGCGCTTGCCTTCCTGGGCCTTCCACTCGCCGCGCCGCAGACGCGAGATCGCCTCGCGCAGCGCGTCGGTCGACATCCCGACCTCGCGCTCGACCTGGCCAGCGTTCTGCCTTCCAGAGCGGAGGTTGGAGACCAGCTCGAGGACGTCGTCGGCGGGGATGTGCAGGGCGCGTCCGACGCTCACCGCCGTCGGGCGTTCGGCCGGCTTGACGCGGCGCAGGTGGCGCAGCAGGTCTTCCTCGTCCTTGCCGCTACGCCGCATCGCGTTGCGCATCAGGTCGCGCGGCCGATCGACCAGCGCCACCGCCTCCTTCAGCTTCTCGGCGATGTCGTTGATGTGCTTACGGTTGAGCGGCATCACGAACAGCGCGGCCTGGATCTTCTCGGCGAGTGCCTCGCGCTTCTTCTCGAGCTTCGCGTTCTCGGCGCCGGACTTGCGGCCCTTGCCGGCGTCCTCGAAGCGCGTGCGCTCGACCGCGAGCTTCTTCAGCCCGGGGAGGTGCTTCACGAACGCCTCGACCCGGATCTGGTCGCGCTCCTCCTGCTGCTGCTCCTCGGAGCCCTTGTCGCCCTCGTCCTCGTCGCCGAAGACCTCGCGCGGTGTCAGCTCCTCGTCCTTCAGCTTCTGGGCGAGGGTGATGATGTATTGCAGCGCGAGCGGAATCGAGAAGATCGAGCCCTTGATCTCGTTCTCGCCGGACTCGATCTGCTTCGCGATCGCGACCTCTTCCTCGCGTGAGAGGAGCGGCACGCCGCCCATCTCTTGCAGGTACATGCGAACCGGATCGGAGGTGTCGGACGCGCCTGGCGTGGCGGCCTCGGCTTCGGCGGGGGCGTCTTCCTCGGCCACCCAATCCGACGCGTCCTCCTTGTCGGGCGCGGTGAAATCGGCCGCATCACCCTCGCTGTGATCGACCACCTCGATGTCCATCTCGCCGAGCATGGACATGACGCCGTCGATCTCCTCGGGCGACGCGAGCTGCTTGGGCAGGCTCTCGCTGATCTCGTTCTGGGTGAGGTAGCCGCGCTCCTTGCCGAGATCGATCAGCTTCTTGAGCTTGGGGTCGGAGCGCCGGTCGATCGGCGTGGCGGCGGTCGTCGTCGCGCTCTCCGGTGCCGCTGGCTCGGCGGCGCGCTTGCCTGCCGCCGTGGCCGGACGTCGCGCGGCGCGGGCTTCACGCTCGCCTTCGCTGCGGGCGCGCGTCGGGGTCTTGCTCGCCTGCGCGGTCGTCTTCGCGGCTTGCTTTGCCGGAGGCTGCTTCGTCGACTTTCCCACCATTTTGCCCACTGTGTTGGCCGCCGTCCTGGCCGCCGTCCTGGCCGCCGATTGCTTGGTCGTCGCCGGAGCTATCGGCTGGACGGGGGTCTTGAGCGCATTACGCGGTGCGCCGCTCGCTGGATCCTGCCGACCCGGCCGTCGGCTTCGAGCGTTGTGGCGCCGACTCTGCACTGAGGATCAACTCTTCGGGGACCGATCGCCGTACGCACTTCCCACGATCCGCAGCACGTGGGTGGCATCGCGCTCTGGGGCACTGCGGTCTTCGGAGCCGGCTGCCGTGCCTGGATTCCCAGACACTCTCGCGACCGGATTGGAAAGGGCGAGGGACTGCACCGCGGACGTGGAAGGTAATAACCGGACCCCTGGGAGTCAAGGGAACTAATCTCTGCAAACAGTGTCGGTGTGGGCCTGGGGCGACTTGAGATCGCTCACCGCCCGCCCATCAGCGCGGCGAGGATCTGGACCGCCGGCAGCTTGAGGTCGGCCTTGAGGGGATCGTAGCTCGTGAAGTTGAGCAGGCGCAGGATGAAGCGCTCGCCGTCGTGGTCGAGCACGTTGACGCAGCCGAAGTCCTGCTCGACGTTGAGCAGACCCGAGGATTCATCCTTGCCCAGGACGACCGAGAGCAGCGCGTTGTTGATTCCGCCGTGCGCCACCGCGACCATGGTCTGCCAGCCCGGGTCGGCGAGCGCGCGCTCGAGGAAGAGCTGGCCGCGGCTGCGTAGCTGCCGGTAGGTCTCGCCGCCGACGTACGGCGTGTCCCAGTGCGTTTCGCGGCTGACGAAGAAGTGCTGCACCTCGCTGAAGATCTCGTGCCCGGTCTTGCCGTCGTACGAGCCCGCGGTGATCTCGCGCAGATCGTCGTCGACCTTGACCGGCAGCACGAGCGGCTCGGCGATGATCGACGCGGTGTCGAACGAGCGTGCGAGCGGGCTCGCCACGATGCGATCGACCTGGATCAGACGGAACAGCTCGGCGAGCCCGCGCAGCCGCTCGACGCCGCGCTCGGTGAGGTCGTAGGGCGCCGCTCCGCCCGCGCCGCTGATGCCCCGATAGAGGGTCTCGCCGTGGCGGACCAGGTAGATCCGCCGCACGCCACCGTGCTGCGGCGCCGCGGCGTCGACCATCTCAGCTTCCCTTGGCTGCGTCCGGCGAGGCCGTGATGCCCTGCTCGGCGAGCTTGGTCGCCGGCGCGACCACGACCTGCACCAGGGCTTCCGGCTGCAGGTACTTCTGCGCCGCCTTGCGGACGTCCTCGAGGGTCACGGCGCGGACGCGCTCGGCGTAGCGCTCGATGTAGTCGTCGCCGAGGCCGAAGTACTCGATCTGGCCGAGGAAGCCCGCGAGCTTGCCGGTCGAGTCGAGGCGCAGCGGGAAGCTGCCGGTGAGGTAGTCCTTGGCCGCGTCGAGCTCCGCAGTCGTCGCACCGTCGCGGTGCAGCTTGACGATCTCCTCGCGCACCAGCTTGATCGCCTCGGCGGCGCTCTCGACCTTGGTCTGCAGCGCGACCTGAAACGGACCCGGCAGCTTGTTGCCCTCGAAGTGGCTCGACACCGAGTAGGCGAGGCCGCCCTTGGTGCGAATCGTCTGCATCAGGCGCGAGTTGAAGCCGCCGCCGCCGAGCACGTAGTTCATCAGCAGGATCGGGAAGTAGTCCGGGTTCGACCGCGCCACGCCGATCTGGCCGAGGACGATGTTCGCCTGCGTGACCGGCCGGTCGACGACCACCGATCGCGCCGCCGGCGGCTGCGCGGCCCTGGCGACGTAGCCGGCACCGCCGGCCTGCCAGCCGCCGAGCAGCTTCTGCGCCATCGCCTTCATCTCGGAGGTCGGGACGTCGCCGACGATCGCGCAGATGGTGCGCCCCGGCTGGATCTCCTGCCGGTGGTAGGCGAGCACATCGTCGCGCGTCAGGCCGGTGACGGAGCTCGGCGTACCGTCGACCGAATGGCCGTACGCTGCGTCACCGAACACCGCGGTGCGAAACGCGCGCTGCGCGACCACGCCGGGCTGGTCCTCGTCCGCCTCGAGCTCGCCGAGCGTTTCCTTCTTGCGGCGCTCGACCTCCTCGGGCGGAAACGTCGGCTCGCGCAGGCTGCGCGCGACCAGGTCGACGCCGGTCTCGAAATCGCGCGACAGCACGGCGGCGCTCACCAGCACCCAGTCGCTCGAGGTGCCGGTGTCGAACGAGCCGCCGAGGGTGTCGATGAGCCGGGAGATGTCCTCCGAGGTCCGTCCCTTGGTACCCTCGGAGAGCAGCGAGCCCGTCAGGCTCGCCAGGCCCGCCTTGCCCGGCGGATCGACCCGGGCGCCGCCGTCGATGATGCAGTTGACGGTCACGATCGGCACCGAGCGCTGCGTCGACATGACGAGCCGGATGCCGTTGTCGAGCGTGGTGCGCTCGACGATCGGCCCGGCGGCGGTCGCGACCGATGCCAGTGCGAGCGCGGTCAGCACGAGGCCGACGAGTGTCGCCCGCGCGCCACCCGCGCCAGGACCGCGAGAACGAAACGTCGAGTCGCTGTGCATCATGACATCGGCCCCGCCGGCATCTGCTCGAGCGGTGCCGCGTCGTCGGTCGGCAGCGGGACCAGGACGCCCACCGTGCGGTTGATCGGCGTCAAGTATTTTCGTGCGACCTCCTGCACCTGCTGCGGCGTGACCTTCTCCATCGCGGGCAGGAACTCGTCGATCTGGCGCCAGCCACCAGCGATCTCGTAGGTACCGAGCAGCAGCCCGCGGTAGAACATCGAGTCCTGCGCGAACACGAAGGCGGCCTCGACCTGGGAGCGCGCGCGCTTCAGCTCGTCGTCGGACGGCGGCGCCTTCTGCAGCGCCTCGATCTCCGCCAGCAGCGCCTTCTCGAGCTGGTCTGCGCTGACCCCGGGCTGTGGCTGGCCCGACAGCGTGAAGGTCTTGTCGTCGATCGCGGTGCGCGCGTAGCTCGCGCCGGCGTCGAGCGCGAGCCGCTGCTCGCGCACCAGACGCTGGTAGAGGCGCGAGCTCTTGCCGTTCGACAGCACGCTCTCGAGCATCTCCAGCGCCGGTGCGTCGGCATGATGCAGATTCGGCGCCTGGTACTGCAGCGAGACGAACGGCAGGCGTGCTGGCCGTTCGACCGCGACCCGGCGCTCGCCGCGCGGCGGCTGCTCCCTGGCGCGCACGACCGGTGGATCGCCGCCGCGCGCATGGCCGCCGAACTGCGCCGCGACGAGATCGCCGAACTGCTGCGCGTCGAAGTCGCCGACCGCGACCAGGAAGGCGTTGTTCGGCTGGTAGTAGAGGTCGTAGTGGTGCTTCAGGTCGGCGAGCTTCCAGCCCTCGATGTCGGTCGCCCAGCCGATCACCGGCTGGCGGTAGGGGTGCTCGAGGAAGGTCGCCGCGTTGAGCGACTCGAACATGAAGCCGATCGGGTTGTTGTCGGTGCGCATGCGGCGCTCTTCCATCACCACCTTGCGCTCGGGCTCGAAGAGCTGCTCGCTCAGCACCAGATTGCGCATGCGGTCGGCTTCGAGCCCCACCTCGACCTCGATCCGGTCCGAGGCGAGCGTCGCGAAGTAGGTCGTCGCGTCGTCGCTGGTGAAGGCGTTCTCGTTGCCGCCGTTGCGCGCGATCACGCGCGAGTACTCCTCGGGACCGTTCTTCACGGTGCCCTTGAACATCATGTGCTCGAGCATGTGCGAGAGCCCGGTCGTGCCCGGCAGCTCGTTGCGCGAGCCGACGCGGTACCAGACCTGCACCACGGCCACGGGGGCCTTGTGGTCCTCGAGCAGCAGCATCTTGAAGCCGTTGTCGAGCGTGCGCTCGACGACCTGCTCGGAGTAGGTCTGCGCGGCGTGTGTCGGCGACGCGAGCAGGACCACGGCGAGTGCGAGGGAGCGGAGGAGCGTTCGGCGCATTCGCGCCAGCTTGCCGGTCCGGGGTTGGAGTCGCAACTGCGAGCGCGGCACGGGCCCCTTGGGTAGCGGCAAAACGCTATGTCGACGTCGTCGACACCACCGATGTCGCTTTCTGACGGATGGGCCTAGCGAGGGCTGTTCCGGCCGCGATCCGACGCGCGATCTTGCTCCTCGAGGACCGATAGGTACGTGTGCGCGACCTCCGGGCTGTGACGATGTCGACGAAAGTCAACACACGTCGCGCAGGAACGGCAAGCGGCGTTCGTCAGTCGGCGAAAATCGCGTCGGCGGTCAGCTCGAGCTGCGGCAGCACACGCGACGGAATCCGGCCCGCGAGGACGCGCTCACCGGTCGGGTAACGACCCTCTTCGAGGTGGAAGACCGTCACCACGCGACGTTCGGGGTCGACGATCCAGTACTCGTCGACGCCGCATTGCTGGTAGATCTCCTTCTTCTCGGTGCGGTCGCGGCGCGCGGTGGAGCGCGACAGGATCTCGACTGCGAGGTTCGGCACGATCCCGACGAAGCGGCCGCGCTGCGGCGCCGGTCCGGCAGCGAAGCGCGCCCGCGACATGAAGGAGACGTCGGGTTCCAGGGTGTCGCCGGAGGGCAGGTCGTAGCCGGCGCTCGAGCCCTGCACGACGCCGAGGCCGTCGCGCTCGACGACCTGCAGAATCCGACCTCCGATGCGCATCTCCAGCGACCCGTGCGGCCATCCTGCAGGCGGCGTCATGACGATGCGCCCGCGGATGAGCTCGTAGTGGTTGATGTCGGACGCGGGCCGCCGCTGCAGCCACGCGAAGAACTCCCGCTGCGAGAAGCGCTCGTCCGACCGGAATGCGGTATCGACGACCATCGGGTGCGACATGATAGCCCTTCCATGATTCGCACGGAAGGTAGCGACAGTCCCCTGGGGCGCCCATGGCAGGGAAGACAAGATCACGCGGTCGGTGACGCGCTCGCCGGATCGACGCCGGGCGCCGCGCTCAGGGCACGGGGGGCGTTGTCGCCGGGACGGCGAGCAGGCGCCGTCGCGCCGGCCGGCGCGCGACGAACGCGCGCTCCATCTCGGCGACGATCTCGCGCGCCGCGGCCGCCGGATCCTGCGCTTGCCAGATCGGACGGGCGACCACGATGTAGTCCGCGCCGGCGCGGATCGCCTCGCCCGGCGTCATGACGCGCTTCTGGTCGTCCCAGCCGGCGTCCTTCGGCCGCACGCCGGGCGTCACGATCAGGAAGTCCGCGCCGCACTCGCGGCGGATGCGCGTGATCTCGTGCGGGGATGCGACCACACCGTCCATCTTGGCGTCGCGTGCGAGCCTCGCGAGGCGCACCACCTGCGACTCGACGCCCGCCTGCACGCCGACCTTCTTCAGGTCGTCGCGCGACAGGCTGGTCAGCACGGTGACGGCGAGGATCTTCGGCCGCGCGAGGCCTTCCTTGCGGCACGCGGTGTTCACCTCGTCGACGGTCGCGCGCATCATCTCGAACGAGCCCGAGGCGTGCACGTTGAACATCCAGACGCCGAGCCGCATCGCCTCGACACCGGCGCGGGCGACCGTGCGCGGGATGTCGTGGAACTTCAAGTCGAGGAAGACGCGCTCGCCGCGCTCCTGGATCATGCGCACCACGGCGGGCCCGGCGCGCAGGAAGAGCTGCTTGCCGACCTTGAACGCGCCCACTTCGCCGCGCAGCGCCTCGACCAGCCGCTCGGCTTCCTCGATCGTCGAAACGTCGAGGCCGACGATGAGCCGCGAGCGCACGCCTGCGCTCTGCGGTGAGCCGGCGCGCGGCGGGCGTCTCACGCGCCGCGGCCCGCCTCGCGCACCAGGCGCGTGATGTGGGCCGCCGCGTCACCGACCGCCAGCTCGTGATTGACCTTCTCGCGCCGCTCGCGCAGCTCGACGCTGCCCTTGGCGAGGCCCTTCTGGCCGACCGTCACGCGCAGCGTGATGCCGATCAGGTCGGCGTCCTTGAACTTGACGCCGGGCCGCTCGTCACGGTCGTCGACCAGAGCTTCGACGCCGTTCGCACGCAGGTCGCCGTAGAGCTTCTCCGCGGCCTCGCGGACGGGCGCGTCGGTCACCGACGTCGGAACGATCTCGACCGGGAACGGCGACAGCGCGAGCGGCCAGATGATGCCGTCGGCGTCGTGGTTCTGCTCGACCGCTGCCGCCATGGTGCGCGACACACCGATGCCGTAGGTGCCCATCTCGATCGGATGTGCCTGGCCGCCCGCGTCGAGGAAGGTCGCGCCGAGCGGCGCGCTGTACTTGGTGCCGAGGTAGAAGACTTGCCCGACCTCGATGCCGCGATGCTCCTCGAAGACGCCCTTGCCGCAGCGCGGGCAGGGATCGCCGGCGACCGCCTGGCGGAGGTCGGCGAAGGTCGTGCCGGTGCCGAAGTCGCGGCCGTGCTCGACGCCGACCAGGTGCTCGTCGTCCTTGTTGGCGCCGGTGACCGCGCCGCGGATGCCGTGCAGCGCGTGGTCGGCGACGATGCTCGCGTCGAGCCCGACCGGACCGGCAAAGCCGACCGACGCGCCGGTGATTCGGCGCACGGTGTCGGCGTCGGCGAGCGCGACCCATTGCGCGCCGAGCGCGATCTTGAGCTTGGCTTCGGAGATCTGGTGGTCGCCGCGTACCAGTGCGACCAGGGCCTTACCGTCGTCGTTCACGAAGACGAGCGTCTTGATGAAGCGCTCGGCGGGAACACCGAGGAACACGGACACCTCGTCGATCGTGCGCTGTGCCGGCGTCGCGACGCTGCGCAGCTTCTCGCCCGGCACGTTCGACGACGCCTCGATCGGCCCGAGCTCGGCCTTCTCGATGTTGGCCGCGTAGCTGCAAGCGGTGCAGGCCACGATCGCGTCCTCGCCCGATTCCGCGAGCACCTGGAACTCGTGGCTCATGCTGCCGCCGATCGCGCCGGTGTCGGCCTCGACGGCGCGGAAGCGCAGCCCGCAGCGCTCGAAGATGCGCTCGTAGGTCGCATACATGTGCCGGTACTCGCGCTCGCAGTCGGCGCGGTCGGCGTGGAACGAGTAGCCGTCCTTCATGAGGAACTCGCGCCCGCGCATCAGGCCGAACCGCGGCCGGATCTCGTCGCGGAACTTGGTCTGGATCTGGTAGAGATTCTTCGGCAGGTCGCGATACGAGCGCACCGTCTTGCGGACGATGTCAGTGACGACTTCCTCGTGCGTCGGACCGAAGCAGAAGTCGCGCTCGTTGCGGTCCTTGATGCGCAGCAGCTCCTTGCCGTAGCGGTCCCAGCGCCCGCTCTCCTGCCAGAGCTCGGCCGGGCAGACGGCCGGCATCAAGATCTCCTGGCAGCCCGCCGCGTCGAGCTCGGCGCGGACGATCTTCTCGACGTTGCGCAGCACGCGTAGACCCAGCGGCAGGTAGTCGTAGATGCCGCGCGCCACCTGACGGATCATGGCGGCGCGGACGAGCAGCTTGTGGCTGACGACCTCGGCGTCAGCCGGATCGTCCTTCAGGGTGGGCACGAGGAGCTGGGTGAAGCGCACTGCGGTCGTCTACCTTGCACCGACCGGGCTTGCCAGCGAGCCGCGGCACCGCGCACGTGCGCCCGGCGCTTGTTGCGGCGCGCGCGCGGACCGTGGTAGCCGCCCGACGCGACAATGCGCCCGATGCATTCCATCTGCGCCTGGCTCCTCGCCGTGGCGATCGTGCTGGCCGGTCCGCTGGCGAGCCTCGGCGAGTGCCTGCGCTGCCCGCCGGATTGCCCGATGCACGCGCCGCGCATGGAGCGTGAGCTCGGCGACGGCACCGGCGCTGGCGGGCACGATCACCATGCCCACGGGGGTGGTGCGGCCGCAGCGCAGCCCGACGCCACGGCGGCCCAGGGGGCTGTGCACGGCGACCATCATGCGGCGCATGCAGCGCCGGCGCAGGAGGACGGCACGCGTGCTGGCAGCACCGCGGCCGGCAGGAAGAAGTGCCACGACGCGGGCGCGCCCGAGCCCGCGCCGAAGCCCGCCGAGGGCCCCTGCATCAGCGGCGCCTGCGGTCACATGGACGTGAGCATCGCGCGCGCCCTGCCCGAGGGCGTCCTGGTGCGCCCCGGTGCGCGCGCCCCCGAGCTGCTGGGCGCAGCAACGCCGCCGCTGACCACGGCGCAGCCCGCTCTGGTCGCGCTCGAGCCGCCGACCGAGCCACCACGAACGCTCCTCGCCTGATCGTTGCGAAGAGACCGGGTCGCCGAGCGACCTGACGATCCTCATTCAACGAACGGCGTGTCGTGTGCGGAGAATCCTCCGCGCGCGGCCGAGGAGAAATCGTGACCAACCGACGTGCCGGCACGCGGGGCGCTCCGCCCCGCGCGGCCGCCGTATTGTGTAGAACGGGCGCGCTCGCGTGCGCGCTCGCATGGCCGCTGCTCGCGGCGCCAGCGCAGGCCCAGGAGGAGCCCGTCAAGCTCGACCCGACCATCGTCGAGGCGCACCGGCTGCCGAACGAACGTCTGGAGACCGATGCCCAGGCAAGGAAGGAGATCGACCGCATCCCGGGCGGCGTCGAGATCGTCGGCGAGAAGGACATCCGCGAGACCAAGACGTCCAATCTGCGTGACGCGCTCGAGTTCGTCCCGGGCGTGCTGGTGCGCCCGCGCTTCGGCGCCGAGGAGTCGCAGCTCTCGATCCGCGGCTCGGGCATCCGCAACAACTTCCACGTACGCGGCGTGAATCTCTTGATGAACAGCTTCCCGTACGGCAACGCCGACGGCTTCTCCGACTTCGAGTCGCTCGAGCTGCTGTCCGTCAAGCGCATCGAGGTCTACAAGGGCGCCAACGCGCTGCGCTTCGGCGCCAACACGCTCGGCGGCGCGATCAACTTCATCACCTTCACCGGCCGCGACGCGCCTGCGTTCAGCATCCGCAGCGAGTTCGGCTCGTTCGACTACTTCAAGAACTCGATCAGCGGCGCCTTCGTGAGCGAGCCGTTCGACGGCTACATCGGCCTGACCGACACGGAGCTCAAAGGCTATCGCGCGCACAGCGAGCAGGTGCGCCGGCGCGTCTACTCGAACGTTGGCTACGCCTTCGAGGACGGCTCGTCGCTGCGGCTCGACTTCATCTACGCGAACGTCAAGGAGACCTTGCCGGGCTCGCTCACGCGCGAGCAATTCGAGCAGAACCCGACCCAGGCGAACGCCGAGTTCGTGGCCCAGGGTGCGGAGCGCAACTACAACTACTTCTACCCGGCGGTCACCTACCGGAAGCCGGTCGGCGAGGCGCAGCTTGTCGAGTGGCTGACGCAGTTCAACTACCAGGACCTCGACCACCCGCTGCCGTTCGCGGTGATCGACGACCGCACCTACAACTACGGGTCCGAGGTGCGCTACCTGAACGACGTGGAGTTCATGGGTCAGGCGAACCGCCTCACGATCGGTCTCCAGTACTATGGTACCTCGCAGGCGGATCGGCAGTACGCGAACGACGGCGGCGCGCGCGGCGAGACCACCAAGGACGACCGCAACTCGGCGACCAGCATCGGCCTCTACGGCGAGGAGCAGTTCCTGCTCACCGACGGCTTGACCCTGCTCCTCGGCGGGCGCCTGCAGTGGGCGCAGCGCGCCGTGCGCTCGGTGCTCGACGAGCCCAGCGGCATCACCGGGACCGTCAACTTCGTCGACCTGATGCCGCGCTACGGACTGCTCTGGCAGGCGGGGCCGACGATCCAGGTCTACGCGAACGCGAGCAACGCGGTCGAGCCGCCGTTGCTGCTCGAGCTCACCGCGCCGGGCAACATCGACGGCAACCTCGACGACCTGAAGGCGCAGGACGGCTGGCAGTTCGAGATCGGCACGCGCGGCTCGACCTGGGAGGAGCGCCTTCTCTGGGATCTGTCGGTGTACGACATCGAGCTCTGGAACGAGATCCAGAACGTCAACGTGCAGCCGTTCCCCGGCGCGCCGTTCACCATCCCGCGCTACCAGAACATCCCGCGCTCAAGGCACGCCGGCGTCGAGCTCGGCACCAATCTGACCCTGATCGAGAACGTGGCTCCGGCGCTCGGGCTGGCGGGGATCGCAGGCCGCATCCGCTTCGTGAACAACTTCACCTACGGCTCGTTCCGCTTCGTCGACGACCCGGCCTTCGGCGACAACTTCCTGCCCGGGCTGCCCGAGTTCTTCCTGGCCGGGGAGCTGCGCTACGAGACCACGTCGGGCTTCTGGTTCGCACCAGGCTACGAGGCTGTGCCGAGCAGCTACGACGTCAACAGCGAGAACACCGCGACCGCGCCCGGCTATGCGTTCGCCAACTTCCGCGCCGGCTACCTGTACGCGCCGTGGAACGCCGAGATCTTCTTCGAGGCGCGCAACCTGAACGACGTCAATTACGTGTCTGCGGTCGAGGTCGACAGCGCGATCGGGCAGTACTTCTATCCGGGCGACGGCCGCTCGTTCTACGGTGGCCTGCAATGGAGGTGGATGTGAAGCTCATCCGGCTTGCGACTCTGTCGTGCGCCACGCTCCTGGCCGCGGGCTCGCCCGCGGCCGGGGCGGACGGCGCGCTGGTCCGCGGCGAGCGGCTCGCGTGGGTGCACGCAGGCCGCGGTCCGCACGTACCGATCTCCGATCCCGCGGTCGCGGTGCGCAGCGACGGCGTGCCGCTGCTCGCCTGGATCGCCGCGGCAGGCGAGGTCAATCACCTCTACGTCGTGGCGCCGGGCGAGAAGGGCGCGCTGCCGGTGCGAGTCGATCCGCCCGAGCTCGCCGTCGACGCGATCCATCAGGCGCCGGCGATCGCGAGCGGCAAGGCGGGCGAGGTGTTCGTCTCATGGTCGTCCTCGAAGCCCAAGCCCGAGGGCGTGATGTTCGCGTCCGATCTCCGGCTGTCGCGCTCGCTCGACGGTGGCCGGACGTTCGAGGCGCCGCTGCGCGTGAACCAGGATCGTCCGATCTCGCATTCCTTCGACGGTCTCGCCGTCGAGCAGGACGGCGACGTCCTGCTCGCCTGGATCGACAGCCGCGACGGCTGGGAGAAGGCCGGGACCTACGTGGCGCGGGTCGGCGAGCGCGGCGCCAAGATCGCGACGACGAGCCAGGTCGGCAGCGAGACCTGCGTCTGCTGCCGCGTCGCTGTCGGCGCGGGTGGCAACGAACGCACGGCGGTCCTGTGGCGCAAGGACTTCCCCGGCAAGATCCGCGACATGGTGCTGGCGGTGTCGAACGACGACGGTGCGAGCTTCGCAGCGTCGTCGCGCGTCAGCGAGGACCTGTGGGAGATGCCGTCGTGTCCGCACCGCGGCGGCGGCGTCGGTGTCGACGGCACGGGCCGCGTGCACGCGGCCTGGTACACGGAAGGCAAGAACGACCGCCCGGGGCTGTTCTACGCGTCGTCCGCGGACGGTAAGGAGTTCACGGCGCCGCTCCGGATCGACCAGAGCGAGGGCTCGATTCCCGATCACGCAGCACTCGGCGTCAAACCAGACGGCACCGTGCTCGTGGTGTGGGAGGACTCGACCGCGGTCCGCCGCCGCGTACTGGCGCGCCTGAGCGTCGACGGCGGCAAGACCTTTGGGCCGGTCGACCAGCTCTCGACGGCAGTGAAGGCCTACGCCCCGGCGGTGGCGGTGACGCCGTCCGGCGGCTTCGTGGTGGCGTGGAACGAGGAGGAGTTCCCGGTGACGCGCACCGTGGTGCAGGCGGTCACGCCTGCGGGCTGAGCGCGGGACCGGGTGCGGCCGGGAGGGAAGGAACGGAAGGGACTTTTTTGCGCTCGTGGCGCGAGATTCCCATTTCCGCTTGTGCGAGCGGGGACGGGCGCGGACATCGAGTCAGGGTTCGGGTGGCGCTTCCGGGAGCCACCAGTGCTCGAGGGCGAGCTCGATCGCGTCGAAGGGCTCCGCGCGCACGAGGTCATTGGCGGCGTGCACCGCGATGACGGTCCAGAGACCCGAAGCGAGCCGGTAGATCTCCAGCGTGCGTACCAGCGGATCGACCAGCCAGGCGCTGGCGATGCCCTCGCGCGCGTAGGTGCGCATCTTGCGGCTGCGGTCGAGGCGGCCGGTCGAGGGCGAGACGATCTCGCAGATCCAGTCGGGAGCCTGCTCGAAATAGGGGCGCGTCGCGCAGGACCGGCATGCGCTCGCGCTGCCAGCCGGCCCAGTCCGGTACCATCACGTCCTCGCCGAAGTGCAGCTCGGGCTCGAACAGCAGCCACCATCCGCCCGGTAGCGGCGCTGAGCCGGGATCGCGGTGGAAGGGCCGGAGGACGTCGGCGCCGATGCCCGACGCTGCATTTGCGTGCGGCGAGGCCGGCCGCGGCGACACGAACAGCTCGCCGTCGATGAGCTCGGCGACCTTGGTGTCCGGGACCTCCATCAGGTCCTGATAGGTCGCACGGCGCGGGCTGCCTGCCATTCGGGGTTCGGTAGCACATCCATGCGCCGGGACGGAGCAAGCACGAGGCCGTGCGGATTCCGGTGCGGGGTCGTGCGCAGCTGGAATTCGAGGTCGAAACCCGTCACCGACGGTCGGACCTCAGCCGCGCTTTGGCCACAGGTTGCCGAAGTTGCTCGCTCCGGCGAGCGTCACGTGGTGCGCGACGCGAGCATGATCCTCACGGTGGTGCACCCGCAGCAGCTCCTGGCGCGCGTTGCGCGGCGCGCGAAAGTGGATCCGCCAGTGCACGTACTCGTAGCGCAGGAAGCCTACGAGCACGCCGAGCACGATCGCGCCGGCCGTCGTCGCCCCGATCGCGAGCGCGACGAGGACGATGGCGGACGCGTGCACGGGGACCAACTGTACGGAATGCTGTGGGTGGGGGGAAAGGCGCCGGTTCAGGCCTCCGGCACGCCGCCCAGCACCGCCGGCCGACGGCGCCAGACCCACCTGCTCGCGGCACGCATGATGCGCCTGCCGTCCTCGCGGGTGATCGTCTGCAGGAGCCGGGCCGCGCCCGGCGCGACGTCCGCGGCGAGCGTCGCCGCCGCCGTTCCGTCGTCGGCCACGAGCCAGCTGCGCACGACCAGCCGATCGTCGGCGATCGCGTCGTCGAGATACTCGAGGTCGATGCCGCGCATGCGCAGCGCGCCGCCGAGATCGAGCATGCGCGCGACCGTCAGGCCGTGCGTCGCGAATAGCGCGAAGGCGCCGTCCTCGAGCATCGCTGCATAGGCGGCATTGTTGACGTGCGTCACGTGGTCGAGCAGCGATGGGCGCACGACCAGCGCCATCGTGACCGGCTCGCCGGGCGCCGCCTCCGGCAGGGCGCGCGCGCGCGGCAGGGTGACCACGTCGTCGCCGGAGAAAACGCGGCGCATGTCCTCGGGCACGGTCATCGGACGGCCGCTCGCAACGTCGCAGTAGACCCAGTCGGTGGTGGCCTGCGCGACCAGCGGCGCGGCTTCGTCGGTGCCGCGCGTGTCGCGTGCCGGCTCGGCCGCGCTCCTGCCGCGGCGGATCTCGTAGCTGCGCAGCGAACGCGCGCGCCGCCAGTCGAGGACGTGCGTCGCGATCTCGAGGCGATCCTCGCCGCCCACCGGCAGGCTGCGCTCGAGACGCGTCCGGCGGATGATCCAGACTCGCCCCTGTGCGGTGTAGTAGGCCGAATCGAAGCCGCCGTCCGTGGACGCCTCGACCGCGGCCTGCTCGAGCAGTCCGAGCAGGGCCGAGATCTTGATCTCGCCGAGCAGATCGACGTCCGCGTGCGAGACGCGGTGCTCAAGCGCGTAGCGATGCATCCGGACCTTCGTACGCCATGCCGCGCAGCCGCGCGATCCGCGCCGCGACCGGCGGATGGGTCGCGAACAGGTCGGCGAAGCGCCCCTCGCGCTCGTCGGCAGCACTCGCCGCCGGACGGACGAAGAACAGGTGCGCGGTACCGCGCGTGCCGCTCTGGGTCGGCCGGCGATCGGCGGCGATCGCCTCGAGCGCGCTCGCGAGCGCCTGCGGGTTGCGCGTCAACGCGACCGCGGTCGCGTCGGCGAGGTACTCGCGCTGCCGTGAGATCGCGAATGCGACCAGGCGCGAGGCGAGCGGTGCGAGCGCGGTCGCGAGCACCAGCACCGGCAGCAGCCAGCCGAGCGGATCGCGCTCGGCCTCGACCGCGTCCGGGCCTCGGTGGCGCGGCTGGCGGCGGATCCGCCAGGCGATGTCGGCGAGCAGTGCGGTCGCGCCGACCAGCACGGCGATCGTCACCCCGAGCCGGGTGTCGCGATTGCCGACGTGCGCCATCTCGTGCGCGACCACACCCTGGGTCTGGGCGCGGTCGAGCTTGTCGAGCAGCCCGCTGGTCACGGCGATGGTCGCGGTCTCGGGCTCGTGTCCGGTCGCGAGCGCGTTCGGTGCCGGATCGGGAATCAGCAGCACGCGCGGCTCGGGCAGGCCGCTCGCGACCGCCATCTCGTGCACGATGTTCAGGAGCTGCTGGTGCTCGGGCTGCGCCGGGTCGAGCGGTGTCGCGCGTAGCGAGGCGAGCACGATGCGGTCGCCGAAGGTGCGTGCGACCAGCAGCGCGAGCCCCATGCCGGCGAGCGTGAGCACGGTGACGACGGGCAGGCCGCCCGCGTAGCTGCGCAGCAGCGAGTCGAGCGTCAAGCCGACGACCAGCGCGAGCAGCGCCACCACGGCGAGCAGCCAGCGCGAGTGCCGGCGGTTCGCTTCGGCGGCGGCGTGGAAGTCGATCATCGCACGCCGACGAGTGCGCGTCCGATCGCGAGCAGCGCGAGCACCGTCAGCACCGCCATCGCGACCCTGCGGTAGACGCCCGCCGCGGCGCGGTCGAACCAGCGGTCGCCGAGCGCGTTGCCGATCGTCAGGGCGGGGAACATCAGCAGTGCGAGCAGCAGGGTGCGCGTCGTGACGAGGCCCGCCACGGTGACCGAGGCGGTGCCGGCAAGAGAAAGGATGAAGAAGTACATCAGCAGCGACGCCCGGCTCGCGGCCGCGGTCCTTTGCGTCGCGAGGTAGTAGACGATGACCGGCGGCCCCGCCATCGCGGTACCGCCGTTGAGCAGACCGGAAATCGCGCCGATGCCGAGCCGCGCCAGCAGCGACGGTTCGCGCTCGACGCGGATCCCGGCGCCGAGCAGCAGCACGGCGACCAGCACCGACGCGCCGATCACGGCACGCATCGGGTCGGCGGGCACGTCGTCGAGCAGCAGCGTGCCGAGCGGTGTCGCGAGCAGGGCGGTAGCGAGCAGCGGTACCAGCGATCGCCAGTCGACCGCGTGCCAGGTGCGCGGCAGGAGCTGGATACCCGCGACCACCTGCAGCAACATCACGCACGGCACGACCTCGACGGGCGTCGCGACCAGGGTCAAGGCGGGCACCGCTGCGAGGGCGAAGCCGAAGCCGGTGAAGCCACGCAGGACACCGGCGACCGCCGCCGTGCCGAGCGCGCCGGCTACGGTCCAGACCGTCAGTGCCGCCGGCACGCGGCGCGCGATCGCGACATCACTGCGTGATGTCGTCCTGCTGGTCGTCGTCCTGCGGTGTTCCGACGTCCATCTGCGCTTCGTTCGGAACGAACCCGGGGTCGGTCACCACCATGTTGGGCTCCGCCGGCAGCGTGCCGGGATCGTCGACGACCATGCCGGCCTCGTTCGGGACGTAGCCCGGATTGCTGGTGATCATGCCCGCTTCAGCCGGGAGGTGACCCGGATCGTCGAGCACCATGTCGTCCTGCGAGCCGCCGAGCTGCGGACCGTCCGGTCCCATGTTCATGTCGGCGAGCCGCATGGGTGCGGGCGACGCGACGTCGGGTGCATCCCCGACCGTCAAGGCGAAGGCGAAGCCTGCGGCCATCAGCGTTGCCAGCGTTCTCATCGCGACCTCATGGTTTCCGGGCCCGCGCAGTGCGGGCCCTGCCTGGCTATCGGACGTCGGCGTGCGGAAGTCCAGGCGTCAGGGTGCTGCGGGTGGCGTCGGTCCGGTGCCGAGGCCGGTCAGGCTGACCTTGGGTACCGCCTTCTCCTCCTCCGGCGCCGCGAAGTACTCGCGCGGCGCGAAGCCGAACTGGTTGGCGATCAGATTGGAGGGGAAGCTCTCGCGCTTGGTGGCGTACTGCCCGACGACGTCGTTGTAGTGCTGGCGGGCGAACGCGATCAGGTTCTCGGTGTTGGTGAGCTCCTCCTGAAGCTGCAGCACGTTCTGGTTCGCCTTCAGGTCCGGGTAGTTCTCGACCACGGCGAACAGGCGGCCCAGCGCCTGCGTCAGGCCCTGCTCCGCGACAGCGCTGGCGGCGGGGGTGTGTGCGTCGAGCGCCCGTTGACGCGCCGCAACGACCGCCTCCAGCGTATTGCGCTCGTACTCCAGCGCCCCGCGGACGGTCTCGACCAGATTGGGCACCAGATCGTGCCGGCGCTTGAGCTGGACGTCGATCTGGTTCCACGCCGCCTCGGCACGATTCTTCAGCGCGACCAGCGCGTTGTACGCGGCGACCGCCCACAGGGCGGCGAGCACGACGAGACCGAGCAGCACGAGGGTGGTCATGGGGCTTTCCTCTTGCACGTGCCCGGGGGCGACGCGAGTGGTTGCGCGGCTCGCGATCGCCCAGTTAACTCGGAGCGGAATCTTCCGCCGACCACCCCGGATCTCACGCGCCGGGCCGACACCGGCGTTCCGCCGGAGAGAAAGTACGAGGATCGGATGCTGCTCGAGGGAAGGGTTGCGATCGTCACCGGTGCGGGCCGCGGGATCGGCCGTGAAGAGGCTCTGATGCTCGCCAAGCACGGCGCCAAGGTGGTGGTGAACGACCTCGGCGGCAGCCACGACGGCAGCGGCGCGAGCCAGAGCCCGGCCGACGAAGTCGTCGCCGCCATCAAGGCCGCCGGCGGCGACGCGATCGCGAACGGCGACAACGTCGCCGACTACAAGGCCGCGCAGCGCATGATCCAGGCGGCGATCGACAAGTGGGGCGCGCTGCATATCGTCGTCAACAACGCCGGCATCCTGCGCGACCGTATGCTCTTCAACATGAGCGAGGAGGACTTCGACTCGGTCATCGCGGTGCACCTGAAGGGCACGTTCAACCTGTGCCGTCACGCTGCGGCTTACTGGCGCGAAGAGCACAAGAAGGGCAACGTACTCGACGGTCGCATCATCAACACGTCGTCAGATTCGGGCCTGCTGTGCAACGTCGGCCAGGGTAATTACGGCGCGGCGAAGGCGGGCATCGCGGCGCTGACCGTGATCGCCGACAAGGAGCTGTCGCGCTACGGCGTGACGGCGAACGCGGTCGCGCCGAGCGCGATCACGCGCCTCACCGTCGACGCGATGGGACGCGGCACCGTCGAGCAGACGCCGCAGGCGATGATCGACCGTGCCGGGCCGGCGCACGTCGCGCCGCTGGTCGTCTGGCTGGCGAGCGTCAAGGCGGGCAACATCCACGGCGAGGTGTTCCGCGCCGGCAACGGCCGCGTGAACCTGTTCCAGGGCTGGCAGGCGGTGCGTCAGGTCGGCGACCTGAAGCACGCGGTGTGGGACCCGGAAGAACTCGGTGCCGCGATGGAGAAGGAGTTCCTCGCGAAGCCGGTCGAGAAGCAGACGATGGAAGCGCTCATGAAGGAGATGGCCGGGGCGGTCTGAGCGGCGCGATGGACGACGCACGGACAACGCGGCACCTGACGGGCACCTTGGTGCTCGTCGCGGCCGGCCTGGTGGCGCTGCTCGAGGCGTGCGGCGGCGGCGGCAGCGACGGCCCGAGAGTCGTGCCGACGCCGACGCCGACCTCCGGCGTACCGACGCCGACGCCGCAGCGGACGGCCGTGCCGACCCCCGTCGCGACGCCGGTGGTGACCGCATCACCCGGAGTGCCGCCGCCGCTGCGTCTCGAGCCGGTCGCGACCGGCCTCGACCAGCCGCTCTTCGTGACCGCCGCACCGGGTGACGCGAGCCGCCTGTTCGTGTTGGAGCAGAGCGGGCGGATCCGCATCGTCGCGTCCGGCGCTCTGCTCGCGCAGCCGTTCGTCGACCTGTCGGAGCGCATCTCGTGCTGCGGCGAGCGCGGCCTCCTCGGGCTCGCCTTCCACCCGAGCTACGCGAGCAACGGACGCTTCTTCGTCAACTATACGAATACCGACGGCGGCACCGAGGTGGTCGAGCTGGCGCGCTCGGCGAATGGCGACCAGGCGTCGCCGGATACGGTGCGCCGGTTCTTCACCGTCGCGCAGCCGTTCCCGAACCACAACGGCGGCATGCTCGCGTTCGGCCCGGACGGGTACCTGTACGTCGGCCTCGGCGACGGCGGCGCCGGGGGCGATCCGCAGAACAACGGGCAGGACCTCGACACCAAGCTCGGCAAGATCCTGCGCATCGACGTCGACGCCTACCCGACGGCGCCGCCGGGCAACGTCGCGGGCGGCGATCCCGACATCTGGGCGTACGGTCTGCGCAACCCGTGGCGCTTCTCGTTCGATCGCGCGACCGGCGACCTCTACATCGGCGACGTCGGCCAGAACCTGCTCGAGGAGATCGACGTCGCGCCGGCCGGCCAGGGCGGGCAGAACTATGGCTGGCGCCTGATGGAGGCGTCGCAGTGCTTCCAGCCGCCCGTGGGCTGCGATCAGACCGGCCTCACCTTGCCGGTGGTCGAGTACGATCGCGCCGTCGGCTGCTCGGTGACTGGCGGCTACGTGTACCGCGGCACCGCGATCGGCGGCCTCGACGGACGCTACCTCTACGGTGACTACTGCTCGAACCGCGTGTTCTCCTTCCGCTGGGTGGACGGAGCGGTGCGCGACCAGCTGGAGCTGACCGACGACCTCGATCCCGACTCTCAGATCCAGGGGCTCACGTCCTTCGGCGAGGACGCGGGCGGTGAGCTGTACGTGGTGAGCCAAGGCGGCTCCGTGTTCCGCGTCGAGGCGGAGTGAACCTGCGGGGCCATGCGCCCTGCCGTACGCAAGGAGCCGGGACCGCATCATGACGCCGGGTTCGTCCAACCAGACCACGATCGGCCGCAGGCTTGCGGCCCTCTTCGGGCGCGAGGGGTTCTGGCGTGAGCGCTGGCGTCGCGCGGGGCTCACGCGGGCACCCGAGTCGCTCGCGACCCTCGTCCCGATGCGGATCGACGATCTCGCCGCGGACGAGCGCGCGCACCCTCCCTACGGCTCGTGGCGCGCGGCCGACGCGTTCGTCCGGGTCGGCGTTCCGGCACGTCCGAGCGCGCTCGAGATGCTGGTCTTCACCGCCGCCGATTTGGAGGCGGAGGCGCGCGTCGGTTCGGTGGCGCTCGCTGCCGCGGGTCTCGCGCCCGGCGGGCGCGCGACCAACACCTTTTCCGGCGGGCTGGTGACGCCGGGCTCTCTGGTGGTGGGCGACTCGGCGCAGGCGCTGGGCGCGCTCGACATGCCGGTCGGCGCGATCGCCGCCGCCGGCCCGCGCGCGACCGCGTTCGACTTCTGGCAGCGGGTCAAGCCGGACTTCGCCGTCCTGGACCAGGCCGGCGCAAGCGACCTCGCGAGCCTGCTCGCGGACAAGCGAACAAGTGCGGCCGAAATCGGGATCCGCGCCGCGGTGATCGTCAGCGATCTGCGCGATCCCGAGCCCGAGCTGCCCGAGCTCGGGGTGCCGGTGACGCGCATCGTCGGCCTCGCCGAGGCGTTCTCGCTGCTCGCCGCGCGGGATGCGCACGGCATCTTCGCCGCACCCGCCGGCGAGGTGATCGTCGAGGTGCTCGATGGCGAGCTCGTGCTGACGACCTTGCACCATTCGGCGGCGCTGGTGCGCTATGCGCCGGGCGTCCGTGCCGAGCTGGTGCCGGCTCCGGTCGGCCGCAGCGAGGACACGGCGTTCGTCCTCGTTTGACACAACATCAGGCGGACTCGTAGAAAAGTCCTTTTACGTCGGAGGAGTCTCTAATGGACAAGCGTTGGATCGCGGTCGCCGCAGCGGCGACCTTCCTCTCGTGCTCGCCGCCGCCGCCGAGCTCGGGCGAGGGCAAGGAGGCAGCGAAGGCCGACGCGCCGAGTGCAGCCCAGGCTCCGGCTGCCGCTCCCGCCGCGGCCGCCGCGGCCGGGAACATCGACAAGGCGCAGGTCGGCGAGCTGATCAAGCGCTACTACACGAGTAGCGGCCAGATCCCCGAGGACGTGACCATGTCCGTCACCGAGGTCGGTCCTTCCAAGGTGACCGGCCTGAACGAGGGCACGCTTGCGCTGACACGCGGTGCGCAGTCGCAGGAAGTCCCGTTCCTGATCACCACCGACGGCCGCTGGTTCCTGCGTGCCGATCCCGTCGACCTCACCCTCGACCCGGTGAAGGAAGTGCTCGACAAGATCAAGCTCGGTGACGAGAACCCGCGCCTCGGCCCGGCCGACGCCGCGGTGACGATCGTCGAGTACTCCGATTTCCAGTGCCCGTTCTGCGCGCGCGCCGAGGAGATCGTCCAGGGCGAGGTCATCAAGGCCTACGGCGACAAGGTGTCGTTCGTCTACAAGCAGTTCCCGCTCACCTCGATCCACCCGTGGGCCGAGCCGGCTTCGCTGATCGGATTGTGCATCTACAAGCAGGCCGGCAACGCCGCCTACTGGAAGTTCCACGAGGCGGTCTTCAAGGCGCAGAAGGACATCCCGAACGAGAACTCGGGTGAGAAGCTGCTCGCGATGGCGAAGGACGCCGGCGCCGATCAGGCCAAGGTGAAGGCATGCTTCGAGGCCGGCGACACCAAGGCGCTGGTCGACGCGACCATCGCCGAGGCAGAAGCGATCGGGGTCAACTCGACGCCGACCTTCTTCATCAACGGCCGCCGTCTCTCGGGGGCGCAGTCGCTCGACGCCTTCAAGGCGGTCATCGATCCCGAGCTCGCCAAGGCCGGCAAGAGCTGAAGCAGGGTCGTGGCGCGGGCGGACGGTCCATGACCTTCCCGGACCTTCCCGCCCGCGCCGGCCATGCCGCTCAACCCGTCGCGCCGCCCTGCTTGAGCTTCCGGTAGAGCCCGAACAGCTCGTAGAAGGCGCGCGCGATCACGCGCGGGTCGCCGCCCGACGCGCTGCCGGTCTCGCGCGGCAGGTGGCGCACCGGAACCTCGACGATGCGCGCGCCGCGAATCCGCAGGCGCGCCAGCAGCTCCGAGGAGAACATCGCGCCGCTGGCCTCGATCGCGAGCCCCTGCAGCATGCGCCGGTCGAACAGCTTGAACGCACAGTCGACGTCCCGCACCGGCACCCCGAAGAGCGTGCGGATCAGCCAGTTCCAGGCGTGGGCATTCATGATGCGTACGGCGTTGTCCTGGCGATTCACCCGATGGCCGACGACCACGTCGTGCCCGGGCAGCGCCTGCACCAGGTCGGCGATCTGGCGGACGTCGAATTGCCGGTCGCCGTCGGTGAAGAACGCGTACTCGAGCGTGCCCGAGGTGAGCCCGGTCCACACCGCGGCGCCGTAGCCGCGATTGACCTCGTGGCGTACCACGCGCACGCGCGGATCCTGCGCCGCGATCGCGGACGCGCGCGCGAAGGTCTGGTCGCGCGAACCGTCGTCGACCACGATGACCTCGAAGCGGTCGGCGACATCGGGTAAAGCGGCCAGCAGATCGGCGATCATCGGTGCGACGTTGTCCTCCTCGTTGTGCGCGGGGAACGACGCCGACAGTCCGGGCAGTCGCTGGACAGGGCTCACGAGGCAACGCTCCGGCCGGCGGCTCGAGCGGCGTGGGACGGGGACGAGGGGACGAGCGGAGGCGCGAGCCGCGAGAACGAGGCATGGCGAACCTGGACGCGACAGAGGATGCGACGGTGACCGTGGGCCCGGTGCGGCGCGGCGGCAAGGACCACGCGCGGCGCGATGCGCTGCTGTTCGGTCTGCTCGCCCTCGGCGTCTACTGGCTGTCCAACGACGGTCAGTTCATGTTCTTCAACTATCACCTGCACCTCGCGGTCTCGTTCCTCAATGGACGGCTCCACATCGCGAATCCGCCAGGTTGGCTGACCGAGTTCGCCTATGCGGACGGCAAGCCCTACGTCTACTTCGACCCGTTCCCCGCGGTCTTCCTGTTGCCGCTGGCGGCACTTTGGGGTCTCACGGTCAATCTCGCCAAGGTGTCGATCGTGGTCGGCGCGTGCAACGTCGCGCTGATGCGCCTGGCGGTCGGCGCGCTCGGCGTCCAGCGCAGCACGGCCAACTGGTGCGCGCTGCTGTTCGGTCTCGGCACCGTGCACTTCTACGCGTCCTGGTACGGCAATACGTGGATGCTCGCCCATCTGCTGGCGGTCGCGGCGCTCACCCTGGCGTGGATCGAGGGGCTCGGGGCGGCGAATCCGTATCTGCTCGGACTGTTCTGCGCGCTCGCCGCGACCAGCCGCTCGCCGGCCGCGCTCGGCACGCCGATTTTCTTCCTGATTGCGTTGCACCGCCGTCCCCAAATCGGCACGGCGGTGAAGTTCGCCCTACCGCTCCTTGCCACCGGCTTGCTGCTCGGTGTCTACAACTTCGCCCGTTTCGGAGACTTCCTCAACAACGGCTACCTGCTGGCGAACCAGGCGCTGCTGAATCCGGCGCACGGCTCGTTCAGCTGGCGGTATATTTCGCGCAACATCTACCAGTATCTCCTCCGCATCCCCGAGCTCAGCTCGACCTGGCCGTACCTCATCCTGACCGATCACGGCCTGAGCCTGCTCGCGACCACGCCCGTGGTGCTGCTGCTCTTCCGGCGCGGCTGGAGCGAGCGCGCGCCCGACGCGAAGCTGCTCGGACGCCTCGCGCTGGCCGCCTGCGCGATGACGTTCGCCCTCTACCTCTGTTACTTCTGGGACGGCTGGCGGCAGTTCGGCAGCCGCTACACGCTCGATTTCACGCCGTTCCTGATCGTCGCCCTGGCGCTGCGCAACGATCCGCGGCCGGGGACGTGGCGCTGGCCGCTGCCGGTGCTGGTCCTGCTCAGCCTCGCGGTCAATGTCTGGGGCACCTGGTTCTGGCGCGCGCAGCGCATGTAGGAAGGTCACCCGGCGACGCTCTCTTGCGCCGGGGTCCTGCGTATTCCACTAATCAGAAGCGAGCATGACCGTCGAATCGACCGCCATCCTCGACCTGCCGGACCTCGAGCGGGAGCTGCTCGTGCTGGTGGAGGAGCACCTGCTCGACGGCGCCGGCGGGATCGATCCCGGGGCCAGCCTGTCCGAGGCGGGCCTGGACTCGATGGCCATCATGCAGCTGCTGCTGCTGATCGAGGATCGCTTCGGGCTGTGGCTGCCCGAGGAGGACCTCACGCACGAGAACTTTGCTTGCATCCGCACCCTGGCCGCCGCCGTCGCCCGGCGGCAGGCGGCGTGCGACGGGGTCGCTTGACGGGCGGGTCGCGCTGCGACGTGCTGGTGGTCGGCGGCGGCAGCGCCGGTCTCGCCGCCGCGGTCGCCGCCGCACGTTGCGGCGCGCGCACCTTGCTCGTCGAGTGGCACGCGACGCTCGGCGGAATGGCCAGCGCGGCCCTGGTGCACTCGCTGTGCGGCCTCTACCTGCTGCGCGACGAGCCCGGTGCGGTCGAGGCGAATCCCGGCTTCTCAGGCGAGGTCGCGGCCCGGCTGGTTGCCGCCGGTGGCGCGTGGGGGCCGGTGCGCATGGGCCGCGTCGACGTCCTGCCGCACCGCCCGCCGGCCTTCGCGCGGGTCGCCGACGAGATCGTCTGCGCGACCCAGGGGCTCGAGGTGCGCTTGCACAGCGCGCTGATCGCCGCCGAGGGCGGTGACCGCGTCGCGCGCGTCGAGCTCTTCTGCCGCGGCCGGCGCGAGCACGTCGAGCCGGCCGTGGTGGTCGATGCTTCGGGCGACGCCGCGGTGGTCGCGCTGCTCGGGGCCGGCTTCGAGATCGAGGAGAGCGCGCGCCTGCAGCGCCCGGCGTTCATCTTCCTCCTGCAGGGGGTCGCTGCCGGCGCCCTCGAGGACGCGCGCCGGCTGGTGGTCGCGCACCGGATCGCGTCGGCGGTGCGCAGCCGGGCACTGCCGAAAGGTGCACTCGGCGCGGCGCTGCGCGCGACCGATCGTCCGGGCGAGGCGTTCGTCACGATCGATCTCGATGGTCCGCCCGGCATGGTCTACGACCCGCTCGAGCCGTGCTGCCTGTCCGCGCTCGAGATTTACGGACGCGGTCTCGCGTTCGCCCTCGAAGCCTTTCTGCGCGAGCACGTCGCGGGCTTCGCCGCGAGCTGGATCGCGGCTTTGCCCGCGCGGGTCGGCGTGCGCGAGAGCCGCCGCGCGCTCGGCGAGCGCCGCATCGAGACCAGCGACATCGAGCAGGGTGCTGTGTTTGCCGACGCGGTCGCGCTCGCCACCTGGCCGATGGAGCTGCGCGAGCAGGCGACGGGAGCGCGGCTGCGCTTCCCGCTCGACGACCGCCCGACGCAGATTCCCCTGCGCGCGCTACGCGCGCAGGGCGTCGCGAATCTGCTCGTCGCCGGACGCTGCATCGCGGCGAGCCATGAAGCGCAGGCGTCGGTGCGCGTGATCGGTACCTGCCTCGCGACCGGCGAGGCGGCGGGGCTCGCCGCGGCTCTGCTCGCCGATCGACCGGCTGCGGGTGCGGACACGCATGCGCTCGCCGCGGCCGTGAACGCGGCGCGCGAGCGCTTCATGCATCCACGGTCCGATGGCGCCCGGAGCGGCGAGGGCTGAGTGAACGTCGTCGAGCATCTGCTCGGGCGCGGCGGTCGCGACCGGCATCTCGCGCTGGTCGATGCCGGCGCCGGCGCCACCTTGACCTATGGCGAGCTGGCGGCGCTGGTCGACGAGACCGCGCAGCGGCTGCGCGCGACCGGTGTGGTGTCGGCCGCCGACGGCGTCGCACGCATCGGCCTCGCGGCGCCGAACGGCATCGCGCACGTGGTGCTCGCGCTCGCCGTGCTGCGCGCCGGTGGTTGCGTCGTCCCGGTTGCGGGCGAGCTCGCGCCGCGCGAGCGCCGCACCCTGCTGCGCGCCCTGCACCCGCGCGCCGTCCTGGTGGCCGATGGGGCGCGCTGGGACGAAGGGCAGGACGGCGCAACGATCAGCGCGTTCGACGTCGCCGGCAGCACGGTGCGCGTCGTCGCGGTGTCCGGCGGCGAGGCACAGGCGCGATCACCCCACGACGAGGTACGGCTCGCGGCGCTCGAGCCGGCGTTCATCCGCTTCAGCTCGGGGACCACCGGAACCAGCAAGGGCGTGATCCTGTCGCACCAGACGCTGGTCGCACGCATCGCCGCGGCGAATCGCGGTCTCGGCATCGGACCCGCGGACCGCGTCCTGTGGTCGCTGCCGATGGCGCACCACTTCGCTGCCTCGATCATGCTCTACCTGGCGCACGGCGCGACCACGGTTCTGGCCCCCTCGCACGTCGCATCGGACGTTCTCGGGGCGGCGCGCAGGCACGCGGCGACGGTCTTCTACGGCTCGCCATTCCACTACGCGCTGCTCGCGGCGGAGCGCTCGCGCGAGCCCTGGCCGAGCTTGCGCCTGGCGGTGTCGACCGCGGCCGCGCTGCCGATCGCGACCGCGCAGGCATTCGACGCGCGCTTCGGCGTTCCGGTCGCGCAGGCGCTCGGCATCATCGAAGCGGGGCTGGTCGCCGTCAACGACCAGCCCCGCGCGCAGCCCGAGTCGGTCGGACCGCCGCTGCCCGACTTCACCGCCGAGCTGCGCGACGAAGCGGGCGATCGCGTGTCGCCGGGCGGCATCGGCGAGCTCTTCCTGCGCGGTCCCGGCATGCTCGACGGCTACCTGTGGCCGTTTCGCGCGCGCGCCGAGATCCTCGCCGACGGCTGGTTCGGCAGCGGTGATCTGGCGCGCGCCGACGCGAGCGGCAGCCTCACCCTGGTCGGGCGCGCGCGCAGCGTGATCAACGTCTCGGGGATGAAGTGCTTTCCCGAGGAGATCGAGGCCGTGCTGCAGGAGCACCCAGAGGTCGCGGCGGTGCGCGTGACGGGCCGCCCGCACCCTCACGTCGGCGCGGTGCCGGTGGCGGACGTCGTAGCACGCGACCCTGCCCGGCCGCCCGAGGCGAAGGCCCTCGCGGCGCACTGTCGCGGCGCCCTGGCGCGCTTCAAGGTCCCGGTCGAGTTCCGCATCGTGCGCGCGCTACCGCTGACCGCGAGCGGCAAGCTGAAGCGGTAGGCTCGGCCGCCGCGACTATCGTCGACGCGGCAGGAGATCGCGCGCGCGGACCCGGACACCCGGCAGAGCGGCCAGCTCGAGCACCGAGTTCGCCGCGGCGCGCGCGACCGTGCGATACGAGCGAATGCTGCGCGACGGATCGCGAAACGTCTCGACCCACATGTCGCGCAGGTTCACCAGCCAGTACTCTGGAATTTCGGCCGCGGCGTAGATGCGCGATTTCGACAGTCGATCCTGTGCGAGGGATGAATCGGCCACCTCGATCACGAGAAGCGCGCTCCGCGGGTGTTCGTCGAGGTAGTCTTCCGGCATCCCCTCGACGAGCGCGACGTCCGGCTCCGGCACCGATCGCTTGGAGAGGACCAGGGGCAGCTGAACGCGAACGACCCCGCGGCCCCGGAGCGCGCGGCTCAGGGCCCGCGAGGCCATCGTCGTCGCTGTCGCATGCGCCGGGTTCTGCGGGGACATCGCGACGATCACCCCTTCGAGGAGCTCGACGTGATCGCCGGCCTGCAGCAGGCCCTTTTCGACCAGGCCGAAGTACTCGCGTGCGGTGTAGCGCACGTCGACCGCCGCACTTTGCCTCATGGCCGAACCCTATCAGCCGGCGCGGTCGATTCGAAGCACGCCATGTTAGGGAGGAGATGCCATGCGCTATCTCGACGGACCGCGGCCGCGGCTGTTCGCGCATCGCGGCGGCTCCCGGATCGCACCCGAGAACACGCTCGAGGCGTTCGCGGCCGGCCTCGCGGCCGGCGCCGATCGCCTGGAGATGGACGTGCACGCGACGCGCGACGGGCACGTGGTGGTGATCCACGATCCGACCGTCGATCGCACCACCGACGCGTCGGGTGCCGTGCGCGAGCTGACGCTCGCCGAGCTCGAGCGTTGCGATGCCGGCGCGCGCTTCCCGGGTGACGCGAACGACTTCCCGTTTCGTGCACGCGGCGTGCGCGTGCCGACCCTCGACGCGGTGCTGGCGGCTTTTCCCGGCGTCCCGCTCAACATCGAGATCAAGCAGCAGGACCCTCCGATCGAGGGCGCGGTGCTCGCGGTGCTCGATCGCTTCGCGGCGCGCACGCAGGTGCTGCTCGCGGCCGAGGAGGCGAGCATCATGGCGCGCATCCGCGCCGCGGCGCCCGACGTGCTGACCAGCTTCTCGGCGGCCGACGTGTACGAGTTCGTCATGGCGTGGCACGGCGGCGACCTGGGCTCGTACCGGCCGCCGGGGCACGCGCTGCAGATCCCACCCGCGTTCGAGGACATCGCACTCGTGACCGCGGAGTCGGTGGCGCTGGCGCACCAGCTCGGCCTCGAGGTGCACGTCTGGACGATCGACGACCCGGCCGAGATGACCGCTTTGCTCGAGCTCGGTGTGGACGCGCTCATGACCGACGTCCCGCCACTCGCGGCGCGGCTGCTGCGCGAGCGGGGCCTGCGCTGAAGCGGACCGGCGGGCGCGCGGCAGCTCCGAGCCGGTGGCTCGGATGACCGCTCGCGCCGTCGGGGTGGAGCTGGGCGAGCAGTGCTGCGAACAGATCGATCGTGCGCGGCATCTCGATGCCGAGCTCGCGCAGCACGCGCTGCGAGTCGGTGGTGTCGACGCGCGTGCGAACGTTCAGGTAGGGCACGAAGGGTGCTGCGCGGTCGAGCATCGGCCGCGCTCGGCCCCAGACGAAGAGCCGCATCGCGGCCCGGAACAGGGCTGGCGGTGCGAAGCTCAGCGGCGGCACGCGGAAGGTCCGGCTCGCGACGTCGCCGAGCGCGCGCAGGGACGAGGCGCGCGGGCCCGCGGCGAGATGGTACCAGCGCCCGTCACTGAGCGGACGCTGTGCGAGCGCCACGGTCGCCCGTCCCACGACATCGACCGGGACCAGATCGACCACGGACGACGGGCTGCCCGGCACCCAGCGCCAGCCGTGCGTCAAGTAGAGGTGCAGCAGCAGCAGGAAGCGGGCGTGGGGCTCTGCGCTCGCACGCATGCGGGATGGAGTGGCCGCGCCGCGCTCCTCCGCCGTGCGCTCGTCCGCAGCCGCCCGTGCCCCGAGCGTGACCGCCGGGCCGACGATGCTCGGCCGCAGCACGGTGATCGGCAGGGTCGCCATCGAGCGCTGTACCGCTTCCTCCGCCTCGAACTTGCTGCGCTCGTAGGTGTTGCGAAAGCGCCCGGGTGGCGCCGGGCCTTCGACCAGCGTGCCCGGGCGATCGCCGCACAGGAACGTCGTGCTGACGTGGACGAAGCGCAGCAGGTGCCGCATGCGTTGCGCGATCTCGAGCAGCTGTCGTGTGCCAGCGACATTCACCTGCCGCGCGCGGTGCAGCGCGTCGTCGAAGCGGACCGACGCTCCGGCGTGGATCAGGTGCGTGACCTCGGTGGTGACGCGCTCGACGTCGCGCGGCGACAGGCCCGCGCGAACGCGCGTCAGGTCGGCGCCGATCGGCACCACGTGCGGTGCGAAGGCGCGCCAGCCGAGTGCTGCGGCGCGACCATCGAGCTCGCCGACTGGCGCGCGCAGGGCGGCATAGACGCGCGCGCCGGGATCGCTGCGCACGATCTCGTGCAGGATCTCGCGGCCGAGAAAGCCGCTCGCCCCGGTCAGCAGGTAGCATCGTTCCGACATCCGCCAGGCCTCCTTGCAGGGCCCGTCGGAGCAAATGGCGATCCGCGCCGCGAGGACCCGCTGGCGCAAGCACTCTCCCCGCGTGGTGCAAAGCGCCGTTTCACGCGCGGGACGTTTTGTTGCGGGCGCTGCGCAACGTGGAACAAGAGGCTGGCACCACTCGGCCGAGCGTGCTTCGCTCGACCGCCATCGGGCGCAAGAGGCCAGCATGTTTCGCGATCGTGACCTTCCCGTGCGCGTGCTCGGCGCGGTGCTGCCGCCCCGCCTCGGGCACCGCCTGAGCGACACGCTGACGCCGCTGGTCGGCGGCGCGCGGCATCGTCACGTGAGTGCGTTCGCGGGCGCGGCGGCGGCGATCCTGCTCGACGACCGCGAGGCCGGGGAGCAGGTCCGCAGGCGCTACGTGGCGTCGCTCGCCGCCGACGATCTCGACGCGTGCCGCGCCTGGGCGCGGGTCGGCCCTTCGTGCGGCTCGGCCGCGCTGGAAGGAGAGCGCTTCCTGCCCGCACCCGGCGCCGCGGTCTTCGTCAGCTTCCACCTGTCGGGCGGGCTCGCGGTCTTCGAGGTGCTGCGCCGGCACGGCTTCGCGCCGACGTTCCTGCGCGCGCCCACGCTGCCCGCTGCGGGCCGCTACGAGCGTTCGATTGGCGCTGTCCGGCTGCGCTATCTGCGGCGGGTCCTGGCGCGGCCGTGGATCCTGACCGGACCCGGCGCGCGCGACACGCTGGCGGCGCACCTGGCGAGCGGCGGTGCGGTCGTCGCCTTGCTCGACGTGCCGGCCCAGGCGGTGCCGCTGCGCGATCGCACCAGCGGCAGCCTGTTCGGACGCACGTTGAGTGTCCCGAGTGGCCTGCTCCGCCTGGCGCTCGCGCAGAACCTGCCGATCGTGCCGTTCGATGCGCGCGTCAGCGACGGTAGCCGTGCGGTGCGCTTTCACGCGCCGGCGCGCGGCGCGGACGTGGGCGCGGTGCTCGCATCGGTGTTGCACACGCTCGAGGGCGTGGTGCGCGAGCGCCCCTGGGACTGGCACTCCTGGCTCGAGCTCGACCAGCTCTTCGCGGAGGCCACGCCCGGTCCGGCGATCGGCGCGTGAAGTGCGCGCCGATCACTCTTCGCGCAGCGCCGCCTGGTGCGCGGCGAAGAGCTCCCGGTCGGCGGGCCGGTACGGCGGATCGCTGGCGCGCGGCGTGACCCGCTCGAGCATCGTGCCGTACGCCGCGCGGTGCCGGGCCGCGTTGTCGGCCGGCGAGGGCTCGCGCCGCGCGGCCGCGACGGCGGCCTCGGCGAGCGCGCGCAGGCGGCTGGGCTCGCGCACCAGGTCGCGCAATGCCGCCGCGGCACCACCCTGGTCGCCGACCACGATCCCCGCACCGGTCGCGCGCACGCGCGCCGCCGGCGCGCCACGGTCGAGGACGATCGCCGGTACGCCGGCTGCCCAGGACTCGCTCAGCGTGTAGGAAAAGGTCTCCGGCCACGGCGACAGGATCAGCGTCACGTCGATCGCCGCGCCGGCGAGCAGACACACCACGTCGTCGCGGCCGTAGCGACCGTGCAGGTGCAGGCGCTCGTCGGCGAGCGATCCGATGGCTGCGGCGGCTGCCTCGGGGAAGCCGTGCGCGCCGGCGTCGCCGAAGACGTGCCAGTGGACGTCGAGGTCGCGGGTCGCGCGCATCACCTCGAGGACCGCGGCGGAGCCCTTCCACGGCGCGGACGGCGTGCCCAGCAAGGCAACGCGCAGCACGCCGCCGGACGGGCGTACGACGGGCCTCACCGCCGCGACGGGCAGCGCGTGCGGGATCACCTGCCAGCGCAGCGACTGGCTCGGAAAGGCGTCCGCGACCACGGCACGGGCGGCGTCCGACGGCGCGATGACCGCGGCGGCCACCGTGAGCAGCGCGCGGAACTCGGCGCGATGCTCGCGTATGCGGGCGAGCGCATTTACCGGTGCCGGCAGCGCGCACGCCTGGAAGAATGCATCGAGGCAGTGGCGTGCCTCACCGGCATCGCCTGCGATGCACGCGCACGAAGCGCCGCTGGCGAGGTTCAGGCGGTAGAACGCGGGACACGTGCACAGGTAGTCGTGCACGGTGTAGGCGAACGGGATGCCGCGCGCCTCGAGCACGCGCCAGATCCGCGCCGGCCAGCCCGAGAGGTGGTGCAGGTGCGCGGCGCCGACGTCGAGCCGATCGATCAAGGCCGCGAAACCGCGCTCGCGAGCCGCGTCCGCCAGCGCGAAGCGATCGTGCGGCGCGCCCGCGTCGCCGTCGAGCGTCGCCGGGAAACGATGCGCGACCGGGCGCGTGACGTCGCCGTCCGCGACCTCGCTCGCGTGCAGATGCGCGCCTTCCGGCCATGCGACGACCACCCGCGGCAGCGCCAGCGCGCGCACCAGGTCGAGCACGTGGAGCTGCGTCCCGCCGGCCGGCGCCTGGCGCGGATCGGTGAACGGGTCGGCGTGCAGGACCATCAGCAGGGCCGGCGCGCGCCGCCTTGCTGCGCGCGCGAGCTGGTAGCGGATGCTGGCTTGCACCTCGGCGAGCGGGTTTTCGCGGATGAAGCGCTGCACGTCCTCGTGGTAGCGCGGGTGGCGCCGGCCGAGCACGCCGAGGTTCGCTGTGCGCAGCGATTCGGTCTCGCCCGCGAACGACGCGCTGCCGCGATGCCAGACGAACAGGTCGTCGCAGGCGCGGATCTCGAAGCCGGCCGCTTTGGCGCGCTCGCAGAGGTCGTTCTCCTCGCCGTAGCCGCGTCCGAAGACCTCGTCGAACGCACCGACCGCGTCGAGCACCTCGCGCCGGATCAGCATGCAGAAGCCGTGCGCGGTGACGATCTCCGGCCGCAGCCGAGCGCTCGTCGCGGCAATCAGCGCGTCGAAGGCGGCGAGGTCGAGGCCTTCGGGCAGCGGGTTGGCGGTCATCCACTCCGGCACGCTCAGGATGGTGCCGTCGTTGGTCAGCGGCGACACCACGCCCGTGCGGGGCGTGTGCGCGGCCGCGGCGCGCAGCCGGTCGAGGTAGGCCGCCGGCACCTCGGTGTCGCTGTTCAAAAGCAGCACGTCGCGGTCCGGCCCATGCATCATGCCGCGATTCGCGCTCTTGACGAATCCTAGATTGACGTCGTTGCGCAGCAGCACCACCCGCGCGTCGTCCGCCGCCAGGTGCTCGAGGCGCGCGACCAGGGTCGGGTCGTTGCTCGCGTCGTCGACGACGACCAACCGGAAATCGCCGCTGCCGTGCCGCAGCACGCTCGCGAGACAGCGCTCGGTGTCCTCGCGTGCGTCGTACACCGGCACGACGACGTCGACGCCGCGCACAGCCGTGCGCCCGCCCCCCAGCAGGCGTTCGATCCCTCGCCGCACGGCTTCCAGGACGGCCTCCAGCAGGTTTGCGCGGGGCTTCATCGTGGCGCCCCATCCGCCTGGGCCCAGGCGAAGCCCGACACATCGACGCTGGTTTCGGGCACGGCGGTCGCCTGCTCCGGGATCACCACCAGCAGCGCGCTGCCGGGGTCGCCGGGCTCGAGCCAGCACGGAGCTCCGACCCGCTGCCGCATGCGTCCGAGCGCACGGCGCGGCCCCGGTTCGACGCTCGCGACCGCGGCCGTGAGCCACCAGGCGTCGCCCTCGCGCCGCAGCGTGAGGTCGAGCGCGAACGTCTCGCCGGCGGCGAACTCGTGCGCGATCCACGACGGCTCGCCCGCGCACGCAGCGCTCTGGCCGTCGTAGACGCAGGCATCGGCGAGGCGCTCGAAGTAGAAGCCGTGCGGACGGTGCTGCCAGTTGCCGCCGATCAGCGCATGGCCGGCATTGACCGGGGGCTGCACGACGAGGCCGCTGCACCGGTGCGGCGTGTCGCGCTCGAGGAACGTGCCGGCCACCGCGAACGCCCAGTGATCGGGCAGGCTGCCGGCGACGTGCAGGGTCACGACCGCCCGCTGCGCATCTGCGGAACCGGCCGGCGCCGACATCAGGGTGTCACCCGACACTCCCACCTCCTGCGGAACGAGCGAGACCAGCGGCAGTTCGCTGCCGCTGCCGTCGCGCGGATCCGGCGCATGGCGCACGCAGGCCGAGTGGCTCGCGCCGGGCGCCAGCCCCGCCTCGCGGGAGCGCACGACGCGCCATGCGCCGAGCTGCAGGCCGCAGCGCGGGGCGCCGGTCTGCGCACAGGCGCCGAGCTCGGTCCGGCAGGCGAGGCTGCGCGCGGGTGCGCGCAGCGCTGCCGCGACGGCCGCGATCAGGACGGCGAGCAGGGCGCAGCGGAAAACGATCGCGGGCATCACGCTCACGGGTTCGACGGCGAACGGCGCGCGGCAGCAGACGAGAGAGCGTCCTGGACCGATCGTGCCGCCGTGCTCGCGATCAGCGCCTGACCTTCGCCGTTCGGATGGACCCAGTCGAAGTGCAGGCGGACGTTGCCCGCGGCATCGAACACGGGCGGCAGATCGACCACGCGTACGCCTTCCCGGGACGCGACCTGGCGCGTGAGCTGCTGGTACTCGGCGTGCGCCGCGAGGTTCGCGTCGACCTGGTCGAGCGGCTGCTTCCAGAAGTCCGCGATCTGCTCGCGCAGGCCGTCGGTCATTGCGATTGACGGGTAGACCAGCAGGATCGGCGCGCTGCCCGCCGCGCGCAGCGCGCGCACCGTGCGCACGAGCTGGTCCTGGTACTCGGCCGGCGACACGTCGGGCACGTAGCTGCTCGCGATGCGCGGTGGCGGCGGCGCGCCGGCGGTCGGTCGCGTGACGCGGTCGAAGATCAGGGCGCAGGCGCGGCTGCGAAAGCAGGCGTAGGCCGCACGGCGCATCCAGAGGCTCGTGAAGCGCGTCCGGGTGGTGGGGAAGTGGTCGTTGAAGCCCATCATCACGAGCGTGACCGGTGCCCGCGGCCCGTCGCGCGCAGCGAGGATCCGCGCCTCGTAGGCGGTATAGCCCGGGACGCCGAGGTTGCGGACGCGCAGCGACGGATTGTCGGTCGCGGCGCGCAGCCTCGCCTGGAGCAGAGCGGGGTAGGTGTCTCCCTCGGCGACGCCGAAGCCGAACGTGCTCGAGTCGCCGATGCAGTCCACGGCGAGCTCGCCGGCGCTGTCCGTGTCGCCGTGCATCCGGTTGCCGCTGGCGTCGGTGCGGAACGGGATCGCGACCTCTGCTCCGCGCCAGTCGAGGTTCGGCTTCAGCACCCAGCCGAGCTCGCGGCTGGGCTCGTAGAAGGCGGGAAAGCGCGGGAACAGGGCCACCCGCGGCCGCAGGTCCGGCGGCGCGTAGCCGGCGACGCGGAGGCCGATCTCGAGGACGATCCAGGGCAGCGCGAGCGCGAGCGCGATCCTGAGGCCGCTTGCCAGCACGCGCCGCGCGCGGCCGGGTGTCGACTCCGGAGCCGCCGCGTCGAGCGTGCGCGCGCCTGTGCCTGCCGTCATCTGATCAGCCTCGTGCGGCGCTCGCGAGAGCGCGCCCCCAACTGGGGCTCGCGCGAGACTCTCGGCTTCGGCCGTGAAAATCGCAAGCAGATGCCGGATCGGGCGTTGACAATTGGTTGGACCATCGGATAACTGTTGAAACCGTGACCGCCGCCCCGCGCACCGTCGTCCCGTTCCAGCCGCCGCGCCGGCGCCGTCTGCACCAGGACGTCGCCGAGCAGCTGCGCGACGCGATCCTCGACGGCCGCTACGCCGCCGGCGCGAAGCTGCCGCCCGAGCGCGAGCTTGCCGAGGAGTTCCAGGTCAACCGCACCTCGGTGCGCGAGGCGATCAAGGTCCTCGAAGGTCTGGGCCTGGTGTCGGTACGGCAGGGCGACGGCGCGACGGTCCTGCCGCTGATCGACGCGTCCTTCAGCGTGCTGCCGGCGATGATCTTCCACGGCGGACGGATGGACCTCGACCTGCTCGTCGAGCTGAACGAGGTCATCCGGCCACTGCTGCTCGACATGGGACGGCTTGCGATCGAGCGCTGCAGCCCGGGCGACCTCGAGCCGCTGAAGCGGCTCCGCACGACGGTCGCCGACACCTCGCTGGAGCTCGAGGAGCGCTCGCGCGCGCTGCGCGACGTGCTGGTCGTCCTGTCCGACATGACCGGCAACCGCGTCTGGCAGATGCTGGCGCGCCGCACGCACGCGTTCCTGTCCGCAGAGCCGCTGCGCGAGGCGCGCGGGCGGCTCAAGCCCGATCCGGGCCGCATCGTAGCGGCGATGGACGACGCCATCGCCGCCATGGAGGCCGGCCGCGCGCAGGATGCGCTGGCCGCGCTGCACGACGTGATCCGCACGGTCGGCGACACCACGGTGTCGGCCGCGCGCGGGCGCGCGACGAAGAATCGGAGAGAGTCATGAGCGACTTCACCATCAAGACCGCCACGCAGGAGCCGCCGCTCGATACGGCGATGCAGGTCATCTACCAGTGGAACTACGACCCCGAGGTCGACGAGCTGCGCAACCTGTACGTTAAGGCGACCGAGTCGCAGTGGGTCGCCGAGCGTGACCTCGACTGGGAGCGTCCGATCGATCATGCCAAGTTCGCGACCACGCCGCTCGGCTCGCCGCTGCCGATCGAGAAGTGCTCGTACTGGAAGTCGCTCTCGCCGGAGCAGCTCTGGGAGGTGACGCGCCGGACCGCGTCCTTCCGCCTGAGCCAGTTCCTGCACGGCGAGCAGGGTGCGCTGATGGTCGCGGCGCAGCTCGTCAACGCGGTGCCGCACACCGACGCCAAGTTCTACGCCGCGACGCAGACCATGGACGAGGCGCGCCACGTCGACGTGTTCGCCAAGTACATCGAGAAGCTCGACGAGATCCGTCCGATCGCCGCCCCGCTGCGCCGCGTGCTCGACACGACGCTCGAGACCGGCGACTGGATGAAGAAGCTGGTCGGCATGCAGATCGTCGTCGAGGGGCTGGCGCTGTACTCGTTCAAGGACATGCGCGCGCTCACCGAGGAGCCGCTGCTCAAGGACCTGCTCACCTACGTCGCGCGCGACGAGGCGCGCCACCACGCCTACGGCGTGCAGTACGTCGACCGCTGCGTGCCGTGCCTGTCGCCGGCGGAGCGCCTGGAGCTCGAGGACTTCGCGCTCGAGGCGTCGCGGACGCTGATCGACAACCGCAACCAGCAGGCCTTCCTCGGTGAAATCCTGAAGGTGTGGTCCGAGATCGGCATCGACCCCGGCGCGCTGCTCGCCTGCCTGCACGAGGAGATGGAGGAGCTGACGCGCGACGAGAAGAAGGGCAAGCGCCTGGGCCCGGTGCAGGGCTTCGTCATCCCGACGCTCCGCCGCTGCGGGCTGCTCTCCGAGCGCGTCGCCGCGCACTACCTCGAGTTCCTGCGCGCCAACATGAGCCGCAACCTGGTCGGTGACGACGTCGAGGAGTTCCTGCGCTACCTGCCCGAGCTGCCCGAGGACACCGCGGCCTGGGTGCTGGGCGAGCTGCGCGAAGTCTGAGCGCCGCGTGCCTGGGCCGAAGGCGGGTGGCCGCCGGGGCCGCTTTCTCTTATCGTGAGAGCAAGCCCACGGGCCATCTGGGAAGAGTGATGCAGGGTCTGAAGGAGAGGAAGCGCGGCATGCGCGGGGAGGGTTGGGCGACCGTTCTCGTCCTGCTGGCGGGCGTGAGCATGGCCTGCGGCAGCGCTCGAGCCGACGTTGCCGACCCGCCGTCCGTCGCGATGCACGCGCCGCCGGTCCCTGACGAGCACGAAGCGCAGGCCTCCGACGCGGCGGCAGAGGACGCGCTCGAGTTCGAGCTCGACGACCGGCAGACGGCCTTCCCCGATCCGCTCGAGCCGATCAACCGCCGAACCCTGAGCTTGAACCAGACCGTCGATCGCTGGGTGCTCTCGCCGGTGACGCGCGCCTACGGCTACGTGGTCCCCGACCGCGCCAAGCGCAGCGTGCGCGACTTCTTCGCGAACCTCGAGTCGCCGGCGATCTTCGTCAACGACATCCTTCAGGGCGAGCTCGAGAACGCGGCGACCACGATCGCGCGCTTCTCGGTGAACAGCGTGTTCGGTCTCGCCGGGCTATTCGACCCCGCGTCCGCGTTCGGTCTCGAGCGGCACAACGCCGACTTTGGCCAGACGCTGGCGCGCAACGGCTTCGGCAGCGGGCCCTTCCTGATTGTACCGCTACTCGGCCCGACCACGGTGCGCGACGGCTTCGGCACCCTGGTGGACGTCGCCATGCAACCGACCCTCTACCTGCTCGGTCCGACGCCGCTGTTCGTGGCGTGGCTGCAGGAAGGCACCGACGGACTCACCTTCCGCGAGGAGCACGACGAGGATCTGGTGCGCCTCGAGCAAGCCTCGCTCGACTACTACGCGGCGCTGCGCAGCGCGTACTACCAGAACCGGATGGCGTCGCTGGCCGAGGGGCCGGCGAGCGACGACGGCTCCATTCCCGGACCCGAGGCGATCGCCAGCACGCCGCAGCCCACCGAGCCGCCTACTTGATCTTGCCCGCCTGAAGGTCGGCGATCTTCGCGTCGACACCGGTGACCAGTGCTGCGAAGCCCGAGCGGTCGAGGATCGCGGAGAAATCCGAGCGCCGCAGCGCGAGCTCGCTGACCGCGCCCTTCAGGTAGACGTCGATGATCTTCCAGGTGCCGTCCGTCGGGCGCAGCCGGTAGCCGAGGTCCATGCTCTCGGCGCCGGGGTCGATCAGCCGCGTTCGTACCAGCACGGTGTCCTGCGCCGCCGGGTCTTCGCCGAGGGTTTCGAAGCTCTGTCCGGAGTAGGCGGTGAACCGACCGGCGTAGTTGGCGACCGTGAAGCGGTGGAAGGTTTCGATCCAGCGCTTCTGATCCTCGGCGCTCAGGCTCTCGAAGCTCCGGCCGAGCGACTTTCGCGCCATGAAGTCGAGGTCGAAGGACGATTCCAGCAGCGGGCCGAGGCGTGCGGTACGCGCTTCGAAGGTCGCGCCGCCGGCCATCCGCATCACGTCGAGCATGCCTGCATGGAGTTTCTCGACGACCTGCATCGGGGCCGTCGGTTCGGCCGCTTGGGCAGCGGTCGCGAGCAGGACGCTTGCCAGCAGCCAGGGAACTCCGCGCATCGACATCGATATCTGGACCAGCCTCACGTCACCTCCCGAGCTTCGAAGCGGGTCGGACCTTGGCACGAAACGCACTCGTGCGCACGGGCCGCTCGGCTTCGTGCAGGGCACCGTGTATGGGGACAGTCGCGGCGGCTCTGCGCTCGTCGCGAAGGGGGGACCCATGAGCATCGTGACCCGCGTCGTGGCCTGCGGCCTCGGCCTGCTGCTGACCTTCGGGACCTGGGCTGGCGCCGAACCGGCCGCGTCGGGCGCGTGGACGCCGAGCGCGTGGCAGGGCGAGGACACGGTCGAGCTGCGCACCAAGGCGGCCGGCGAGGAGCCGCACTGGTTCAAGGTCTGGTTCGTCGTCTTCGACGGACAGCTCTACGTTCGTCTCGGCAGCCGCGCGGCGGAGCGCTTCGAGGAGAACGAGACCCGACCCGTGATCGCCGTCCGCATCGCCGGGCAGGAGTTCGCCGAGGTGACCGGCACGTCGGTTCCGGAGATGGCCGACAAGGTCGCGACCGCGATGGCGGACAAGCACTGGAGCGACGTCTTCGTGCGCTACATGAATCACCCGCTCACCTTGCGTCTCGCGCCGCGCTAGGCGCCGGCGGCTCGGGCGCTGCGCCCGGCTCGGCGGCCGCGACGTCGGTGCAGTCCACACGATAGAGCGCGCTCCGGTCGCCTTCTGCGGCGAGGACGTAGCTGCGTCCGTCGCTCGTGTAGGCGATGCCCTCGGACTGGAGCTGTGCCGCGCCGGTGACCTCGACCGGCGCTGCCGCGAAGACCTCCTCGAGCGAGCGTGCGCCGGGCCGGCGCAGCTCCCAGACGCCGGCGTAGGTGCGCAGGATCACCCGCTCGCCGCCCGGATGCGCATCCGCGGCGGTGGTGAGGCGCGCGAGTGCTGCCGGTGCGGGCAGGGTCGCGATCGGCACCGCGCGTCCGCCGTCCTTCGCCGCCAGGTCGTCGAGCCGGTAAACCTCACCGAGCCCGTCGACGGACTTGGTGACGACGTAGAGCCGCGCGCTGCGCGGATCGACGAGCAAGCTCTCCGCGTTGCGCGCACCGCCCGGGTAGCGAAAAGAGTCGGGCTCGAGCTGCAGCATGCGACCGTCGAGCACCGCGGGCTCCGGCACGCGCCCGATCCAGACCTCGCCGCGCCGGCGCAGGTTGTCGCCGATGTCGGCGAGGTAGATGCAGCTCTGCCGCGCGCCTGCGGCGCACGGGCCGACCGCGACGTCCTCCGCGTCGCGCGGCCGCAGGCCGCGTAGCGGGAAGCGCGCCAGCAGCTTGCCGGTACCGTCGATCGCGAACAGCGCGCCGGCGTTGTTCGAGTCGTTGTGCGCCCAGTAGACGCCCGGGTGGCGGCGGCTGGCGGCGATCCCCGACAGCTCGGGGATCTCGGTCGGGACGTTGCCCGTGCGCACGGCTTCGGCCGCATAGCGTGCGCACGGCGTCGCCGACGCTGCGGACGTGCCCGGGACGAACGGCCACGGCAGCAGCGCAGCCACCAGCAGCGCGGTGAGACGAAGGTGAGCGGTGGGCACGAGGGAGGTCCCCCTAACAGCGACCGGGCTGCGTTGACAATTCTCGCCGTGCGGCGCCAATCTCCCCGGATGCTGGACAAGTTCACCAAGCTCTCGCCCGAGCTGTACGAGTACGTTCTCGCGCACCGATCGGAGCGCGATCCGGTGCTGGCGGCCCTGATCGAGGAGACCGGCAAGCTCGGCGGCTGGTCGATGATGCAGATCGCGCCCGAGCAAGGGGCGTTCCTGACGCTGCTGGCGCGCATCATGGGGGCGAAGAGCGCGGTCGAGGTGGGAACGTTCACCGGCTACAGCGCGATCTCGATCGCGCGCGGGCTCGCGCCGGGCGGCAAGCTGCTGTGCTGCGACGTGAGCGAGGAGTGGACGGCGATCGCGCGCGACTTCTTCGCGCGCGCCGGCGTCGCCGAGCGCATCGAGCTCGAGATTGCACCCGGCGTCGACACCCTGAAGGCGCTCCCCAAGGGCGAGACCATCGACTTTGCCTTCATCGATGCCGACAAGGGCAACTACAAGAACTACTACGAGGAGATCCTGGCGCGCCTGCGGCCGAACGGGCTCATCGTGTTCGACAACGTGCTCTGGGGAGGCAGCGTGGTCGACGACGCGAATCAGAACGACGACACGCTCGCGATCCGCGCGCTCAACGACTTCGTGACCGCCGATTCGCGTGTCGAGTGCGTCATGATCCCGGTCGCCGACGGGCTGCTGCTGACCCGCAAGCGCGCGCCGGGAGAGCAGCGATGATTCGCGAGGGCGAGCACGCGCCGGCCTTCTCGGGCGTCACCGCGGACGGCAGCACGCTGTCGCTCGCGGACTTCCGCGGCAAGCCGCTGATCCTCTACTTCTATCCGCGCGACAACACGCCCGGCTGTACCAAGGAAGCGTGCAGCTTCCGCGACCACGCCGGCGAGATCGCAGGCGCGGGCGGCGCGATCCTGGGCGTGAGCATGGATTCGCAGGACGCGCACCGCAAGTTCATCGCCGACTTCCAGCTCAGCTTCCCGTTGCTCTCCGACCGCGAAGCGACGATCTGCAAGGCGTTCGGCGTCGCGCGCCTGGGCGGCTGGTTTCCCCCCAAGCGGGTCACCTTCGTGATCGACGCGGACGGCGTGGTGCGGCGCGTGATCCAGAGCGAGTTCGGCATCGCCAAGCACATCGACGAGGCGCTCGAGACGCTGCGCGGTCTGCGCCCGGGGGCGGCGAGCCGGGCCTGAGCATGGCGTGGTTGCTCAGCGCGCGCCGACGTCCGCTGGCGGCGCGGCCGCGGTCAGGTAGGTCACGAACTGCTCGAGCTCGCCGTCGGCGATCGGCCCCGCGTGCTCGCCGAACCCGAGGTCGGCACGGAAGCTGGCGCGCAGGCTCGTCTGCAGGGTGCCGCCCTTCGCGCACAGGTCCGCGAAGGTGCCGATCCACAGGATCTCGCTCCAGCCCTCGAAGGCTTCGGAGAGCGCGTGGCGATCGAGCCGCGTGACGTCGCGCGTGGTGCCGATCGCCCGCCCGAGCGACGCGGCAATGCGCACCGACTCCTGATCTTCGAAGCGCAGCAGCGCGATCTCCGTCGTGCTCAGGAAATCGAGCATCTCGGCGAGGGTCGCGAACCAGACGAATGCTCCCACCGCCCCGCTCGCGGGATCACCGGCCAGATAGCCGAAGCCGGACCGGTGCGGGTCGCGCGCGGCCGCGGTGGCGTGCGCGTACACCGCGCTGTCCTGCAGATTTGAGTCGGGGGGCGGAGCCATGTGTGCCTCGGAGTACGGCATGGGAAGTCTTCCCGATGTCTGCTAGCGCAGCCCATCCGGCGCGTCGTCACCCAGATGGGTGAGAGCTGGTGCGTCGCAGCCTGCGGAGGGAGGGCCCAATGGCCGGGAGTCGCGCAGAGTCGCCGTCGGATCGTTTCGCGGGCAAGGTCGCCTTGGTCACCGGGGCAGCCGGCGGCATCGGCGGCGCGACCTGCGAGCTGCTGGCGCGCGGCGGTGCGCGCATCGTCGCAGTCGATCTCGAGCGCGACGCGCTCCAGCCGGTGCTGGCGGCGGTCTCCGCGCTGGGCTCCGAAGCGCTCGCGGTGGCGGGCGACGTGAGCAGCGCCGCCGACGTCGAGCGCTCCTTCAAGGCAGGGTCGGAGCGCTTCGGCGGCATCGACTACGTGGTGAACAACGCTGGCATCGAGGGCGTCGTGCGGCCGCTCGAGGACTATCCCGAGGACGTCTTCGACCGCGTGCTTGCGGTCAACGTGCGCGGCGTCTTCCTCGGCCTCAAGTACGCCCATCCGGTGCTGCGCGCGCGCGGCGGCGGTGCGATCGTCAACGTCTCCTCGGTCGCCGGGATCACCGGCAACCCGCTGATCAGCGCCTACATCGCGAGCAAGCACGCCGTGATCGGCCTGACGCGCTCGGCGGCGCAGTCCTATCCCGCGGCCGGCATCCGGGTGAATGCCGTGCTGCCGGCGCCGGTCGACACGCGCATGATGCGCTCGCTCGAGGACGGCTTCGCACCCGGTGCCGGGGAGTCGGTGAAGCAGATGATGTCGGCGCAGGTCCCGCTCGGACGCTATGCCGAGCCTGCGGAGGTCGCGTCGGTGATCGCGTTCCTGCTCGGCGACGACGCGCGCTATGTGAACGGCTCGCTGTACACCGTCGACGGCGGCATGACGACGTTCTGACCGAGCGACTCCGGAAACCGATCGAGCCGCGGTGACGCGCTCCGCGCTGCACGGGCCCGTCGCGCGCGGAACATCTTTTACCGATTGTTTACCGAACGGTTAGGACGGGCTCGATGCCGCCGCGCTATCCCCTCGACTGTGTTGGCGGCCAACGCGCGAGAGCGCCGGAAACGCTCGAAACGAGCAATCGGCTACAACACCAGACGAGGGGAACACATCATGATTTTTCGGCTCACAAACACCATGCGGTCGTTCATAGCCGCCGCCGCACTCGGCCTCGTCATGATGGTCGCGCTGGCCGCGTGCGGTACCTCCGACGACGAGGCTCCAGACGATACCGGTCCGGAACTCAGCGACGCGACCGTGGCCAAGCTTCGGGCGCTACCCGCATCCTTGCAAGAGACGATCTTGGCGCCAGGGTCCGCGCCCATCTCCTTCGTCGGGCGTGTGGACGGCACCGAGATCTACATCGGCGCGACCACGACCGGCGGCCTCGCGCAGATCTATCTCTGTGATGGACAGGAGATCGCGATCTGGCTCCGCGGCGTCGTCGACGGCTCCACCATCACGGCAGACGACGGCGATGTGTCACTGGCAGCGACCATCTCCGCAGCGAGCCTGACCGGAAGCGTGGCGGTCGGCGGTCTCAGCCATCCCTTCGACGCGGTGAGGGCCGAGTTCCCCGCCGATCTCTGGGAGAGCCTCACCCTCGCCGACGACGGTCAGCTGGTCCGTGGCGGATGGATCGTGCTCGCCGACGGCACGCAGCGCGGCGCCGTGAAGAAAGGGGCCGCGATCGTTTCCACTGCTGCCCTCGATCCAGCAAAGGGCAGCGCCGGTTCGGGTGCCACTGGTACGGCACAGCCGAGCCAGCCGGTACCGTTCAAGAAGAAGGTGAAGAAGAAGATCAAGCCGCCGACCGTCGGAGCGCAGTGCGCCTTCCTCGCGTTCAAGCTGGATCTCCTCCTCGACGTCGCCGGGGCCGGGGTGGGACCCGGTGGCACAGTGAGCGATGTCGGTGTGGCTGCGGCCGAGGAGGCGGCCCGAGTCGGGCGGCAGATGGAGTCGCCCGGATGTGCGGCCGCGCTCGCTGGCGCGGGGACCACCGAGTAGACCCTGGCTCGCTTGCGCCGCGAGGGGCGCTGCGCGAATGTACGCCGATTCGCGTCAAACCTGTCAGGAGGAGCAACACAGCCATGGCCGAGAATCAGAATCAGGCCCTCGTAGGCAAGGAAGGGCCGCCTGCAACCGTTCACGTCGACAAGTCGCGCATTCGCCAGTTCGCGCGCTCGGTCGGCCTCACCGACCCGGCCTACTTCGACGAGGCCGAGGCCAAGAAGCGCGGCTACCCGAGCCTGATCGCGCCGCCGACGCTGCCGATCGCGCTCGGCCAGGATCAGGAGCCGGGCGGCGGCTCGATGCCGTCGGTCAAGTGGGACGTGCGCAAGCTGCTGCACGAGGGCACCGAGATCATCTACGACCGGCCGATCTTCGCCGGCGACGTGCTCACCATGAAGGGCCAGCTCAAGTCGATCGCCACGCGCGAGGGCAAGAACGGCGTGCGCACGATCTTCACGATGGAGAGCGCGTTCTACGACCAGCAGGGCAAGCGCGTGTGCGCGCTTCTGCTCCGCACCTCGGAGGGACAGTGACCATGGCGGCGAAGTGGGAGAGCATCAACGTCGGTGACGCGCTGCCGAGCTACGTCCACGAGAAGGTGACCCGCACCGACCTCGTCAAGTACGCCGGCGCGTCGGGCGACTACAACCCGATGCACCACGACGAGACGCTGGCGAAGACGGTCGGTCTGCCGTCGGTGTTCGCGCACGGCATGTTCTCGATGGGCTTGCTGTCGAACGTGCTGGTCGCCTTCGGCGGTCCGGGCAGCGTCAAGCGCTTCGATGTCCAGTTCCGCGCCATGACCTGGCCCGAGGAGCCGGTCACGTCCACCGGCAAGGTCACGGCCAAGCGGGAAGAGGGCGGTCAGAAGCTGGTCGACGTCGACCTCCTGTGCGAGACCAAGCCCGGCACCAAGTCGATCATCGGTAGCGCGACCCTCGCGCTCTGATCTTCCGTCGCGCGACGAAGCTCCGGCTCCGCCCGGAGCTTCGTCGCGCCGCTAAGGACCCTGCGGCTTGACCACGTCGCACGCGGCGACGACGCAGTCGGTTCCTTCGGCCCGGGGCGTGCCGAGCTTGGCATGCTGGTCTTGTGCAAAACGAGGCTCCTCCCGAAGGCGAGGGTGGAGCAAGCGCGGGTCCAGACGCATGCGCACGATCGCAGGCACGCGCGGCCCCGCGGCGAGCGCAATCGCGCGACGCCGCAGACCGGTCGCGCGGCGTCGCCAGCGAACGGAGATCCGCATGGCGGTCGTGTCGCGCGCAGCCGCGGTGGCGCTTGCAATACGCTAGCGTCCCGTCGCGCGGCGGAGCGAGACAGTGTCGGCGCGCGCCGCAACCTCGGCTACGATCTGCTCGCTCAGCGCGGCGATCGCCTGGCCGAGCGCTGCGACCAGCGCTTCTGTGCCGCCGCCGCTGGCGATCGGCTGCGAGAGCTCGGCCTCGCGGCTGACGAGGACCGTGCGGTCGTTCGCGTCGGCGAGCGTCCAGCGCGCGTGCAGCTCGGCCGTGCCGGCGGCGGTGGCCTCGAAGCGCGCGACCTCGACCGCGACCGAGAGCTGGGGCCGCGCGCTCGGTCCCCAGGGAAAGCTGCGGATCGTCACGCCGGGCAGACGCAACCGCAGGTCCTGCTCGAGAACGCTCTTGAAGTTGGCGGCCAGCGACTCGGCCCAGAGGTCGTTCCTGGAAGCCTCGAGGCGATTGGCCGCGACGCGGGTCACGATTCCCTTGCGGTCGAGATAGCCCGGCAGGTTCACCGGTCCGAGGCCGAGGATCAGATCGGTAGCAACGGCGGCGCTCGCGGCGGCGGGCGGCTCCGCGGTCAGGACGTAGAGACGCGGCGGGTCGCTGCGCGAGCCCAGGAGGACGGAGCAGCCGCTCAACAGTGCGGCCGCCACCAGCAGCGCGGCCAGGGAGCGGGGCGAGGTTCGCAGGGATTCGGTCATCGGCTTCTCCGGATCAGTCGCGGCCAAAGATGACCTGGCTCGGGTTCTGGTCGAGTGAGTTCGCGAGCTCGCGGATCGAGCGCGCCGCGGCCTCGAGCTCGCGCATGGTGTGGCCGAGATCGTAGGTGAGCGGCGAGTCCTGCTCGACCAGCCCCTTCAGCTCGTGCACCGTGGCGTCGATCTTGGCGAGCGAAACCCGGACGCCCTTGGCCACGTCCTCGACGCTGGCGGCGAGCGGATCGATCTTCGCGTCGACGCGGTCGGCCAGCTGGCGCACGCTCGCCATGGTTTCGTTGAGCTGGCGCGTGACGTCCTGGGTCTCGCGCGCCGCGACCAGCTTGTGCAGCCCGTCCATGGTCTCGCTGATCGAGGTGAACAGCCCGTCCCAGTCGAGCGCCTGCAGCTTCTTGAAGATCTCGTTCGCGGTCTGCGCGACCTGCTCGACGCGCGACGGCACGGTCGGGATCTCGAGGTAGTCGCTGGTGTCCGGGGGCATCTTCAGCGGCGGTGCATCGGTTTCGTAGTTGAGCGAGACGAAGAGCAGCCCGGTGAGCAGGCTCTGCGAGGCGAGCGTCGCGCGCAGCCCGCGCTCGATCGCGGTCTGGACCTGCTCCGCCGTGAAGCCGGCCCCCTTGCCGCCGAGATTCTGGATGCGGGTCTCGTCGAGACCGATGATGACGGCGACCCGCGGCTGGGCGAACTGGTCGGTCGGAGCGAGCAGGATCTGCTCGACGTTGCCGATCTGCACGCCCTTGAACTTGACGGGTGCGCCGACGACGAGACCGTCGATCGAATCCTCGAAGTACAGGACGAACTTGTAGACGTTGCTGAACAGCGACAACGATCCCAGCAGCACGATGCCGCCGACCGCGAGCGCCAGGGCGCCGATCACGAACGCCCCGATGAGCGTCGGACTGACTCGTTTGTTCATGGATGGTGCTCCTGCGGATCTTCGGCGCCGCGGGTCAGGAAGCGGCGGACTTTCTCGTCCGGGCAGTGCTCGACGAGATCCTTCGGATCGCCGTGCGCGATCATGGTCCTGGTGTCGGCGTCGAGGAAGACGCAGTCGTCGGCGATCGCGAAGATGCTCGCCAGCTCGTGCGTGACGACGACGATCGTCGAGCCCAGGCTGTCGCGCAGCGCGAGGATGAGGTCGTCGAGCAGGCGCGAGCTGATCGGATCGAGCCCTGCCGAGGGCTCGTCGAAGAACAGAATGTCCGGGTCGAGCGCCATGGCGCGCGCGAGGCCGGCGCGCTTGCGCATGCCGCCGCTGATCTGGGACGGGTAGAAGTCCTCGAATCCCTTCAGCCCGACCAGCGCCAGCTTGAGGCACGCCACCTCGAGGATCTCGCCGGCGTCGAGGTCGGTGTACTCGGCGATCGGCAAGGCCACGTTCTCGGCGAGCGTCATCGAACTCCACAGTGCGCCCGCCTGGTAGAGCACGCCCATGCGGCGCAGCATCTGCTCGCGCCTCTCGGGCTCGGCGCTGGTGAAGCTCTCGCCGTCGTAGAGGATCTCGCCCTTGGCCGGTTCGACCAGGCCGATCATGTGCCGCAGCAGGCTGCTCTTGCCGCAGCCGCTGCCGCCCATGATGACGAACACGTCGCTGCGCCGGATCGCGAAGCTCAGGTCGCGCATCAGGACGAAGTCGCCGTACGCCATGGTGAGGTCGCGCACCTCGATCTTGTCTTCGCGCGCATCCTCGCGTGCACTCTCGGTGGAGGTCGTGGCCACGTCAGATCCCCAGGATGTCGAACAGCACGGTGAAGATCGCGTCGGCGACGATGATCGACACGATCCCGGACACCACGGCCGAGGTCGCGGCGTCGCCGACCGCCGACGAGCTGCCCGCGCACTGCATGCCGCGCAGGCAGCCGAACGTGGCGACCAGCGCGCCGAAGAAGACGCTCATGATCAATCCGGGCAGGCAATCCAGCAGGGTCAGCGCGTTCACCGTCTGGTTCCAGTACTGCGAGAACGACAGCCCGAGCATGCTGGTGCCGACGACGAAGCCGCCGATGATGCCGAGCACGTCCGCGTAGAGGCACAGCAGGGGCATCATCAAGCACAAGGCGATGAAGCGCGGCAGAACGAGGAACTCGAGCGGCGGGATGCCCATCGTGGTCAGTGCGTCGATCTCCTCGTTCACCTTCATGCTGCCGAGCTGGGCAGCGAACGCCGCCCCGGTTCGCCCCGCCATGATGATCGCGGCCATCAGGGCGCCCATCTGGCGGACCATGGCGAGACCGACCAGGTCGGCGACGTAGATCTGCGCGCCGAACTGCTCGAGCTGGACCGCGCCGACGAAGGCCAGGATCACGCCGACCAGAAAGCTGATCAGGGTGACGATCGGCAGCGCCGCGGGACCGCAGTCCTGCATGAAGAGCGCGAGGTCGATACCCCGGAAGCGCGCCCGCCCGCGCAGCAGCCGGCCGAGCGCGATCGTGATCTGGCCGACGAAGTCGACGATCTCGCCGCCGGCCTTGCGCATCGCGAGCGCGCGCAGCCCGGCGCGGGCGAGGAAGCCGTCGCGTTTCTTCGCGGCGGCGGCATCGGTGCGCGACGGCACCGCGTGCGCCAGGTCGAGCATCCGGGTCACGCCCGGTGGTAGACCCGCGCGGTCGAAGGGCACCTCGCGCTCGGTGCAGACGCGCGCCAGGCGATCGAGGAAGGTCAGCAGGCCGGTGTCCCACGCGCCGAGCGCACTGCTGTCGAAGCGCAGCGCCGCCGGTCGCGTGCCGCGCAGGGCGTCCTCGACGGCCTGCGACGACGGCAGCTCGTCGCCGAGGTGCCACGCACCGGCGAGCCGGAGCAGGATGCCACCGTCCTTCTCCCGGGCCACGTCGGCGACCGGTGCGGCGGCGCCTTTCGCCGTTCGAGGCTGAGCAGGTTTGGTTTTCGTCGCCACGCGCATCCTGCTCGATCGATGCGTCAGTGTATTACCGTGATTCTCAGGCGTCTCAAGGCTCGGGGTCGCAGGGCTCCGGGCACGCTCGCTCGCCGGGACATGGTACCGGCTGGCGCGCGCGCCCGGAGGAGCCTGGCGGAGGTCAGTTCAGGTTCAGGATCCAGCCGTGCTGGCGTTGCACCCACGCCTGGGCGGTCGTCGCCACGTCGTCGCCGAGCCGGATCTCGACCGTCATGCCGGCGGAGGTCGCGGCCGAGAGATCGCCGAAGGCGAGCAGGTTCAGACGGACGGTGCCGTCGGGCCTGAGCTTGACGCGGGCGCGCCCGACGCCGCCGGCGAGGCGGGCCGTGACGTCACGGACCTGGAACGTCCGGGTACCGACCTGATCGAGGCTGCCGGCGGGGACCAGGAACGTGGCAATCGTCCCGCCGGCGTTGGCCACGCGCACGGAGAGCTCTTCGGCCGCGGGGTCGACCGGTGTCGCCGGCGCGAATCCCACCGACAGCTCGAGCGCATCGATCCTGCCGGCGAGGGCGATCCGGCTCGGGCAGGGATGCCGGCACGGATGCACGATCGGCCCCTCGACCAGGCAATCGCTCGAGCAGCCGTCGCCGGCGGCCGCGTTGCCGTCGTCGCACTGCTCGCTCGCCTGGTTCACCGTGCCGTCGCCGCAGAGCGGCTGGAGCGGCTGGCAGAGGCAGTCCTGGTCGCAGGTCCCCGCGGGCCGGCCGCAGGTGGAGCCCGGCGGGTCGCACTGCTCGCTCTGCTGATTGACGGCGCCGTCGCCGCACGCCGGGACCTGTGCATGCGCCGGCGTCTCTGCCACGCAGAACAGCGCCGCGACGCACAGCGCGACCAGCAGCCTCGCCCCGTGCGTCCTGGGGCCGAATCGGTTCTTTGAGGTCTTCATGACTTCTCCCAACGGGTCGCGCCTGCGCCCTCTGCAGAGCCGCAGGTCATCCGCGGCCGTTCTCGATGTGCTTCGAGAATCGTCGATGAGGGCTGGTCAATCATGATGAAACGGTAAACATTCGGTAAGGATCGGGTATGACGGGGATCTCGGCGCGAGTTCTTTCCGGTGTGGGCCTCGCGCTCGCGCTCGCGCAGGGTGGGGCGATGGCGGGTGCCACGCTTGCCGAGCCGGCTCCGTCGTCCGGGGCCCCCGGCATGATCACGGTGCCCGCCGGCGAGTTCCTGATGGGCACCGAGGAGCCGTCGATGACCGATACCCGCCCCGTGCACCGCGTGTACGTCGACGGTTTCCGGATGGACCGCACCGAGGTGACCAACGAGCAGTTCGCGCGCTTCACCGAGGCGACCGGTCACGTGACGGTCGCCGAGCGGCCACTCGACCCGAAGGACTTCCCGGGCGTGCCGCCCGATGCGCTCGTGCCGGGCTCGATCGTGTTCACGCCGCCCAGCGGCGAGGTCTCCCTGCAGAACCACCTCGCGTGGTGGAGCTACGTCCCGGGCGCGAGCTGGCGGCACCCCGAGGGACCGCAGAGCGGCGTCGCCGGCCGCGGCCAGCATCCCGTCGTGCAGGTCGCCTACGAGGACGCGGCCGCCTACTGCGCCTGGGCCGGCAAGCGGCTTCCCAGCGAAGCCGAGTTCGAGCGTGCCGCGCGCGGCGGCCTCGAGCGCAAGAAGTACGTTTGGGGTGACGAGCTCCGTCCTGCGGGGAAGGTCCAGGCAAACACCTGGCAGGGACGTTTCCCCGAGCAGAACAGCACCGAGGACGGCTTCGCCGGCACCGCACCCGTCGCCTCGTACCCGGCGAACGGCTTCGGCCTGCACGACCTCGCCGGCAACGTCTGGGAGTGGTGCGCCGACTGGTATCGGCCGGACACCTACGCAAAGCAGAAAGAATCAGCCGAGGTGGCGAAGAACCCGCGCGGCCCCGGAGACAGCTTCGATCCCGCCGAACCCGGCGTCCCGAAGCGCGTGCAGCGCGGCGGCTCGTATCTCTGCAGCGACCAGTACTGCTCGCGCTACGTCCCCGGCGGCCGCGGCAAAGGCGCCACCGACAGCGGCACCACCCACCTCGGCTTCCGCTGCGTCGCGGACGCGGCGACCGGCACAGCGGCCGACGCCGGCAGTTCGTCGTCCGTCAACTGGGTACGGTGAACGCGCCCGGGATCCTGGCATCGAACGTCGCGAGGGCAGCGGAGTGTGCCTTCGCGAACTCCAACAGGTGACCGTCAGTCGTCTCACACGGAGCACGCGCCGAGACAACTCGGCGCGTGCAACCAGCAGACGCGCATCCACGGGCAGGACGGAGCGGTCCGGCGGCCGTCCCGCAGCAAAGCGAAGACCGCTCCCCGGGCGCATCGTTCGCGGATTGGGAAACGCTCGACCGCAGCCGACGCGCCGAGCCGTCACCACGGAACCCGACGAGCCAGGCTGCGCAACACCCCCGGAGCGATCGACGACAACGGCCTCACCGCGATCTGTGGATCCGCGACCGGCCCGCGCATCGTGAAATCGATCGCGATCACGCCGTCGCTGCCGCCGAACAGCCCGCCGATCAGCGGCACCCGCGCGACCACCGTGTTCAGCCCGTAGAACGATGGAATCAACGTGCCGTCGATCGAGGTTGCGTTCTTGCCGCTGTCGACCATGCCGTTGAACACGAGACGCACCGACGGTCCGTCGAGGGCGCCGTCCTTGAAGGTCACCGAGTCCGCCGTGTAGCCGATGCCGACCGTCATCGTGTCGAAGCTGAGCCCTTCGCCCTGGAACGTGCTGAGGATGCCCGACATCGAGGACAGCATCAGCAGTCGTGCGAACAGCGGCGAGCTGGTGAGCTTGAAGTCGGTCGCCGCGAGATCGCCGGAGAAGGGCAGCCCCTTCGCCGCGAGGTCGATGTTGCCAGCGAAGCTCAGGCGACCACCCTGCGTCCTGCTGTCCGGCATCAGCAGGCGCAGCAGGGTGCTCGCGTCGTTAGACGTGAGATCGAAGCGGTGTCCGGTGGTCGCGGGTCGCAGGTCGAGGAGGAATTGCGGGCTCGCGTCGCCGTCGCCCGCGGGTGGGAGGATGCCGTCCAGGGTCAGCGTCGCGATGCGGGCGCTGCCGGTGTCGAGCGTCGCCTTGCCCTGCGCGGATGCGCCCGGCGAGCTGAAGGAGAACGGGCTCACCGCGGTGACGCTGTCGCCGTCGAGCGTCAAGGTCAAATCGGCGCGGCCGGGCGCACTCGGTTGCTTCACCAGGCGCAGCTTCGGTACGGCGAGCACCGCGTCGGTCAGGTCGATGCCGAGCGCCACCGTTCCCTTGCCGCCGGGCTGCTGCTCGATGTGCGCGGTGACCGGTGTCGGACCGCTGACCCACGGCCGCAGGTCGAAGCCGAGTGCCGCCCGGCCGTCGGTATCGACCCGGCTCTGCACGTCGATGCGGCGGCTGACCCCGGAGGTCGCGGCGAGATCCTCGTGCAAGCGTACGTCGCAGCCGACGCCGGCGATCCGTGCGTCGCCGGTGATCGACAGGGCGTCGGAGCCGACCGTCAACGCCAGGTTGCCCGCCGACAGGTCCCAGTCGCCCACCGCCTTGGGGAGCGCGGCGCCGCGCAGCTGTGCCGCGACCCCGACGCCGAGATCGTCCGGGATCGGTGCTCCGTCGAGCGGGAAGGCGAGCTTCACGCGTCCCGTCATGTCGCCCGAGACCGAGCGCGGGTCGATGCCGATCTTGCGCGCGTAGTGCAGCGGCTCGGCGTCGACGATGGCCAGCGCGTCGCGAATCGTGCCGCGCGCCTGGGCGTCGATCGCGATGGTGGTGACCTTGTCCGGGAGGCCGGCGATGACGACCTTCGCCGACGGTACGGCGACGCCGGCGATGCGGCCGCTGGTGACGCGAAAATCGAAACCTTTGGTCGAGAAGGTCGCCGTGCCACCCACGCCGGCCGCGACCGGCATGGTGTCGACGTAGCGCACCGACAGGCCGGTGAACGCGAGTCGCCCGGTCAGCTCGTGCAGGGTGAACGCCGGCGGATCCGCGGGCGCGAGCGCCGCGCGCAAGGTCACGGCGGCGTCGTGCACGCTGCCGGCGGTGATGTTGGTGGTCACCCAGGTGCGGGCCTCGACCGCCGCCGCAGGCGGCCAGTAGCGCGCGAGATCGCTGGCGGGCAGGTTGATGACCTGCGCATCGACGGTGAGCGCGCCTGCGTCCCGACCGGACCAGCGCCCGGTCACGCGCACCTCGGGCAGTCCGAGGTCCACCTCGAGATGCTGCAGATCCGCCGTGTCGGCCGCGGCGTCGTAGCTGACCTCGAGATCGATGCGCTCGATCGGGAGCTGCCGGTCGAGCGGTGGCGGGAGTGCGATCATGCCCGACGCCGCACTGCCGTCGAGCTTGACGCTGCGGATCGCGTCGGCCGGGTCGAGGTCGATGTCGACCGTGCCTGCGAGCGGCAGGCGGAGGTAGGCCGCCGCGTCCAGAACGGAGGCGGCGACCGAGCCCGGCGGTGGGTTCAGGACGTTCGCTGCCGCCAGTGCGGCCGCCGGCTCGAGGTCGCTGAACGTCAGCCGGACTTGCGTGCCCGACGCGGCGCCGCGCGCGATGGTGGCCTGGATCGGGATGCGCTCCTCACCCAGCGCGAGCGCGGTCGTGACGTGGACGTCGAGCTGCTCGCCCGCGCGCGTGATGTCGAGCGTGACCGCGTCGGCCTGGGTGCGAAAGCCGGTCTCGCGGTCGAGCAGCGCGAGCTGGCCGTCGCGCACCACGATGCTCCTCAGGAACCGTGCTGCCGGCGCCGCACTGCCGTCGGCCCCCGCGCCGGCGAAGAGCTTGGCGAACACCGATTCGCCGCCCGCCGAGGTCGCGTCGCCGCCGACCCCGAAGTCGATGTTGCCGTCGGGCTCGCGCACCAGCGCCAGCAGCGGCGCCGCGAGCTCGATCTCGCTCGGTGCGACCACGCCGCGCAGCAGGGCGCGTACGCTGAGCTCCATCGCGAGCGCGCTCAGGCTCGCGATCGTGGTGCCGGACGCGTCCTTGCAGATGACGTCGCGCACGTTCAGGTCGACGTCGTACCAGCGCTCGGTCCAGATCAGCTCGGTCGCACCGATGGTGACGCGGAACGAGCCGTCCGCGGGCTCGAACGCCGTGATCAGGTAGCTGGTCAGGAAGTCGAGCGAGATCGGCCCGCGCGACAGACGGACCAGCAGCGCCCCCGCGGCGAGCACGGCCAGTACCACGAGAGCGCCGGCGATCCTGGCGAGGCGACGCAGCCAGCGATTCTTCGCCGGGGTGCCCGCGCTCGTATGGTTCTGCTTCGACGTTGCCCGCTCCACCAGAGTTGAATCTCAGATGGCGCGCGGCGACGCCACCTGTGGTCGCCCGCTCAGAACCCGAAGAGCCTCTCGCGCAGCGACGGTGTCGGTGTCGGGCCGGTGATCGGGGCGCTGCGCTCGACGTGCGTCACCAGGATGCGCTGCGGGCCGAAGGCCGTGTAGCCGGTGATCTTCAGGTACTGGTTGGGCTCCGCCGAGGAGATCTGGTCGAGCAGCGCCCGGTCGCCGTTGAAGATGATGTTGGGATGCAGCGGCTGCACCGCGGCGAGGATGTCGGATCCCGACACCGGTCCGCTCGAGAGCATGATGAGGTTGGTCAAGGCGAAGCGCCGGTCGGGCGCACGCTCGAGCCAGACGTCGAGCATTGCCCACGGGTTGATCTGCTTTTCCGAGGCGTCAATGTAGCCCTCGATGCGCACCTGGACCGGATCGCGCAGCACGGCCCCGCCGAGCAGGGCTGGTGCCAGGACGAGAACGAGCGCGAGCGCGCCGAGCACCGAGCCGCGCGCCGTGCGCCGAGCCCGGTCGCCCGCCGTCGCGCGCGCGCCGCTCACCGCTTGCCCCAGGGAAACTGCTCGAGCGGAAACGCCGCGCAGGCGCCATCGGCGACCTGCCAGTACTGCTCCTTGTCGAAGCCGCGCGAGAACAGCACCAGGTCGCGGTAGATCGCGCAGCGCTGCCAGCGCTCGGGCAGGCGCGGATCCTGCTCGATGTCGGCGAGGATCGCGTCGCGCGTCTCCACCAGATCGGCCATGCGGACGCCGCCGCCGTCCGTGCTGTCGAGCAGGATCGTCTGCTCGCCGTTCCACGCCTGCCACTCCGGCAGATCGCGTCCGCCGCGCCCAGGCTTGCCGGTGCGGGCGAACTGCGCCCAGTACGCCATCATGGCCTGCGACAGCGCCTCGCGGCCTGGCGCGTTGTCGTCGGTGAAGATGACGTTGCCCTTCTCGCCCAGGTTGAAGTGGCCGAAGACGAACGGGATCTCGAAGCCGTGCGCCGCACCGAGCATGCGGCTCAGGTCGGCGCCGAGGATCACCGGCTCCTCGTCCCAGTCGAAGCGATAGACGAACACGCCCGGGCCGCCCGCCGCGTGCAGCGCGCCCGCCGGCTCGTCGGCGCCGGTCGCCTTCCACATGCGCGACACGTAGTGCGCGCTGGTCTCGTAGGCGTTCTCGTCGACGAAGCGCGGCAGGATCCAGAAACGGCGCTTGATCAGCTCCGGCTGACCGAACATGAAGATCTTGTTCTCGTCGCGATTGGTACCCGTCATGACCGGTACCGACGCATGCCCGTCGCTGCGGCCGAGCTGTGCCAGCGGGTCGGGCGGGATCACGGCGCCGTCGGCGAACACCCGCGGCATGTCGATCATCCCGGAGTCGGCCTGCGGCGCGTAGGCCAGCAGGATGTCCAGCGTGCTCTTGCCGCGCACATAGCTCGCGATGTCCTCGTTGCTCATCGCGGCGAGCCGGGCCTTGGCCGCGGCCCGATCGCCGGCGGTGCCGTCCGCTTCGAGCAGGCGCAGGATGATCTCGCTCGAGCTCTGCGCGGTGCCGGGCGCGACGGGGTCGTCGGTGAGACGCTCGGCGCGGGCCGGGCTCTCCGTGATGAGGCCGCCGCTCTGCACGATCGCGCGATGGAAGAGCCCGCGCGCCTGCGGTGCCAGCAGCAGCGTGTACACGTTCGTGCCGCCAGCCGACTCGCCGAAGATCGTGACGTTGCCGGGATCGCCGCCGAACGCCGCGACGTTGTCGCGTACCCATTCGAGCGCGCGGATCAGATCGAGGGTCGCGAAGTTGCCCGATTTCTCCGCCGCGTCGGCGGCGCCGGCGCGTAGCGCCGCGTGGCGGAACCAGCCGAACGGTCCGAGCCGGTACTGGACCGCGACCACGACGACGTTCTCGCGCACCGCCAAGTTGCCGCCGTCGTAGAAGGCACTGGTGCCGATGGTGTTGCCGCCGCCGTGGATCCACACCATGACCGGCAGCCGCGCCTTGCCCTTGGGCACGCGTCCGTCGGCGAAACGTGGCGTCCAGACGTCGAGCGTCAAGCAGTCTTCCAGGCCCGCCGGTGTGCCCGGATCGACCTCGGTGACGCCGCCGAAGGTGCTGCCGTACTGCGTGCACGGCGGCGCCGGCGTGATCGCCTCACGCACCTGGGTCCAGGGCGCCGCGGCCTGCGGCGCCCGCCAGCGCAGCTCGCCCACCGGCGGCTGCGCGTAGGGGATGCCGAGCCAGGCGTGCGCGCCGTGGCGGCTCTCGCCGCCAACCAGCTCGCCGCTCGGCGTCACGCGTCGGGTCGCGGGATCCGCATCCTGGATTGGCTGCTCGGGCCCACGTGCGCAGCCCGCGCCCAGGAGAAGGGCAACGAGCAGCAGCGGCACGACGAGTGCCGCGCCGCGCGCGGCCGCGCGAAAGGACTGCCAGCTACGATTGCGCACGGCGAGCTAGGCGGCGACGCCGGTCTTGCGCAATGGCTTGTAGAGCTTCGGGGAGGGCGAGCTCTCGAGGTGCGGCGCCGGATCGGCGAGCAAGCGCTCGGCTTCGGCCAGCTCCTCGGCGGTGAAGGCGCGCGTCGTGCAGCAGAACTCGACCATCAGGCCATTGGGATCGGTGGTGTAGATCGAGGTGCACCACTCGTGGTCGACCTCGAGGACGGTGATGCCGTTCTCCTGCCAGCGCGTGCGGCGCGCCGCCAGATCCTCGAGGGACGGCGCGTCGAAGGCGACGTGGTTGACCCAGGCCGGAACGCCCAGGCTCTCGGCGTGGTCCGCCTTCCAGTGCGCACCGATGTGCTCGTCGTGCAGGTCCCAGAAGGCGATCATCTCGCCGTCGCCGGTCTCGTAGAAGACGTGCTTCGCCCAGCCGCCGTGCTCCCCGGGGGTCGCTGCGGTCACCACCTTGGCGAGGCGGAAGCCCATGATCTTGGTGTAGAACTCGTGCGTCGCCGCGAGGTCCTTGGTGCCGTATGCCACATGGTGGAAAGCCATCTCCGCTCCTCCTGTTCTCGAAGCGGATTACGCCCCTCGGCGCCACGACTCAAGGAGAAAGAAGCGGCGCCGCGGCCGACTACTGGCCGAGTGCGGCCGCGATGTCGACCACGCCCGCACCGAGCGCGCCGATGCGAACCGCCTCGCCGGTGAGGACGTCGACCCGGTAGAAGCCGGAGGCGCCACCGACGCTGACAGGACGGCCAGCGCCACTGCGGTGAACAAACGCGATTCTCTAGCCGTAGCTTCTCCGCGGTCGCGGCTCTGGCCAGCGCACGCGTTCGCGTGGGCGACGGCCGGCGGAAGGGACGACACTGCCCGCCGCCCAGTTCACGCGCCGTCGACGTTACGGACCGACGCCCTCGTCGGATGGCCGGAGGCGCTTCTTTTCTCCGGAAGGCACGCTTTGCGGTCGGTCGCACGATCGTGCAAGCGGCGACGCAGTGCAGCGAATAGCCCCCGCTATGTAGGGACTTTCGCTCGCCTGACGGCTCCTGTAGGGAGGGCAGATCGCCTCATGGCGATTCCCCCTCGGACGGAGCATCGATGGACAAGAATGCGCACGTGAAGAAGTGGGTCGACGAGATCACCGAGCTGTGCCGCCCGGATCGGGTGGTGTGGTGCGATGGCTCCGAGGAAGAGCGCGCGCGGCTCACCGAGGAGGCGGTCAAGACCGGCGTCCTGATGCCGCTCAACCACGACAAGCTGCCTGGCTGCTACCTCCACCGCAGCGATCCGAGCGACGTCGCCCGCACCGAGCATCTGACCTTCATCTGCACGCCGAAGGCGGAGGACGTCGGCCCGACCAACAACTGGATGTCGCGCGAGGACGCCGAGAAGAAAGTCCTGCCGCTGTTCAAGGGCTCGATGAAGGGCCGCACGCTGTACGTCGTGCCGTTCCTGATGGGCCCCACGGGCTCGACGTTCTCGAAGGTCGGCGTGGAGATCACCGACAGCATCTACGTCGTGCTCAACATGGGCATCATGACGCGCATGGGGAAGGTCGCGCTCGCTCACCTCGGGGACTCGAACGACTTCACGCGCTGCCTGCACTCGCTCGGCGATCTGTCGCCCGACCGCCGCTTCATCTGTCACTTCCCCGGCAGCAACGAGATCTGGAGCGTCGGCTCGGGATACGGCGGCAACGCGCTGCTGGGCAAGAAGTGCCTGGCACTGCGCATCGCGAGCACCCTCGGCCAGAAGCAGGGCTGGCTCGCCGAGCACATGCTGATCCTCGGCGTCAAGTCACCCGAGGGGACGATGCACTACGTGACCGGTGCGTTCCCGAGCGCCTGCGGCAAGACCAACCTCGCGATGCTGGTTCCGCCGGCGTCGATGAAGGGCTGGGAGGTGCGCACGGTCGGCGACGACATCGCGTGGCTCCGTCCTGGCGACGACGGCAGGCTGTGGGCGGTCAATCCAGAAGCCGGCTTCTTCGGCGTCGCGCCCGGCACCAGCAACAAGACCAATCCCAACGCGATGGCGACCATCAAGAAGAACACCATCTACACCAACGTGGCGCTCAAGCCCGACGGCACGGTGTGGTGGGAAGGGCACGACGATCCGCCGGTCGAGGGCATGCTCGACTGGCAGGGGCGTCCCTGGGATCCGAAGGGCGGCGAGAAGGCCGCGCACCCGAACAGCCGCTTCACAGCACCCGCGTCGCAGTGCCCGTCGATCTCGCCCGAGTGGGAGAATCCGAAGGGCGTGCCGATCAGCGCGATCCTGTTCGGCGCCCGCCGCCAGCAGCTCGTGCCGCTGGTCTTCGAGGGCGAGAGCTGGCAGCACGGCACGTTCCTCGGCGCGACGCTGTCGTCCGAGACCACGGCCGCGGCGACCGGCAAGGTCGGCGTGCTGCGCCGCGATTCCATGGCCATGCAGCCCTTCTGTGGCTACAACATGGGTGACTACTTCCGGCACTGGCTCGAGGTCGGCGAGAAGCTCACCAACCCGCCGCGCATCTTCCGCGTCAACTGGTTCCGCACCGACGACAACGGTAAGTTCATCTGGCCGGGCTTCGGTGACAACCTGCGCGTGCTCAAGTGGGTGCTCGAGCGCTGCGAGGGCAAGGGCCAGGCCGAGAAGACCGCGATCGGCTGGGTGCCCAAGCCGGGCGCCCTCGACCTGAAGGGCGTGGATCTCCCCGAGGAGAAGCTCGAGACGCTGCTCGAGGTGGACCCGACGGAGTGGCGCGACGCGCTGCCCGGCCAGAAGGAATACTTCGACAAGTTCGGAACCCACACGCCCGACGGCATGTGGCAGGAGCACACACAGCTCGCCTCCCGCACCGCCGCCTAGCCCACGCGCGGGTACCCGCGCCCCAGCGTCGCGGTCACGACTGTCCAGTCGATTCCATCACCCGCTGCCACTCCTCGCCGGCCGGGTCGAGCTGCCGCCGCCCCTCGATCGCGAGCGGGATTGGCACGTTGACGAAGCGGTTGCTCCACGCGGACACGAGCATGTTCGTCCGCCCCGCCATGCCGGCGTGCACCGCGTGCTGGCCGAGCGTCAAGCAATACTGGGCGTCCATCGGATTGGCCGGCATGCTGCGGATCACGTAGCTCGGGTCGATGTAGCGGATCAGGACCTCTTGCTGGCGGGCCGTGAAGTAGCGCGTGATCTCGTCGCGCAGGAACAGGCCGATGTCGTGCAGCTTGACGTTGCCCGACTTGTCGCGCTCGAGCGGTTTGCCGTGCCGCGCGAGCTCCTGGCCCGTCCCCTCTGCGACCACGACGACCGCGTGGTGCTTCACCGCCAGGCGTCGCTCGAGATCGGCCAGAAACCCGTTCTCGCCCTCGAGTACCAGCGGTACCTCGGGCACCAGGCAGAAGTTGACGTCGTTGTTGGCCAGCGTTGCGTGCGCCGCGATGAAGCCGGAATGCCGGCCCATCAGCTTGACGAGCCCGACGCCGTTCCATGCCGCGCGCGCCTCGGTGTGCGCCGCCTGGATCACCGTTCGCGCCGCGTCGACCGCGGTCGAGAAGCCGAAGCTGCGCCACGTCCACTGCAGGTCGTTGTCGATCGTCTTGGGCACACCGACCACCGCGATCGGGCGCCCGCGACGGGCGATCTCCGCATGGATCGTCGATGCGCCGCGCAGTCCACCGTCGCCACCCAGCACGAACAGGATGCCGACGCCGAGTCGCTCGAGGGTATCGACCATGCCGCCGACGTCCTGCGGGCCGCGCGACGAGCCGAGAAACGTCCCGCCCTGCTCGTGCTGCGTGTCGACGACGGCGGGCGACAGCGCGCGCGGCTCGTGCCGACTGCCGGCCGCGAGCCCCTCGTAGCCGTAGCGGAAGCCGAGGATGCGCTCGACGCCGTAGGCGTACGTCAAGCTCAGGACGATCGCCCGCACGACGTTGTTGAGCCCCGGGCAGAGGCCGCCGCAGGTCACGATGCCGCAGGTCAGGCGCTCGGGGTCGAAGAAGATCTCGCGCCGCGCGCCGGCGCGCTCGAAGCTCGGCGGCTCCCGGCCGCTCTCGAGGAAGGGCTCGAGCTCGAGCGTGCTCTGGCAGAGCAGGACGCGGTCGCGCTGATCGACGAAGGGCTCGCGGTGCGGTGGTATCGGCGATGGCACGGTGCACGGACCGAGCGTCGCGATGGCGACCTGCTCCCGGCTCGGCCAGGCCTGCCGCAGCACGGCCTGGTGCTGGTCTCCGTTCGCGGATCCCATGTCGCCGCCGATCCTAGGCCGCGTGCCGCGCGATGTACACACGGCGACGGACCGCAGCGCGTCACGGGATCCCGCTCGTGATCTCGCAACCCGCGGCAAGATCACCGAGGCCCGCGCCGCCCGCGCAGTCGTCGTTGCCGCTGCCACCGAGGAGCAGATCGATGCCGCCACCGCCGAGCAGCACGTCCTCGCCCGCGCCGCCGCTCGGGATGTCCGGGCCGTCGCTGCCGATCAGCGTCGGCACCTGGCCTTCGCAGGTGGCGATCCGAGGTACGCGAGGAAGACTGCTCCGGCGAGCGGCCCCACAGGATCCGGTCCCGCGGCAACCCGCAGCGGCGCGCGAACTCCTCGAGCAGGCGGGTCTTGCCGAAGCCTCCGTCGCCCGCCAGGAGGAGCAGGCCGCTGGTACCCTGACGCGCGGCGGCCAGCGCGCGCTCGAGGGTCTCAAGCTCACCGGCTCGGCCGACGAAGCCGGTCGGGACGCCGGCCTCGGTCACGGACATGCGGGGGTCACGGGTGAGCCTCGCTACGGCAGCCGCCCGGGTCAGGCAATGCTTGGTCGCGCCGAGCGATATATCGATCAGATTCGCGATGACCGGTCGGAGCGGTCCGGGAGGCCGCCAGCACTGGGTTTGCGCCGTCAGGTGAACGGCATGGAGTATGCAAAAGGGAGCGACGTGCAGACACGACGATCGTCCCTCGACCGGCCACGCCACCTGCGGTGGGTCGCCGCCCAGCCGTCCGCGGACCCCAAGGCGCCACCAGCCGCCGTGCCCGCCGACGGAGTCGGCGAAGATTTAACTCGACAAGCACAGGTGCGCGGCTGTACCGATCTACCGGTGGTACCGGTCGTCGACAGCGTCCGATCCTGGGAGCCGTCGCCGGAACCTGCCGGGGCGGCCGTGCGTGGCGAGCCCTCGGACCTGTTCCGCACGGGCCGCGTGACGCTTCGTCCGCGCCCGCGGCGGCCGCTGGTGTTCCTGGCGGCGCTGCTCGCCGTGGGCCTGCTCGGCAGGAGCGCGCCTGCCCATGCATTGTGCAACATCATCCCGCCCGCCGAGCGCAACTACCCCTCGACGCTAGGCAGCGTGACCAACCCGATCGTCGCCCCCGGCGACGAGGTTACCCTGTCGCTCGACGCCTGCGACGCCGGCCCCGGCTTCGCCTCCAACCCAGCGGCGAACGTGGTGACGGTGACCTTCCTGCCGGCGGGCGATCCGCAGGCGGTGGTGAACGTCACCAGCGTCACCGTGCCGCCCGCGGACTGCGCGGCGGGACCCGGTCCATGCTTGACGCTGCGCTTCACCATGCCGCCGACCACCAGCGCGACCTATCCGGACGGTCTCGCCGGCCCGGCCGAGATCCGCGTCGTCAGCGGCGGCAGCGTCGCCGCGCAGATCGGCCCGCTGTTCCAGCCGCGGCCGGCCACGACGTGCGACAAGCAGGCGGAGCCCGTGTTCCGGCAGCTCACGGTGCTGCCACCGCCGAACGTGTTCCAGACGCTCATCGACCAGCCGTCGACGCGCATTCTCGCCGCGCTCGACGGCAGCGGCAGCCTGCTGGTTCCCTTCGACTACCGCGACGTCCTGCCGCTCGGACCGGGGGCTCCCGTGGCCGCGCTGCTCTCGGGTTCGACGACGATCGACGCCTTCGCGTCCGCGCCCGGCGTGCCGATCGACGTGCCGGACTCGAGCTGGGTGCGCTCCTTCACCATCGACGGCCGTCCGGTGCCGCCGCTGCTGCGCGCCACCGATCTGGGCAACGAGGTGTTCGGCGCCAGCGACGGCGCCGAGGGCATCGTCCGCATCGCGCGCACGCTCGGTGCCGCGCTGCCGATCTTCGACCTGCAGTACCTGCGCACCAGCAACGGGCGCGGCCCGGTGGTGATCCCGGGCGGACGCTACGCGGTCGAGCCGGGCGTGGCCGTGCCGCTCGCGAACCTGCGCTCGGCAACCCGTGCGGTGGCGTTCGCGCGCGACGAGAGCGTCGAGGGCAACCTGAACGGTCCGCCGTTCAGCGCCGACGCGGACGTCGGCGACGACGTCGTGCACATCATCGACGTGCCGACCTTCATCAGTACGCTCACCGGGCGCGCCGCGTCGCCGATCGTCAACCCGATCACCGGCGGCTCGATCGAGACCTCGGACGAGGTGGTCGCGTTCCTCGAGTCCGAGGCCCAGCAGGGCGGCGCCGACCTGAACGGCGACGGGCAGCCGGCGACCGACAACCTCCTGCGCGTGCTGACCGCGGCCGGCGACTCGGTGACCTCGGACGTACCCGGAGCGGCGCTGCTGGCCGACCCCTTCCCGGGTATCGACAAGAAGCCGGTCGCGATCGACGGCGACCTGGTCTACTTCCGCGAGCCGGAGGTCGGCTTCCAGGCGCGCAGCGGCTTGACCGAGCAGGGCATGGACATCGACGTGAGCCCGGACGGCCGGCTGCTCGCGATCACGCGAAGCGGCGCGCCGTGCGGCGAGATCCGCGTCCGACGCCGCGACGGCGCGACCGGCAGCATCGTCACCGCCAGCGTAGCGGGTGTTCGTGCCGAGTGCGGTGTGACCAACGGTGCGAACGGCGTCGTCTTCAGCCCGACGGGTAGGTTCCTCTACGTCGCAGCACCCGGCACCAACCGTGTCGGTGCGTTCGCCATCGCCGTCGCGCCGGAGCAGATCGGCGTCGGAGGCCTGTTCTCGGAGACGCTGACCACCGCCGCGCCTGCTGCGACCCGGCTCGCGGTCACGCCGGTCACCCCGGACGGGACGGTCCTGCAGTCGCGCGTATCGCTCTACGCGCTCGCGCCCGCGGCGAACTCCGTCACGGCGTTCAACGTCTCGGAGAGCCTGGTCGTCGGCTCGCCCAACCTGTTGTTCGTCAGGACGCTCAAGCACAACGTCGAGTGCGTGCCTTCCGCGACCCTGGGATGCATCCCGAACTTCGTGAATCCGCGCGATCTCGCCACCAGCCCCGACGGCCACAACGTCTATGTCGCGGTGTACGGCAGCGATCGCGTCAAGGTATTCACGCGCGTCGCCAGCTCGGCCGACATCGTCGAGACCCAGGAGCTGGTGGACAACGGCAGCGGCGGGACGCGTCTCGACGGTGTGATCGACGTCGCGGTGAGCCCCGACGGCCGCTTCGTGTACGCGCTCTCCGATCTCGAGGACGCGGTCACGACGTTCTCGCGCGATCTCGTCACCGGCACCCTGACGTTGGTCGGCACGATCTTCCAGGGGCCCGGCGTCGACGGCCTCGACCAGGGGCGCAGCATCGAGGTGAGCCCCGACGGCATCGGACTCTACACCACGGAGTCGTCCGGCCAGGTCGCGGCCTTCGACCGTAACACCGCGAGCGGGTTGCTGATCTTCAACCGCGTGCGCGGCGGCGGCTTCCCGACGCTGGCGTCGGCCGGGCTGGCGATCAGCCCGGACAGCGAGCACGTCTACACCCAGTACGACTTCCAGGGCACCGGCGAGGTCTACGCGCGCGACGGCGACCTGCGGGCGTTCGACGTCGCGACCGGAGCAACGCGCCCCGGCATCGATGCCCTCAACAGTGCATCCTCGCTGGCCTCGGTGCGCTCCGGAAGAGCGGCGTGGATCGCGCAGTCGCAGGCCTTCGGCACGCTGTTCCCCGCGGTGACGCTCTACGACGCGGCGTCCGACGCCGTCCTGCCGCTCGAAGCGGCCTCCGGGTTCGCCAACAAGCTTGCGCTGTCGTCGCAGATCCTGGCGCTCGCCGCGCCCGAGGGCCTGGTGGTCGGCAACGCCGACGGTGACGGCGTGACCAGCGAGGACACGCTGGTGGTCGTGTCGCTGGCGAACTCCGCAGCACCACCGACGATCGTCGGCGCCGACGCGATCGAGGTCGGTGCGACCGACGTCTGCGCCGGCGGCAGTGCGGCCGGAAGCGCGTGCGACGAGGCGGCGGATTGCCCGGGCAGCAGCTGTCAGGGCGTCGCCGTGTCGCTCAAGGTGCGGGTCGCCAACTTCGACGGCGGCGCGGATCTCGCGCTGGCCGTGCACCGGCAGGGTGTACCGGGCTCGATCGAGATCGGTCGCAACGTCGTCGATTTCCAGGTGAGCGGTAACCTGATCGCCTTCCGCGACCGCGAGAACGGCTTGTTCCGCGTCAACTGCAGCAACCAGAACGAGATCGCCTTCGACAACACCGACGCCGACTGCACGGATCTGGTGATGCGCGTCTACGACCTGGTGACCAACCAGGTGGTGGACACCCAGCAGGCGACGATCAAGTGCGAGCAGCCGGGCTGCGAGCCCGGTCTGCCGTACAAGATCCTCGGCGACTCGGTCGCCTTCCTGACGCGCGAGGTGGACCAGGGCGGCCAGGACCTCGACGGCGACGGCAACGCCGACGACACCGTGGTGCAGATCTTCAACGTGCGCAGCGCCAGCAAGCAGGTCGTCAAGACGCGCGGCACCTTCCGGCTGCCGCCGCTGCCGACGACCTTCCTCGGCGCGCCGATCGTCTACCGCGACGTGTTCGAGGGCGACCTCGGACGCGACGTGAACGAGGACGGCGACCAGAGCGACGTCGTCGTGCTGGTGGACGGCGACTCCGACGGCGACGGCGTGTTCGACTCGAGCGACCAGTGCGTCGAGAAACCCGACGCAGCTCAGCTCGACAGCGATCTCGACGGACTCGGCGATGCCTGCGACCCGGCACCATTCTGCGAGGCCGTCACCCCCGCGGCGCCGCCGCTCGCGCCCGCCGCCGCCAACGCGTGCCAGGACGCGCTCGGCAAGGCCGCGCAGACGATGTTCAAGAGCTGGGCGAACGCGCTCGCGTCGTGCCTCGACCGGGTCGCGAAGGGCAAGCTCGACGGGCCGGCGGGCGAGGTCTGCCGCGGCAGCATCGGGGTGTCGAGCACGGTCGCGCCGCAGGACCTGCCGACGCTCGAGAAGATCTTCGCGTCGTTCGGCGCGTTCCAGAAGTCGATCGAGAAGAAGTGCACCACGGCGGTGCTGGCGCAGCTCGACGCCTGCGGCGCGACGCCGGCATCGCTCCTCGACTGCGTCGCGTTCAGGGCCGGCTCCGCTGCGATCCGGACGACGGAGATCGCCTACGGCGACGTGACCAGGATCACCGACGCGAAGCAGCAGCGCTGCCAGAAGGCGATCGGCAGGCAGGCGATCAACTACGCCACCAATGCTGGCGGCGCGCTGCGCCGCTGCCTCGACCGAGTGAACGACGGCAGGCTCACCGGCAACGCGGCCCAGCTCTGCCTGGGCTCGGACGGACCGTTGGGCACGATCCTGCCGACCGACGCGCAGACCGCGGACAAGCTCGTGAAAGCGGCAAAGATGCTCGAGAAGGCACTCGCCAAGCCCTGCGCCGACGCGCTTCCGGTGCCGCTCGACGCGTGCGGCGACGACGCGGCGAGCATCGCGGCCTGCACGCGCTGCACCGGCTACCGGCACGCGCTCGACACGATCCAGGCCTCGTACGGTCCGTGACCAGGTGACCCTCAGCCTCGCGGCCATCCGGGGCGCGGTCCCCAGGCGCTGCTTCGTCCCGTCCACGGCGCGCTCGCTCGTCCACCTCGCGTTCGACGTGGCCGTGCTGGCGGCGCTGTACGCGCTCGCGTGGCACGCGCCAGCCTGGCTCGTGCCGCCGCTCTGGCTCGCGCAGGGGACGATGCTGTGGGCGCTGTTCGTGCTGGGCCACGACTGCGGGCACGGCTCGTTCTCGCGCCACCGCTGGCTGAACACTCTGGTCGGCCACCTGACGCACACGCCGCTCCTGGTCCCGTACCACGCCTGGCGTCTGAGCCACCGCATCCACCACCGCCACGCCGGTGACGTCGAGCGCGACGAGGGCTGGCATCCGCTCACCGCGGCGCAGGCCGCGGCGTTGCCGTGGCCGGTGCGGCTGCTGCGCTTCCATCTGCCGCTGCTGGTCTTTCCCTTCTACCTCGCGCGGCGCTCGCCACAGCGCCGCGGCTCCCACTTCGCGCCACGGAGTGCAATGTTCCAGCCGCGCGAGCGCGCCGCCGTCGCCTGCAGCGTCGCGCTGTGCGCGCTGGTGCTGCTGGCGCTCGCGTCGACGGCCCTGCTCGCCGGGCCGAGCGCGGTGCTGCGCTGGTGGGGCGGACCCTACCTGGTGTTCGTCGTGTGGATCTCTCTGGTCACGTACCTGCACCACACCGATCCGAGCCTGCGGTGGTATCGCGGTGGCGCGTGGACCTTCGTGCGCGGCGCGCTGTCCACCGTCGACCGGCGCTACGGCGTCCTCGAGCGCCTGCACCACGACGCCGGCTGCCACGTCGTGCACCATCTCTTCCCGGCGATCCCGCACTACCACCTGCGCATCGCTGCGGCCGCCGTTCGCCCGGTGCTCGGCGACCGCTACCGCGAGGACCATCGGCCGGTGCTGCACGCGCTGCGCGCGGCGATGCGGACCTGCCGTGTCGTGCCGGCCACGGGCGACGCCGTGTACTACGAGGAGGGTGCGACGTCGCGCGCGCTGGCGCCGTTCGGCAGCGGTGCCGCCTCGCGCCCCGCGACCAGGTGATAGGCCTGCGTGCGGTTCGTCGCGAGGAAGTGCTGCGAGCCGCGCAGGAAGAGCAGGAAGGCCCGTACCGCGGGCTCGCCGAACTCGTGCGCGAGTGGCGCGCGCGCCGCCTCCAGCGCATCTCCCCAGTCGCGGACCGTGCAGGCGTAGCTCAGCGTGTCGTCGCGCAGCTCGTGCACGTTGAAGCCGTGCCGCAGCAGCGCGCGCGTGAGCCGGGCCGGGTTCACGTAGGTGATCGGCCCCGGCCAGATGTGGCGCTTCATGAAGCGGCCGATCGTGAAGTCGGCGCGCTGCGCGCAGAAGTCCGCCCAGACGCGCGCCTGCGGCGCGAGGCTCCGGGCGAGGAAGGCGGCGACGCGGTCGTACTCCGGGTTGTGCTCGAGCGTGCCCATGAACACGGCGCCGTCGAAGGGACGCGGCGGGCGGTACACGCGCAGGTTGACCAGCGTGCTCGTGCACGGCAGCCGCAGGCGCTCGATCAACGCGCTCACGAACTGGTGCTGTGCTGCCGAGATGGTGATCGCGTGCACGCGGATGCCGAGCAGCCCGGCGTACTCGACGAAGCAGCCCCAGCCGCCACCCATGTCGAGCACGTCCATACCGGGTTCGAGGCCGAGCCGGTCGACGGCGCTCTGCATCTTGCGCGCCATCGCGTCGGCGATCGGCTCGTCGGGACGCGCGTACAGGCCGTGCGAGTAGCAGCGCCAGCGGTCGAGCCAGGGTAGAAAGAACGTGGCCGGCCGGTCGTAGTGGAACGCGATCGACTCGCGGTCGTAGGCGAGGCGGTCGCGCAGCACGAGGCGCAGCCCGAGCTTGACGCGCTCGACCAGGCTCGCGTCGAGGCTCAGGTGCTCGGTGACCTTCATCACCTCGAGCAGCGACCCCGCGACGTCGATCTCGCCGGCGAGGTACGCCTCGGCGAGACCCAGGTGGTCACCGCGCGCGAGTGCTGCCAGCGCGCCGGCCGTGTGCAGGGTCACGACGGCGCGCTCCGGCGCGTCGCCGACGCGCAGCGGCTCCTCGCCGGGAGCGTGGATCACCAGTGCTGCGCCAGCGTGCGCGAGCGCGGCCGCGTGGCGGCCGAGGGCCGTGCCAGCGTCAAGCACGGCGTGCCGCCGCGACGACAGCGACCAGCGCGCACGCCCAGCCGAAGACGTCGCCGAAGCGCGTGTACGGCGTCATTCCGTCGCGCGCCGTGACCGCCGCCTCGATCACCGTCTGCCGGTCGAGCGGCGCCTCGGCGGTGACGCGGCCGTATGGGTCGATCACCGCCGACGGTCCCGACGTCGACGAGCGCACCAGCCAGCGCCGGGTCTCGACGGCACGCAGGCGCGACATCGCGTAGGCGATCGCGGCATAGCTCTCCTCGCCGACCCAGCCGTCGTTGGTCAGGTTCACCAGCAGTCCGGCGCCGTGGCGGACGCGCTCGGCGGCGACCTCGCCGTACAGCGCCTCGTTGCAGATCATGATGCCGGCAGCACCGGCCGCCGTCGGCAGCGGGTCCTGCCGCTCTCCGGGGCTGAACTCGCGCACCCGCCCGAAGCGGCGCTTGAGCACGTCGAGCGCCGGCAGCGGGAAGTACTCGGCGAACGGCACCAGGTGCCGCTTCTCGTACACCGCGTCGATCTCGCCGTGCGCACCGAGCACGAATGCCGCGTTCAGGTAGCGCGGCTCGCGGGCCTCTCCCCGCGTGGCGCGCACCGTGCGCGGTCCGCCGGTGAGCAGCTCGGCGCCGTGCGCCGTGAGCACGCTGGCGATCGCTACACGGTACGTGCGCTCCTCCTCCAGGAAGAAGGACAGCGCGTTCTCCGGCCAGACGACGAGCGTCGCCGGGCGGCGCTCGAGCGCCGCGTCCGTCAAGCGCAGATAGGCCGCCAGGTTCTCGCCGTAGAGCTCGGGCCGCCATTGCGAGCCCAGATCGAGGTCGCCCTGCACGACCGCGATCGGCGTCGCTCCGGGATCGTCCGGGGCGGCGCGCAGGCGGAGCGCACCATGGACCAAGGTGAAGGTGAGGACGCCCGCAGCCACGGCGGCGCCGCGCAGCGCCGCGGGCCAGGCCGGGCGCGGACCGCGGCGCGCCGCGAGCAGGCCGGCGAGCGCTGCGTTGACCGTTGCGACCGCGAAGCAGACGGCGAAGACACCGCCGAGATCCGCGATCTGCACCATGGGCAGCACCGGCACCTGCGTGTAGCCGAGCAGCGACCACGGGTTGCCGGCCGGCGACAGCGCGCGCCACAGCTCGGACGCGGTCCATGCCGCGGCCGCGAGCAGCGGCTCGAGCGCGCCGGAGCGTGCGGCGATGCGGCGGTAGAGCAGGGCGAAGGCGACGGTGTACGGCACGACCGTCACCACCGCGCAGAGCAGGAATGCGGCGATGCCGATCGCCACCGGCTGCTGGTAGTAGCGCGTCACCGCCACCGGCATCCACGTGCCGACGGAGTAGGCCGCAGCGATCCCCCACAGGACGCCCAGGACGGCCGCGCGGCGCACGCCCGAGCCGCGCAGCGCGAGCAGGAACGGCACCAGGGTCACCCATGCGACGAGGTGCCAGCCGAGCGGCGGGAAGGCGAGCCCGTAGCCGGCCGCCGAGAGCAGCGTGCAGACCACGGCGGCGCTGCGGCTCATGCGGCGCTGCCGAGCGTGGCGAGGTCCTGCTCGAGGCCGAGCTGCTCGAAGTGCCGCCGCGCGTCCAGCAGATGCTGGCGCGCGCTGCGGCCCGCGACCAGCTCGCCGCCACGGCCCGCACCGATCAGGCGTTGCGCGAGCTCGGCCTGCGTGCGCGCGTGCTCGGCACCGGCGTCGATGCGTCGTGCGGCATCGAGCGAGCGCTGCCAGAGGTGCCGGGCCTGCCGGGTCTGGCCCGCGTGCCACGCGCAGGTGCCGGCGCCGCGCAGCACCTCGGGTTGCAGCCAGGCGACGCGCGCGGCGAGGCGCACCGCCCGGTGCGCGGTGCGCTTCGCCGCCGCACCGAGGCGCGCACGCTGCGCCGCCGGCGCCGCCTCGATGCGGGCCAGCTCGAGCAGGAGCCGCGACCGTACACAGTGCGCGCCGTGCAGCGGCGGGATGCGTCCGAGGCGGCCGATCAGCGCGTCCGCGTCGGCGAGCGTCGCGGCCGCGGCGTCGAGGTCGTCGAGCAGCACCTCCACCTTCGCGCGCAGACCGAGCGCGATCACGTTGAGCAGCGGCTCGTCGTGCTCGACCAGGTAGAGGTCGGCGGCGTGCCGCGCGTCGAGCAGGCACCTGCGCTCGAGCAGCAGCGAGGTGCACACGCTGTGCCGGTTCGAGCTCGCGAGGTCGTAGTCGTAGCGCTCCTCGATGGTCGCGATGCGCGCGACGCGGTCCTCGGCCTCGGCGAAGCGGCCCTGCAGGACGAGCTTGGTGCCCTCGAGCCCGAGGTGCGTCGCGACGTCCCAGAGCTGGCCGCGGCCGACGCCGCGGTCGAGCAGCGCGCCGTCGATCTCGAGCTCACGCGACCAGTTGCCGGCGAGAAAGCCGTGCGTGAAGCGCATCATGCGGTAGACCAGGACCTCGTTGGCGTCGTCCCCGTGGAGGTAGCGCTCGGCCAGGCGCAGGAAGCGCTCGCTGACGTCGAACGACAGCCCGCTGTAGGCGAATAGCCCGGCGGTGCTCGCGTACAGCGCGCACGCGCCGGGCACCGTCGCCGGGTCGAGGCGGCTCAGGTGGCGCAGCGCCTCGAGCGTGTCGGCGACGAAACGTGCGGGGTCGCCGGTGGTCTGGGCGCGCGCGCGGTCGAGCATCAGCTCGAGCACCTCGCGGTCGCGCGCGGTTGCGGGCGGCCGGCGGCGGCCCATCGGCAGGTAGAGCGGTGGCAGCGAGGCGAGCAGCGAGCGCACCAGGCTGAGGCTCAGGTCGCCGCGGCCGCGCGGGATGTGGATGCCGAGGCGCGCCAGCGCGCGGTTGAACTGCTCGCCGGCCTCGACCAGCCGGCCGCGGTAGAAGTACGCGATCGCGAGCTTCTTCTCTAGCGCGACGCGCTTGCCGGGGTCACCGCCGTCGCCGTGCAGCGCGAGGTAGAGGCGCGATGCCTCCTCGAAGAAGTAGACCGCCTCCGCGGACGCGGCGGCGCGGGCCGCGTCGTCGCCGGCGCGCAGCAGATGCTCCTCGGCACGCGCGAGGTCGCCGCCGCGGCCGTAGTGGTAGGCGAGCAGGCCGAACCGCGCCGGGTCGCTCGCATCGGGCTCCGCCTCGATCGCCTCCGCCACGCTGCGATGCAGCTCCTGACGCCGCGTCTCGAGGATCGCTTCGTAGGCGACCTCCTGGATCATCGGGTGCTTGACGGCGAGCTCGGCGCGGCCGTCGCGCACCCGCTCGACCAGCATCTGCGCGTCGAGCAGCTTGCGCAGCGCCTCGGCGATGCGCGCCGGGTCGGCGGCGAGACGCGGCAGCAGGTGCTCGGGGAAGCTCCGTCCGATCACGGCGGCGAGCTGCAGGATCTGCTTCGCGCCTGGATCGAGGCGGTCGACGCGCGACAGGATGACCTCCTGCACGGTGCCCGGGACGGTGACCGTCTCGAGCGCGGCGGTCGCCTGCAGCCGGTCGCCGGCGGCTTCGAGGACGCCCTGCTCGACCAGGGTTCGGACGACCTCCTCGAGAAACAGCGGGCTGCCGGCGGTCGTGCTCTCGAGCCGGTCGCGCAGTGCGCGCGGCAGCTCGCCGTGCGCGAACAGGCCGGCCAGAAGACGTCGCACGCCCGAGCGGTCGAGCGGCTTCAGGTCGAGCTGGCGGTAGCGCTCGCCCGCGACCGCGCGCGCCGCCTCGGCGACCGCGTCCGCGGTCTCGGCGAAGCCCGGGCGCGCGGCGAAGACCAGCAGCAGGCGCGCGTCGAGGCACGCGCGCAGCAGGCTGCCCAGCATCTCGACCGACGACCGGTCGGCCCAGTGCAGGTCCTCGAGCACGAGCACCAGCGGCGCCGCCGCGGCGAGCCCCTCGAGGAGATCGCGCACGGCGCGCACCACCAGGCGGTCCAGTGCGTCGCCCTTGACGGCGTCGACCCGCGCCTGCAGCGCCGGCGGCAGGGACAGCGCCAGCACGACGCCGAGAAACGGCAGCAGCTCGTCGGCGCGCTCACCGAGCACGGCGCGGGTCGCCGCACCGAGCTTGCTCAGCGCGGCGCGGTCGTCGTCGCCGTCGATGCCGGCGAACGCGTGCAGCAGGTCGACGAACGGGTGGAAGCGCAGCGGCGCGCCGATCGCGAGCGAGCGCCCCTCGAGGTAGCGTGCGCCGGCCGCGGCGACGTGCGCGCGCAGCTCGTCGAGCAGCCGCGACTTGCCGATTCCCGGCTCGCCGAACACGCCGACGATGCCACCGCGCCCTGCCACCGCCTCGTCCACGGCCGTGCGCAATGTCGCGAGCTCGTGTGCGCGCCCCACCAGCTCCGCGAACAAGGTCTCGCCGCGGCCGAGCCGCGGGCGGTGCATCTGCTCGCGCTCGGAGACCAGCTCGTACGCGGCCTCGGCCGCAGCACCCGGCTTCGCGTCCGCCGGGTCGGCCTCGCGCATCTCGAAGCGGTCGCGCGTCGCGAGCATGGTCTCGTGCCCGAGGTAGATGCGCCCGTTCGGCGCGAGCGAGGTGAGGCGGGACGCGCGTCCGACCGAATCGCCCATGAGCGCGAACTCGCGCAGCAGCGGGCCGCTCACGTCGCCGGCGATGCCGAGCCCGGTGTCGATGCCGATGTGCACGTCGAGCGGGGTCGCGAGCGCGCGGCGGTCGTTGTACGCGCGCACCTGGCGCCGCATGTCGATCGCGGCGTTGAGCGCCGCCGCGGGCGCGTCCTCGATCGCGATCGGCACGCCGAACACCGCCATCACCGCGTCGCCCAGATACTTGTCGACCGTGCCGCCGTACTTCTCGGCGGTCAGGTGCAGCAGACGCAGGCAGCCGGTCACCGCGTCGTACGCGTCGGCGGGATCGAGCCGTTCCGAGAGCGTGGTGAAGCCCGAGATGTCGGCGAAGACGATGGTGGCGCGGCGGCGCTCGGCGTCGCTGGTGCGCTCGACGTTGCCCGCCGCGTGGCCGTGCTCGGACTCGAGGGCCGGCGCGAGCAGGGTGCCGAACACCAGGCGGAAGGGGTTGCCACGCGCGCGCTCGAAGACCAGCGCGCGCGCGGCGTCGCTGAGTGCCGTGCCACTGTCGAGGTGGCTCACGAGCTCGGCGGACTCGTCTTCCGCGAGCGGCGCGAGGAGGATCTCGCGGTGCACGATGGCGCTGCGCGCCGCCGCCGCGCGGACGCGCTCGAGCGCGTCGCCCGGATGTCCGGCAAACAGCAGCAGCGCCGGGTGGTGCACCGCCGTCGCGAGCAACGCGTCGAGCGCGTCCGCTTCGTCGGCCAGCTCGTGCGCATCGTCGAAGGCGATCGCGACGGCGACGGCGGTGGTCTCGAGGATCCGCACGGCCGCGGCGCACGTCCGCGCGGCGCGCAGCACGACTCCTGCGGGCCGCGGGTCGCCGGCGAGCTCGTGCAGGAGGCGCGTCTTGCCGATGCCCGCGTCGCCGGCCAGAGTCACGACGCTTGTCGTGCCGTCGCCGAGCGCATGCAGTGCTTCGCGCAGGGCGGCCAGCTCGGGTGCCCGTCCGGCCAGCGGCGTGAAGACCATGGCCTGCGGCCAGGCGCCGGAAGCGTCGTCGGAGGCGGTGTGCACCACGTACGCCGCGACGGTTGCCGACTTGCCCTTCAGCGCGAGCGGTGGCAGTGGCTCGAACGCGAACAGTCCTGCCGCGTCGTCGGCCGCGTCGCCACCGACGTAGACGGCGCCGTACGATGCGCGCTCCTTCAGCCGCGCGGCGATGTTCACGGCGTCGCCCATGACGTGGAACTCGCGCACCACGTCGCTGCGCAGGTCGCCGGCGGTCATCATACCGGTGTTGATGCCGGCCTTGAACGCGAGCGGCACCGGGGATTGTACTTGACGGTTGTAGACCTCGACCGTGCGCTGCATCTCGAGCGCCGCCGCGATCGCCGCGGCCGACGGGTTGTCGAGCGTCGCCGGGATACCGAAAACGGCCATCAGAGCGTCGCCGAGGTACTTGTCGACCACGCCGCCGTGCCGGCGTGCGACCCCGTCGAGCAGCTTCAGGCAGCCGGTGACGATGGCGTACGCATGCTCGACGCCGGCGTGCTCGGAGAGCGGGGTGAAGCCGACGATGTCGGCGAACAGCACCGCGCCGCGGCGCCGGTCGAGGCGGCGCGCCGTGCTCACGCGTGGTCCCGGCCCGTTGCCAGCCATGCGGCGCCGGCCGCGAGCACGCCGACCAGCGCTCCGGTCGAGACGTTCAGCGCCGCGCAGTCGGGGCCGCAGCCGGGCGTCGCGGCGGAGAAGATTCCCGACGGCAGCATGGTGAGCGCGCCGAAGAGCGCGCCGCGCAGCCACCACGGCCGCGGCCAGGTGGTGGCCGCGACGACGACGCCGATCAGCATGCGCGCGACGTACCAGCCCCAGACCGCGAGCGCCCCGTTCAGCCGCACCCGGTCGAGCTTGTCCGGGATCGGGCCGTGCAGCAGGAAGGGGATCCAGGCGGCGACCAGGCCTGCGGTGACGCAGAACAGCCGATACCGCCGGGCGGGGCTCATCGCAGGCCGAGGCGCTTCATCAGGCGGGACAGGTTGGACTGCGGCAGACCGAGCCGGCGCGCCGCCTCGGTCTGGCTGCCGCCCACCGCGTCGAGCACGCGCTGGATGCGCACCCGCGTGAACACGTCGACGGCCTCGCGCAGCTCGAGATCGTCGGCAACCGCCTCGCCCGCGCCGTTCGTCGCAGCCGCGCGCGAGAACGGCTCGCGGATGTCGCGCGGCAGATCTGCGACGCGAACCTCGTTGCCCTTGGTGAGCACGATGGCGCGCTCCATCGCGTTCTGCAGCTCGCGCACGTTGCCCGGCCACGGATACACGCGCAGGCACGCGAGGGTCTCGTCGAGCATCTTCAGCAAGGGGCGCTTCATCTCGTGGCAGAAGTGCTCGACGAAGTGCTCCACCAGGATCGGCACGTCCTCGAGGCGCTCGCGCAGCGCCGGCAGGTCGATCGTGATGACGTTCAGGCGGTAATAGAGGTCCTCGCGAAACGTCCGCTCGCGAACCGCCACGCGCAGGTCGCGGTTGGTCGCGGCGACGATGCGCACGTCGACGCGGATCGTCTTCTCGCCGCCGACCCGCTGGAACTCGCGGTCCTGCAGCACGCGCAGCAGCTTCGCCTGCAGGCTCGGCGCGAGCTCGCCGATCTCGTCGAGGAACAGGGTGCCGTTGTCGGCGAGCTCGAAGCGCCCCTTGCGCTGCGCGACCGCGCCGGTGAACGAGCCGCGCTCGTGGCCGAAGAGCTCGCTCTCGAGCAGCTCCGTGCTCAGCGCCGTGCAGTTGACGGCGACGAACGGGCCCTTGTCGCGAGTACTCCACTGGTGGATCGCGCGCGCCACGACCTCCTTGCCGGTGCCGCTTTCGCCGAGCAGCAGCACCGTGCTCGACGACTCGGCGGCGGTCTCGGCGAGATCGATCACCGCGCGCATCGACGTGCTCGGTCCGAGGACCAGCTTGTAGCGCTCACCCGCCGCGGCGCGCAGCTCGGCGTTGCTGCCGCGCAGCGCCGACACCGTGCGCGCGCGCTCGACCGCGTTCGCCGCGACCGTGCCGAATGCGGTCAGGAGCTCGAGGTCGGCGTCGGTGAAGCCGTCGCTCCGCTTCGGGTTGATCGCCTCGATGATGCCGACCACGCGATCCGCGAAGCACAGCGGCGCGCACAGGATGGCGCGCGTCTGGAAGCCCGAGCGCTCGTCGATGCCCTTGTAGAAGCGCGGATCGCGCCCGGCGTCGTTGACGATCACGCCCTCGCCGGTCTTCGCGACCCAGCCGGCGATGCCGGTGCCGACCTCGACCTCGAACTCGTCGAGCTTCGCGGGGCCGCGCGACAGCACGAAGCGCACGCGGGTGCCGGTCGGGTCGACGAGCGCGATGCTTGCCGCCTCGAGGTCGAGCAGTGTGATCACGGCGTCGAGGATCGCCGAGAAGACGTCGGCCGGCTCGGCGTCGCCTGCGAGCCGGGCGCTGGCGTCGACGAAGCCTCGCCAGCGACGGTCGTTCATGTCGCGCGGCTCGCGTGCTGCCATCGCGGGGATCTTGGTCAAAACGCGCGCGAGGGTCAATCTACCTGCGTTTGGCAGGCTTTCGCGACGGCTCGGTGAAGCTCAGAACCTTCCCGAGCGCAGGAACCCCCAGGCGACGATCAGGTAGCCGCCGCCCGCCGTCAGCAGCCCGAGCACGCCCAGCAGCCCGTTTGCGGGGACGCCCAGGATGCTCGGACCGCCGCCCGCCGCGAGCAGGGTCGCCGAGCCGACGATCAAGGCGCTCACCATGAGGCTCAGGGCGATGCGGTTGGCGCTCCGCGAGCGCTCGAGCTCGGCGCGCGCGTAGCCCTCGATCTCGGTCGGGATCCTGAGCCGGCCGGCGCGCAGGCTCGTGACGATCGACGTCAGCTCGCGCGGCAGCGTCGCGAGCATGGTGACCGTGTCCTCGCCGGCGCGGATCGCGTCGCGGGCGAGGAAGCGCGGGTCGGCGAGCCGCTCGAGATACGAGCGCAGCACCAGCGGCCGCATCGCCTGCATCGGGTCGAGCCTGGGATCGAGGATGCGCGCGACGCCCTCGACGGTCGCCAGCGCCTTGCCGGTCAAGAGCAGCTCGGGCGGCACCAGCACGTGGTGGCGCGCCAGCACCTCGAAGAGCTCGGCGATGAACGCGCCGATGTCGAGCTCCTCGAGCGGCAGCTCGTTGTAGGCGTCGATCATCTCCTGCGCGTCGCGCCGCAGCGCGCCCAGATCCGCGCTCTCGTCGACCAGTTCGAGGCGCCGGAACAGGCCGACGATCTTGGCGCCGTCGCCGAGCAGCACGCCGACCAGCAGCTCGAGCAGCGCGTCGCGCAGGTCGCGGTCGAGCTGGCCCATCATGCCCATGTCGATGGGCGCGATGCGGCCGTCGCGCAGCACGAAGATGTTGCCAGGGTGCGGATCGGCGTGGAAGAAGCCGTGCTGGAAGATCTGGCGCACGACGAACTCGACACCGCGCCTTGCCAGATCCGCGCGGTCGATGCCGTTCGCCTCGAGGGCGGCGACGTCCGAGGCCTTGATGCCGTCGATGAACTCCAGCGTCAGCACCGCGCGGCTCGACAGCTCCGGATAGGTGCGCAGCACGTGAATGGTCTCGTCGCCGCGGAAGTTGCGCGCGAAGCGCTCGATGTTGCGCGCCTCCTTGGTGAGGTCGATCTCGCGCCAGATCGAGCGTCGGAACTCGTCGGCGATGGCGCGCGGCGAGAACTGCCGGCTCTCGGGGACGTTGTCCTCGAGCAGCCCGGCGAGGCTCGCCAGCACGTCCAGGTCGCGTGAGATCTGCGCCTCGAGGTTCGGCCGGCGGACCTTGACGGCCACCTCCGCGCCGTCCTTCAAGGTCGCGCGGTGCACCTGTGCGATCGACGCCGCCGCGAGCGGGGTCACGTCGAAGCGCGCGAACAGCTCCTCGACCGGACGTCCGAGCTCGCGCTCGATCGCGGCCTTCGCGTCCTCGCCAGGAAAGGGCGGCACGCGATCCTGCAGGCGGCGCAGCTCCTCGACCAGGCTCATCGGGATCAGGTCGGGGCGGGTGGCGAGCACCTGGCCGAGCTTGATGAAGGTCGGGCCGAGCTCCTCGAAGGCCATGCGGATGCGCTGCTCGGTGGTCAGCGCTTCCGCCGCCGGATCTTCCTTCGTGCCCGCGAGCCGCCGCCGGACGCGCTCGATGCCGCCGATCAGGCCGAGGCGCGGCACCAGATCGCCCCAGCCGTACTTGACCAGCACGGCGCCGATCTCGCGCAGGCGCTGCAGGTTGCGCACCGTCTGCGGAATGCGGAACAGGGTCGAGACCTGCATCGTGCTCAGTCGCCCTCGCTGCCGCGGCGCGTGCGGTGTCCGCCGTGCAGAAGCGCGTCTTCGAGGGCGGCGATGCGCGTCTCGAGGGCGTGGATCCGGGTCGCGGTGGGAGTTCCCGTTGCGACGCCCGTCGAATCGGTGTGGCCGCTGGCTGTCCGCGTGCGCAGCCCATCGAGCGCCCGGCGCGGCTCGCGGAGCGCGTCTTCGATCAGCTCGTGGCCGCGCGCGATCGCGGTGTCGACGGCAGCCGCGATCGCGCCCACCTGCGCGGCCGTCAGGTGCCCCTTGTCCGCCAGCTCGCGCGCGATGCGCGCGGCATCGGCGCGGGCGCTGCTCAGGCGGTCGGCGATCCAACCGGCCGCGTCACGGTCGTCCCCGGCCACCGGCCCTCTATACCCCAACCGGTCCGGGGGGCCATCGCCAGCGTGAACATCGGCCATTGAGATCGCCGGGCCTCCTCTCTATCGTAGCCGGCAGAGTTCCAGACCCGACCCGGCCGTCGAAAAGGCCACCATCCCAGGGAGACAGCGCATGGCGATCCGCATTGGCATCAACGGCTTCGGCCGCATCGGACGGCTCTTCTACCGTGTCGCCGCCGAGCGCGGCATCGAGGTGGTCGCGGTCAACGATCTGGTCCCGTCCGACAACCTCGCGTACCTGCTCAAGTACGACACCACGCACCGGCGCTTCATGCTCGGTGGCAAGCTGGCCGAGGTGAGCGCGCAGGACGACGGCTTCACCGTCAACGGAAAGAAGACCCAGACCCTTTCCGAGCGCGACCCGGGCAAGCTCCCCTGGAAGAGCATGAACGTCGACTACGTGCTCGAGTCGACCGGTCTGTTCACCGAGCTCGACAAGGCCAAGGGGCACCTCGACGCCGGCGCCAGGCGGGTCGTCATCTCGGCGCCGACCAAGAGCGGTCCGGAGGAAGTGCCGACCTTCTGCCTCGGCGTCAATCACGACAAGTACGACCCCGCCAAGCACTTCGTGCTCAGCAACGCGAGCTGCACCACCAACTGTCTCGCCCCGGTCGCCAAGGTGCTGAACGACACCTTCGGCATCGAGGAAGGGCTGATGACGACGGTGCACGCCGCGACCGCGACGCAGCCGACGCAGGACGGTCCGAGCAAGAAGGACTGGCGCGGCGGCCGCAACGCGTATCAGAACATCATTCCGGCCAGCACCGGTGCGGCGAAGGCGGTCACGCTCTGCATCCCGGAGCTGAAGGGCAAGCTCACCGGAATGGCGTTCCGTGTGCCGACGGCGGATGTCTCTGTGGTCGACTTGACGTTCCGCACCGCCAAGGAGACCAACCTGAAGGCGATCAACGCGGCGATGAAGGCGGCGGCCGACGGCGCGCTGAAGGGCATCCTCGCGTACACCGACGAGGAAGTCGTCTCGAGCGACTTCATCGGCGACCGCCACTCGAGCATCTACGACTCCGCGGCCTGCATCGAGCTCAACAGCCGCTTCTTCAAGGTGGTGAGCTGGTACGACAACGAGCAGGGCTACGCGACGCGCTGCGTGGACATGATGGAGATGCTCGCGAAGAAGGACGCCAAGTAGGCCGCACGTCCTCGGTGGGGGCGCGACCGTCGAGCAACCGGGTCCACGCGCGGGGCGACGGCGTCACGGCGAACCGCCGCGCTCTCGGGCTCGTTCATTGAAGAGCATTTTCGCTTGCCACCTGCGCACGTGACGCGATGACGTCTGCGATCAAGCGAGCTTCGTGTGCGCCGCCGCGCCGCGGGCGACGAGGATCCCGAGCGCGGGGTGAGTCTCGAGCACAGCATGTGCGGACTCGATCAGCGGCCCCGCGTCGTTGCCCCTCAGCCCCGACTCGACGAGCCTGTCGAGCCGCTCGAGGGGATCGGGGCTGCGGCGCGCGAGGGCGAGACGCAGCTCGAACACGGCGCACTGCTCGTCGTCGGGCTCGGACAGCTCGAAGTGGCGCAGGGCGACGTCGAGCGCACCGTCCTCGAGGGCGTCGAAGGCGATCTCGTCGTGGTAGCCCGCGACCGGGCCCGGCAGGTCGGTGCGACGACCGAGCTCGTCGGCGAAGCGCGCCACGACGTCCCAGCGGCGATGGGTCGAGAGACGGCGGATCGCACTGATGAGATCGAGCGTCCCGACGTGCGCGGGGTCGATGCGTGCCAGCTCGGACGGGCGCAGCTGCTCGACGAGCGGATATCGCAGCCGCGCGTGCCCCTCGCCGATGCCGGCCAGGATCTCGAATGGCGTCTTCGCCCCGCGCTGCTGGTCCTTGTCGGCGCAGCAGCGCTTGTACTTTTCCCGCTGCCGCAGTGGCAGGGATCGTTGCGGCCGTCCTCCGGCGTGCCGAGGCGGCCGACCGGGATCGACCTGGCGAGGTGCTAGGGAGCGGGGAAGCGTTGCCGACCCGAACCCAGACAGACGAGCGCACCGCCGGCTGGCTGACCGAATCTGGCTCAGCCCGACCGGACCGAGGTCATGGCAACGCCAGGACGAGTCCGCATACATCCCGGAGCGTCAGCAGATCACGATCGGCGCCGAGCACTGCGAGCCTGTGCTCGAGCGCAACCGCAGCGACGAGACAATCCACGGTTCCCCGCACGGAGCGCCCGACGCGCCGGCAGCGCGTGTACAGCAACGCGGCGTGCTCGTAGGTCTCGGGGAACACCGGCTCGACGAAAGTGCATGGCGCCAGCATCTGGCGCAGATCGGCCGCCTGAGCCGGACTGCGCGCCCCCTGCAGGACTTCCTGGAGCACGACGCCGGTCAGCCACAACGACTGCCCGGTGCGCAGTGCGCCGGTGAGCGCATCGTCGACCGGTGAGCCGGTAGCGCGCAGCAACTCCACCCACGCCGACGTGTCCACCAGGGTTGGCCGCGCGGCCCGAGCACTCACGGCCGCCGCATCTCGTCGAGGTTGCCGTCCCAGCCCGTGCCGCGGAGGCGCTGGGCGAGGCGGCGCTGTTCCTCCCGCGCCACCAGCTCGCGCAGTGCCCGCTCGAGGACATCGCGCGCCGTTCGCAAGCCTGTGAGCTTGCGCGCACGGGCCACGAGCTTGTCGTCGAGGACCACGTTGGTGCGTTTCATACACCTTTGCTACACCCACGACGCCGACCAGGGCAACGACGGGGGCGCCGTGATCGTCGTGCGCGATCGCACGGCATCGGCGCCGCGACGATCTCGACCGTCAGCGAGCCGCTGCGGAGGAGGCCATCCCGGTGACCGCCGGCCAGCGTTCCATCGCGACGGAACGACGTTCCACCGACCGGGCTCGCAGCACGCGCTGCGCGAGCCGTCGGAACGGCTTCTCGCCGCGCCGGCATGGAGATGCGGCGTCGAGGGTGATTTGCTGTAGCGACGACAGGGGCGAGGCGCGACAACCACGGAGGAACGTCATGCGAGCGATGCAGATCCAGCGACTGGAGGGTCCGGAGTCGATGTCGTTGGTCGAGATCGACGACGCGAGGGCGGATGAGAAGCAGTTCTTGATCGAGGTGCACGCGGCGGGCGTGACGTTTCCCGACCTGCTGCAGACGCGAGGTGCCTATCAGATCAAGCCGCCGCTGCCGTTCGTGCCGGGTTCGGAGGTCGCGGGGATCGTCCGTTCCGCGCCGGAGGGGTCGGCGCTGCGGGTCGGAAGCCGCGTGGCTGCGTTCCCGGGAATGGGCGGCTTTCAGGAACTGGTGGCGGTCCACCCGCGAGCGGTCTTCGCACTGCCCGATCGAATCTCGTTCGAGGCCGGTGCGGCGCTCCCCATGAACTACTTGACGGTCAACTTCGCGCTCGTCCGGCGCGGCCGGCTGCGCGCGGGCGAGACGGTGCTGGTGCACGGCGCGGCGGGCGGCGTGGGCAGCGCTGCGGTGCAGGTCGCCAAGGCGCTCGGGGCACGGGTGATCGCGGTGGTGTCGACGCCGGCAAAGCGCGCGATCGCCGTGCAGGCGGGCGCCGACGAGGTCGTCCTCGCCGAGGACTTCCTGAACGCGAGCAAGTCGATCACCGGCGGGCGCGGCGTCGACGTCGTGCTCGACCCGGTCGGCGGCGACCGCTTCACCGACTCGCTGCGCAGCCTCGCGCCCGAGGGCCGCCTGCTCGTCGTCGGCTTCACGGCGGGCGAGATCCCCACCGTCAAGGTCAACCGCCTGCTGCTGAACAACGTCGACGTGGTCGGCGTCGGGCTGGGCGCCTTCATGATGCGCGACCCCGCGCTGCTACAGAACGAGTGGGCGATGCTGGTTCCGCACCTGGAGGCGGGGCGTCTCGACCCGCCCCTCGGCGGGACCTATCCCTTGGCGGAGGCGGCGCGCGCGCTCACCGAGATGGAGGCCAGGCGGGCGATCGGCAAGATCGTCCTGCGGGTGCGCTGACGGCCTCGTCTCGAACCCTGGACGAGTGCGCCCGCGGCGATCGCACGCTTCGTTCAGCAGACGTCCGCGTGATCTGGCCCGAGGGCTCGTCTGAGGCTTGCGCTCAGTCGAGGGCCGGTGCGGAACGCCCGTCGAGTACGGGCAGTCGCGAGCAGCTTCCTGCGGTGGCTGCGAGCGCAGCCCGTCCGTCACACGCAGTCATGGACCAGGTTCATGCCGCCGTAGCCGGTCAGCGTGTCGTAGACGTCGTTGACCGCCGTCCAGCCGCGACGGCCGACGTCGCCGTCGTCGAACACCTGGAAGATGCCGGTCGCGGTTGCGGCGTAGATCTCACGTCCATCCGATGACGCCGCGACCGAGCCGAAGATCTGCGACCCGAGCGGGACCTGCCACGCCACCCCGCAGGTCTCGGCGTCGATCGCGAGCAGTGCGCCGACGTTGTCGCCCAGATAGGCGCGCGTGCCGTTCGCCCCCAGGGTCGGCGTAGAGGCGGATCCACCGGTGAAGTCGCGCCGGCAGACTTCCTCCGGCGCCCAGCGTGCACCGTCGCGCACGACGTCGTCGCGATAGAGGGCACCGAGCTCGGACACGCCGCGAGTGCCGCCCGCTCCGAGGTCACCTACGCGCGCGTCACGCTCGCCGCGGGCGAGCAGGCCAGATTGACCGTCTCGCGCGCGGTCGCGCCCTGGGAGCAGGGAGCGTCACGGCGCGGGTGCGGCGGCTGTCGGATTGCGCCACGTGGCCCAGATCCACAGGAGCCCGAAGGACAGCAATGCGGTGGGGACGGCCAGGTAGGTCAGCGTGGCCGTGAGGCCTTGCGCGCCGAGGATCCGCACGGGTAGCCAGTCGAGGTGCCGGCCTGCCCACAGCAGGTCCCAGTGCACGCGGAGCGGCGAGTGCGCCAGGTGGAACAGCTCGACACCTACGGCAGCAGCGTCAATTACGTCGTCGTCAAGAACTACGGCCGTGGCGCCGATTTCGCCTCGTTCGAGCAGGCGGACGTTCGCAAGACGGCGGAGGAGCTCGGCGCGAAGGTGATGACGCTCGACGAGCTGCACAAGCCGACGATGCAGAAGATCGACCTGTTCAACGCGAGCTTCTGGGCCGCGATCAACAACACCACCGACGGCCTCGGCATCATCGAGCGCCATCGCGTGAAGGTCTGGGCGCGCAACGCCCAGAAGGAGCTCGCGCGCATCAACGCCTAGGGCGCGGCTGCACTCAGGAGCGGATCGACTCCGCGAGGCGAGCGACCGTCGCGGCGAACTCGCGCACCGTGCGCGCTACGATCTCGGCAACCGGACGCCGGCGCCAAGCTCCAGCATCGGGTTTCCCTCGCCGCGCTCGAGCCGCGTCGTGCGCTCGGTGCGCAGCGCGCGTAGCGCCGGACCGCGCTCCTGACGGAGGAACACGGTGCCGGTCTCCTCGGCGGTGACGATCGCCTGCTTCCAGCCCCTGTGCACCGGCGACTCCGCGGCCGACACCATGTGCGTTCCCATCTGTACGCCCTCGGCGCCGAGCGCGAACGCCGCCGCCATCGAGACGCCGTCGCAGATCGGGTCGCCGGCCGAAGTGGTGACGAAGCGCACGCCCTGCTCGATCACGAGGTCGACGATGCCCTGATCGCGCACGAACGCCTGCGCGATGTTGATGCCGAAGGGACGGTCGGTGAGCTCGCGCATGCGCTGGATCTCGCCGCGGATCACGTCGAGCTCGCCGGACGAGGTCTCGATGATGCCCAGCGCCCCGGCGCGCGAGACCGCCGAGGCGAGCTGCGCGCGCGCGATCCAGCCCATCGGCGCCTGCACGGACGCCATTGTCTGTTCCTGTCCCATCGCTTCTCGGGTTGTGCTGTCAAATACCCCCGCAGTAGGGTTTGGCTGCGCCCTTGGAATTTGGTTGCGGTAGGCGCCGAAGAGACCCTGTTGAACTACCTGCCCCTGCGGCCGCTGCTCGCGCTCGCGCTCGCCCTCGTCCTGGTCATTCCGATGGAGGCCCGCGCCGCCTGCAACCTGATCCCCGGCACCGAGAAGACCTTCGGCTCCACGCTGGGAGCGGCAAACCGACCGTTCGCGGCACCCGGTGAGCGGCTCGAGCTGCGGCTGCGGACCTGCGACACGTCGTCCGGGTTCCTCGCCAACGGCACCGACCACGTCGTCACGCTGGCCTTCAAGCCGGCCTCCGGTGTGAACCGCGTCGTCGTGCTGGCGGCCAACTGCGGCGCCGTCGACCTGACGCCGTGCAGCAGCGCGCCAGGCGTGGTCTCCGCGACGTGCGTGCAGGTCACGGCGAGCGAGCTCCAGACCCGGCTGAGCGTCGACCAGGGCGACCGGCGCTTCTCGTTCTCCTTCCCCGATACCGACGCGATCCTGGCCCCCGATGGCGACGACGCGACACTGTCCGGCGCGGTCGCAATCGGCGTGACCGCGGTGGGCGCGCCGCTCGCGTGCGGGCTGGCGACCGGGACCTGTGCCGGGCAGGGCGGCGTCCTCGCCTGCGTCGACCAGCTCTATGCCAACGACGGCGCCTGCGGCAGCGCGGTGCCCGATGCGCGCTTCGCGAGCTTCACCGCACTGCCGCCGCCGAACGACTTCCAGGCCGACTGCTTCCGCGAGGGACCGCCGTGCACCGCGACGGCCACGGCCACGCGCGCCGCGGTCGACTCGGCGGGCAACCTGCTGATCCCGATGGGCTGGGGTGGCGTCCTGGTGCGCGACGGCACGGTGCCGGTGCCGCGTCTCATCCGTGTTCGTCTCGCGTCGCCGTTGCCGCTCACGGTGCCCGACCAGGTGTTCCTGCGCTCGTTCACGCCCGAGGGCGGCCTGCTGCCGCCGATCCTCGAGCCGCAGCTCGATCCGACCGTGGCAGCACCGGACGTCGTGACCTTGTTCGGCTCGGTGGACGCGCCGTACACGATCATCGAGGTCGCGCGCCGGCACGGTACGTGTGCGGGCGGTGACGCGGCGGGCGAGCTCTGCACGAGCAACCTCGACTGCAAGGGCGGCCTGTGCGGCACCTCGTGCGTCGATCAGCCGGCCACGTCGTGCACGGTGGACGGCGATTGCCCGAGCGGCGTCTGCGGCGAGCTGTTCGACTTCGCGTCCTTCGTCGCGAACGGCGGCCCGATGGTGCTGCCGCGCAGCCTGCCGAGCTTCTGCCAGCTGCCGCCGCACGCCGCGTGCGCCGGGCCGGGCGACTGTGCCGGCGTCGGCGACGCGTGCGTGTCGTACGCCATGGAAGCGACCACGCCGGTGCCGCTCGATGGCCTCGCGGCGAGCACGACGGCGCGCACGTTCACGATCAGCGAGGCCATCGACGGCGTCGATCGCAATGGCGACGGCGACACCAACGACTCGGTGATGACCTTCCGCGACCGTGCGAGCGGGCAGAGCGACCTGCTCGGTGTCTCCGCCGGCTGCGTTGGACTCTCCGGCACGCCAGAGGGGCGCGCCGCGGTGCGCGTCAAGCAGTTCCCGTTCAGCTTCCCGGCGGTGTCGGTCGAGGGCGACGTGCTCGCGTTCCTGGAGTCCGAGTTCGGTCAAGCATTGTGCGACCAGACCGGTGACTTCGACGTCACGGACGGCATCCTGCGCGTCTTCCAGCTCGGCAGCGGCGAGACCTCGATCACCGACCCGCGCGCCGTGGACGCGTCACCGCGGATCGACGGCGCGCCGCTCGAGGTCTCGAGCGGGCGCGTCTACGTGCGCACCTCCGAGCCTGACATGGGCGCGGACGGCATCGAGCGCGCGAGCGAGGCGTTCGGCGGCGGTGACAGCTTGGGCGGTGGCGTCGTGGCCGGCCTCTCCGGCGACGGCCAGCTCGTGCTCTTCCAGTCTTTCTCGGACGACCTGATCGCGCCCGGCCTCGACACCGGATCTGGCGACGTGTTCGTCCACGACCGCACGACGCAGCTCACCACGCGGGTCAGCGCGGCGTTCGGCGGCGGTCAAGCAAACGGGCCGTCGAATTACGGCCCCGCGATCTCGCGCGACGGCCGCTGGGTCGCGTTCGAGAGCCAGGCGACCAATCTGCTCGCGATCGCCGACGGCAACGGTCTCGCGCCGGACATCTATCTCCGCGACCTCGCGAACGGCACCACCGACATGGTGAGCATCTCCTTCGCCGGCAGCTTCCCGAATGGCGAGTCGATCGAGCCGGCGATCTCCGACGACGGGCAAGTGATCGCGTTCAAGAGCGAGGCGTCGAACCTCCTGCCGCCGGGCACCGACACCAACTCCGACGAGGACGTCTACGTCTACGACCGCACCGCCGGGACGACGGTGCGCGCCACGGTGCGCTCCGACACCGGCGCGCAGGTGGACCTGCCCTTCCCCCAGGGTGGCCTGGTGGTCAGCGGCGACGGTCGCTTCGTCGGCTTCATCGCCTTCGCCGAGCTCGATCCGGACGACAGCAACGGCTTCGACGGCGATGCCTACGTGTTCGACCGCACGACCGGCAAGAGCGAGCTGGTGAGCCGCACCTTCGACGGCACCGCGGCCAGCGGCGGCTGCCCCTTCGTCAGCGGGATTTCGGCGGACGGCCGCTACGTCGCGTTCACCAGCAACTCGGTCGACCTGCTCGCGCCGGGACAGGACACCAGCGGCAACACCGACGTGTTCGTGCGCGACCGGCTGCTCGGCGTCACCGAGCGCGTGAGCGTCACCTCGGACGGCACGCAGGCGAACTTCGGCACCCTGCTGGCGGTCGCTCCCCAGGGAATCTCGGCGGACGGCCGCTTCGTCTCGTTCCTGAGCAACGACATCCCGGTCGCGCCCGCCGCGGTCGGGACGCACGTCTACGTGCACGACCGCGCGACCGGGACGACCGAGCGCGTGAGCGCCGCCGCGGACGGCACGCCCGGCAGCCCCGCCAACATGCTTCATCCCGCTCCGCTCTCGGCCGACGGACGCGTGGTGGCGTTCGGCGCCGACGCCGCGAACCTGCTCGGCCCCGGCCTCGACATGAACGGCCAGGCGGACGTGTACGTGCGCGCGCTCGACGACGGCGACCCGCTCGGCGTCGACGCGCTGCTCTTCCCCGACGGCACGGTCGACGACACCGTGCTCGAGATCGTCGACGCGACCACCGGCACGGTCACGACGCAGTGCCCGGCGGGAGACGTGTCGGTCGCGGGCAGCACCGCCGCCTACCTCCGTCCCGAGTCGGCTTCCGGCACGCCTGCCTGCCCCGGCGGCTCGCTCAACGGCGACGTCGACGTCGCCGACCAGGTCGTGCAGCTCGTGCAGGGCGTCGGCCCGACGCAGAACCTCGGTCTCGCGGCGACGGCCTGGACGAACCTCGGCCAGGCGGCCGACGCCTTCGCGATCTCGGGCGATCGCATCGCCTTCATCACGCCCGAGGCGGCGCAGGGCGACGGGTCGCTCAACGACAAGCCCAAGCAGGACGTGGACGATCGCGTGGCACAGGTCTACGACGCCGCGACCTCGTCGCTGGTCAACCTCGAGCAGGCCGCGGAGGAGCTCGTGCTCGGCGATGCGACGGGCACCGTGTGCGGCACGCGCCATCTGGTGGCGATCCGCAGCAGCGAGGCGGCGCAGGGTGCGGCCGACGCGAACGACGACGGCGACACGCTCGACGACGTGCTGGTGGTCTACGACTTCACGACCGACGTGATCTACGAGACCGCGCAATCGGTGACGCCGTGCCGCATCGAGGCGTGCGATCCGCGCACGCCGTACCGCGTGAACGGCGGCGAGGTGCGCTTCCTCACCTTCGAGACCCAGCAGAACCAGGACCTCGACGGCAACGGTGCCATCGGTGGCCTCGTGCTGCAGAGCTTCGACGTCTGCACCGGCATCACCACGGTGATCGGTGCGGTCGATCCGGAGTCGAAGAGTGATCCACTCTTGATCGTCGATCAGAGCCAGGTGTTCACGACGACCGCGGGACGCTGCGCCGTCGATCCGCCGGTCGCCTGCAGCGCCGCCGCGGACTGCGCGGACGGGAGCTTCTGCAACGCGGCCACCGGACACTGCACCGTCAATTCTCCGGGCACCTGCCGGAGCGGCGACGATTGCCCGTCGGGCACGGTGTGCGAGCCGCAGCAGGTCACGGTCGGCGCGTCGGTGAGCGATCTCGACGACGACGGCGTGCCCGACACGCTCGACAGCTGCCCCGAGGTGCCGAATCCGCTGCAGGCCGACGGCGATGGTGACGGCGCCGGTGACGCGTGCGATGCGACGACGCCCTGCCCGGCGACCCCGGCGGCCGGCTGCCGGAGCCCGATCGCGCCGCTCAAGTCGACCTTCCTCGTCAAGCCGGGGACGACGCCCGCGAAGAACTTGCTGCAGTGGACCTGGACGAAGGGTGCGAAGACCCTGCCCGCGACGTTCGGCAACCCGATCACCACCGACGGCTACCGGCTGTGCGTCTACGAGGACACCGACGGGACGCCCGACCTGCTGTCGGAGTCGGCGATCCCGGCCGGTGGCACCTGCGCCGGCAAGCCGTGCTGGAAGGGGCTCGGCAAGCCGGTCGGGTCGAAGGGCTACAAGTACACCAACAAGACGCTGCTGCCGTCCGGGATCTCGAGCCTGCTGCTCAAGCCGGGCGACGCCGGCAAGTCGAAGATCGTGCTCACCGGCAAGGGCGCGGCAGTCGCCATGCCCGCGATCCCGGCGACGTTCCCGCTGCGCGTGCAGCTGATCGGCGCGGGCGGCTGCTGGGAGAGCGCGTACGACGCGGCCGATGCGTCGAAGAACCTGGCGACCCAGCTCAAGGTGAATGGCCCGTCGGCGCCGTAGCGGGCTCCGCGCGCACCTGGAGTTTCTTCTCCGCCGATGCCCAAAAAAGCGGCGCGAGCGGAGCTTTGGCACACTGTGCCACGGTTTCTCACGCCCTTCGGTCGAGAGCGGACATGCGGGCCGCTCCGCACGCTCATCAGTGAACCCTTGGACTGGATGAGAATCTGATGTTTGCGAAAGGACTTCTTCCGATGCTCGCTACTCCCCTCTTCCGCGCCACCCTTCGGACCGCTTCGTCGGTCAGTCGCCTCGTCGTGACGCTCGCCGTCCTGGTGGCGATCGCGCTACCCACGTGCCCCGCCGCTGCTGCGACGTTGACGGTCGACACGACCGTCGACGCCGTCGCCAAGTCGGCCTGCGACGACGCCGTGGCGGACGATTGCAGCCTGCGCGGCGCGGTCTCGAAGGCCAACGGCACTGCCGCGCACGACACCATCGTCGTTCCCGCCGGCACCTACACGCTGAGCGTCGCGAGCCCGTGCTTCTTCGCCGCGGCGGCCGGCGACAGCGTCGGCGGCCAGTCGACGATCGCCATCTGCTTGAACAGCGACCTCGACATCGTCGGCGCCGGTCAGAACGAGACGGTCATCCAGAGCAACGGCGGCGATCGCATCTTCGCGGTCAGCAGGGCCAAGACGGTGAACCTCGGCGCGGTCACGTTGACCGGCGGCCGCAACGGCTTCGGCTTCCAGATCGGCGGCGGCGGCGCGATCAACAATCACGGCACGCTCACCCTCTCCGACAGCCTCGTGACGAACAATACGCTGGTGAATCAAGCCGGCGGAGCTTTGAACAACTACGGCACGCTGACGGTGATCCGAAGCGCGATCACCGGGAACTCGACGACCGGCAACGGCGGCGGCATCAGCAACATCTGCTGTCCCGGCAGCTTCGTGGTTTCGGTCATGTCGCTGACGGTCATCGACAGCACGATCAGCAACAATGGCGCGCAGAACGGGGGCGGCATCGCCACCACCCGCGCCGCGACCGTGATCGGCAGCACCATCGACGGCAACATCGCGACCAGCGGCGGCGGCATCTACCACGGGGGCGACGAGCTCGCGGTACTGAACTCCACCATCAGCGGCAACACCGGCCTCGGCGGCGGGATCGGGCCAGTCGGCGGCCCCCTGCGCGTGGAGAGCACCACGATCACCAAGAATTACGGGATCCCGTATGGCGGCGGCTTCTACTCCAGCAACAATCGGCCAATCACGCTGCGCAACACGATCGTCGCTGGCAACACGTCGCAGAACGGGTCCATCGCCGACTGCGGTGGTCCGGTCACGTCGCAGGGCTACAACCTGATCGGCGTGGTCGAGGGTTTCTGCCCGATCACCGGCGATACGACCGGCAACGTGACCGGCGTCCCCGCCCGGCTCGGCGCGCTTGCCGACAATGGCGGGCCGACGCGGACGCACGCCCCGCTCGGGGCGAGCGGCTCGGATCCCGCGAGCCCGGCCATCGACGCCGGCAACCCGGCCGATCCGGCGAGCGGCGGCTTCGCGTGCCCCGCGACCGACCAGCGCCGTGTCCTGCGGCCGATCGGAGCGCGGTGCGACATCGGCGCCTTCGAGCGCGCTGGCGCGCTCGCGGTGACGAGGATCTCGCCCGCCCGCGCAGGCAACGCCGGTCCGCTGGCCGTCGTCATCACCGGCAGCGGCTTCGAGGAAGGGTCGACCGTCAAGCTCAGCCGCAGCGGCGAGGCCGACATCGTCGGCGCGCCGGTGAACGTCGAGACCGCGGGCGCCTCGCTCGCGACGAGCATCGATCTGACCGGCCGAGTGCTCGGCGCCTGGGACGTCACCGTGACGAGCCCCGGCGGCGCCACGACCACGCTCGCTGGCGCGCTCACCGTCGAAGCCACGCGTGCGCCGCAGCTCTGGGCCGACATCATCGGACGCACCGCGATCCGCGCCGGCGCTCCGGTCCGCTTCACGGTCATCTACGGGAACCGCGGCAACGTCGACGCGGTCGGCGTGCCGCTCGCGCTCTCGTATCCCAAGGACTTCCTGTTCGACGCGCTGTTCACGATCGTGGCGCCGCCGCCGTCGCCGGCGCAGGCGATCGACGACTTCAGCGGCGTCCCGATCGTCGCCGAGGTCGACCCCGCGAGCGACCTCAAGAACATCCCGCTCTTGTTGCCGGTCGTGCCCGCCGGCTTCACCGGGATCATCGATCTCACGCTGACGTTGCCGGCCGGGGTCCCGCATGGCGCGACCTTCCTGGTGTCAGCCGCGATCGACCCCGAGCCCTGGCTGGCGAGCGATCAGGATCGCGAGGCGCGGGTCGCCGAGCTCGTGGCGGGCGGGCGCTCGTATGCGGAGCGGGTCTTGGAGACGCCGATCCCGGCGAACGTCGACGCCGCGGCCACGATCTACGCCCGCGCACAGCTCGAAGCGATCGCCGCTGCCGGCCGCGCCGACCTGGTCGCAAGTCTTGGGCGGACCGGGGCGGTGTACAGCCTGACGGAGCTCGTCATCGACGTCGCGGCGTTCATGCAGGAGCAGACCCTCGCGTCGGCCGAGCGCCAATCGGAGTGGGACGCGGCGCTCGCGCGTCTCGTCGGCCTGGTATGGCCGATGACAGTCTCGATTGCGGAGGCAGAAGAAAAAGTGTGCCCCCCATGTACATGCGGGCTCATCACGGAGGGCTGCTCGTGCCCGACCAAGAATTGCGACAAGCCCTACAGCCCGCCCGACGGGCCGGCGCGCCCTCCTACGAAGCCGGCCGATTGCAGTGACATTCCGAACCACAAGGCGTCCGCCGACGGGAAGCAGTGCGTTCCGATCAACACCGACGGCTGTGACAAGGGCCCCAATCTCCTCTGCCTGAGAATCCCGATCGTCCAATCCGTCGACCCGAACGACAAGACGCCATCGCTTGGTTCCGGTCCTGATCACGTCGTCACCGGCGACGAGCCGCTGAAGTACGCCATCGACTTCGAGAACCTGCCAACCGCGTCGGCTGCGGCGCAGGTCGTGGAAGTGATCGATCAGCTCGACACCGCGTCGCTGGACCTCACGACGTTCGCGTTCGGCCCGATCGCGATCGGCGACGAGATCACGCTGCTTCCGCCCCCGGGCGCGACGCACTATATCGGCGCGGCCGACCTGCGCCCGGGGCGCAACATCATCGCCAGCGTCGTCGCGCATCTCGATCCGCAGAGCGGCATCGCCAGGTGGACCTTCACCTCGCTCGATCCCGCGACCGGCCAGCTGACCGAGGATCCGGTGGCGGGATTCCTGCCGCCGAACGTCAATCCGCCCGATGGTCAGGGCCGCGTGTTCTACACGGTGGCGGCGAAGCCGACGGTCGCGACCGGCACCGTGATCAAGAACAAGGCGTCGATCGTCTTCGACGTGAACGCGCCGATCGAGACGCCGGAGGTCTCGAACACGATCGACAAGACCCCGCCCGTGAGCGCGGTCACGTCCGCCGACGTCGACGACGCCTGCGACGCGAGCATCACCGTCAACTGGTCGGGTGCCGACGAGGGATCGATCATCACCCACTACTCCGTCTACGTGTCGGTGAACGGCGGGCCCTTCACGCCGTGGCAGGAGAACACGACCGCCACCTCGGCGGCGTACGCGGGTACGACCGGCAACAGCTACGCCTTCTACAGCGTCGCCCGCGACATCGTGGGCAACACCGAGGCGGTGCCGGGCGCCGCCGACGTCACGCGGACGCTCGGGATCTGCGGCAACGAGAACGACCTCGCGATCACCAAGCTGAAGGCTCCAAAGACCGTCAAGCTGACCGCGAAGAAGCCGACCAAGGCGGTCAAGATCGCGGTCGAGATCCAGAACCGCAGCCGCCACGTCGAGACCATCCCCGACGTCGCGACCCTCGCAGCACTGGTCGACGTCACCGTCGATTCCGCCGGCGCGTGCGCGGACGCGATCGCGACCTTCCGGGTGCCGAAGAAGCCGAAGGTGATCGTGTTGAAGCCGGCGAGGAAGCTGAAGCTCCTCTTCGACGTGACCTTCGACTGCGCCAACGATGCGGCGAAAGGTGCGGGTCACACGGACTTCTCGGTGTCGGCGCACGTCGATCACGCGGTACTCGGCGGGTCCGACGCCCACCCCGCGGACGACGTTTGTCCGCGGTCGGTGACGCCGCCCGGTGCTCTCGATCCGTACCCGGCGAAGCCCGTGCTCGACAAAGGCTGCGGCGAGAAGAAGCCCGACAAGACGTTCGGTGCGGCGGTTCTGCTGGACGTCGTCGGGCCGTGACCGCCGAGCGTCAGGTCACACGCCCCTCGCCGTCGTCGCCCAAACACGGGGACATCGCCGCGCTGATCGACGTCATTCGAGCACCGAGTCTGTGTTGACGGACGCGCCCGAAACTTAGGCAGGTGCACGCGCTGCTGCCTGCTTCGCGGGCACATGCGCGCCTGGCGGGGCACGGCAAGCGCATCGCGCTCGCCTCGGCCCAGCAACACCCGCGCTTCCTCCGGTTCATGCAGGAAGAGGTCGATCGACGGCTGCGTCGACCGGGCCGTCGAATGGTGCGAGCACCAGCTGATCGCCGCGAAGCGTGGCCGCAAGGACAGGTCGGAGGCGATCGCTCTCGCCGATCACCCGTTCTGCCAGGGTCTCGACGAGGAGTCCGTCCGGGCGCTCGAGAAGGTTCTCGAGCATCGGTCCTTCGAGCGTGGCTCGCTGCTCGTCTCGCGCGGCGATCCCGCGCGCGACTTCTACTTCCTGCTGCGCGGCGAGGTCAGCGTCGGCGTGACGCTGGCCGATGGCCACTACCGCCGGCTCGCGACGCTCGGGCCGGGCATCGGCTTCGGTGAGCTCAGCGTGATCGGCGGCGGCACGCGTTCCGCCGCCGTGCGCGCGGACAGCGCGGTCGAGTGCCTGCTGCTCGGCCACGACGCCTTCAAGCGGCTCGGGATCGACGCGCCCGAGGCGAAGATCGTCCTGCTGGAGAACATGCAGCGCAACGCGGCGGCGACGGTGAACCGGCTGACCCGCGAGGTGACCGCGCTCGCCGGCTGAGAGGGCCCCGTGCCGCAGAGCCGGGCCGGCGTCACGCGTCGTTGGTCGAGGCGTTGCGATCACGGGTCGAGACCTGCATGTAGATCGGGTGCCCCGGCCGAGCCGCTACCTGCTGATCTGTACGCTGCTCGGCCTGAGCCTGGCCTGGATGCCGGCCCTGCTGCACGGTCCGATCCCGGCCAAGTACGACCTGCTCTACATCAACGGCAGCGTCGCGGTCTGGGGCTGGTACATCGCGCGCTCGCTGGTCGGATTCTTCGTCGGCAACACCCGCTGGCCACGGCAGTGGTACCTGCGCGGCCCGCTGATCGGCTTCCTGGTGATCTTCCCGCTCACCTGGGTCTCGCTGGCGACACCGGGCTGCGGCTCGCCCTGCATGTTCTGGAACATGACCACCGCGACGATCATGGGGATCCTCGTCGCCGGTGCGGCTCGTTGGTTGACGGGGATGTCGTACGCCGACGAGCCGGCGCGCTAGCGCCGCCGCGTGCAGACCCTCGGCGCGCGCTTCCTGCTGATCCTCGCGACGGCGGGGCTCTACGGCCTGTCGTTCCCGCCCTACGGCTCGGCCGTGGTGGCGTGGTTCGCGCTGGTGCCATTGCTGGTCGCGCTGCGCGGGCTCGCCGTCGGCGCCGCGCTGATCCTGGCATGGATGTCTGGCTTGACGATGGCCTACGCGATCACCGATTTCCTGCCCGGGTCGGTGGCCACCTACTACGGTCAGGGCTGGGCCTTCGGAATGCTGCTGTTCGTCGCCTCGGTGACCGTCATGTGCTGCCTGTCGCACATGCTGTTCGCCGTCTGGTACCGGTGGCCGGCAAGACCCGAGGGGCTGCTGTCGCCGCTGGTGGTCGGTGCTGCGTGGGTGGTCGCCGAGTTCATCCGCGGTGACCTCGAGGGCAATCCCTGGGGCACCATGGGCTACACGCAGGCGCGGGTGCTGCCCTTGGTCCAGGTCGCGGAGTGGACCGGCGTCTACGGCGTGAGCTTCGTTGTCGTCGCGATGAACGCGGCTCTGGCCGACGTGGTCGTCCGGCGCGGCGCCAGGCGCGCGCTCGCCAAGGTCGCGGTCGCCGTCGTCGCGTGCATCGCGATCGCGCTGTTCGCGTTCGGCCGGGTGCGCCTCGGCGCCGTGGAGGCCGAGCCGGGCGGCGACGTCCCGATCGCCGTGGTGCAGGGCAACGTCGACCTGGGAGCGCGCTGGCGCGAGGAGCTGTACGGCGAGAACCTGGCCGACTATCTTCGCCAGACACGCGACACGGCGCTGCAGGATCCCGTTCGCCTGGTCTTCTGGCCGGAGAACGCGGTGACGTTCTTCCTCGCCGACGAGGAGCTCTACCGGTACTCGATCGGCCGCGTGCTCGAAGCGACGGGCGCGCAGCTCGTGACCGGCGGCCCGTACAAGCAGCCCGGCGCGCCGCCGCGCATCCACAACTCGGCCTTTCTCGTCGCACCCTCGGGCGACGTCCTGGCGCGCTACGACAAGCGCGTGCTGATGCCGTTCGCCGAGTACTATCCCGGCTGGCTCGAGATCTTTCTCAACCGCCGCTTCGACGGCGTGAGCGAGTTCACCCCGGGCGATTCGCCGCTGCTGCTGCCCACGGTCGCGGGCCCGGCCGCGATCGTCACCTGCAACGAGGCGCTCTTTCCGCGTACGGTCAACGAGCGCGTCGCCGACGGTGGTGGCTACCTCGTCAACCTCGCCAACGACGGCTGGCTGGGAGTGCACAAGTACTCCGACCGCGTGCTCGACATGGTTGCGCTGCGCTCGGTCGAGCATCGGCAGTACACGGTTCGCGCGTCCAGCTCCGGCGGGTCGGCGATCATCGCACCCTCGGGGCGGGTGCTGGCGAAGTCCGCGCCCTTTGCCGCCGAGGTGCTGCGCGGCTCGATCCGCTCGCGTCCGGGCGCCACCCCGTACGGCCGGCTCGGTGACCTCTTCGTCGCGCTGTGCGCGCTCGTCGTCGTGTTGGCGTCGCTGCGCGGCGCGCGGCGGTAGTGCTGCGCGGACGACGGCGCGCTCAAGGCGCGGCGCTGGCCTGGGCCAGGTCCCAGCCCAGCTCGAGCTCCTCGAAGGTCGTGATCGCCCGCCGCCGATACACCGCCACGTGAACGCCGGCGAGTTTCTCGGCGAGTGGCAGGTGGCGCGCCACCTCGAGCCAGGTGCGCGCGAGCTCCGGACGAGCGCCGAGCGCCGTGCCGTAGCGGATGCTCGCGGTCCACGAGCGGCGGGCGTCGCGGCCGCTGCCGGCGTGCCACGCCAACGTGCCGGCGAGGCGCAACGCCTCGGTGCGCTGCGAGGCGACGGTGCGCGTGACCTTGAGCGCGTCGCGGCAGCTCTTCCGTGCGCGCGCCAGGAGTTCACGGTCCGCCGACCCGCCCGGCGCGGCCACCGCCGCCACGTCGTGCTGCAGGCGGGCGAGCGCGTAGGCGCTGGTGTGCCAGGGCGGAACGTCGGAGCGCGCGAGGATTTCCTGCGCCGCGTCGAGTGCTGCCGCGGCACCCGCGTCGTCGCCCGCGTGCGCGAGGATCTTGGCCTTGGTGCCGAGCCCGAGCACGCACAGCGCGTACTCCTCGCGCCCGGTGAGATAGCGCTCGACGGACGCTCGAGCGGCGCCGAGGTCGCGCCGCTCGAGGTGGAACATGGCGCTCTCGCCGTCGTGGTTGGTGCCGGCGAACGCGAACTCGTAGACGTCGCGCAGCTCGGCGAGCTTGTCGAGGTGGCGCCGCGCCTCGCGGAAGCGCCCTTGCCGCTGCAGGCGGTCGCAGGCCAGGCCGAGATAGTTCTGCACGTCCCAGAACAGGCCGTTGCGAATCGCCTCGTCGACGAAGCCCGGCTCGAGTACGTCCTCGTCGCGCCAGCGGCCCGCGAGGTAGTTGATGGTGAACTCGAGCGACCGGCAGTCGAAGGCGTCGCTCGGCCGGTCGGGCGTGCGACAAGCCTGCGCGCGCGCGAGGAAGCGGCGCGCGAGGCCGAAGGACAGCCCCGAGAAGGAGAACATGCCGCCCGCGACCGCGTACATCGGGCACGCCGGCGCGAACGCCGCCGCCTTGATGCGATTCATGCGCCGGACGCCGCCGATGTTGTCGTAGAAGATGCGCCGCGGATCGCTGGTCACCGATGCCCGGGCGCGGGCGTTCAGGATCTCGAAGAACTCGCGGTCCTCCTCGGAGCCGCTGCGGTGACGGCGGATCCCGTGCAGGACGAGCATGTCGGCGACGACCGCGGCGAGATCGAGCGCGAACTTGCTCTGCACCGCGAGCGCCCCGACCGAGACGTGCTCGCCGAGAAAGTGCAGGGCCCGGTCGAAGTGCGGCAGCGACTCGGGCAGCCGCCCGGTGTTCATCAGCGCCAGCCCGATGTTCTTCTCGATGCGCTCGCGGTGCTGCGGGTCGCCGCGCTCGCCGTGCAGCTCGAGGTCGAGCCGGGCTGCGACACGGAAGTGCTGCAGAGCTTCGCGCGAGGCGCCTGCCCGGGCTGCCTCCTCGCCGGCGCGGAAGGAGTAGCTCTCGGCGTTCGGCAGGTCCTCCGCGTGCAGGTAGTGGTACGAGAGCGTGCCGTAGAACTCCTTCAGCCGGCCTGCGAAGCGCGCCTCGATCGCCCCGGCCACCCGTCCGTGCAGCTCCTTGCAGGTCTGCTGCAGGATCGACGAGTAGATCGTCTCCTGGGCCAGCGCGTGCTTGAAGGTGTACTCCAGCTCCTCGGCAATCGTCCGCTCGCCGACGGCGATGTCCCAGCGCGGCCCCTTCTCGACGAGGATCTGCTTGTCGCGCAGCTCACCGAGGTCGTCGGGCAGGGTGCGCGCGCGATCGACGAGCTCCGCGATGACGCCGTAGGAGAAGCTCCGCCCGATGATCGACGCGAGCTGCAGGACGTGGCGCTTCGACTCGTCGAGCCGGTCGATGCGCACCATGATGACCTCCTGCACGGTGCTGGGAATGACCACGTCAACAATCTTGCTGGTGACGCGAAAGCGCCCGTCGAGCTCCGAGATCGCGCCGCCGTCGACCAGCTCGCGCACCACCTCCTCGATGAAGAACGGGTTGCCGCCGGCCTTCTCCGTGATGGTGGCGCGTACCGCCTCGGGAAGATCCTCGATGTCGAGAAGGTTCTGGATCAGGTCCTCGATGTCGCGCGCGGTCAACGGGTGTAGCGCGATCTCGACGTGGCGCGCAGCGAGGTCGCGGCGCGCGGCCGCCAGCACGGCATCGCCGGACTCCGCGAAGTCCGGGCGCATGACCAGGCAGAACAGGATCGGCACGCGCAGGGCCAGGCCGAGCAGGGATTCGAGCAGGCTGACCGACGAGCGATCGGCCCAGTGCACGTCCTCCATCACGATGATCGCCGGCTGCGCGCGCGCGATCGCCTCGAGCAGATCGCGCAGGCTCTTGGTGACCAGCTTCTCGATCGCGTCGCCGTCCATGGCCGCGATCCGCTCGGCCTCGGCGCCGCGCGGCCGCAGGCCGAGCAGGGTCGCCACGAAGGGCAGCGCCTCGGCCCCCGCCACACCCATGACCTGCAGTGCCCCCTCGAGCTTGCCGAGCGCGTCGCTCTCGCCGTCCTGCTCGTCGATCGACGCCCAGCCGCGCAGCAGGTCGACGAACGGGTGGAACGACAGATTGGCACCGATCGAGACCGATCGTGCCGGCAGGACCGTCACCCGCTTGCGGTCCACCCGTGCCAGCGCCTCGGTGAGGAGCCGGGTCTTGCCGAGGCCGGCTTCCGCGACCAGGCTCACCGCGCCGCCGGCGCCGCTCGCGACCGCGGCGGTCATCGCCTGGAGCCGCTGCAGGTCGCCGTCGCGGCCGACCAGGTTGGAGAAGATGCGCCGGCCGCCCTGCTCGCCGTCGCGACGGTGGATCTGCCGGGCCTGCGAGGCCAGGCGATGGACGGTGACGGGCCTGGTCTTGCCCTTGAAGCGCATCGGCTCGAGGGCCTCGAACTGGAAGTGCTCCTGGGTCAGACGATGGGTCTCGGGCCCGACGTAGATCTCGTCGGGCGGTGCCGCCTCCTTGATCCGGGCCGACATGTTGACCGTGTCGCCGACGCCGGTGAAGCTCCGGCGCACCGTGCCGCCAATCTCTCCGGCGATGACGCCGCCGCTGTTCACACCGACGTGGACCGACAGCGGGACCTGCTTTTCCGCGGCATAGTGCCCGACCAGCTCGCGGATGCGTAGCGCCGAATTCAGCGCTTGCTTGGGGGCGTCCTCGATCGCGTTGGGGATGCCGAACAGGCCCATCACGCCGTCGCCGGTGTACTGGTTGACGACCCCGCCGTACTCGACGACCGCGCCGCGCAGGCTCTCGAACAGCTCCCCCATCGCGACCTCGAGCCCGCTCACGTCCGGAGCGAGGTCGTCGGCGCCGATCAGGTCGGCGAACAGGATGGTCGCTCCGCGGCGCTCGCTCGCCCGCTTGCGCTCGCTGCGTGGGATCGGTCCGATGAGCTCGTAGACCGGAGGCGCATCGCCGCGCGCGCGTTCGATCTCGACCGGCCGGTACTCGAAGGCGCGCTCGGTTGCCACACGGGTCGCGGGGCCGACGAAGATCTGTCCGCGCTCCGAGGCATCCTCGAGTGAGCTGGCCACGCGCGCGGCCTCGCCCATGACGCAGGTCTTGTTGTGCCCCTCCGATCCCGTCGGCACCGTCGCGACCGGCCCCGTGCTGAGGCCGATGTGGATCCCCAGCGGCGGCTCGATGCCGCGATCGACGTTGTAACGCGCGACCGCCTCGCGCATCGCCAGTGCCGCGGTCACGGCGAGGCTGGCACCGTCGCCCGCCGTCAAGGAGAGGCCGAACACCGCCTTGACGCAATCGCCGAGGGGCGGCATACTTCACGCGTGGAACGGGATCGCTGGCGGCAGCTCGAGAGCTGGCGGGCGAGTTCGCTCGCGGACCAGCGCCGGCGGCTGGCGACCGTGCCCATCGAGCAGCGGCTCCTCGAAACGATCGCCTGGTCCGCCGCCCTGCTCGCCGATGCCCTTCACCGTGGCGAGCAGCGCGAACGACCGTTGCCGACGGGGCTGGGCTCTCGCGTCCGGTGATCCACGGCGCCGCCGAGCTCGAGCGAGTCTTCGCCGAGCAGCTCCGCGCCGTCGCACGGAGTCTGTCCGGCCTCGGCGCGGAGTACATGCTGATCGGAGGGCTCGCGGTCGGCGTCTGGTCGGAGCCGCGGGCCACCAAGGATGCCGACCTCTCGGTGCGCGTGCTCGCAGCACCCGATCGCGTTCGCGACGCGCTGGCGACGGCGGGTCTCGAGGTAGCACGCGGCGACCTGTCGCGTGCACTGGAACAGGGTGAGGCCGTCCGGCTGCGGCGCGCGGGTCGCGCCGACGAGCCCATCGTCGTCGACCTGCTGTTCGCGATCACCCCATTCGAGATCGACGCCCTGCAACGGCGGCGAAGCGTCGTGGTGCTCGGGGTCGAGCTACCCGTCGCCACACCAGAGGATCTCTTCGTCTTCAAGCTGATCGCGGGGCGGCCGCAGGACATGGCCGACGCTTCCGTCCTGCACGAGATCCACGGGGCAGGCTTCGACATCGAGCGTGTGCGGCGATGGTGTCGGGAGTTCGGTGTCGAGGAGCGGCTGTCGGCCTTCTAGAAGCACCCTCAGCCGGCGGCCGCGACGAGCTGAACGGCGAGGAAGGCGGCGATCGCCATCAGGCAGAAGAGGTGATCGCGGCAGATCTGGCGCGCCAGTTCGGCGCAGGCGATCGCGAGACCGCCCATCCGCTACGCCGCCCTCACACCCTGGGTACGGCAGAAGCTGCGCTCGCCGCCGAACCCTCCTCCTCGAAGTCTTCGCCGTCGTCCTGCTCGGGCGTGGGCACTGCCGTCGCGACCGCCGTGCCCGTCGCCGCCGACGGCTTCTTGACGGCGTCGGGCGTCTCGGGCGCACGGCCGTAGAGATCGGTCATCTCGGCGAGGCGGCCGACGTGCCAGTCGCCGATCGCGCCGGCGCGAAAGCGCCACTGCCAGTTACCCGACGCGACGCCGGGGAAGTTCATGCGCGCATCGTTACCGCAGCAGAGCACGTCCTGCAGCGGGACGATCGCGGTGTCGGCGCAGGAGCCCATCACGGCGCGGATGAAGTCGAAGGAGATGTCCTCGCCGCTGCGCGCGAAGTAACGCTGCGCGAACGAGCGCTCTTCCGGCGCCGCCGTCGCGAACCAGCCCGCGGTGGTGTCGTTGTCGTGCGTGCCGGTGTAGGCGACGCAGCGCCGTGGATAGTTGTGCGGCAGGAACGGATTGCTCGCGTCGCTGTCGAAGGCAAACTGCAGGATCTTCATCCCTGGCAGCTCGAACTGGTCGCGCAGCGCCTCGACCTCGGGGGTGAGCGCGCCCAGGTCCTCGGCGATGATCGGCAGGTCGCCGAGCGCGTCGCGCGCCGCTTCGAGGAAGGCCGCGCCGGGCCCGGGACGGTAGCGGCCCTTGACGGCGGTCTTCGCCCGCGCGGGGACCTCCCAGTAGCGGTGGATGCCGATGAAGTGGTCGATGCGCAGGATGTCGACCTGCGTGAAGATCATGCGCAGGCGGGCGATCCACCAGTCGTAGCCGCGCTCCGCCATGACGTTCCAGCGGTAGAGCGGATTGCCCCAGAGCTGTCCGGTGGCGCTGAAGTAGTCGGGCGGCACGCCGGCGACGACCGTCGGCTTGCCCTTCGCGTCGAGGAAGAAGAGCTCGGGGTTGGCCCAGACGTCGGCGCTGTCGTAGGCGACGAAGATCGGCACGTCGCCGATGATGCGCACGCCGCGCTGGTTCGCGTAGCGCCGCACCGCCGCCCACTGGCGAAAGAACAGCACCTGGCAGACCTTGTGCTTGAGAATCGCGCCGGCGAGGCGCGCGCGCGCGGCCTCCAGCGCGAGCGGGTCGCGCGTGACCAGCTCGTGCGCCCAGGTGCTCCAGGTGGTGAGGTCGTGCTCTTCCTTGAGCGCCATGAACAGCGCGAAGTCGTCGAGCCAGGACGCCTGTGCGGTGCAGAAGGCGTCGAAGTCCTGCTCGAGGGCGGGATTCGCGCCGTCGTGGAAGCGCTCGGCGGCGCGCGCGAGCAGTGTGCTGCGGTAGGGGATGACGGCGCCGTAGTCGGCCTCGTCCTCCGGGAAGGCGGGCGGGTCGCGCAGGTCGTCGCCGGTCAGCAGGCCGTCCTCGACCAGACTCTCGAGGCTGATCAGCAAGGGGTTGCCGGCGAACGCGGAGAAGCACTGGTAGGGCGAGTCGCCGTAGCCGGTCGGACCGAGAGGGAGCACCTGCCAGAGGGTCTGCCCGGCGCGCACCAGGAAGTCGACGAAGCGTCGCGCCTCGGCGCCGAGGTCGCCGAGGCCGAACGGCCCGGGCAGCGACGTCGGGTGGAGAAGAATTCCGCTGCTGCGCTGCTGGATGCTCAAATCGCGCTCCTCCTCACCGCCGTCCTCGCCGCCGTGCTGCCTGCACAATGACGAATTTGCCGCGTCCTCTGTTCACCTGCGATTGCGCCGCGTGCGGGGCTGCCACGGATGCCGCCGGGCCGCCCATGAGCTCAGCAAACCCGGGGCCAGCACGGCGGATCGATGCACCGGATGAGCCTTCACAGCGAGGCGTAGGCCGCCTCGATCAGCGCATGGTTGCGCGGGTTCTGCCAGCGCGGGCCCATGTGGTTCATCACGTAGCCGAACGCGAGCCCGGTCTCGGGATCGCAGAAGCCGAGCGCACCGCCCGAGCCGAAGTGTCCGAAGGCACCCGGGTTCGGGCCGAGCGGCCGTTCCAGCTGCGTGAGCTGGAAGCCGAGACCGAAGCGCGACGGGCGCAGCAGGACGAAGTCGGTGCCGCTCGAGTGCTCGGACGTCGCGGCGGCGAGCGTCGGCGCGGCGAGCACGTGAACGCCCTCGATCGTACCCCCCACCGCGAGCGCCGCGAACACGCGCGCGATGCCGCGCGCGCTCGCGTGTCCGTTGGTCGACGGGACCTCGGCCTCGCGCCACGCGGTGGAGTTCACCCAGCCGCTCGAGCCCGAGATGCCGGGCGGGTTGAAGTAGGTGTTCCACTGCAGCGCGTGCTCCTCGGAGAGGCGCGCGGGATCGCCGGGTGCCGGTGGAACGGGCATCGTCCAGAGGAACTCGGCGATGCGTGCGTGCTCGCGCGCCGGCACGCCGATGTGCACGTCGGCGCCGAGCGGGCCGGCGACCTCGTCGCGCAGCACGTGTCCGATGGTCTTGTCGGTGGCGCGTCGCACCAGCTCGCCGACCAGGAAGCCGAAGGTGTTGACGTGGTAGCCGTGCGCGCTGTCCGGCGTCCACCACGGCGCCTGCTGCTCGAGTGCTGCCACCATCCGTGGCCAGTCGAGCATCGCTCCTTCCGGCAGGGCCGCGCGGATCGCCGGCAGCCCGGCGCGGTGCGCGAGCAGCTGGCGCGGCGTGATCGCGTCCTTGCCCGCCGCGGCGAAGCCGGGCCACAGGCGCGCGATCGGCGCGTCGAGGTCGAGGAGCCCGCGCTCGACCAGGCGGTGCACGCACAGCGCCGACAGCGCCTTGCTGACCGAGAACACGTTGACCATGGTCTCGCGCTGCCACGGCCTGCGCCGCGCACCGTCGCTGAAGCCGCCCCAGAGGTCGACCACGACGCGGCCGCCGACGGAGATCGTCACCGCCGCGCCGACCTCGCCGTGCAAGACGAAATTCGCTGCGAAAGCATCGCGCACCGCGGCGAAGCGCGGGTCGCAGATGCCGTCGATGGCAGCGGGCTCGGACGCTTCGGTGGCCAAGGGCCACCGATACTAGCGCTCGCGCCCCGTGAGAAGGGGTGTGCTGCTCAGGCCGCGTGCGCGCCGCCGCCGAGCGTGTCCTCGAAACCGAGCGTGCGGCAGGTGGCGGACGTCGGCACCGCGTTCAGCTCGGGCGCGGTGCGCAGCAGGCGATCGCCGCCGAGCATGGTCACGCCGAACCAGTAGTGCTCGTTCTTGCAGTGGTGCAGGCGGTGGTTGCGCCACAGGCGGTCGTACAGCCACGACGTCGGCCGGTAGCGCGTGTGCACCAGGTAGTGCACCCACTCGTAGTGCAGGGTGAGAGCGTAGAACGTCGCGAGGCCGGTGCAGGCGAGCGGCAGGGTCGGCGCGAGTCCGATCCACAGCGCGAGCTGCAGCGGGATGGCGTACAGGAAGACGTGCGACGGGATGAACAGGATGTCGATGTTCCAGGGATCGCGGTGGTGTGCGCGGTGCGAGCGCGGCACCGGGAAGTCGAGCGTGCGGCCGAGCACGGTCACCGGCCGGTAGTGCAGGATGAAGACGTGGATCAGCCATTCTTGCAGCGGCCAGAAGGCGACGATGCCGAGCACGATCACCGCGTCCCAGAGCGACCAGTCGCCGAGCGCGAGCCGCGTGCCGAGCGCAAGGGCGGTGGCGACGCCGAGCACGCGCGGGCTCAGGAAGCCCGTGCAGCAGCGCATCGCCGCGCCGAGCGTCGTCGGGCTGTCGTTGGCGTTCACGATCGACCTCCGGATGTGGTGTGGGCGTTGTCCGTGCCTTGCGGCGTGTCGAGTGCTGCGACCGCGGCGAGCATGCGTTCCTCGCCGCGACGCGTGAGCGCGCGCGCCAGACTTTCGGCCGCCTTCGCATTCCCGCGTCGCACCGCGGACGCGATCGCGAGGTAGCTGTCGCGGTCGCCGAGCTCGTCGGCGAGGACCCCGGTCAGCAGGTCCATGCACTTCTCGTAGGTCTGGCGCAGCGAGTTGTAGGCGAGGCGGTAGGCGACGTTGCTCGTGCCGTCGACCAGCGCCGACCAGAACTCCATCGCAAGGGTCTGCAAGCACCGCAGGTCGTCCTGCACGGCCGCCATCCGCGCGACGATGTCGTCCAGCACGCTCGCGACCGCGGCGCCGCCCCGGACCGCGGCCAGCCGAGCGATGTCGGGGGCCAGTGCCGAGCGCATCTCGATCACGCTGCGCACCACCGCGGGATCGAAGCCGCCGGCGTCGGTGAGCAGCAGGTCGGGCAGCAGCTCGAGCCCGCCCGAGGAACGGTAGTCGAGGACGCGCGACGCGCCGCCGTGCTGGACCGAGACCAGGCGTGCCTGCGCGAGCCGCTTCAGCGCCTCGCGCACCGCGCCGCGATTCACGTCGAGCGTCTCGCAGAGCGCGCGCTCGGCCGGCAGTGCTGTACCGGCCTTCATCTCGCCGCTGACGATCTGCTCGCGCAGCTGGTCGAAGACGGCGTCCGACAGGGACTGCTTGCGCACCGGTTTCAGCACGGAGGAAACCATTAGCGGGCGGTCAGCCACTGGTCAACTGGTCATACCACTATGATCGATGCGCCCCGGTCTCTTTGGCGCAACCCGCCGAGGGAGGCACGCCGGAGCGGCGGGCAGCGGCGGATTGACCACGGCGCACGGCACAGGCTACGGGCGCCTCATGAACGATGCCGAGCCGACGCTGGTCTGGGTCGATCTCGAGATGACCGGTCTCGACGTCGAGAGCTGCGCGATCATCGAGATCGCGGTGATCGTCACCGGCAAGGACCTCGAACCCATCGCCGAGCTCGAGCGCGTGGTCTGGCAGCCGGACGAGGTGCTCGGCCGCATGGCGCCCTTCGTGCGCGAGATGCACACCAGGAACGGCCTGCTCGACAAGGTGCGCGCCTCGCAGACCTCGCTCGCCGACGCCGAGAACGACGCCGTCGCGCTGATCGCCGCGCACTGCACCTTTCGCGAGGCGATCCTGGCCGGCAACTCGATCCACACCGACCGGCGCTTCCTCGCCCACTACATGCCGACGTTCGAGCGCTTCCTGCACTACCGGCAGATCGACGTCTCGACGCTCAAGGTGCTGAGCCGCGCCTGGTACCCGGGCGCCGGCGCCTTCGACAAGGAAGGCAAGGACCACACCGCGCTGGCCGACATCCGCGAGAGCATCGCCGAGCTGCGCCACTACAGAAAGGCTTTCTTTCGCGAGCCGTGAGGGCCCCGGGCGCCCCGGGGTCTAGGAGCGTCCGACTTCCTCCTCGACCGCCACCAGCGCCTCGGCCCGAGCCCTGAGCGCGCCGCCGCGGCCGACGCGCTTGCCCTCGCTGAGCGCGATGTCGGCGCGCTGCAGCAGGGTCTCTGCGTCGCGCGCGTCGTCGGGGGCGAGCGCGAGCCCGATCGTCGCCTGGAGCTGAATCGCCCGGCTCTCGACGTTGAAGGGCAGGGCGAACGCCGACAGCACGCGCGTCGCGACCGAGAACAGCTCGTTGCCGCCGGACAGCGCCGGCGCCAGCACCAGGAACTCGTCGCCGCCAGGACGTGACACGATCTCTTGAGAGCGCAGGACCTCCTCGAGGCGGCGCGCGGTGAGCTGTAGCACCTGGTCGCCGGCCGCCCGGCCGAGCTTGTCGTTGACGTGCTTGAAGTGATCGAGGTCGAGGTAGAGGACGCCGACCTGGGTCGTGTGGCGGCGTGCCCGGTCGAGCGCCTGCTCGAGGTGGTCGGTGAAGAAGATCTGGTTGGGCAGCCCGGTCAGCGGATCGGTCGGTACGTGGCGCGCAGCCGCGTCCTGCATCCGGCGGTGGTCGGTGACGTCGCTGTGCATCACCAGAACCTCGCCCGGGTGGCCGGGATGGGGCACCGCGGTCATGAGGAACCAGCGCAGCCGCTGCGGCGTGTGCACCCGGTACTCGAGCGAGAAGCGCGCGCGCATGCCGTCGGCCACCGACTGGATGCCGACGCGCGCCTCCAGTGCGGTGATCGTTTCCGGACCCGAGGCGGTCGCGCAGGCGGCGAAGTAGTTGGCGCCGACGCCGAGCCGGGCGCGCTCGCCGGTGCTGTCGCCGAAGCGGCGCCAGGCGTCGTTCACCGCGACGATGGTTCCGTCGCGGCGCAGCACCGCGACGTTCGCGTCGCCGACCGTCAGCGCGATCTGGGCGCCGTCCTCGACCGCCACCGCGCCCCGGGCCGCCCCTGGCACGAAGACGCGAAAGGTCGAGCCGACGCCGACCTCGCTCTGCACCGAGATGCTGCCGCCGAGAACGTCGAGCAGCCGGCGCACGATGTACAGGCCGAGACCGACCCCACCGTAGGGACGAAGCTGTGCCCCCTCGCCCTGCCGAAAGGCCTCGAAGATGACGTCGACGGTCGCGGGCGCGATGCCGATGCCGGTGTCGGACACGTCGATCGCGAGCCCGCGCTCCTGCGCCCGCGCCGTGACGGTGACGCTGCCCGCGGTGGTGAACTTGAGCGCGTTCACCACCAGGTTCTTGAGCACCAGCTTCAGCTTCGCGACATCCGTCGTCAGGCTGGGCAGATCGTGCGGCAGCTCGACCCGGAACGCGACCCCGCTCGTGCGCCGCAGCTCGACGGTTTCGGCGTCGATCGCCGCGAGCAGCGGGGCGAGCGCCAGCTCGTCGAGATCGAGCGTGATGCGGCCGCTCTCGATGCGGCTCAGGTCGAGGATCTCGTTGATCAGCTTGAGCAGTCCGTGCGAGCTGCGCTGCATGCGCTGCAGGGCGTCGATCTGCTCCTCGTTGAGCGGCCCGAAGCCGCCGTCGAGCAGCAGGTCGGCGTAGCCGATGATCGGATTGAGCGGCGTGCGTAGCTCGTGCGACATCATCGCCACGAACTCCGACTTGAGGCTGTTGGCGTGTCCGAGCTGGTCGTTGATGCGCGCGTGCTCCAGCGCCATCGAAGCGAGGTGCGCGATGCCGCGCGCGATGTGCAGCCGGATCTCCGAGAACGGCCGGCCGTCGCGCGGCGCGGCGGCGGTCTGGAAGCCGACGATCTCCTCGCCGCGGCGGAGCGCCAGACAGAGCACCGGCGTGCCGGGCGGCAGCCCGAGCAGTGCCACGACCCCGCTGTCGCTCTCGCTGGCGACGAACTGCAGCAGCGTCTCGCCGCCGAGCCGCTGCAGGAGGCCGCTGACGGCCTCGCGCGGCAGCTTCAGAACGCGCAGCGTCTCCCATTCGGCGGCGCCGATGCCGTGTGCCGCGACCGGCACGTAGGCGCCGTCCTCGGGCCGTCCGAGGAGCGTGTGGCTGGCGCCGCAGTCGAGCGCCTCCATCGTGACGTGGCAGAGCCGCTCGAGCAGGCGCGGGGTGTCGAACGACGCAAGCAGCTCCTGGCCCATGCGTGCCAGCGACCCCGAGACCTCGGCCGCTTCCTGCTCGACGCGGTAGAGCTCGACGCGCTCGAGCGCGATCGCGAGCTGATCCGCGATGCCGGTGAACAGCTCGCGCTCGCCGGCCTGGAAGCGCCGCGCCGGGGTGAGGTTGAGAGCGACGAGGGTCACCCGGTGGCGGCCGCGGATGCGTAGTGGCGCGGCCATGACGGATCGGACGATCACGTCCTGCTGTCCGATCGAGCTTGCCCAGGGGAAGCTGTCGACGTCGTTGACCAGCAGCGTTCCCGAATCCAGGTGCCCTGCGGTGAACGCGCCGTCGGCCATCTCGAGGCTCTGGAACATCTGCTGCACGCTCGCCGGGATCTCGGTGTGCGAGCTCAGGCGGAACACGCCGTCGAGCGGATCGCGGCGGAAGGTCGCGACGGCGTCGCACGGCAGGGCAAGCTGCACGTGCTTCTGGACGCGTGCCAGCAGCTCGTCGGCGTCCAGCGTGCTGCCGATGTCGCGCGTCACCTCGAGCAGGACGCGGGTACGCTGCTCGGCGCTCGCGCGCTCGGTGACGTCGCGCGCGTTGAACACGAAGCCCGCGAGCCCGGCCTCGGGCGCGGGCGGCGAGCCAATCGCTTCGAGCAGCCGCCACGAGCCGTCGCGGTGACGGAAGCGAAGGATCGACCGGCCGCTGGTACCCGAAGCGGTGGCCTCGGCGAAGGCGGCCGCGACCGCAGGCAGGTCCTCCTCGTGCACGAGGTCGAACGCCGCCTTGCCGACGAGATCGTCGGGCAGCCAGCCGAGGATCCGCTGGTGCGACGGGCTCGCGTAGCGGATGACGCCCTCGTCATCGAGCACGGAGATCAGGTCGTTGCCGTTGTCGATCAACGCGCGGTAGTGGCGCTCGCTGCGCTCGAGCGCGTGCTTCGCGGCGATGTAGGCGTCGGCGGCCTCGCGGCGCTGCGTCACGTCACGGAAGTTGACGACGATGCCGCCGATCGCCGGATCGCGCAGCAGGTTCTGACCGATCGCGTCGAGCCAGATCCAGGACCCGTTGGCGTGACGGAAGCGGTACTGGCCCGCGATCCGCGCTCCCGGCGCCGACGCGATGCGAGCGAAATCCTCGGCCAGCCGGGCGGCGTCGTCGGGGTGCACCCGTGAGCGCAGGTCGAAGCCGATGCGCTCCTCCATCGGGACGCCGTCGACGCGCTCGCACGACGGGCTCGCGTAGATCGTGGTGCCGTCCGCGCCGAGGGTCAGCACCGCGTCGGAGCTGTTCTCGATCAGGGCGCGGAAGCGCTGCTCGCTCTGCAGGACGAGTCGCGCCCGCTGCTCCTCTTCGGCGCGACGCTCGCTGATGTCGCGCGCCCACACGGTCAGGCCGTCCGGCGACGGGAACAGGTGCATCTCGAACCAGCGGTCGAGATCGGGCGAGAAGTCCTCGTAGGTGACCGGGACCTGCTCGTTCTGCGCGCGGTGGTACTCGATCCAGGCGCGCGCGTTGCGCCCGACCGGAAAGACGTCCCAGACGACGCGGCCGATCAGGTCCGCTGCCGGAACCCCGAGGTACCGCTCGCCCTGGGGGTTCAGGTAGACGAAGCGCCACTCGTGGTCGTAGGCGCAGATGCCGTCCGACATCGTGTCGAGGATGCCTGCGAGCCGGCGGCGGACGTGGCTCAACCCTTCCGGCGCCAGCCTCTGTCGCGAAACTTGGTCATGATCCCTGCGCACGGGTCGTAGCCCTACCGGATACTTTCGGTCCGCTATCCGGATTGCTTGAGCGACCGTCGTGATCCGAGCTGCCGGGCGGGGCTGGGCGTCTCCTGGCGGTGCCCCGGGGCGAGCCGGCGGCGGTCGGTGTGCAGCACGCGCAGAAGAATCCCGTGCCGAGCCCCCAGGGCGGCGTTGACCGGCAAGGCCCCGACGATGAAGGCTTTGACGTGCTGCAGGGGCTGTCTCCGTCGAGGCGGCTAGCGGCCGGTGCCGAGCGTTGCTGGATCGAGATCGCACAACGAGCCGACGACCAGGTCGGCAGCCGCGAGCTTCGCCGGGTCCATGCCCGGGTAGGGCACCGCGATCACCTGCATGCCGGCCGCGCGCGCCGCGGCGACACCCGACGGTGCGTCCTCCAGCACCACACAGTTCGCCGGCGCGACGCGGAGATCGTCTGCCGCGAGCAGGAAGATGTCCGGCGCCGGCTTGCCGTGCAGGATGCGCGGGTCGTCGCCGAGGATGACCTTCGCGAACACGGCGAACCACGCGCCGTGGCGCTGCGTCTTGAGATCGAATAGCCGTCGCCCGGTGCTGGTCGCGACCGCCTGCGGCACGCCGCGGGCGGCGAGAGAGCGCGTCAGCTCGACCGCGCCCGGCATCGGCTCGGCGGTCGGCATGAGGGTCTCGAACATGCCCTCGCGCTCGCGCAGGTACTCCTCCGGCGCGATCGGCAGCGCGAGGGTCTCGACCAGATAGCGCGCCGAGTCGATTGCCGGGCGGCCGACCATGCTGCTCTTGATCGACCAGTCGAAGACCTTGCCGTAGCGGCCGACGATCTGCTGCGTGGCCTCGGTGTAGAAACGCTCGGTGTCGAGCAGCAAGCCGTCCAGGTCGAAGATGACGTGGGTCGCCGGGCGCGCTAGTCGCATGCGGTTGCGCTTGCACGCGGCGGCCCGAGCCGCAACCATGCGCCGCGCCGGACAGCGACTGCGGAGGAAACGAACATGCGACGATATCGAGTGGCCGTGCTGATGCTCTCACTGGCTGCGGCCGGCTGCTCGGATGCGAGCCGGTCGAGCTCCCTGCGGGTCGGCGTCGCGCGCCGCGATATCACGCCGACGGCCGCGACCGCGCCGCCCGACGGCAGCGTCTACCTGGGGGGCTACGGATTCGGCCCGGAACGGCCGTCAAGCGGCGTCCTGCTGCCGATCTTCGTGCGCGCCTTCGTGGTGAGCGGCGAGGGTGGCACGGTGGTGTTCGCGCAGAACGAGACCCAGGGTGCGTTCGCAGCCTACCGCCAGGGACCGTACGGGCACAGCGACGTCGCCGCCGCCGTCGAGCAGGCGACCGGTGGTGCGATCGCGCGCCGACACGTGATCATCGGCTCGGACCACAGCCACGCCGGCCCCGACACGACAGGAGTCTGGGGCGGCTTGCCCGACTCCTACCTCGCCTTCCTGCGCGACCAGACGATCGGCGCGATCCTCGACGCGTATGCCGCGCGCCGCGACGCCGAGCTGTGGACCGGGCGAGCCGAGGCGACCGATCTCATCACCAGCCAGTTCCACGAGCCGCCCAACGACGAGATCGACGGCGAGCTGCGCGTGCTGGTCGCGACCGCGCCCGGCGGCGACCCGGCGGAGCCTTTCGGAATGATGATCAACTACGCCGCGCACGCGACCGTGCTCGGCGGCGGCAATACCAAGATCTCCGGTGACTGGCCGGCGGTGGTCGCGGACGCAATCGAGCGCCGCTTCGGCATCGACGCGGCGCTGGTGATGGTCGCCGACATCGGCCGCACCCAGCCGCGCGACGGCGACGTGCCCGGCGACACCGACGTCGAGAAGCTCGCGGGCTACGCGGCGCGCGTCGAGGAGCGCGTGCTCGCGGCCGCGTCCGACCTGACGTTGCGCCAGGGAGACGAGGTCTCTGCGGCGCAGCTCTTCCTGCGCGAGCCGTATGCCAACCCGTTCTTCCCGCTGTCGTTCCTGGGCTCGCAGATCTCGCGCAGCGACGCGCTGCCGTGGCTCGACGGCGACACCGTCGGAACCGTGGTGAGCGCCGCCCGCATCGGCGACCTGCTGTTCGCGGCGATCCCGGGCGAGGGCTATCCGGCGATCCAGTTCACGCTCGAGAGCCACGTCGCGGCCGCGGAGCACTTCGTGTTCGGGCTCGCCAACGACCAGCTCGGCTACCTGATCGCGCCCGAGAGCGGCTATCCGCAGATCGCCGCCGCGGCACCCGACAACGACAACGCGATCTTCAACGTGAGCCCGCGCATGGGCGATCACGTCGCCTGCACGGCACTCGCGGCGTCGCGCGCCGTCGGCTTCGCCGTCGGCGACAGTCCGGACTACTGTGCCCCCTATGCGTCGGAGGACCACGCCCTGCCGTTCTGAGCGCCGGCGATGACGGAGTTCCTCGCCCTCGCGATCGCGGCGTTCGCGGTCGACGGCCTCGTCTGGGGCTTCGCCGGCTTCTTCGTCTTCCGGCTGCTCGGCGGCGGCAAGCGCTGGTGGATCGGCATCCTCGCGACCGTCTTGCTGTCGCTCGCCGAGGTGTCCGACCTGCTCGGCACCGATCGGCTCGCGAACCTGGTCACCTTCGACCCGTTCTCGGACGTGCTGATCACCGTGTTCGCGATCGCCGTCGGCTTTCTCCTCGCGGGCTTCCTCGACGAGCGGCGGGCGCGCCGGGCCGGCGTGGCGCCGTCTGGCGATGCCCGGTAGCGCCGCTCAGGATCCGGCCTTGTCCGAGCTGTGAAACATGTTTACGCTCCAGCGCATGAAGACGATGACCGTCCGCGACATCCGCCTCAACTGGCCGGAGGCGGAGAAGGCGCTGGCGAGGGTCGGCGAGATCGTCGTTACCCGGGATTCGAAACCGGTTGCCCGGATCTTGCCCTACGAAGCTCGCCCCAAGACGCGGCGCAAGCGTTTCGACCCGGTCGAGCACCAGCGCCGGCTGGAGCGCTTCTGGCGCAACCGCGACTCCGGGCCGTCGACCGACGAGCTGCTGCGCCGCGACCGGGAAAGCTGAGGCCGCCTTGAGCCTGTACCTGGATACGAGCTGCCTCCTCAAGCTGCTCTTCCCGGAGCCGGAATCCGGACGCGTGGCCGAGATCATCGCGTCGGAGGAGCACGTCGTCGTCTCCTCGCTGGCTCGCCTGGAGACGATGATCCAGATTCATTCGCGGGTCGTCGGCGGGCACATTGCGCGCTCGACCGCGAAGGCCCTGCTGACGCTGATGGACCGACTCCTCGGTGAGGCGCCCTACGAGATCGTGCGGGTCCCGGGCGAGATCGTCGAGATCGCCGAGCGCCAGACCAAACCTCTGCCGAAGCAGGGCTACTGCCCGACGCTCGATCGTCTCCACCTGGCAGTGATGCAGGCGCTCGACTTCACACGACTGCTCACCAACGACGATGCCCAGGCACGAGCAGCGCGAGCCCTCGGCTTCAGCGTCAGCGTCCCGCGGTGAGCGTATGACCACCGGCAGCAGCTTCGCGGACATCCTGCGTCGCTTCCGCGACGTCGCACCCGCCGCCGACTTCTGGTCGCTGCGCATCGTCGAGGAGCGCGACGACCACCTCGCGGTGCGGCGCGGCGTCCTGCAGCCGCCGCGCATCGGGATCGACCTCGGCGTGATGGTCACCGTCTGTGCGGGCGGCGGCATGGGCTATGCCGCGACGTCCGACGTCACCAGCGCCGGGCTGCGCCGCGCGGCTCTGGACGCGGCCGGGTGGGCGGCGCGCAGCGCGGGGCGGAGCCTCGTCGACCCGTCCAAGGTGGCCCGCGAGCCGGTGCGCGGCTCGTACGCGAGCACGGCCCTCGAGCCGTGGGGGACCACCAGCTTGCGCGACAAGACCGATCTGCTGCGCGCGCAGTGCGAGCACTTGAAGAGCGACCCGCGCATCGTCGACTGGTCGGCCGCACTGTGGCGGACCGAGTCGAGCACGCTCTTCGTCACCAGCACCGGCAGCGAGATCGAGCAGACCTTCCACGTCCTGCTGCCGCTGCTGAGTGCGACCGCGAGTGCTGCCGGCGAGACCCAGACGCGCAGCCTGGGCGACCTCTCCGGCCGCCAGGGCGGCCTCGAGGTGATGGCGGCGATCGGCTTCCTCACCGCCGCACCGCGCCTCGCCGCGCAGGCGCTCGAGCTGCTCGACGCCCCCGATTGCCCGACGCGGACCACGGACCTGCTGCTCGCGCCCGACCAGATGGTGCTGCAGATCCACGAGTCGATCGGCCACCCGCTCGAGCTCGATCGCATCCTCGGCGACGAGCGCAACTACGCCGGCACGAGCTTCGTCACGCCGGAGATGTTCGGCACCTACCGCTATGGCTCGGACCTGCTCAACGTGACCTTCGACCCGGCACGCGCCGGACAGCTCGCGAGCTACGCCTTCGACGACGACGGCACGCCGGCCGAGCGGACCTGGCTCATCCGCGACGGCATCCTCGAGCGTCCGCTCGGCAGCGCGCTGTCACAGGCGCGCGCGGGCCTGCCGGGGGTCGCGAACGCGCGCGCCACGAGCTGGAACCGTCCGCCGATCGACCGCATGGCGAACCTGAACCTCGAGCCGGGGACGTCGAGCCGCGACGAGATGATCCGCGCGGTCGAGCGCGGCGTCTACATGGAGACCAACTGCTCGTGGTCGATCGACGACTCGCGCAACAAGTTCCAGTTCGGCTGCGAGTGGGGGCGCCTGATCGAGGACGGCGCGCTGACCACGGTCGTCCGCAAGCCGAACTACCGCGGTGTCTCGGCGAGCTTCTGGCGCAGCCTCGCCATGGTGGGCGATCCTGGCACGGTCGAGGTCCTCGGCACCGCCTTCTGCGGCAAGGGCGAGCCGAACCAGGTGATCCGCGTCGGGCACGCCGCACCGCCGTGCCTGTTCCGTGGGGTCGAGACCTTCGGCGGTGCTTGACGGTATGCGCGACTACTTCGAGGAGCTGGCGGGCGCCGTGGGCGCTCTGCTGCGCGGCGCCGAGAGCTACGAGCTCAACCTGCACGCCGAGGAGTCGGACTTCGTCCGCCTGAACCACGGTGCGGTCCGTCAAGCGGGTACGGTCACGCAGCGCACCTCGAGCATCGACCTCGCCGAGGGCAAGCGGCACGCGGCCGGCTCGCTCGCGCTCTCGGGCGACCTCGAGTCCGACCGGGTACGGCTCGCGAGCCTGGTCGCGGAGCTGCGCGAGCAGCGCGGAGCATTGCCGGAGGACCCCTATCTGCTCGTGCCCGACGAGCCCTCGTCGAGCGTGCGCGAGCTGCCGAACGGCCTGCCCGAGCGCGGCGAGGTGCTCGATCGCCTGCGCGCGGCGGGTGAGGATCGCGATCTGGTCGGCCTCTACGCGGCGGGGCCGATCGAGCACGGCTTCGCGAGCTCGAGCGGCCAGCGCAACTGGTTCGGCTGCACCAGCTTCAACTTCGACTGGAGCTTCCATCTGCAGGCCGACCGCGCGGTGAAGGCGTCGTACGCGGGCCTGGCGTGGCGCGGCGAGGAGCTCGACGCCAAGGTCGCGCGTGCGGCGGAGGAGCTCGAGCTGCTCGCCCGGCCGCCCCGGTCGCTGCCGCCGGGCCGCTACGCGGTGTCGCTGGCGCCCGACGCGGTCGCGGAGCTGCTGGGTCTGCTCGGCTGGGGTGGCTTCGGGCTGCGCGCCCTGCGCACCAAGACGAGCCCCCTGCTGCGCATGGTCGACGCCGGCGAGACGCTGCACAGTTCGGTCACGATCACCGAGGACACTGCCGGTGGCCTGGCGCCGGACTTCCAGGAGCAGGGCTTCCGGCGCCCGCCGCGCGTGGCCCTGATCGAGGCCGGGCGGCATCGCGACAGCCTGGTGTCGCCGCGCTCTGCGGTGGAGTTCGCGGCCGTGACCAATGGCGCCTCGGGTCAGGAGGCGCCGCTGTCGCTCGACATGGCGGGTGGCGATCTGCCCGCGGCCGAAGCGCTGCGCCGGCTCGGCACCGGGATCCACGTCGGTAACCTGCACTATCTGAACTACTCGGACCGCGCGCGCTGCCGGGCGACGGGCATGACACGCTTCGCCTGCTTCTGGGTCGAGAACGGCCGGCTGGTGGCGCCGATCGGCGTGCTGCGCTTCGACGACACGCTCTACCGCATGCTGGGGACGAATCTGCTCGGCCTCACCGCGGAGCGCGAGACCATCCTCGATCCGCAGACCTACGGCGGACGATCGGTGCACAGCATGCGCGTTCCCGGCGCCGTGATCGCGGACGTGACCTTCACCCTCTGAGTGCTGGTCGGCCCGGCTGCCAGCAGGTATAGCGTCCGAGGGGGTCCTCCCCCCCGACCTCAACGGAGAAGGAAAGCGTAGTGAAACGAGATCTCTTCCCACGTGGACGTGGAGTCGTGGCCGGGCTCGTACTGGTGGCGGCGCTGGCGGGCCTCGACGCCCGCACGGCGGCGACGGCGGCGATCGTGAATCGCATCGTCGCCACGGTCGACGGCGAGCCGATCACGACCTTCCAGGTCGATTCGTTCATCCGCGGCAACGTGCGCGGCGCCGACCCGGCGACGGTCAGTGCCGAGGACCGCAAGAAGGTCCTCGACATGCTGATCAACGACTTGATCGTCGACCTCGAGAGCTCCAAGCTCGGCGTCGGGGCGAGCAACGAAGAGGTCAATGCCTACATCGAGCAGATCAAGAAGCAGAACAGCCTCGACGACGAGAAGCTCGCGGCCGCGCTGCAGCAGCAGGGCCTGACGCCCGAGACCTACAAGATCCAGGTCAAGAAAGAAATCCAGCGCAGCCAGCTCCTGGCGCGCAACGTGCGCTCGCAGGTCAACGTCACCCCCGAGGACGTGCAGAAGTTCTACGACGAGCACAAGAACCAGTTCTCCGAGGCCGACGCGGTGACCGTGCGGCACATCTTCTTCGCGATCCCGCAGGAGGGCGGCCAGCCGGCGATGCAGGCGCTCGGCGAGAAGGCGAAGCGCGCCTACGGGCGGCTGCAGGGCGGCGAGCCCTTCGAGAACGTCGCGCGCTCGATGTCCGAGGGGCCGGACGCGAGCCAGGGCGGCCTGCTCGGCACGCTCAAGAAGGGCGAGATGCGGCCCGAGCTCGAGCAGATCGCCTTCTCGCTGCGCGAGGGGCAGTACAGCCAGCCCGTGCAGAGCCCCTACGGGCTGCACATCCTCTACGTCGAGGAGCGCAAGGCCGGCACCGCGGTGCCGCTCGAGACGGTGCAGGAGCAGATCAAGGAACGGCTGTATGCGCAGGCCGTCGAGCAGCGGTTCCAGCAGTGGGTCACGGACGACCTGCGCAAGGGACACGCGGTCGTCATCAAGTAGCGCCGCGGCGCGCGAGCGAAGCCTGATGCAGACGTCGCGGGGAACGATCCTCGCCATCACGCTCGGCGATCCGGCCGGCGTCGGTCCCGAGGTAGCGCTGCGCGCGGCGCGGACGCTGCTGCGCCCGGCGCCAGGCACGGCGCGCGTGGCGCGGCGTGCGCCTGCGCCGCGCATCGTCTTGATCGGCGATCTCGGAGCGACGCGCGAGACCATCGCGCGGCTGCGCCTCGGCATCGAGGTCCTGCCGTGGACGGCAGCGGAGCTGGCGCGCGCGGTGCTCCCGGCGGTGACGAAGGGTACCCGGCTGGTGCTGCCGCTGCTCGCTCCGGACCCGGCGCGTGCGCGCGCGCTGCGCCCGCGTGAGCTTCGTCCGGGCAAGCCGAGCCTCGCCGGCGCGCGCCTCGCCTACGCGTCGATCTGCCGTGCCGTCGAGCTCGCGCTCGATCGCGTCGTGGATGCGATCTGCACGGCCCCGATCAACAAGGAGTGGTTCGACCGCGCGGGCGTCGCGAGCACCGGACACACCGAGATCCTCGCCGCGCTGAGCGGCGCCGGGCGCGTCCGGCTGATGATGGCCCACCCGAAGCTGCGCATCGTGCTCGCGACCACGCACGTCGCGCTGCGCGACGTGCCGGACGCGCTGAGCGTGGCAGGCGTGCGCGACACGATCCAGGTCACCGCGCGCCACCTCGCGCGCTGGTTCGGCATCGCGCGGCCGCGCATCGCGGTCGCGGCGCTCAATCCGCACGCGAGCGACGGCGGCATCTACGGCGACGAGGAGGCCCGTATCCTCGCCCCGGCGATCCGCCGCGCGCGCGCGGCGGGCGTCGATGCGTTCGGGCCGGTGCCGGCAGACACGCTGTTCTCGGCGCTCGGCCCGCGCTGCGACGCCGTGGTCGCGATGTACCACGATCAAGGGTTGATCCCGGTGAAGCAGCTCGGCGTCCACGAAGCGGTCAACGTCACACTCGGCCTGCCGTTCATTCGCACCTCGCCGGACCACGGCACGGCCTACGATCTCGCCGCCAAGGGCGGCGCCGATCCACGCAGCATGCAGGCCGCACTCGCGCTGGCGCTCGATCTCGCCCGGATCGAGCGCCGCCACTCGAGATCCACGCAAGCACGACGCTCCGCCCCCGCGGCATGAGGTTTCCGCCATGACGATGAATCCCACGATCTTCCGCGAGTACGACATCCGCGGCATCGCCGGCAGCGATTTCGACGAGGGCTTCGCGTACCTGCTCGGGCGTGCGGTCGGCACCCGCCTGCGGGCGCGCCATCCCGACCTGACGCCGGCGATCGCCGTCGGCCGCGACTGCCGCTTGACCTCGGACGCCTACGCGAACGAGCTCATCCGCGGCCTGGTCGAGAGCGGCGTCGACGTGCTCGACATCGGCATGTGCCCGACGCCGCTGATGTACTTCGCGCTGTACCAGCTGCCGGTGCACGGCGGGCTCGAGGTGACGGCGAGCCACAACGCCTCGGAGTACAACGGCTTCAAGATCTGCCTCGGCCACGAGGCGCTCTACGGCGACGCGATCACCACGTTGCGTAGCGAGATCGAGCGCGCCGACTTCGCGCACGGTGCGGGCAAGGTCAGCAAGCACGACATCGTGACGCCCTACATGGCGTACTGCCGCGAGCAGTTCGGCGTCCTGCCGCGCAAGCTCGCGGTGGTCGTCGACGCGGGCAACGGCGCCGGCGGGCACATCGGGCCGGACATCATGCGCGCGCTCGGCTGCGAGGTGACCGAGCTCAACTGTGATCCCGACGGCCGCTTCCCGAACCACCACCCGGACCCGACCGTCCCGGAGAACCTCGCGGAGCTGATCCGCACCGTCGAGGAGCGCCGCGCCGACGTCGGCATCGCCTACGACGGCGACGCCGACCGCATCGGCGTGGTCGCGCCGGGCGGCAAGATCCTCTGGGGCGACGAGCTGCTGGTGGTGTTCGCGCGCGAGATCCTGGCACGCCGGCCCGGCGCGATCGTGATCAGCGAGGTCAAGTGCTCGCAGCGCCTGTTCGACGACGTCGTCGCGCACGGCGGTCAGGCGATCATGTGGAAGGCCGGCCACTCGCTCATCAAGGCGAAGATGCGCGAGACCGGAGCCGCCGTGGGCGGCGAGATGAGCGGCCACATGTTCTTCGCCGACCGCTTCCTCGGCTACGACGACGCGATCTACGCGTCGTGCCGCCTGCTCGACATCCTGGCACGGACCGAGGGCGGGGTGCTCGACCTGCTCGCCGGCCTGCCGCCAGCGTTCAATACCCCCGAGATCCGCGTCGACTGCCCCGACACCTCGAAGTTCGCCGTCACGGCGCGCGTGCGCGACCGCTTGCGGCGCGACTTCCCGATCAACGACGTCGACGGCGTGCGGGTGAATTTCGCCGACGGCTGGGGGCTCGTCCGGGCGTCCAACACGCAGCCGGCACTGGTGTTACGCTTCGAAGCGTCGAGCGCGGCGAAGTGCGCCGAGCACCGCGCCTTCGTCGAGGGCATCGTCGCCGAGGCCCGCGCCGCGATCGATGCGGAGGCCAAGGCCGAGTAGGAGGCCGACTCAGGAGTCGGAGATCCGCGCGCGCTCACCGGCGAAAACGGTGGACGTTTGCGCAGCGCTCGCTTCGTCGAGCTGCATCGGAAGGCGGACGGTGAACGTCGAGCCTGCGCCGGGCGTGCTGTCGACCGCGATGCTGCCGTGCCGCCGGTCGACGATCTGGCGGACGATGTAGAGGCCCAACCCGACGCCGCCGGCGGTGCTGGTGGTCGAGCCGTCGACCTGGCGGAACATCTCGAAGATCGCCGCCAGGTCGGTGTCCGCGATTCCGATGCCGGTGTCCGCGACGGTCAGGACGAGCGTGTCCGCCGACGCGTGCGCCGCGACCGTCACCGATCCCTGCGGCGTGTACTCGATCGCATTGCCGACCAGATTCTTGAGGATCGTCTTGAGCTTGACGCGATCGGTCGGAATCACGGCCGGCCCGAGCGCGTTGCGCCAGGCGACGTGCAGGCCGCGCGCCTTGGCCAGCGCGTCGACCTCCGTCTCGACCTCCGCGAGGAGCGGTACCAAGGCGAACAGCTCGAAGTCGGACTTGAGGCGGTTCGCCGCGCGCAGGTCGCGGATCAGACGCTCGTTGTCGACACCCACCGCGACGGCGTGGCTGATCCCGACGATCAGACGGCGCTGCTTGCACGAGAACGGCTGGCGGCGCGCCACGTAGCCGGTGCCGATGAAGCTGATCAGGCGCTCGTTGCGATGGATCGGCGCGCACAGCATCGATGCGACCTCCCAGCCGCAGCTCCGCGAAGATCGGCATGCTGTCCTGCGGGAAGTCGATGCTCTCGAGATCGGTGCGGACCTCGGGACGCGAGCCGACGTTGGCGACGAAGCGGAACGTCTGCCTGTCCTCGTCGAACACGAAGGTCGTGCTCCACTCGCAGCCGAGCGCGTCGACCACCAGGCGGTTCACCTGCTCGAGCAGCTCGGCACGTCCGACGAACTGGCTCAGCGTCTGCCCGACGTGCAGCAGCGCGTTCGAGATCTCCGCCTCCTCCTGCTGCAGCGCATAGGCGCGCGACAGCTCGAGCGCACGCGCGAATGCCTGGAAGCGATATCGGTCGAGGAAGAAGGCAGCGCAGCAGGACGTGGTTGCCGCGGTCATCAGGGCGACCAGAGCGTATGTGCATCAGGCTTCGAGATTTCGTCTCGTGGGTCCCCGGGCGATCCGCTCGCCGGCGTTTGGCGGGCCGGCCGTTTCGGTGGTATCGCCGCCCAACCCCGTGCGCAGCCTGCTCGACGTCATCGCCTTCCGCTACTGGCTGATCAGCCTGGTCGTGCTGTTCGTGAAGATGTACGCGAACAGCGTCGTGCAGGGGTTGACGCGCTTCCGCAGCGGCCAGTTCGCGTGGCCCGAGGACGCCCGCATGATCCGGGGCGCGGCGGTGGTGGAGCGCGACCCCGAGGTGGTCGAGCGGGCGAGCCGCTGCTGGCGCAACGACCTCGAGAACATCCCGATCTACCTCTTTCTCGGCCTCGGCTACGTGCTGTCGGGCGGTACGCCCGGGTGGGCCGCGCTCTACTTCACGACCTTCACCGTCGCGCGCGTTGCGCACACGTTCTGCTACATGCGCGGCCTGCAGCCGTACCGGAACATCGCCTACCAGCTCGGCACGCTGGTGTGCTTCGCGCTCGCGATTCACATCGTGATCCTGCTCTTGACGATCCGGCCGATCTGAGCGCGTACGCGGCGGTCGCGCCACCGCCGTGGAAACGCCACGTTTGACGCACCCCGGTGGGACTGGGAGTGGATCCTGCGTGCAGGGACACGATCAGCGCGGCGGGCTCGGCGCGCTGCTGCTCGCCTCGGCGCTGTTCGGCGTGATGGCGGTCTGCGTCCGCGCCGCGGCGCAGCAGATGCCGGCGACCCAGATCGCCTTCGTGCGCTTCGTCGGCTCGTTCGTCTTCATGCTCGCCGCGACGCGCGGCCGCGGTCTCGCGCCGCGGCCCGGCAACGGTCCCCGGCTGGTCCTCCGCGGCATCATCGGCGCGGTCTCGATCACGTTCTACTTCCTCGGCATCGAGGGTGCCGGTGCCGGCCTCGCGACCCTGGTGCAGAACTCGTATCCGGTCTTCGCGGCCACGCTCGCGGTACTGCTCGGCCATGAGGTGTTCTCGCGACGGCTCGGCTCGGCGCTCGCGCTGAGCATCGCCGGCGCGCTGGTGGTGCTGGGCGCGCGCGTCGACCTCGCGTCGGCGACGTCGCTCGGCGTCCTCGCCTCGATCGCCGCCAGCATGATGGCCGGCGGTGCCGTCGTCACGGCGCAGCACCTGCGCCGCTCGGAGGGTGCCGCGATCATCACCACGTGGTTCATGGGGGTCGGCGTCCTGGTGACGGCGCCGGCGCTGCTGGCCGGCATGCCGTCACTCGACGCGACGACCGTGCTGCTGCTCGCCGGCGTGGTGCTGACTTCGGTGCTCGCGCAATGGCTGCTGCACCACGGCCTCGGCTTCACCAGCGCCACGCAGGGCAGCCTCGCCGCCGCGACCAGCGTGTTCCTCGCGACTGCGCTCGAAGCGCTCACGCTCGGTGACGTGCCGGATCTGCGGACCTTCGCCGGTGCGGCCCTGATGCTGGGCGCCGTTGCGCTTGCCTGGCGGCGACCGGCGGCGACGCTGGTCGCGCAGGCGGCGCTGACCCGCGACGCCGTCAGGAGCGCGGCAGCCCGAGCACGCGCTGCGCGATGATGTTGCGCTGGATCTCGCTCGCACCGGCGTAGATGGTGGCCGCACGCGCCCAGAGCATGAGCCCCTGCCAGCGGCCGCCGCTCACCGCCCGCTCGCCCTCCCACAGGGCCGCGTACGGACCCTGCAGATCGACCGCGAAGGAGTACAGCTTCTGCTCGAGCTCGGACTTGCAGAGCTTGCCCATGCTGGCCTCCGGACCGGGCGCGCCACCGTCGCTCATGCTGGCGAGCGTCTCGAGTGCGACCAGGCGCAGGACCGCAGCACGACGACGTCGTTGAAGAACACCTCGCAGAACTCGCTGCCGCCGGTGATCTGGCGCAGCGGGCGAACCTCGACCCCCGGTGTGCGCACGTCGATCAGCAGGAAGCCGATACCCTTGTGCCTGGGCGCGTCGGGCTCGGTGCGCACCAGGCAGAACATCCAGTCGGCGTACTGGCCGTCGGTGGTCCAGACCTTCTGGCCGTTGACCACATAGTGATCGCCGTCGAGCACGGCGCGCGTGCGCAGGCTCGCGAGATCCGACCCCGAGCCGGGCTCGGAGTAGCCCTGGCACCAGATCTCCTCGCCGGACAGCATCTTCGCGAGGTAGCGCTCCTTCTGCGCCGCGCTGCCGTGGTGCAGCAGCGCTGGCGCGCAGAGCGTGATGCCGAGCATGTTGACGGTCGGGGGTGCACCGGCGCGCATCATCTCGTCGGCGAGGATCGCCTCCTGCAGCGGCGCCGCGCCGCGGCCGCCGTACTCGCTGGGCCAGGTGATGCCGATGAAGCGGTTGTCGAACAGCTTCCTGTGCCAGGCGCGCAGGCGGTCGAACTCGCTGGCGCAGACCTCGAAGTAGCCGGTGCCGGAGGGGTGCTGCCAGTCTGCGGGAATCTCGCGCACCAGGAAGTCGCGCAGCTCGTCGCGGAAGAGTTGGTCCGCGGGGGAAAGCGTGAGCTCCATGCGGGCGAGATCCAACGTTTCGGCGCGCCCGAGACGAGCGCCGCGCCGCGCGCAGCGCGATGACTTTCGCGCCACGCGCTGATAGCCCATGCGGCGCCCTCGAGGAACCGCGAATGGCCAGCGCAACGACCTCCCAAGCCGCGCAGCAGCGCCGCCGCGCGATCGCGTTGCTGTGCGTGCTCGTCGCCGGCACGGTGGCGAGCCTGGCGTTCACCGTGCAGCCCTTTTGGGACGCCCGTCCCGACGCCGCGCGCTACCTGCTGGCGGCGCGCTCGCTCGCCGAGGGCGACGGCTACACGGTGATGGGCGAGCCGTTCCGCCTGCGCCCGCCCGGCTTCAGCGCGCTGCTCGCCCCGCTGGTCGCGTGGCGCGGCTTCGACTTCCCGGCACTCAACCTCTTCGTGAGCCTGTTCGGCGTTCTCGCGGTGGTGCTGCTCTACCTGCTCCTCCTGCCGCGAGTCGGGGCGCTGGTCGGCTGCGCCGTCGCGATCCTCGTCTGGCTGAACCCGCAGCTCCAGGCGCTGTGCAACCAGGTGCTGTCCGACGTGCCGGCGCTCGCGCTCGCGCTGCTCGTGCTGCTGGCGCTGCGCTGGTCGAACGAGCGTCCGTCGCTCGGCCGCGATCTGGTGCTGGCGGTGATCCTCGCGGCCGCGGTGTACGTGCGTTCGGCGAACCTGCTGCTGATCCCCGCGCTGGTGCTCGATCGTGCGTGCCGCTGGACGCTCCCGGGCGCACCAAGCGTCGCCGCCGGCGCCTTCCTGCTGCACCGCCTGATCGTGCCGCTCGGCGTGCTCGCGCTGCTCTACCTGCCGTGGCTGCTCACGCCGTCGTTCTCGTCGCAGTACGACTCGCCCGACCTGCACTCGTACGGGACCGCGTTCCTGCGTAGCGATCCCAACGATCCCGGCGCCGCCGCGCTCGGCGCCGCGCAGTGGACCACGCGGATCGCGGACAACGCCGCGGCATACTCCGCGATCTTCGGCTCGGGCATGGTGACGCGGCGGATGTCGGCCGCGGCCCCGGTCGTCGCCGTCCTCGGCGCGCTCGCGCTGCTCGCCGTCCTGGCGCGTCGTCGCGAGGCGCCCGAGTGGTTCGCGATCGGCACCGCCGTGGTCCTGATCGGCTATTACGTCGCCGCAGCCCGGCTCCTGCTGCCTGTCTTCGTCTTGACGGTGGCCGCGCTGGCCGAGGGCGCGAGCTGGCTGCTCGGGCGCGTGCTCGGGCAGCGGATCGTGGAGCGCACGGTCGCAGCTTGCCTGCTCGTGGCCGCCGCGCTGACGCTCGGCGCCGGCAGCGGGCAGCGCTTCGAGGTGCGCGCGCAGGCCGCGAGCCTCGTCGCCGCGACCGACCACATGCGGCAGACCCTGCCCGCGGACGCCGCGCTTGGCGGCGACGTCGGAGCGGTCTACGCGCTGCTGCTCGACCGGCCGGTCTACAGCCTGCGGCCGCTCAGCCGGCGCGGCAAGGACGACGCGATCGCAGCACTCGTCGACGAGCGCCGCCTCGCCGCCGTCGTCGCCCGCCGCGACGGCCCGCTCGACGCGATCGTCGCCCGCCTACGTGAGTCGGGTGCCGAGGTGGTGACGTTCCCGCACCACGTCGTGGTGCGTCTGGCGCCCCGTGGCTGAGCCTCCGTCAATCCGAGAGATAGAGGGCCAGGGCTTCCGAGATGCGTTGCATGACGCTCGACGGTGCCTGCCCGATGGGCTCGTGGAGGCGCGCCTTGCTGATCTGCCGAATGCCCGGAATGACGGCGAAAGAAGGCTTCGCACCCGGGACGTCCACGCCGAGCCGCAGCGGCCAGATTTCGGGTGCCCTGCTCGAGAGCGGAACGACCACGATCGACTCCAGACGGTCGTTGTAGATCGAGCTCGAGACGACGATCGCGGGGCGTACCTTGCCCATCTCCGGCGGCGCCGTGGGCTCGAAGTTGACCCAGTACGCACTCCCGAACCTCAACGGCGTCGCCTTACCCTGGGAGCGGTGACGAGATCCGCGCTCTCCCACTCCGCCAGCAGTTCGCGCTCGTCTGGCGCTTTCTCGAGAAACTTCGCGTACTTCTCGGCCGACTCGCCGAGCTTCCGGCGCAGTACCTCGCGCTCGAGGATGGAGCGCACAAAGGCCGAGAAGCTGACGTTCACTGGTTTGGATCGGTTCAGCTCATCGAGTAGTTCACCCTCTACCTTGATGGTAGTCGCACTCATGCTGAATCAGTAGCACCAATTCTACCGTCACGGAAGACCGATTCTGGCGTGCGGTTCTCGTGCTGGCACGATGCCGCCATCGGGTGCGTCGCGCAGGAACGTGATCGGGTTGCTCAGGACCTTGGCGGTGTCGTCCGGCGCGTACGCTTCGACGCGCACGATGGTCGGACGTGCGGGGTCGAGCGCGACCTGCTGCGTCTGCCGGAAGCTGCTGCTCGCTGCACTCCAGCGTGCGACCTCCGTGCCGGACACGATCAGGCGCACGGAGTCGCCCGCGGCGAGACCGTCGATCGCGACCGTGACGTCCTCGCTCGCGGCGTCGCGCACCACGATCTGTCCCATGCGCGCGCCGCGCGCCGTGCTGAGATCGACGGTGCCGTCGAAGAGCACGATGTCGCCGAAGAAGACGCGGCCGGCGCGCAGGCCCTCGATCAGGTCGGCCTTGCCCGGCGAGCGCGCGTAGATCCAGCTCACGAAGTTGTTCTCGTCGGTGCGCCAGCGCTGGTCGGGGCCGCCGTGCGAGTCGCTGACGCCGGTGCCGACCAGGTCGAGCCCCGCGAGCCCGAGCTGGTCCCAGACCCAGAGGTGGTCGGCGAGCGGGTGTCCGCCGCGGTCGCGGTAGCCGACCTCGAGGATGTCGGCGCCGAACACGCGCTGTGCGAGCAGCTCGGCGAGCACGTCCGCGCGCGTCGAGCGCGCCGGGCTGCCCTCCATCATGGCGCCGTACATGTGGTTGAACGACACCAGGCCGCCACGTGCGTGGATCTCCTCGACCACGCGGCGCGTGATGCGATCGCGGAAGTCGCGGCCGCGCTCGCCCTTCGGCTCCTCCCGGGTCAGCAGGTCGTAGTCGACCAGGCGCGTGTCGACGCTGAACTCGTTCAGGTGGTGCCCGAGCCACGACGCCTCGACGCCCTGCAGCTGGTGCAGCTTCGGATAGTCGCGGCCGACAGCGTCGATCAGCTTGCGCTGGCGGTCGAAGACCTGCGGCCCGGAGATCTCCTGCTCGACGCGCAGGTCGTCGAAGCGCGCCACCGCACTCGCGCCGCGGCGCGCCTCGATGCCGACCATGATCGTGCCGAGGCTGTTGTCCTCGCCCTGGATGAACGGGAAGCCGCGCACGGCGTCGCGGCTCACCGGCAGCGCCAGGTCGTTCCACTCGCCGGCGCGGAACGGCACCGGCACGATGAACGTCGTGCCCTGGCGCGACGGCTGCGAGCCGGCGTCGTCGAGCACGTAGCGCACGGAGTAGGTCTCGAAGGGCAGCCCCTCGCGCGGCGCGTGCTCCGACATGGCGATGTCGATCACGACGCGCGCGTCGGCCGAGACCTGCTCGGGGAAGACCGACAGCAGCAGCGTCACCTCCGACGCCAGCGGGCGCTTCAGCAGGCCGCGGTCGGCGATGATCGCGAAGCGGTAGCCGGTGAACTCCTGGCCGTCGCCCGTGCTGCGGAGCCGCATGCTCTTCGCACCCTCGCGCGGATCGCTCGTGACGAACTCGGCCGCACCGGGCGCGACCGCGCCGGCGGTGACCGGCACCAGCTCCTTGACGCGCGGGCCGCGCTTGCGCCGGCGCACCACCACGCCGCCGTCGGGCGGCATGTCCTCGGTGAAGTCCTCGAAGCCGAAGCTCGAGACGTGGCCGTAGGACGTGATGCGGAAGTCGTGATCGCTCCACCACAGCACGTCGGCACCGACGTCGGTGGCCTCGTGGCTGTGCGAGTCGATGCTGCCGATGCCCTCGCTGAACGAGCCGTGCACGTGCATCTGCACCGAGTACGCCTGCTCGGCCGGCGCCGCGGCGACACCGGGCGTTGGGACGGGTGCGGGCTCGCGTGCGTCGCGGCACGCACTCGCCAGCAGGCTCGCGGCGACGAGCCCGGCGAGGAGCCCTGGTGCGCGCAACGGACCGCCGCTCAAGACCCGGCGCCGGACGCCGCTCGTTGCACGCGCGCCCGGGTTCCGGGTGCCGCCGCCTCGTCGAGGCTGCCGACCTTCTTGCGCTCGCCGCTCCAGCGGATGTCGGGCTCGAGCACCGCGCGCCGCTCGGCGATGCGCTCGCGGTGCGGGATCAGGTCGGCGAGCACGTCGGCGAGCTCGGTGTCCATGTCGCGCGTCGGCTGGTAGCCGAGTGCCAGCAGGTGCTCGTGGTCGGGCGCGTAGTGGTGGTGCTCGGTCTCGGTGCGCGGGTTCTCGAGGCGGGTGATCCGCGCATCCAGGCCGAGGCCGCGCGCGACCTGCTGCACCTTCGCCGCCAGCGTCGCCACGTCGTAGACGTCCTCGAACTGGTTGAACACGCGGTACTCGCCGCGCGCCGGCGGGTTCTCCAGAGCCAACGTCAAGCACTGGATCGAATCGCGCAGTGGCAGGAAGCCGCGCTTCTGGCCGCCGCTGCCGTAGACGCTGAGCGGCTCGCCGATCACCGCCTGCGCGCAGTAGCGGTTGAGCGCGGTGCCGAAGCACTGGTCGAAGTCGAGCCGCGTCCGGCAGCGCTGGTCGTCGAGGTCCATCGCTTCGACGCGCGTGCCGTAGACGACGCCCTGCATGATGTCGGTCGAGCGCAGGCCCCAGACTCTGCAGGCGAAGGTGACGTTGGCGCTGTCGTGCACCTTGGACAGGTGGTACCAGCTATTTGCTTGACGGGGGAAGGGCAGGGTGTCGCGGCGGCCGCGGTACTCGACCTCGAAGAAGCCCTCCGGGATGTCGAGGTTCGGCGTGCCGTACTCGCCCATGGTGCCGAGCTTCACCAGGTGCGCGTCGGGGGTGACGTCGCGCAGCGCGAACAGCAGGTTCAGGGTGCCGACGACGTTGTTCTGCTGCGTGAACACCGCGTGCTGCACGTCCATCATCGAGTACGGCGCGGACGGCATCTCGCCGAGGTGGACGATCGCGTCCGGGCGGAAGTCGGCGAGCAGCTGGTGCACGACCGCGTACTCGCACAGGTCGCCGGCGCGGAAGACCAGCTCGCGGCCGAAGCGGGTGCGGAAGTACTGCGCGCGCTCGTCCCAGCTCGCGACCGGGATCGCGCTGACACCGGCCATCTCGTCGACCCAGCGCCGCCGCAGGAACAGGTCGACGCCCGCGACCTCGTGCTCGCGCGCGGCCAGATGCTGCGCGAGCGGCCAACCGAGGTAGCCGTCGATCCCGGCGATGACGATGCGCATCCTGCTCCCCTCCGACCTTCCGATGGCCGCGGGCGCGCTGCCCGTGGCGTACTGGTCGTCTACCTGTCGATGGCGCGCAAGCAAGCGCAAGGCCTCGATCTGGCTCGGGTTGCGGCGTTCCGGGCACTCCGCTAGCTGCGCTTCTGCGATGCAGTGGCTCGCCGAAGCGATGCGCAGTTTGCTCGCCCCGATGCGCGAGGCCGACGTCGTCGACGTCTACCTGAGCCCGCTCTTCTGGGCCCCGCTGCTGGCCGTGCTGGTCCTCGAGTACGCGCGGCCGGCGCGTGGCGGTCAGAAGGTCTTCTCCGACGGCCTGTTCCAGGACGGGGTGTACTTCGTCCTGAGCGGCGTGTTCCGGATCGCCGTGCTCGCCGCCTACGTCGGCTTCCTGCGTGCCGTCTACGACCGCCACCTGAGCTTCCTCACCCTGCACAGCCTGGATTCGTGGCCGCTCTGGTCGCGCGTGCTGCTGGCAGTGCTGGTGGTCGACTTGCTCGGCTGGTTGCACCACCTCGTGCGCCACAAGGTGCAGACGTTGTGGCACTTCCACGCGGTCCACCACGCGCAGCGCGAGATGAACATGCTGACCGACGTGCGCGTCCACCCGCTCGACCGGATCGCCTGCCAGACGATCCAGTTCGTGCCGCTGTTCATGGTCGACGCGTCGTTTCCGGTGATCACGAGCTGGGTGCTCTTCCACCAGGCGTGGACCAAGTTCTGCCACGCCAACGTGCGTCTCGGCTGCGGCCCGCTGCGCTACCTGCTGGTCACGCCGCAGTCGCACCGCATCCACCACTCGTTCGCCGAGCGCCACACCGACCGCAACTTCGGCGTCGTGTTCAGCATCTGGGACCGGATGTTCGGCACGCACTACGAGGCGGTCGACGAGTATCCGGAATGCGGCATCCTCGACCCGACCTTCCCGATGGAGAACGGCAGAACGCCGGCAGCACTGCTGCGCTCGACGTGGGCGCAGCTCGTGTACCCGTTCCGTCAGTTCGGCCGCCCGCCTGCCTTCGGCGGCGCGCGCACCAACGACGCCTGAGCGCGCCGCTTCGAGAGCCTACAGGAGCCGGTAGAGGCGCAGCGGCCCGCTCTCCGCGACCAGCTCGCGCCCCCGGACCTCGGGCGGCAGAGCATCGAGCCAGCTCTCGGGTGCGCCGACCAGGGCGAAGCGCACGTGGTTGCGGGCGAGGAACGCGGCCGCCTCGTCTGACGACAGCTTGCCGGCGAGCAGGTCCTTCTGCCCGATGCAGCGCGCGCGCGCGGCCTCGCGGCCGAGCTCGCCGTGCAGCATCGTCTGGTGCACCGAGCGGAAGCAGACCAGCGCCACGCGAGCGCTCATGCTCGGCAGCAGGTTGTTGGTCCGGCCGTCGCCGAGCACGACGGCGTGCGCGGGCACCAGGCGGCCGAGCGCGTCGGCCATCGCTCTCACATCGGCGTAGGCGACCCGCGCGCGCTTGCGCTTGTCGAAGCGCACGCTCACCACCTGCTCGCGCCAGCTGCGCGGCGGATTGACGGACGTCAGCGGTGGCAGGTGCCAGGCGAACGCCGCGAGCGCCACGACGAGCAGCAGCACCACCGGCACCACCGCGCCGGCGATATGGAGCGGGCGACCCGCGCTCGCGTGCCGGGACGCGATCCGCTCCGCTGCCAGCCGGACGACGAACACGGCCGCGATGCCGAACGGCACCAGGCAGAGCATGCGCCAGAGGTGGAACGGCGGCACGACCTTGCCGAGCAGCCAGCCGGTGTACGGCACCACGGCCAGCGCGACGACGCCGAGCGACGCGACGAGAAAGCGTGCGAGCCGTTCGCGTCGTGCGCGCACAAGAGCGACCACGAGCACGCAGGCGCCTAGCAGCCGTGCGCCGAGCGGTGCTGCCCCTTCGCCGATGCCGAAGAACGGGGTACCGGCGACGATGTTGATCCGGCCCTGCGAGTTCTCGTCCTCCTGCACGCTGGCGAAGCGCGCCGCGGGACCCTGGCTGAGCTTGTCGTTGAACGGATGCGGCACCAGGCGCACCGTCGCCGCGGCACCGGTGATGCCGAGCAGCAACGCGAGCGCCAGCAGCGGCGCCGGGATGGCCGCCCGGCGCGGCATCGCGGCGAGCAGCTCGAGGGTGCACCAGGCGGCGCCGACCAGGAACGCCATGCCGAGCGAGGTCGCGTGGCTGAAGGCGAGCGCCAGCCACGCACACGCCAGACGGATCAGCGTGCCGCGGTGCGGTTGCGCGAGAAGCCGCGCGAGCGCGGCGAAAGCGGCCGGAGCGAGCACGAAGAAGGCGAGGAACTTGTCCTCGGTGAGCCGCTCGAAGAATAGCCAGCCCGGCTGCGTCCGGGCGACCAGGCCGAGCAGCAGAGCGATCTGCGCCGCGACCGCGAAGGTCACGAGCCGGCGGCTCATGCCGAGTGCGCGGCCGAGGTCGTACACCGCGAGCAGCGCCAGCACCGCCAGCACCGGCCCGAGATCGTTGGCGGTCAGCGCCAGCGGGTGCACCGCCGCGACCGTCGCCAGCAACGCTTGCCACAGTGGCCAGAACGAGAGCCAGTAGCGTGGCGGGATGACGTTCTCGCCGCCGAGGGCGAGCCCGGCGAAGCCGAGGTGATCCTGCTGCTGGAAGGCCGTGATCCGCGCGACGTGCGTGAGGTCGTCGCCGCCAATGTAGGGCGCGAACGCGAGGCGTGCCCCGAGCAGGAATGCTGCGCCGAGGACGGCCATGGTCCAGATGTCGGCGCGCGGCGACGGCAGCAGCGCGCGCGCGCCGTTCCGCCGGACGCCGGTGCCGATCGCCGCCATTCCGCTCGCGACCAGAAGCACCTCGAGCCACGCCGTGCGCAGTCCGAGCAGGCTGCCGGCGAGGCCGCCGAGCCCGACCGCCATCACCGAGAGCACGAACCCGAACAGCACGCGTGCTCCGGGCGAGGCGGAGCCGTCGTTCGCGGGCGTGGACGCGAGCGCGAATCCCGGTGCACAGAAGAGTGCCACCGCGATGGCGACGCGCAGCCACGAGAGCTCCCCCAGCAGGGGCTGCCATGGCACCAGCAGCGCCGCGCCCCAGAGCGCCATCGCGAGCAGCGCCGCGGCCGAGGGACGATGGAGCGCGCTCATTGCCCGTCGTCGAGCGGGTCCGCCACCGGCGGCTCCGCCGCGTGCCGCCGTCCGGTGTGCAGCTCGCCGCCCGCGCCGACGATGAGCACGAAGGCCGCGCCGCAAGCCGCCGCGCCGAACATCCGTGCGCGCTGGTATGGCCCACGCGCGATCCGGAGATACGCCATCGGCCCCGCGTACAGCGCGAACAGCGGCAGCAGCGGCACCCGAAAGCGATGGTTGGCGTTGGCGATCACGTAGATCGCCAGGTGGAAGAGCACGAGTGCCGCGACCAGGAGCTGCGTGCGGCCACCGGGCACGAGCCAGAGACCGCCGATGCCGAGCAGCATCAGGACGACGTAGTGCGCCAGCTCCGCGCGCACCAGCCAGCGGCCGTAGCCGGGATGGTCCGCGAGCAGCCAGCCACGCTCGACGAAGCGCGTCAGCTGCGAGACCGGTGCGAACAGGAAGTAGGTGCTGCGCACCGCCTTGCGGAAGATCCACCACGGCTGCTGCGCGACGATCTGCGTGACCGCGAGGCCGCGCGCCATCTCCTCCGCTGCCGCGGGGTCGTCGATCTCGTTGTAGGCGGCGATCAGGCGGCGCTCGTCCGGCAGCCCCAGCAACGTCCCGTCGCGCGCGGGCAGGGTGCCGAGCGCGATCGGATACCAGCGGTTGGTCGAGAGCTCGAAGCGCCCGTACGCCTGGTAATTGCGCACCGCCCAGGGCAGCAGGACGAGGCAGCTCGTGCCGAGCAGCAGCGCCCCGTGCCGCACGCGCCGGCGGCGCTGGTCGCGCGGACCGAGTACCAGGCACAGCGCCACCAGCGGCGCGAAGTAGAGGTACATCTCGCGCGTCAGCGCCGACAGGCCGAGCACCAGTCCGGTGACCACCGCCCACGCCGTGCGCCCGTTGCGGTCGAGCACGTCGAAGCTCCACACCAGCAGGCACAGCCCGGTGGTCACCAGGGTCTCGGACCAGAAGGTCTGCGTGTAGTGGACGAGCGTCGGGCTGGTCGCGCACAGCAGCGCCGACGCCGCGGCGGGCCCGGTGCCGAAGCGGCGCTGGGCGATGTCGAAAACGGCGACGACCACCACCAGCGACAGCAGGGCCTGCGCCCAGCGCACCGCGCCGAGCCCGTCACCCGTCAACCACAGGACGGCAGCCACGAACGCCGCGTAGCCGGGCGGGCGAAAGGCGCCCGGGTGGGTGCCGTGGTCGCGGATCTCGGTCGCGGCGCCGACGTAGTAGCCCTCGTCGCCGCGCAGCTCGCGCTCGCCGGCCGCGAGCGCCGCCGCGAGCCGCAGCAGCAGCGCGAGCGCGAGCAGTGCTCCCAGGGCGAACGCGCGGCGGCGCTGCGCGCGTTCGCTCATCGCTGCGTCGCCGCCGGCCCGATCCGGTAGACGCGGATCGGCCCGTTCGCCGCGATCTCGGTGCGCGGCAGCATCGCCTGCGGGATCGCGTCGAGCCAGTCCGACGACTTCGACAGCACGATCAGATCGACGCCCCGCGTGCGCAGGAAGTGTGCGGCTTCCGCGGGCGGCAGCTTGCCGTCGAGCAGCGCGAGCTGCGTTTCCCAGATGCGTGTCGCCTCGTCGATGGTGAAGTCGCCGTGGTTCAGCATCTCGATGGGCAGACGGAAGGCGACCAGGGTCGCCCTGGCCGAGATGCTCGGCAGCAGGTCGTTGATGCAGCGATCGCCCAGCACGACCGGCCTTTCCGCCGTCGCCGCATCGATCACGGCGCGGGTTGCGTGCAGGTCCTGGACGGCGAACGTGGTGCGCCCGCGCGTGCCGATGCAGCGCATGACGATGGTGTCGCCGGTGGACGCGGTCACCCAGCTCGCGAGGCGGCTCGTCATGGTCCGCGCGGCGCGCGCATCGCCGACGGACACCAGGGCTACGAGCCCGGCGCAGGCGATTCCCGTCGTGGCGTAGGCCAGCCGTCGTCCAGCGGTCCAGCCGCGTCTCTCGCACCACGCAACGATCAGCTGCACCAGCAGTGCCGCGCCCAGGCCGAACGGCACCAGGCCGATGGTGCGCCAGAGGTGGAACGGTGTCACCAGACGCCCGAGCAGCCAGCCGGTGTAGGGAACCACCGCGATCGCCGGTACCAGCATCGAGGCCAGAACGAAGCGCGCGAGGGGAGCCTGCCGCCAGCGCCACGCCGCGACGGCCAGCACGAGGGTGCCGAAGGCGAGCAGCGCCGGCGGCCGCGCCTGCGTCGCGACGCCGACGAAGCCGCCGTCGCTCATCGCGATCCGCCACGTCCGTCCGGTGGTGAGCTCACCCTGCGCTGCGCTGTCCGCGACGTCGAAGTGCAGGTGCCGGTACTGCGGGTGCGGCACCAGGCGCAGCGCCGCGATCGGCGCGGTGGTCGCGATCACCAGGCCGATCGCCAGCAGCGCCGCGCGCGAGCGCCGCGCCGCCAGATCGAACGCGCAGAAAAGCATCGCGACCAGGGCTGCCATCCCGAGCGAGGTCGGGTGCGTGAACGCGAGCGCGACCCAGGCGATGCCGGCCGCGACGAGCCGGCGGCTCGTCGGCCGCGCGAGGTAGCGTGCGAGCAGGGCGCAGGCGATCGGCGCCAGCAGGAAGATGGCGAGGAACTTGTCCTCGCCGAGGCGGCCGAAGAACGCGCGTCCGGGCTGCAAGCGGTCGCCGAGCAGCGCCAGCGCCGCGAGCTGCCCCAGCACGGCGAGCACGGCCAGCGCATGCGACAGCCCGAGCTCGAGTGCCAGGTTGCGCACCGCGAGCAGCGCGAGCACGGCCAGCAAGGGCGCCATGAGCGCCAGCAGCTGCAGCCCCGCGACGCCCGCCTTCGCCGCCAGCAAGCTTTCGCTCACCGGCCACAGCGCGGCCCAGTAGCGCGGCGTGATCGACGTCGGGCCGGCAAAGGCGAGCCGGTCGAAGCCGAGCGGCTGCTGCTGGAAGGCCGCGATGCGCGCGCCGTGCGTGAAGTCGTCGGCCGCGATCGGCGGCGACGTGCACAGAGCGGCCCCGGCGAAGAGCGCGAGCGCGAGCGCCGCCGTGACCAGAACCGACTGGCGCGGTCCGCGCGGCGCTTCCGCGCCGCCCGACCGGCACAGCGCACGCACCGCGCAGGCGACGATCAGTGCACCGGCGAGCAGCACGGCGCCGTCGATCACGGCGAGGTGCGCACCGAGCAAGCGTCCGAGCAGGCCCAGGACGCTCGTCAATGCCAGCGAGAACGCGAAGGCGGCGGGCAGGCGCTCGCCGATGCCGAGCGCGGGTGAGCGGCGCAGCAGCAAGTCGAGGCCGAGTCCGGGAACACAGAAGACGAGCACGGCGATCCACGCGCGCAGGTAGGGCCAGTCGGCGAGCGGCGTACTCCAGGGCGCGAGCCACAGGAGCGCCCACAGGCACGCCGCGCCGCCACAGCGGATCCAGGTCGTGCGTCGTTGCGGGGCCGGCTTCATCGCGGGTGGGCCTGGCGATCGGACGGCGCGGACGGCAGCATCTGCGCGCTGACAGAGCGGATGCACGCCGCCGCGTCAACCTGGCCGCTGGGGCTGCTCGCGGTGTGCGCGCGGCGCGCCGAGCCACAGCAACGGCAGTGCCGTCAAGCAAAGGAAAACCAACAGGACGGTGAACGCCACGTAGAGCACGGCACCGACGGTGACCGACTCGTCGGGCGCGATGCCGAGCGCGCGCAGCGCGAGCGCCCACCACGCGGCCGTCGTGCCGATGCCACCAACACCCTGGATCGGCAGCATGCGCAGCAGGATGTAGACCACGAAGCAGACGATCGCCGCGGCGTAGCCGAGCTCGAGGTGCGCGCCTTCGAGGAGCGCGTGCAACGCGCCCAGCGACACCAGCTGCGTCACCAGCGTGAGCAGCACGAGTAGCGCGGCCTGGCCGCCACGCGGCAGCAGGTGCAGCGACTCGGCCAGCACGCGCAGGCCGCGCCGCGCGAGGATCCTGAGCCTGCCATCGGGGCGCACCTGCGTCGCCCAGCGCTCCAGCAGCGCCGCCAGGCGGCCGCGGCTCGCGACGTGGCCCGCCCCGAGCACCAGCATCACGAGCGCGATTCCGGCCGCCGCCGGGATCAGCGCCTCGAGGCCGCTCGCGAGCCGCGTCGCGCCGCCGAGAACGACCGCGAGGAACAGGCAGAGCAGGACGAAGAGATCGAGGAAGCGTCCGACCAGCAACGCGACCAGCCCGAGGTGCAGCGGCACGCGCAGCGTGCGGCGCAGCAGCCACGCCGAGGCCGCCTCGCCGAGGCCGGTCGGCACCATGGCCGTCACCACGTTGTAGATCTGGTGGAAGGCGTAGGCCTGGCCGACGCCGATCGCGCTCGACAGCAGCAGCCGCAGGCGCAGCGCACGCACGAAGCCGGCGAGGGCGAGCCACAGCGCGGCGAGCAGAAGCGCGTGCGGCGGTAGCTCACGCAGGCGCTGCGCGATCTCCGCCAGGCCGGTGTCGCGGGCGAGCAGGGCGGCGAACACCAGCGCGATCAAGGTCGCGACCAGCCAGCGCCGTGCGATCACCCGGCGCACGCTGCGTCCTTTGAATCGTGTCTCACCTTGCTCGGGACCCGACGGGGGATGTATCTGCCCGGTGGCGCCTCTCGCCGAGCCGTCGTGCCGCGTCACCGATGAACGACCGCGCCGTCGCACCGCCAACCGCCAGGGCTGCCCGCCAGGGGCGGATTGCGCTGCTGGTCCTCATCTTCGCTCTGCTCTCGGTCCTCAAGCTCGTGCACGCGCCGCCACCGGACTACTACGGACCGGACGGCAGCACCTACTTCCAGGTGGCCCGGCACGTTTACGAAGGCGACGGGTTGCGCACCAGCGTCTCCCTCTACCATCAAGGGCTCAAGGACCTGCCGAGCCCGACCACGATCTACCCGCTGTGGCCGCTGCTGCTCGGGTTCGCCGGACGCCTGCTCGGGCTCGAGCGCGCGGCGCGCGTCCTGCCGGAGCTGCTCTACCTGATCGACCTGGCACTGCTCTACGCGCTGAGCAACCGGCTCGCGCGGGCCTGGAGCCAGGGCGAGGCGCGGATCTTCCGCCGCGTCCCGATCGACCTGGGCCATCTCGCCGTCCTGCTCTTCGGGCTGAACCTGGTCTTCTTCCGCTACAGCTCGCTGCCGTATACCGACCCGCTGGCTCTGGGCTTGACGTTCGCGGCACTGCTGGCGCTGGCGCGGCATCTCGAGACTTGCAGCGTGGCGCTCGCGGCGGCGAGCGGCGCGCTCGCGGCCGCGGCGTACCTGGCGCGGACGCAGATGATCGTCGTGCCGGTCGCGGTGATCATGACTCTGGCTTTCGCCGGCCGTCGCGGTGCCGCGCGCCGCCGCGCAGCACTCGTGGCGGCGCTGGCGGCGGCGGTCGTCGTCCTGCCGTGGTTCGTCTTTCTGGCCTCGTTCGTGCGCGACCCGCAGCCGATGATGCTGGTCGACGTGTTCACGGTGCACCGCGAGACGCCGGAGATCGCGCCCGTCGCGTGGGTGGCGGCACCGCGCTCGATCACGGCGCTCGCCGGCCAGGTGCTGACGGGGCTGCGCGTCGCCTTCAGCCCGCGCGGTGCCTCCTACGTGAAATCCTTCGGTGTCGTCGCGTATGCGGTGCCGCTCGCACTCCTGGCTCTGGTGCTGTCGGCACGGCTGCGCGCCGCCTTCGCGCACAGCCGCGAGCGCGCTGCGATCGCCGGTACGGCGCTGTGCGGGCTCGGTCTCGCGGTGATGGCGAACGCGGCGCACAGCGAGTCGGACTTCGCGCGGCTGTGGTCCTTCGATCACCGCCACGGCCTGCCGTTCGTCGTGCTCGTGGTGAGCGCGCTCGCGTGCCTGCTCGGCACCACGAGCGCGAGCGGCGCGCTGGCGACGCCGGGATCGCGGACCGGACGGGTGCTGCGGACGTGCGCGCTGGCGCTGGTCGCGCTGACGCTCATCGCTGCACTGTGGCGGCTGCCCGAGCTGCTGGCGCCGCGCGGGCGCGGACCGACCGGGACCGAGCGCGCGCTCGCGCAGTGGCTCGACACGCAGCCGTCGCCGCCGGTCGTGATCGCGCGCCGCGCCTCGCGGCTCGCCGCGATGAGCCGGGCCCGCTTCCACTGGATCGCCTGCAGCGACGAGCCCGAGGTGACGCGGCAGCTCTTCCGCCACGCCGGCGCGCAGTACGTGGTCGCGCGACGAAGCGATCGCCGCTGCGGCTTCCTGCGCGGCCTCGCGCCCGAGCTCGAGTCGGTCGCGACCTTCCGCGGCGACGGTCCGGTGCTCGAGCTGTTCCGCTGGCGCGGCCCCTGAGCAGCGTCGCGACGGTCAGCGCAGCCAGGTGGTGACGATCGCGCGGGCGAAGCCCCAGCCGTAGGTGAGCGTCATGCCCTTCTTGCTCTCGCCGCTCATGCGGCGCGTGATCGTGATCGGCACCTCGATCACGCGCAGCCCGCGCTTGAGCGCCTCGATCAGCAGCTCCGAGGTGTGGAACTGTGATTGACGAAGATCGAGCTTGGCGAGCTCGCTGACGCGGATCGCGCGGAAGGCGTTCGAGCAGTCGGTGATGTGCGTCATCGTCAGCAGGCTCACCAGCCAGTTGAACACCACCACGCCGGCGGCGCGCACCTGGCTGTCCTTCTCGTAGCTGCCGAGCACGCGCGAGCCGTTCACCAGGTCGGCGGTGCCGTCGAGGATTGGCGCCACCAGCCGCGCGATCTCCTCGGGCGAATGCTGGCCGTCGGCGTCGAGCGTGACCACGATCTCGGCGTCGTCCTCGAGCGCAATCTCGTAGCCGGCCTTGAGCGCCGAGCCGCCGCCGCGGTTGACGGTGTAGCCGACGGCGGCGTGGTTCATGCGCTCGACGACCTGCTGCGTCGCATCGGTCGCGCCGTCGACCACCACCAGCGGCCGCACGCGCAGGCCGAGCACCTCCTTCGGTACCCGCGCCAGCACCGGCTCGATGTTGTCGGCCTCGTTGTAGGCCGGGATGATGACGTAGATCGACGCGTCCTGGGTGTCGTGCTTGCGGCGGTAGTCCTGCTTCGCGAGCTGCCGCACCAGGCGGTCGAGCTCGTTCTCGAGCCGGCGGTTGCGCGCCAGGGCGAGGAAGGTCAGCAGGTACTGCGCCAGCACGAAGAACACGAGCAGGCCGAGGATGCGCTGCCCGCCGCCCTTCTCGAACGCGAAGAAGGCGAGGATCGCGTCGGCCGCGTCGGGGAAGAGGCCGAGCGCGACCATGGTCGTGGTGACCACGGTGCCGAGGATCCACTCGGCGTTGCGCAGCCGGCGCCAGCGAAAGCGCGCCACCCAGACCAGGCCGAGGCCGAGCAGGCCGATCAGCACCCCGAAGAAGCGAAGCTCGAACATCCGTGCCGTGACTGAGCGGATGGAGGACCGCTCGTCAAGCCGAGGTCTCGCTCGCGGGGCAGACTGACCCGCTGGCGGCGCTCTGCTATCCCCGCTCCGGTGGGGCCACGCCGTCCGTCGCCAGTGCTCGCGCTGCTGGTCGTCCTGGTCGCGGCCGCGGCGCTGCGGTTCGCTTCCGCGTTCACCATCGGCGACGTGACCGCCCTGCACGGCGACGAGGGCTACTACCTGCGCGGCGCGCGCTCTCTCGCCGCCGGCCGCGGCTATCCGGGAGCGCTCCGTCCGCCCGGATATCCGGCGTTCGTCGCGGTGGCGCTGGCGCTCGGCGGTGGCAGCCTGCGCGTGGCGCGCGTCGCCCAGATCGTGGTCGCGCTGATCGGCATCGCGGCGCTGTTCGAGCTGGTGCGGGTGCGCTTCGGTTCGCGCGCGGCGTTTCTGTCGGCCGGTCTGTACGCGCTGCACCCGACCCTGGTGTTCTACAGCCACCTGTTCTGGTCCGAGACCCTGGTGGTGACCCTGCTGCTGCTCGCGTTCCTCTGCCTCGAGCGCTTCGATCGCGACCGGCGTCCCGCCTGGCTCGCGGCGGCGGGCGTGACCCTCGGCGCCGCCGTGCTGACGCGCGACATGCTGCTCTTCTTCGTGCCGGTGATCGTCGCCTGGCTGTGGCTCGATCCCGAGCGCGTCGGCCCGGGACGGCTGCGCCGCGCCCTGCTCGTGCTGGTTCCGATGGCAGTCGTCATCGCCCCGTGGATGGCGCGCAACCACGCCGCGCAGGGCCGTCTGTTCGTGCTCTCGACCAATAGCTGGTTCCCGGTCGCGGTCGGCAACCTGATCCCGCGCGACCGGCTCCTCGGCATGGCCGACGAGAACCGCGAGTTCAACCGCGCCTACTACGCGACCCCGGGTGGCGAGGCCGGTCGCGACGCGTTCGCGCGCGAGAGCGCGCTGCGCGCGATCGCCGAGCGCCAGCCCGGCTGGATCGTGCGCAAGCTGGTGCGCAACACCTACTATCTGCTGTCGACCGCGAGCCAGCTCAAGCGCTTCGTCAAGGAGGACTGGCTGGCACCCGGCTGGCGCGAGGTCGGGCGGCGGCTGGCGACCGTGGAGGCGGCCTTCTACGTGCTGCAGATGGTGCTCGGCATCGGCGCACTCTGGCTGGTGCCGGGCGGGCGCGTGAAGCTGCTGGTGATCGCGCTGATCCTCTTCCACTGGGCGGTCTATGTGGTCGCGAACGCGACGCACCGCTTCCGCGTGCCGCTGCTGCCGTTCTTCCTGCTCTACACCGGACCGCTGCTGGTCGGCGACGGCTGGCGCGGTCGTGTCGCGCGCTGGCGCATCGGCGGCGCTGCGGCCGGGCTCGCGGTCTTCGCGGCCGTCGTCGTGACGCCGTACGTGCGCCGCCTGTTCCTGGCCCTGCTGCTGCCGGTGCTGCTGCTGGGATGCACGTCGCCGGCCGAGATGCCGCGCCCGAACGTGGTGCTGATCTCGATCGACACACTGCGGCCCGACCATCTCGGTGCATACGGCTACGCGCGCGCGACCTCGCCCAGCATCGATGCGCTCGCGGCGGGCGGCGTGCTGTTCGAGAACGCGCTGTCGCCATCGTCATGGACGCTGCCCGCGCACGCGAGCCTGCTGAGCGGCGTCTCGCCCTACCGGCACGGGGCCGTTGCCGCGACGGCGCGCATCCGCGACGACGTGCCGTTGCTCGCCGAGCTGCTGCGCGCGCACGGATACCACACGGCCGCATTCGTCAACGCGCCGTTCGTCAGCCGCACCTACGGCTTCGCGCGTGGCTTCGAACGTTTCGAGCAGCGCTTCGAGAGAAAGCGCCGCGATACCGCGGAGCGCCACCAGCAGGTGCTCGACGGCGTGGCGGCGCTCGAGCCGCCGTTCTTCCTGTTCGTGCACTACATGGACGTGCACTCGCCCTTTCGTCCGCCACGGGAGTTCAATCGTTTCGCAAAAGACCGGCACTCGGTCGCAGTCTTGAAGGATCTGGGCCAGGGAAGCATCTTCACCCTGCAGCGCGGGATCCGCGCTGGGCGCCTCGAGATCTCGGCGGAAGCTGTTCAGCGGTTCGAGGATCTCTATGACGATGAGATCCTCGCCATGGACGCAAAGATCGGCGAGCTGGTGACGGTGCTCCGCGCGCGCTTCCAGAACGCGATCGTCATCCTCACCTCGGATCACGGCGAGGAGTTTCTGGAGCACGGCAGCATCGGGCACGGCGACACGCTCTACGAGGAGGTGCTGCGCGTGCCGTTGATCGTCGCCGGGCCTGGCGTTGTGCAGGGCGCGCGCGCACCGGAGCTGGTGTCGTTGCTCGACATCGTACCTACCGTTCTCGAGTGGTTGGGCGCGCCGCGGCCGGCCGGACTCGAGGGCCGCTCGCTAGCACCGATGCTCGCCGAACGTGCCGGGAATGCCCGTCGCGACGTCATGCTCGCGCTGCACACCGGAGCCCATGATGGCAGCGTCGCGTTGCGCGGTATGCGCGACGAGGCGCGCAAGTTGATCCGCGACGACTATGCCAAGCGCACTGAGTTCTACGACCTGGCGTCCGATCCGGCGGAGTGCCACAGCCTCGCGCCGCAGGCGACCGATGCGAAGCTGGAGCAGGCGCTGGCGCGCCTCGGGGTGCCCGAGACCGTCGCCGCGCCTAAGCCAGACGCCGAGACCGTCGAGTCGCTAAAGGCCCTCGGGTACCTCTGAAGCTCTTTGGGCGTGCGGTCATGTGAGAAGGGGCGCAGCCTCACGTGGAGCACCAGCGCAACGAAGAGACGACGATCGTCACGCCGAAGCATGTCCGGTACAATCGCGGTGCCGAGTGCGGCCGGGTTCGTCCGCTCCGCGAACGTTCGCAGAGATGCTCTGCCGAATCGTAGGCTTCCCCCCTGTGCGGGGAGCGACCCCGCCGGCTCCGATGATGGCCACGGCGATCTTCTGTCAGGCATTGTACATCTCGATGGGGTGCGTCCTTAACACCCAGCCCTTCCAAAATAAGTTTTCGTTGAATTTGCTGTATATTCCACCGCGGATGGGGGTGGTGGAATGTTGCTGGGGCGAATTTTCGAGCGGTTCGCGGCAGAGAGTGCGATCAGTGTGATGACGCGCGGGGTGATGCAGAACGCGCTGTCGGCATCGGCGATCGATGCGTTGTTCGAGCAGACGGCGGAGCACCAGTACACGCGCGAGCTGCTGTTCTCGACGCTGGTGGATCTGGTGAGCGTCGTCGTCTGCGATTCGCGACGTTCGGTGAACGCAGCCTACCAGGTGGCGGCCGACCGGATCCACGGCAAAGGCATTGTCGGTTCGGGTCGGGGGGATGAGGGCGGCGGCGCGGCCAACGACACGGCCGGGATCGGCGACACGGCGACCTTCGCCCCGCCTATCGCGCGACCGAAGCTGCGGTCAAGAGCCTAGAATGGGCTGGGCCGCGCTGGTCAGGGGCAAGCGGGTCGACCTCCAGGCGCAGGGCGACGACCGCAGCAGGTGAGCAGCAGCGTGCTTGTCGCGCTCTGGGACCCGAGCGGTTGGCGGGCGAATCGCGCCGTCAGGAAATTACATTTACAATATCTAAGTTCGGAAGCTAAGTTCGGATGGTGTAGTTCCAGTCGGCGTGAAACCGGTGGCGATCTAACTTGACGGCTTCGAGTTCTTCGTCGGAGACCTCCACGCCCAGTGGGTATCTGCGCTTGTCCAGCCGTGCCTTCACACGGAGACCCGATGCCGTCTTTGTCGCTCCGATCAGGTTGACGATCACGTCGTGACTGACCAGAGGACGACCACGCCAGTTCATCGTGATGTGCGAGAACAATCGGTGTTCGATCTTGTTCCACTTGCTCGTGCCCGGCGGGAAATGGCAGACGGTGACCTCGATGACCGCGTCCGACGCGAATCGCTGGACTTCGACCTTCCAGAGGCGCGACCGGTGTCCGTTGCTGCCGCCGGCATCCGCACAGATCAGGAGTCGGTCCGCAGCCGGGTAGAGCGGCGCGCCCATCGAACGCCACCACCGCCGGATGCTCTCGACGGCGAAGCTGGCTGTGTCGTGGTCCGTGCCGACGTTCACCCACCCGAGATCCTGGCCAACGTCGTACACACCATACGGCACCGCCTTGTTCACCTTCGGGTCGGGGAAATCGTGAACGAGCACCTTCTCGGGTTCCCCTTCGGGCCGCCACTCGCGGCCAGCCTGGTGGTACCTGCCGACCAGTTCCTTCTTCTTCGTGTCGACCGAGATCACCGGCCACCCACTACGCAGATACCGCTTGGTCAGGCGGCTGATGTACTCGAACTGGGCGTTGCGGTCTGGGTGCTGCGTCCCCGCGACCGTCTTCGTCGCAGCCTGCAGAGAATACCCAAGCTCGTGCAGCAGGTTTGCGAGGGTTTCGTGGCTCACAGAGTGTCCGGCCTTCGTGAGCACCTCGGCCAAGTGTCGTGTGCTCTTCGACGTCCAACGCAGTGGCGACATCGGATCGCCGCGCGTCGCCGGATCAATGAGCCGCTCCAGCTCGACGCGAATCGCGGGGTTCACCTCCAGCAGCGACCGACGACCCGCGCCGGGACGCCGGACGCGCCCCGCCGCGAGGGGCTCTTGGCCGAGTTCCTGGAGTCCCTTGTGAATCGTCGGCCGCGACAACCCCGCACAACGAGCGACGGTCGACACGCCACCGCGTCCGAGCTGCGTAGCGTCGGCTGCAGCTACCAGGCGCCGCTGTCGCTCGTTCAGATGGTCGAACAACGATCGGTACTTCGTCGTGAGAGCACTCTCTACGTTCACACCCCGACGCTAGCATGATGAGCACCATCTGTAAAGGTTATATCCTGACGAGCCCTTAAGCCCATAGCGTGCCGCAGCAAGTGATCACGCACGCGCCTTGTGGCCTCCCTGTTGTGATCACGCTGCCCTCTCCTTGCATCTCGCGCGCGCTGCGCGCACAGCAGAGTTCAAGCGCAAAATAAATTCAAGTCCGCCCTCCGGTGGTCGATACCCACCGCAGGAGCGGGCCATGCCGGGACCCGTCCTGAACGAACTACCCGGCTGTCTGGGGGAAGACTGATGGCTAGCGGTCGAAGAAGCTTGAGTATCGTTCTGATCTGCTTGGGGATCTCGTTGTCCGCTGCGGGCGAGGTGGCGGCAGTTGATTGCCCGACCGTGTCGCGGCCCGTGTGTCAGTGCGGCGATACGGTGATCGCGGACTACACGATGAGCGATCACCTGCGCAACGCATCGAGTGTCGCCCAGTGCCTGACGGGCGATGGCTTGACGGTCGCCTCCGGGGTGACCTTGAACTGCGAAGGGTTCGGAATCACCGGCAACTTCGATGCCAACGGTATCGTGGATAAATACGGCATTGTCATCAAAAAGGCTGATGACGTGAACATCATCGCATGCAACATTTCTGACTTCTACACTGGAGTGCGGCTGACCGATTCGCGGGACGTAAGGTTCGAAGACGTTAGCGCGCTCAACAATGGCCACTATGGCATCGAAGTCACCGACACGAATGATTCGCCGGCCACCTACACGCAGCGTGTCAGCATCGTCGCGAGCGACATCACCGGCAACGGCGATGAGGGAATTCACATGTCGACGGCGCTAGGGCTCAGTCCCAGCCCTTTCAAGGTAAGTTTCGCTCGCGCGACTTAGCGAGCAACCGCGCGGTGGAGATGTGGGTGTGCGTCGTGTAGCGCGTCCGTTTCGGCACAGGCTTCTTCGGACCGCGCGCGTGTCGGCGAA